>Ga0082335_1001319_pt1 | contig 53798 bp, 50 predicted proteins | sample Subgrocontami58m_FD_72375 | JGI IMG/M metagenome (GOLD analysis project Ga0082335, IMG submission 72375) | Subsurface groundwater microbial communities from S. Glens Falls, New York, USA - GMW37 contaminated, 5.8 m (SPADES assembly) (version 2) ... | reverse complement strand
CGTCGCCATCGTCTCTCGCCGCGACTGCGGCGAGCTCGCCTATGCGTTCGATCTTCCGCGTCGATACGAGAATCGAGCCCGCAGTCTTCCTCCGCAGGGCCTTCTCGAGCGTCCCCATCGCATCCCGTCCCTGGAGCGACGAGGCGAGAGAGGAAAGGTATCCATAGGTTATCTGAGGTTCGCGTCTTCGTTTCCTCACCAGATCGGCTTCCCTTAGCTCCAGGCTGTCCCGCACCTGCAGCACCATTGCAAGCGGGTGATCGATGCTCAGCCAGGATTCGATGCGATCGGCTTCACCCGCCAATCCCCAGGCGCCGATCCGCCCCTTGCCCTTCTGCTCCATGAGCCATTCCAGGAATGCCTCCGACTGAACCGCGCCCGCGTCGGGCTCATGCAACAGCAACAAGTCGACACGATCGACTCCAAGCCTGCGCAGGCTGATTTCCAGGCTCTTCGCAGCGCGCGCGATGGACCAGTCCACCACCGGCCGCGAGACAGAGGGAAGCCCCTTCCCAGCAAGCTTCCTCGCCCAGACTGAAATCGTGCTGCCGTGCGGGCCCCCGGGCGGATAGAGACCAACCTTCGTCGCCACGGTTACGCGGCCCGTTCTTCCCTTCAGAAACCTGCCTAATTCGTCCTCGGCGATGCCGAAGCCGTAGTATGGGGCCGTGTCGAAGTGCGAGAACCCGTTATCGAAGGCCGCCGCGAGCAGGTCCTGGCGCCGCCGGCTGGCAGGAATGCGGTGCAGGCTCGCCGTCCCGAAGGAAAGACGGGATACGCTGATTTCCGTGCCTTCCAGGGTCAGCCGGCGCATTAGCGGGATCGAGTGGCGACGATGTGCGAAGCGTCCGGCCAGTCGACGCGGAAGCCCGCTGAAACGAGCAGCCTCTCGATGTCCGACGGCGCATCGGGAAGTCCCCTGCCTTCGAGCAGGCCGAAGTGGACCTCGACGCAAACCACCCTGAGGCAGTCCTCATTCAGAATCCTGGACAGGCCAAGCAGCACGTCCAACTCGAATCCCTCGGTGTCGATCTTGATCGCGTTCGGGATGGCGACCACACCCGATGAGACGAGCTGGTCGCCGCTCGCGACGCGGATTTCGATGCGTCCTCCGGGATCGCCCTTCCCATCGTCGACGATTCGACTCGTTGCGCCGAGCCGATCGCTGCCTTGCTCGAATGCAGCAACGCCATCGCGCCGCCCCAGCGCAAGCGGCACCACGATCACGTTCGCACGCGATGCAACGGCTTCATTGAGACGCTGCAAGTTGGCGGGGCTCGGCTCGTATGCGAACACCTTTCCGGAAGGACCCGCGATGTCGGAGAACTTGCCCGCATAGAGCCCGACGTTGGCACCTACGTCCCACACGACGTCGCCCGGGCGGATCGCAGCGATCATCGCCGCCTGGAATCGGTCCTCGTAGGCTCCCTTGACCAGCCACGATCCCACCAGACGGTTCAATCCCAGTGCACGACCCAGATTGCGCAACGCGAGCACCGGCCGGGCGGTACGCCAACTCACCGGCTCGACCTTCTGATCTTCAATTCGTATTCACCCATGGGGGACGCACTCCGCCCTCGACCAGCCACTTATAAGTCCGATCGATCTTCAATCCAATGCCGTGCCAGGAAAATTCGCGCATCATCCAATCGCGGCCATTGACCCCGCGCGACGCCAGTCGATCGGGCGATTCCGCCATCGCCTCCCCGAAGCACGCAGCCAGCGCATCGACGCCGAAATCGATCCACCAACCTGCGCCGCGCGTAGGCAAGCCCTGCCACGGGGCGCCTTTCGTGACGATAGCGGGCGTACTCGCAGCCAACGCCTCCGCGACAGTGATGCCGAAATTCTCCGAGCGGGTGGGTAAAACGAACAGATCGGCCTGCCGGTAGGCCCCCCACTTGGATTCCCCGTACAAGGGCTCGGCGAATTCCACTCTCTCGAGATTCAGCCGCGCCGCGAGAGCTTTCATCTGGTCGAGGTATCCGTGTTGCTTGCCGTAACTCGCATCCGAACCCACGATCAGCAGCCGCCAATCGGCAAATCGATCCATGACCCTCGCCCAAGCATTGAGCATGACATCGATCCCCTTTACCGGGTCGATACGACCCAAGAAGAGCAGCGTCTTGAAGCTGCGAACCTCTTTTCGGGTCAATTCCGGAATGTCGATCCCATTGGGAACGATCGCCACGGGTTGCCTGAATCCCAGCCGGCGGATATCTTCGTATTCCGCCTCGGCCGTCGCATGAAAACACGCTGCCTGCATCAGGGCGGGACGCTGCAGAAGCGGCCAGAAGATCCTCTTCAGTCCGGAACCGTGGTTCATGGCCCAACGCGAGAATGCACCGCGCGGCGAGACGACGAGTCTTGTCTTGCGACCCCTTACCGCCCGCGCCGGATAGACTGCGTTCATCTGCCACATGCCGTGGCTGTGAACCACGTCGACCCCTCCCGTCGCGGTCTCGTGCATCAGCCACCGAGACATTTCCGGCGATCGGCCGAGTCGCCTGGGCCCGGCCCCGAGCGGGAATGTTCTCAGGAATGCAGGCTTCGACGGCATCGGGGACCAGTCCAGGGCAGCGAGCGTCAGGTCCTCGCCTGCTTCGATCAGCGACTCGCACAGTCGCACCACGGAATAGGAAGGGCCGCTCGCTTCCTCTGCGATCGCCGGTACCACGTGGATTACGCGCATGCGGTTTGAATCCGGCAACAGCAGCGTGTCGCGCGATTCTCAAGAAACCAGATGTGACAGCCGAATCAGTCCCGGATCTCGGCCCCGCAGAGGGCCTTCATCACCAAGTGCCCGAACACGAAGTGTAGGTCTTCGCAGATCTGCATGTCCAACGACGGGACCCAGACCGAGCGCTGTGCGAGCTTCCCGATCCTGCCCCCGTCGTATCCGCAGACCGCGAGCGTCACACCACGGTTGGCATTGGCCCACTCAAGCGCGCGCACGACGTTCTCCGAATTCCCGCTGCCGCTTATGGCGATCACAAGGTCGCCCTCGTCCATCAGGTACTTCAATTGCTCGCTGTAGACGTCCTCGTACGAGACATCGTTGCTGTACGCGGTGAGCAGGCCCACGTTGTCCGAGAGGCAGTGGCCGCGAAACGGCCGTCCGGTGGCCAGAAAAGCCATCTTGTTCCAATCATGGACGTAGTGCGAGGCAGTGAGCGCGCTGCCCCCATTCCCGCACACGATGATCTTCCGCTTGCGCTCCCAGGCCTCCTTGATCAGCAGGATCGCCTGCTCGACGGACGCGAGGTCGAGTTTGCCGAGCACCAGGCGAAGCTGCTCGAAATACGCCGTAACGGAAAAGTCCATGAGCGCTGCTCCCTCAGGCCGAGAATCAGGGCCGGTAGAATATGATTTGGCTGCCGTTGGTGTCGAATCCGAACGACATTTGCCGCAGCCCCGGCAGGACGTGCGCAATGGCCGCGTGCCGCTCCGGCGGCGCGAAGAACATCATGAACCCTCCCCGTCCTGCGCCGAGCAGTTTGCCGGCCTTGGCGCCCGCTGCCAGGGCCTTGTCGTACCACTCGTCGATTTCGCCGTCGCTGATGCCTTCCACCAGGCCGCGCTTGAGCATCCAGTTCTCGTGCAGGATCTCCCCGAATGCGTCGAGATTGTTCCGCTCCAGTTCGACCTTGAGGTCTGCGGCGAGCGCGACCATTCTGGCCAGGGTCTGCTGTGCGTGTTCTTCTACCGCCGCCTTCCTGGATTGCTCGGTCAGCAGGCCAGAGGCGCTGCGGCTGCGGCCCGTATAGAAGACCAGCACTTGGTCCTTAAGCCGCTGGTAGGTGTCCTTCGCGCAGATGATGGGCTCCACTGATACCGAATCGTCCGGTTGGAAGCGGATGTAGTTGAACCCCCCGTAGGCGGCAGCGTACTGGTCCTGCTTGCCGATCGGGTCGCCGCAGACGTCGATCTCGACATGACAGCTCTCCCTGGCGAGCTTCTCGGCAGAGACGTATTTCTGCTTCAGGCAATAGAGTGCGTGAAGCAGGCCCACCGCGAATGAGCTGGAGGATCCGAGCCCGGTGCCGCTCGAGGGAATGTCCGCCATCGACGCCATCTCGACCCCGCCTTCGATGCCGACCTGCTGCAGGCAGGCGCGGATCAGCGGGTGCTTGATCTGGTGAGCGGCTTCGACCTCCTCGGTGCGCGAGTAGCTCGCGCGGATCCCGGAGTCGAACTTGTTGTTCACCGTGATGTACATGTATTTGTCGATCGCCGTGGAGACGACGGCGCCGCCGAATTCGCGGTAATACGACGGCAGATCGCTTCCGCCGCCGACGAAGCTCATGCGCATGGGCGTCCGGCTGATGATCATGGTTTGCTACTCCCCAATCACGGCGTCAGCGTTCCCGGCCGAGGCCTTGATGAACGGATGCTCGTCCACCTCGCGCTCCTGGTAGAGCGCTTCGATCTCGTCGTCCCGCGCGCCCCGCAATCGGTATTCCCGTTGAAAGCGCGCCCTGCGCATGGGCTCGGAGCACTCCACGTAGAACCTTCCGGAGGCAGCGCGCACGAGCGGCTCGATCAACAAGGCGGGCACGCCTTCGAACAGCACGATATCTCCGGGCTGGACGGTCACTATCTCCTCGCCCTCGCGGCGCTCGCCGGTCAGGCGGTCGTAGCGCCCGAGGCTCAGATCGACATCGCTCGATCTCCCCGCAAGCCGCTCGACTGCCTGACCGATCGCGTCGACGTCGAATCGACCGATCACGTGGCCCGGATTGCGGTCGCGGGCGGATTTGAGCCACGAATCGAGGGCGATCGCGATCGCCCGCTGGCCGCGCTCGGCGAACACGTCGCGAAAGACCGAGGCCCAGATGCTCTTCCCGGATCGACCGAGTCCGCCAATGGCGATGAGACTGCCCGGATCGTATGCTGGAAGCAGCGCTCTCGCGCGCTCCAGCATCGGGGGACGCCGGTCGACTATGAAGTCCACTGCATCGGCCAGGTCGAAGAACTCGTAGTCGGGCCGCACGGGCCACTTCCCGTCCTGGCCGGCTTGACCGGTGCGCACCAGCACGGCGCGCAGTCCTGCATCCTGCGCCGCCTTGATGTCGGCGGTCCGGTCGCCGATCATCCACGACCCGTCCAGCCGGATGCCAAGATCGGCAGCGGCCTCTTCTATCAGCGCCGTGCCCGGTTTGCGGCATTTGCAAGCGATCTTCAGCTCGGCGCGCTCGCCGGGGAATCCCCGGTCGGGATGGTGCGGACAATAGTAGAGGCCGTCCAGGTACGCGCCCTGCATGCCCAGCAGCGTTTCGAGCTTGGCGTGGATGCGGCGCAGTTCCGCCTCGGTGCACTCGCCGCGCGCGACGACCGGCTGGTTCGTCACCACCACCGCGAGCAGCCCCTCGCGATTGAGCCTGCGCACCGCCGCCCCGGCGCCCTCGAAGAGCACAAGCTGGTCCGGCGAGCTGACGTAGCCGACGTCCACATTGAGCGTTCCGTCCCGGTCGAGGAACACCGTAGTGCAGGAATTGCGCAGCGCGAGCCGTCCGACCAGCCCCGAGCGGCAATCGGCCTCGACGCGGGCGAGGCGTTCAGGAGTGCCCATGTCCTTGACGTACTCGCGGCTTCGGTAGCCGTAGAGGCGGGCGCCTTCCGCCAGCATTTGCGGGAAGAGATCGTGGGCGAAGTCCTGCTTCTTCGCGGGGGGCGACCAGCGTGCCAGGGCCTTCTTCTCGACGACGTAGAGCCCCGCGTTGACGAGATTCTCGAGATAGCAGTCTGCGGGCCGTGGATGCGGATGGAAGGCGCGAATCCATCCTGCCGCGTCGATTTCGACCAGATCGGAGTCATGCGGATGATCGTTCGGGTGGACGAGCAGGCTCGCATCGGCTCCCGCCTCGATGTGCCGGCGCCAGAACCGGGCGAGGTCGACATCGAGCACGGTGTCTCCATAGAGGACCATGAACCGCTCCGCAAGCCCAGGAAGCGCGTCGAGCACCGCCCCGGCCGTCCCGAGGGGCTCGCGTTCGACGTGGTAGCCGATCGAGACGCCGCAGCGCCGCCCGTCGCCGAAATGCTCCCTGATCGCATTGGCCCGATGCTGGATCAGCAGCCGAACGTCGGTGAAGTCGCACCTGCGTGCGAGATCGAGCTGATGCTCGAGGACCGGCCTGCCCGCAACGAGCGCGAGCGGCTTGGGCCTGTCGCCCAAAGTCTGCGCAAGGCGCGTCCCCAGGCCCCCAGCGAGAACGACGAGCTGCCTCAACGCCGTTCCAGCAGCCATGGGTTGGCGACGAGCCAGTCCACCGTGCAGAGTATCGACTGCTTGATCGTGTGGCGCGGTTTCCAGCCCGTCGCCAGGATCTTGGAGACATCCAGATAGACGAAGGGATTGTCCCCGACCCAGCCGCGCTGCCCGCCGGAGTATTCGAGCTGCGGGTCCAGCCCGAGCCGCTCGCAGATCCAGCGCGCCGAGTCCTTCACTTCGACGTATTCCGGGCAGCCCAGGTGGTACACCTGCACGCCGTGCGGCGCCTCGCGGGCCGTGCGCAGGCGCACGACGTGCAACATGGCCTCGACACAGTCCTGCACGTGCAGGTAGGACTTGCGCTGGCGCCCGTCGCCGAGAATCCGCAGCCGCGAGGGATCCCGGCGCAGCTCTCGGACGAAGTCGAACACGTGGCCGTGGGGATAGCGGTCGCCGAGCAGCGAAACGAAGCGGAACACGTAGCCCTCGAATCCGAAGCCCTCGCAGTACGACGAGATCATGCCTTCGCAGGCCATTTTCGACGCTCCGTAGAGCGAGGTCTGCACGGGAACAGGGCAATCCTCGGGCGTCGGAACGATGCTCGGCTCGCCGAGCGCGGCGGCGCTCGACGAGAACGCGATTCCCCGTATCCCGTTATTGCGCATCGCCTCGAGCACGTTGAAGGTCGCAATCGTGTTCTGCTCCAGATCCCTCCGCGGATGCTCCAATCCGAACCGAATGTCTGCGTTGGCGGCGAGGTGAAAGACGAAATCGCAGCCTTTCATTGCTGCCCCGAGCCTTTGGACATCCAGGACATCGCCTTCGACGAGCCGGAAGGCGTCGCTTCGCGACGCCTGTTCCAGGAATTCCCGCTGGCCGGTCGAGAAGTTGTCGTACGCGACCACTTCATGGCCTTGCGCTAGCAGGGCGTCGGCCAGGTTGCTGCCTAGGAATCCAGCCCCTCCGGTAACGAAATAGCGCACTGGCGCCGGCATGTCTTCCGGGCTCAGGAGCGGCGCCGCTCGGAATAAAGCTGCTTCACCTTGGGCCAGTCCCGCTTCATCAGCCTGTCCCAGGAATAGCCCGAGGAGATACACCGTTCGTGCCCCCTCCGTGCGATCGCCTCGCGCTCCGCCTCGTGCTCGAGGTAATAGCGCGTCTTGTCCACGAGCTCACGGTGATCGCCGAAGAACTCTGCCTCCACTCCCTCCTTGTAGTATGTCAGGTGCTGCGGCGTGCGCACCGCGAGCAGGAAGGTCCCGCAGCCGGGTATCTCGAAGCTTCTGGCTGCGGTCTGGTTGTAGTTGAGGACCGAGACGAAGCAAAGTCCGATCTTCGCGCCCTTGAGCGCGTGAACGTAGTCTTCGCTGCTCAGCCGCGGAAACACGTGTTCGCGCAGTCGCGGCTGGATCTTCGATGTGCCCCAGGGCGGCGGGCCGAAAACTTTCAATGGAAGACCCGCGTCGACCAGCGCGAGCAGTCCCGCCTCCGTGTGCGGCTCGTAATGGCCGACGAACACGACCGGGTTGTCCCACTTCCCGGCCAGATCTCCCGGGAGCGGCGAGGGCTCAAAACGGCGATGATCGTAGCCGAGGTCGGTGAAGAAGGCCCTGGGGCGGCCCATTGCGGCCAGTTGTATGTAGTCGCGATCGTTCGTGGTGATGAACACGTCGTAATCCGGGAGGGTGGTGCGCAGCAGCCTGCACTGCAGTCGCGCCTTCCAATGCCCGTGATTCAGAGCATCCGTGACGTAATGCACCAGGAAACAGCCTTGTTCGCGCAGAAATCGAAGGGTGGAAGAACATACCCATTCCCCCTTCTCGATCCAGACCAGGTCCGGCTTTGACGCCAGGCAGGCCGACTTGAGCGCTTCGTTGCCCCTTCGCACGACCGAGCCTACATGGGCGTGCGTCGCAAGACGGCGCCGTACGCTTCCGAGCGTTGAATAGTGCAAATGCTGCCGGCTGTCGAATCCGTGGACCTCGGGCTCGAGTTCCCGCAGCGCGCACCAGCGCGCATAGCACGTTCCGTCCGGGTCGAGCGTCCCGACATACAGGATTCTCATCTGGACGAGTTGCCTCGAATCACCCGAGACTACGCATCTCTGCCGCTGCAGATCATCGGGTCGAACCGGGCCCATGCGGCGGGAAGCCAGGGGCTGAAGAGATAGGGCTGCACTGTCAAGGGGTGTGTCCGGGGCCCCGCAAGCGTTTCGGCCGGTAGAGCAGGTATTGCGCGATGATCAGGACTGGAATCAGCCGAATCAGGCCGATGATGAATGTGTAATAGATGCTGTCCGGGCCGCGAATGACTTCCGACAGCCCGAGGAACACCAGCATCCCGCCGATGCCGAAGGAAATGAGTCCGTGGAACAGCGCGCGTTGAATGCAACCGTAAACCATGAACCCGACGAAGACGGCGAGCGCTCCGCCGGCGAAATTCAGGTACGTTATTGCGGACATGCCTACTGACGTTTTCGCGAACTCGCCCAACCCCAGCACCTCTTGCGCGTACCATGCGCCGTGGCCGGCCTGCGGCTTTTCCGGCCAGATGGCCCGGGGGACGATGGCGAAGATCGGTCCAAGAAAGATATCGCGCAGGAAACGAGGTGCGTCGTCCGGAAGTGTTGGGTTCTCTGCGGCATATCTCAGGCCCGCAGCATAGGTTCCGGTGGCGAAGCGCGACCAAACGAATGCAGCAAGTCCAGCGTCGAATGAGAAGCGGTCTTCCTCCAAGACGCCCACTTCGCTGCGTGCCGAAACAACGCTATCGGCCAACTCCGTAACGCCGCGTATAGGGGCTGCATTTTCGGTACGGAGCGCTCGAAACGGTTCGATCAGTGCAAATGCGAGCACCAGCATGCACACTGCCCCAAGAAAGAGCTTCAGTGGGATGCGCCTGGTAACGACCAGCGCGACTATTCCAACGACCAGGAAGGGCATGACGACCTGGCTCTTGAATCCCGAGAGCAATCCGAAGAACACCTCGTACGCAACGACCATCGACAACGGCAGCAAGCGGCCAGTGCGAACTCCGGACTTGGAGAAATAGTCCAGCGCAATAGCCACAAGCGCGAATTTCCCGGCGTCTGCGCCCATCGCGAGAACCTCGCGATAGGCCTGTGCGCCCTCCATCTCTACTTCGCCGCTCGTGTACCCGAATAGACCGAATGCAATCAGCAGCAGCCGGCACGTCAGGCTCAATCCGACGAGCGCAAGAGCGACAGCAAGTCGCAAAAACCCGTCCCGACGCAACCAGCGATCCAGAAATCGAGAACCCCGCATGCTGGACGCCCATTTGCGCGCGATCCCGGACCGATACCCGATCCAAAGGCCTACGTTCCCCAGCACCAGCAGCGCCAAGTAGTAGTCTGTCCAATAGTCGATCTCTACGTCTCCAGGAATGAGTTGGAAAATCTCCTCGGGGAGAATCCAGATGAGATTTCCGACAGCCAGTTGCATAACGCTGGCGAGCAGAGTCGCCGCGACCGCGGGATTGATGACGATCAGCCACCCATCTTCGCGGTAAGCCATTGTCGCTTGTGCGAGGCCGTAGCCGAGGACGACCAACACGAGCCCCGCGTAGGCCGAAATCTCACCGATTACCCCTTCCCGCAATGCCGTCAACAGGACCAACGTAGCCAGAAATGCGACCGCACTCAGCACGACGTGAGTGCCTGCCGTCGAACGGTCCCCCGCTGTCAATGCCGTAGTGGACATCTTCCCCTACACCTCTATTCGCTTCCGCGCATTCGTCGTGCCAGAGTACGCCCCGCGCCTTGCCGACCCTAAGCCGAACGGAGTCGGCTGCGGATGGCGCCGGGCGTCAAGGGAATCCTTCTGTTGACCCGGCGAGCAATCGCGCGTGCCCACGCTTTCAGCAGCGTGCCGCTAACGCCGTGAGTGCGCATCAACGCCATTATCTGTGCGGGCTGCCTCAAGTGCTCGAACATCGCACAGTATGCTCTGGTGATTTCGGCCGGTGCTGCGTCGCGGAGGGCAGAACGGTACGATCCCTGCCCTGCGCCCCGGCGTATGTGCTCCGCCGCCGCGGCCCAACGTCGCGCGTAGGAATGACGCTGCACGACTTCGCGCTGTCCCAGGCCGGCGATCTTGCGCCGTTCCGCCTCGTCGCGCAGATAGAACCGTATCTTGTCAATAGCCTCGCCCGTCGACGAGTATCCCACGTAATGCGTATTCTCCTCGAAGAGGTCCTCCAGTCCGTTTCCGATGCGGTCCGTGACCAACAATGCGCCCGCCGCCATACCCTCGAACACGCGCATGTTCAAGTCGCCGTTGATGCTGGCATTGAAAACGATCTTTGCGCGGCTGTAGATTCGCCCCATGTCCTCCGGAGCATATGTCGCCCGGTAATCGTTGGTCAAGAAGCGAGGCAGGACCGACGTAAGAATCTCGCGCCTTCGCGTGTTGCGCAAGCCGAGTTGCCCGACGAACGCGACCTCCAGGTCGCGCATCTGACCTTCCACATGATGCACCTCGGGGTCGGCGGCCAACGGCAGCCATGACGCGTCGATTCCCGCCTTGGCGAATTGTGGAACGAAGTCTTTCTGCGCGATGAACACGAAATCGAAGAAGCGGGCGGCCATCAGTCTGCTGTCAAGATGCTGATGCACGTCGATCAGGTAGCAAGCCGTCGGGCATGTCAGGTGCTCGATACCCACTGGCCAGTGCCCAGGCGTAGGATCGACGTAGAAGAACAAGTCCGGAGACTGGCCCAATGCCTCGACATCTTCGAGGACGGTGCGGTACTCCACATCGACTCCACTTTCCTTCCGCAAGACGCGCTCGAAGTACCTCGCCGTCGTGTGGCCGGCTGGGTGGCTGAACAGGACGATACGCTTGCGCGGGGTTGTCATCGATCCATCGATCATTCAGGTACGGCCTTCAGCGAGATAGTGGGACGCACGCGGTGGCTACAGTCCCTGCATCCGACGCAGCGCGCCTTCCCAGTTGAGCACGCTGTCGGGCAAGGCCACCGCCGCGAAGTCCGGTCTGCGAACCATGAAACCGAGCCCCTCTACGGCCACTCGAATCTGGCCATGCCGCAAGCTGTACAGCATCGATCGCAACCGCAAGCCCCAGAGCATCGGCGCAATCTCCCGGCGCAGGTTCGCGATTTCGCGCTCCTGCCCCGGGTAGCGGCGCGCAGAGTTCAGCGCATAGATGAGTTCGTGTTCCTCGCGCACGCGCCAATTGGCGCCCGTATTGACATGGCCGGGTTCGCGCGGTGCGATGCGCATCAGGGGCTCGTCGATATACGCGGCATCGTAGCGAAGCAACAGCCGGAGCCACATGTCGACGTCGGCGAGCGTGGGGAGTCGCGGATCGAACGGGCCGACCGACAGAATGAGCGGCTTGCGTACCATCACGATCCCGAAGATCGGTGATCCCTGGCGACGGATCATTTCGTCGAACAACTCGATGCCCCTAACAAGGGGCGGATAGGAGCTGCGGTAGACCCTCACCACCCTTCCGGTTTCGTCCATCGCCTCGAGCGCGTTGAAGACAATGGCCGCGGTTGGCTGCTCCACCAGCGCCCGGATCCATTTTTCAATCAAGTCCGGGCGATAAACGTCCCCGTCGTGGACGATGGCGACGTAGTCCGAGGTCGCCCGCAGCAGGGCCGCGTTCTGATTGCCGGCATAGCGAAGGTTAACGGCGTTCCTGAAGTACCTGACGCGTGGATCCCGTCGCTCGTACTCGCGGCAGACCTCCTCGGTGTCGTCCGGAGACTGGTCGTCGTTGATGATGAGCTCGAAGTCGCCGTGCGATTGCGCCAACAGCGATTCGATCGTCCTCGGGAGGACATGTGCGCGCTTGTACGTGAGCAGGCAGATGCTGACTCGGGGCAATGGTTCGTTCGCCATGGCTCAAACTTTCCACGAGCGCGGTAGGTTCTTTCGGACTTCGATATTCCTAAACGTGACCGGCTGCGCCGGTCCCCTGCCCTTCGCCCACTGCGTCATCCGGCAGATCCCGTTGCGCAGGGTCACTTCCGCTTTGGCGCCGAAACAACCCGCGACTTTCTCGTGACTGGAAAAGGCGTGAACCACCTCGTTCCGCGCGGGCAGGTGGACAACCTTGCGCTCGACCCCGAAGGCATGGGCAACCTCGTCGGCGAGCTCCAGCACGGTGTACGGGACGTCCGCGCCGATGTTGAAGACCTGGTTGCAGGCCGCCGGGATTCGCGGCGCCCGAGCGATGATCGGGGCGACGTCGTCGACGTGCGAAAAGGCCCGTGTCTGCAGGCCGTCGCCGAAGACGGTCATCGGCTGGTCCTGCATCACTTGGTTCATGAAGATCCCGATGACGTTGCGGTACCGGTCGGCGATGTTCTGCCCTTCGCCGTAGACGTTGTGGGGCCGGAATACGACGTACGGCAGGCCGAACATGTGCTGCGCGGCGCGAAGGTCCAGCTCGACCGCGTACTTCGCGACGCCGTATGGGTCCTCGGGCTCCGGCGTCAGTGCTTCCGTCATGGGGGTCTGGCGCGAGCCGTAGACCGCGATGGACGACGTGAATATGAAGCACTTCACGTCGTGCTTCACCGATTCGTTGATCAGGTTGACGCTCCCGACGAGGTTGTTCTCGTAGTTGAAGCGGCGGATGAAATGACTCAGGCCCTCCGCCGCGTAGGCCGCCAGGTGGTAGACGTACTGGAAGCGGTGCTCGTCGAAGAGTCGCGAGGCGAGCTCGTGGTCCGTCACTGAGCCTTCGACGAAGACCACGCCTTGCGGCACGTTTTCGCGAAAGCCGCCGGAGAGATCATCCAGCCCGACGACCTTCATGCCGAGCTTCATGCAATGCGCGGCGACATGGGCACCTATGAATCCGGCGACGCCGGTAACGAGCACGGTTTCAGGCGGCATCATTGCTTCACGGCCTCTATCAATACCTGGCCGCCGAAGAGATTGGGCCAGCGGCGACTTGCCCATCGATCGATGCAATCAGACCATTTCCGGGGTAGCACATATCTGCGCAGCACCCACAAGGGTACGCTGCCCGTTACCGATTTGTATGTCATCTTGAGATCCGAAGCCTTGGAAAGCAAGTATCGATCAGCCGTGTAATAGGTAAAGAAGCGCAAGTGGGTGTCGTCCAGCGTGCCCGTCGATTGGTACTCGAATCGTCCCAAAACAAATTGGAGACGCGTCCGCCAGAACAGGACGTTTGGAATGGCGATCAATACCTGACCGCCGGAGCGCAACAGCCGCGCGAAACGCTCCAACACCACAGCCGGATCTCGAAGATGTTCGAGCACATGGGAGAAGACCAGGGCATCGAATACCTGGGTTGCAAGTGGCCCAGGCAGGTCGCCCTCGATATCGAACACCCAGCAATGCGCCATACGGCCTTGCGCGATTTCTGCCTCCGCGCTCGAACGAGTGATGCCGACTACATCGCATTGTGCGCACCTGGACTTCACCAGAACGGCGTTGTCGCCGGCGCCGCAACCCACGTCAAGCAGCCGGCTGCAGCCGATGTCGAGTAGTTCGATCAGCGGAGGATTTCCAACGTTGGAATAGACACGCTCCGAAAAAATGGGAGCGGGTGCGCTGTCCCGCGTCGTCATAGATCTTCACGCATCCAGCGCAAGGTGGACGAGCCTCCTGGCCCTTCTACCGAGCCACGAAGCCTTCAGCGCCCTCGTCAATCTCGGTTCCACCGAGAGTTCCTCGCCGAGGAACGTGCCGCTATTGAGGGCACGCGGATTGTACAGCTCGTACATCCGTCCGAAAGTCAAGTAGTAGTAGCCGAATGGCAGGCAATTGGCGACCGGCAATGGGCTGACGGAAGGCCGGGACAACAACTCGCACAATGAATCGCGCGACGCCGGTTCATAATTGCATCCCAAGCCCCGGTAGGCTGCTTCACCCACGACGACGGACGGCTTGCCCAAATACGCCGCTTCCACGCCCATCGTGGATCCATGGGCCAGGACCAGATCCGCCGAACCGGCGAGGGCATACGAATCCGTGATGTCGTCCGCGGGAAGCACCGTCACGTTCCGGCCGCCAAGGCTTTCCCACCAGTTTCTTTCCCGGAACGCCGAAGCCCTGAGAATCGGGTGTACGCGGATGATGAATTCAATGTCGTTCGCCTTTGCCGCCCAGTCAATGAGGAACTGAACCGCGTGGCGTTGCGAATCGAAGATATAGTGTTTGCACAAGTCTCCTACGCTCTCGAACTCGTCATCGCTCGACGAGAAATAGACCAGCCGCCGGGCTGCCTTGCGCGGCGGAACCGAGGATTTCTGTTGCCCGTCCGTGTATGAGATCCAGCCGATTCCATCACCCGCGCGCCGACGAAGGAAATATTCGGCACCGATGCGTTCTCGCTTGTCGTCCGCCTGCTCCCACGCACTGCGAATGAGCTGGCGAACGTACACCGGATCATGAGGTTCCTTCTCGAAAAGCTCGTACCGTTCCTTGGTCGCGCCGCGCTCGTGGAATACGCAGGGAATGTCCAGTTGCTTGGCCGCCTCAAAGATCGGTTTGACGCAGGCGAAACGACCGTTGAAGAGCAGCACGGACTTGGGGCGATACCGGCGCAGCAAGTCCAATGCGGCCTCGTAGACCAGGGCCGACGAGCGCAGGTATCTCTGCACGAGATCTGCGTGCTCTACGGGATCGGGGTGGGGGTCACGGACGCGTGAAATCAGGGAGGAGACGGCGCCGAGGCCGAGGGCAGCGCCCCGGTACATCAAGCCCCTGAGGTCGACGACAGAGCGGGGCCTAGCTGCGGCAAACGCCTCCGCCGCTTCGCGCTTCCCGCGGTCGTGGACAGTCGCGTCGATCACCCTGACGCCTTGACCTGACAACACTCGTTTCATTGCGGCGACGCGCCGCATGCGCCTGCCACCGACCAGCCTGACTCTCGGTGCGATCTGATCATCAGGATTGTCCACGTCGATGAACACGAACCCAACGGCCTTTCCTGACCGCGCCTCCTTGACGCACACCTCCCCCGAGGTCTCCAGGTGGGGTACCCACGAGATGGTTTCGATGGCCAGCATGTCGAGGCTAGGGCGGTTCATACGAATACTCGGTCCTTGGTGCGCAAAGGCCGGGCGAGAAAAGCGGTTTCCCGTGGTTCACGCATGACATTCAAGCAGTCGACTTTCCAAATTCACTCGTGGCGGCGCTGAGACGCTCCAGACACTGCGCGTAACCCCATTGCGCGATGCGCTCGCGACTTCTCCTGCCCATCCGGGAACGCAGATCATCGTCGGACAGCACCCGCTTCAGGCAATCCGTCAATCCGTCAACGTCCCCCGCCTTGAAAAGCAAGCCGTTGTCATTGTCCTCGACAAGATCGGCCACACAGCCGACTTCGTCCGAGATGACGATGGGCAACCCGGCGCACATAACCTCGTTGACGATCAGCCCCCATGGCTCGTTCTCGGACGGCAGCACGAAAACGTCGCTGGCCGCGTAAACCTTCGGCAGGTCGGCCTGGTTGATGAAACCGCCGAAAACGACATTGTCCAACGACAGTTCCGCGGCGAGTCGCCGCAGCGGCTCGACCATGTCTCCGCTCCCCACCATGAGGACGGTGAAACGGATCCCCATGTCCCTCAGCCGGGCCGCAGCACGAAGCACGTGATCCGGGTGCTTGCGCGCTTGGAACTTCGAGGAGAACAGTACCACGGGTTTGCCCAGGGGCACGCCCAGCCCGGTACGGATGACGTCGCGTTCGGCAGCCGTGATCGACGAGGCGGCCACGAACCGATCATTGTCGACAGCGAAGGGAACCACGACAATCTTGCGAACGGGGACGCCGATTCCCCGGTAAAACCGCGCATTCGCGCTACCGACTGCGAGACATCTGTCGGCCAGCCGGTAGAGAGCACCCACGACCAACATTCTAAAGATGCGGCGCATGCCACTACGCCTCAGCCCGAGGTGAGTATCGCAGCGCATGAGAACGGGCACGCGTTTGACCAGCGCCGCCAACATGGCGACGAGATAAGCCGCAAATTGATGCCCGTGGATCAATACCGCATCGTAGCGATCGGAACGAATTTCGCTCCACAACTGAAGGCCAATCAACGACCAGAACCCGCGAGGCGTACGCCCTTCGGCTCCCCGCAGAAATATCGACCTGTAGCCGGAAAGAAGGTCGAGATCCCAACGCACCACCTCCTTGAATCCGGGGTCGACTTCGCCGCGTATGCTGTAATCGGTGCAGTAGATCGCCGTCATCTCGAAACGGCCGGATGCTTGCAGATAGGCATACAGCGGGGCGAAGTACTGGATTGGATGCGAATTCACGACAGCGATTCGAAATCTACGTGGTTGCTCCTGGGCTGGCATGGACTCCGCGCTCCCCTCAATGCGACGCAACCACATCCTTACAGCGAGGCCTGGGAACGGAAATAGTCAGTGGTTCGACGCAATCCATCGGTAAGTTGCGTGACGGGCGACCAGCCCAGAAGCTCCTTCGCAAGACGGATATCGGGCTGACGCTGCGTTGGATCGTCACTTGGCAGAGGCCTGAACACGATTTCCGACTTGGTCCCCGTCAGGGCGATTACTTCACGCGCCAGATCCAGGATAGTGAATTCTGCGGGATTGCCCAGATTGACGGGGCCGATGCAGTCGTCAGGCGTATTCATGAGCCTGATCAATCCGTCCACTAGGTCGTCCACATAGCAGAACGAACGCGTTTGTTTGCCGCTCCCGTAAACTGTGATCGGTTGCCCATTCAGCGACTGCACGATGAAATTGGACACGACGCGCCCGTCGTTCGGATGCATCCGCGGCCCGTACGTGTTGAAGATTCGGGCAACCTTTATGCGAAGCCGATGCTGTCGGTGATAGTCGAAGAACAGAGTCTCGGCGCAGCGCTTGCCTTCGTCATAGCAGGACCGCACGCCGACGGGATTCACATTGCCCCAATAATCCTCCCGCTGCGGGTGAACCTGCGGATCGCCATACACCTCGCTCGTCGACGCCTGAAGGATCTTCGCCCTGACTCGTTTCGCAAGTCCGAGCATGTTGATCGCGCCATGGACGCTCGTCTTCGTCGTCTGCACCGGGTTGTACTGGTAGTGAATCGGCGAAGCTGGGCAGGCGAGATTGTAGATTTCGTCGACCTCGACGTAGAGCGGGAAGGTGACGTCATGGCGCAATAGCTCGAAGCGCGGGTTCCCGAGCAAGTGGGCAACGCACTGCTTGCTGCCGGTGTAGAAATTGTCGACGCACAGGACGTCGTGGCCATCCCCCACCAGCCTTTCACAAAGATGGGAGCCGAGGAATCCCGCTCCGCCGGTCACCAGGATGCGCTTTGTACCATTGGTTGATCTCATATTCGCCGAATATTGATTGGATTAGGAATTGCGCCAACGGCGCGGCAGCCAAACGCCCGACAAACAATCCCCCCGGACAGACCCGCGGGCGCTTCTACATGCCGCAGTGTGGGGAGCAATGCTGATGTGAATTGAATTCCCGTGCGTAAAGGCGCGCCGAACTTGTCGGCAATCCCTTTACAGCACACGACCGCCGCTACTCAACCGTCAAACCTGATTCAACGATCGGTTTCCGGAGGCAATCGAGGCGACTTGGCAATGCGATTGACCTTCCCCGCGATTCCAGAAAGGCATTACGGGCGATTCTTCGGGGGCGCAACTCCGTTCGCGCAGGCCTCCGCCACCACCTTGTTGGCAACCCCCTTCGAGGGAAGCGCATCCGTCTTCGAGCGTTGCAGCTTCCTGACCTCGGCGTCGCTGAGATCTCCTTCCCCGGGCGTATGCCAGACCTTGGTTCGGAATTCACTCGGCCGCCAGTCCGGATGGCTCGCCAGGTAACCGCGCACCCCGGGTACGACCTCATCCACGCTGTTCAGGTAGGAAGTCGCGTCAGCTTTGGAAACGATGATGACGCGCTGCGCCTTGCCCTTCGGCGAGCCGTGTTTGCTCAACAGCTCGAGGTTTCCCGCGGAAACCATATCCGAGGATACGTGGTTATTCGGGATTTCCGCCAGCGGAAGCGACGCGCTGCAGCGCGTGCAACACCGTTTCTTTTGCTCCTCGTAATCCGCCGGGGTTCGTTTCCACCAGTCCTGTTCGACTTTCCACCCCCCAGGGCCGTTCAATGCATGGTCGAGAGCCGCGGCAACTTCGCAGAAGAACGCGCCTTTAGGCGTAACCGAGGCCGACCATCGCCTCTGGACCCAGCAGTTGTCAATCAACTTCCACATTTTTTCCTTGTCATCGACGACGTCGTCGATGGCGATCAGCAGCGGCTGATGCCAGCCCTCTTCGGGAAGAGAATGGTCGTTGTAATGGACCAAATCGTCCTCAAAGGTCTCGTGAATGATGTCGTAATACTCCTGCCACTTGTATCCGGCAGTCCATAACTCCCGCTTGTTCTTCTCGGGGATCAACTCCTGATAAATCCTGCAAATCTCGGAAAACTGCGGATGCAGGGCAGGCTCGCCGCCCATCATGCCGATACGCCCGGGAAAGCCGTACAGCGATTTGATCGCGCTGCGCACTTCGTCCAGGGTCATGAAGAACGGCTTCTTGTGATGGCCGACAAGACGACTGCAGTTCGCGCAGCTCAGGTGACAGGCATTGGTAATCTCAATTTGAATGACTACATTCTCACTTATTGGCTTCACTGTATTCTCCAAATTTCTAGATTGCCTCGCACCGAGAATCGCACGACCGCCCAATATCCGCTACGGTCTGATACGTGTCAATCGACGCGGTGAGACATTTTTCACCGATTATTCGCGGAGGCGCACTGCATGTCAACGCGCGCACGGACCCCTCCAGCACGGTGCGGCGTTAGTCCATGAACCTGAAGTGGTCTTGCATTTCCTGCGCTCGGCCCCTGTAGGCTTCTAGGCCTATTGTTGACTCCCCGGGTCGCGGCAGGACCATCGCCACCACCTTTTCCAGGTATCCCATCCTGACGCCCGCTTTGTACATTCGATCCTGCAGATCGGTGTCGTTCACCCGGTTCCAACTCTTGCGCCAGCAGTCGATGTTGTATTTCATGAAATTCAAATACGACCTGTATAACCACGTCTGGGTACCGCCGATCCTCGGTGAACTGTCTTTGACGTCCACGATGACCTGATTGCCGTGTCTTTCCGCCAGATACGAGGCGGAGACGAATTCGTAATCACCGGCCTGCGCGAATCGGAGCAGTGTTTCCAGGTGATCCGCAGTCCACATGTCATCGTCGTCGATTCGGGCGATCCACTTGCCTCTAATCATGCTCAAGGCCTGATTCGCGGCTACAACCGGGCCGGCCAACCAATGGTTCTCGGCGGTAGGAGGATAGCGATAGCCCCGTTTGGGGATGTTGAAGAACCTCACCCTGGAATCATCGACCTCACGAACCAGCGCTTCGGTCCGGTCGGTGCAATGATCTCCGACGATGATGAGCTCGAAATTTGCATAGGTTTGAGCGAGGACCGTTTTCACGCACCGTTCCATGAGCAATCCGGCCCGGTTGTACGTCGGCACGTAGACACTGATCAGAGGGTCCCCCGACTTGTCTTGGTACTCTTTCTCCTTCGCCATTCGTACAATTCTCAGGCGCAACGGTTCGCTCACTGCATAGCGAAGGGCAATGACGCCGGAAATCGCCGTGTCCCGAAGGGTTCTATTGGTGCGCTTCGTCATCTGTCGTCAAATCACGTCCGCTATCAGGCGCTTTCTGGCGACGCGCGGGAACTTCGCGGATCAGAGGGAGAATCCATCGTCGACGACAAGGTTCTGCCCGGTGACGAACTTGGATTCATCCGACAACAGGAAGAGCAGCGCGCCCGACACGTCTCCGGTGTCCAGCATGCCCTTGCCTGCGCAATGCGCCCGATAACGTGAGAGAAAGCGTTCCGGCTGGCCGTCCAGGATGCCGCCCGGGCTCAGGGAATTCACCCGTACTCCATCGGATTTTAGGTACTGCGCAAAATATCGAGTGAGGTGGATGACGGCCGCCTTGATGGCGGCGTACTCCACCGGCATAGTCATTGGCGTACCCTCGTAGATCGCGAATCGGGGAGCGATCGATCCGTAAATGGAGGCTACGTTGACGATGTTGCCCTCGCCCTGCTTCCGGAATTGCAGCCCGAATTGTTGTGACGCCAGGAAGTACCCACCCAGGTGCATGCCTACGTTCTCGCAAAAGTCGGCGTAGCTGACGTCCTCCAGCTTGCGACCGTAGTTCCGATTGCGCGGGTAGGCGCTGTTCACAAGCGCGTCTATGCGACCGTGCCGCTGCTGGAGTCGAGCGATGAGCGCACTCACGGAAGCTTGGTCGGTGATGTCCAGCACCGCCGGCTCGGCACATCCGGCGTGAACCGCCGCGACTTCCTCCGCCACGCGGAGCGTGGCTTTCGCGTCGATGTCGGCCACCACGGCCACTCCACCGTTGGCGGCGATGCACTCCGCGAAAGCACGCCCGAGGCGTCCTGCTGCGCCGGTCACGACGACAACCTTGTCCTTGAGCATCTAGGCGACCCTCGGCGCCTCGCTAGGAGCGAGAACCCTCACTTGCTCCGACATGACCTTCATCCCGAACGAGACATTCGGCGATCCTGAAATCGAGCGGCGAGTCGATATCCAGGGCGCGTTCAACCGGGACGTGCACATACCGCACGCGGCCCTCGAAAATGCCGTTTCGAGTCGTCACGAACGCCGGCGCGGCCACATACGCCACGGTGGTCATGTCGTAGACCACGGGCGCATCCTGGCGCCGGACGATCGGGCCTTCTGGAGGGATCACCAGGCCCACGGTGCCATCCGCATTCGCCCTCACCATGTTGAAGTAGGGACTGCGATGGGCGTCCGTGACGGTGATCACCACGTCTACCCCGCCTTTTTCGAACTCGTCCAGGCAACGCTCCAGGTCCGTCACGGATCGCAGCGGCGCCGTTGCGGGAACCACGATCAGGGCATCGGGACGGCCCCACTCGGATTCCTCGAGGAACCTCAATGCGTGACGCCACACCAGCCACTCGGGGCTATCGTCCTGCGCCAACTCGGCGGGCCGCAAGTAAGGCACCTCGGCCCCGGCCGCTCGGGCGACGCCGGCGATTTGCTCGGTGTCGGTCGAGACGATGACCCGGTTGATCCGCTTCACCGCCCGTGCCTGCCCGATGGCCCTGGCGATCAGCGGCTGGCCGGCCAGGAGCCGGATGTTCTTGTCCGGCAGGCCCTTGGAGCCTCCCCGCGCGCATATCAGCGCAACGACTCTCATACGATCGCTCGCGATTCAACGGGCGGCCGATGCTCATGGTCGATGGACACGACAGTCCCATTGATCGAAGAACGGCGCGCCGCCTCCACGACGCGAACCACCGCCAAGCCGTCGGCCCCGGAAATCGCCGGAGCACCGCCCCCGGAAACGCACGCCAGAAAATCGCGCCATTCCGCCAGATAGGTGTCGTCCATCTGATCCTTATGCTCGAATACGGTCTGCCAGGCATTCTTGCCGCGCTCGAAGATCTCCACCGTGCCATTCACGGCATTCCAGCGCAGCGACCCCGTCTCGCCGATCACCGTGCACGTCCTGGTGGTGTCGTGGCGGATGAAATCCATATTCAAAGCCGCGATCACTTGCGCGTCTTCTTTGCTGCGGGCGAATCCAAGCACGAGGTGCGCGGTGTCTTCCACGTCGATTTCAAGACGACTCAGTTTTCCCTGGATGGCGCTGACCCATTCCACGTCGCCAAATAACCAGCGCAGGTAGTCGATCTCGTGGCTAAGTTCCAACAGCACGCCGCCGCCGAGCGCGACCCTTGCTGAAACGGTTCCGCGATAGTCGGTATCCGGCCGCCACGATGGCAGAAATTGACCCACCTCGGCACGCACGGAATGAACCCGCCCAAGCCGCCGCTCCACCAGCATTTCACGAAATTGCAGCAATGACGGCAGAAAGCGCAGGTTGTAGCCCGTCATCAGCGTGACGTGCCGATCCCTGCAAGTGTCGATCAGCTCGCTGACCCCCGCCGCGCTGCTCGAAATCGGCTTCTCGACCAGCAGATGGACGCCGGCCCTGGCAAGGGGCAGCGCCGCACCGAGGTGGTGGGTGGCCGGATTTGCCACCACAGCGGCCTGGGGACGAAAATTCAGCGCTTCGTCCAGACTCGTAAAGCAGCGATCAATACCGGTTTCCGGCAGGTCCCGGCAGTTCGAGTGCCTCAATACCGCAATCTGAGCGCCGGGTAGCAGTTGCCGCACCAAACGCACATGCCGGGCACCGATGCTGCCGAGACCTACGACAAGCATGCGTTCAAGCATTCTCGGCACCGCCGTGGAGGATCGCAAATATCGGAGGCAAGATCATGGCCGAGCGGTTGGCGCATTCCCAGCGAACTTGCCGCGCAACAGTCCGAAATCGCCGTCATTCCACTGCGGCACGTCGATTCCGGCGCGGGCAATTGCCCGTCGCACGTCCAGAAATGCCGGTCCTATGAAATTGAAGAGGTTTGCGGTGGCAACCGCGTCCACCGTGGGATGCTCGAGTCCGGCGACAATATGGCTCGCCCTGCCTACGCCCCCCATCAGAATGCACGGGACATCGGGGGTGCGAGGCAATTCATCTACCACGCGCAGGTCCAACCCCATGCCCGTGCCGTCCTGATCCATTGACTGAAAGAGAATCTCTCCGGCGCCATTCTCCTGGACGTAATTCACCCAGTCTGCAAGTTCGGCCCCTACCTCGAGCGAGCCATTGGCTGTCATGACGCTCCGGGCCTTTCCCGCCGTCTTCCTGTAATCGATCCCAGCAACAATGCACTGGCGCCCGAAATGCGAGGCAAGCAAGCGGCACAACGCCGGATCCTTGCGGAACGCCGAATTGATCAGTAGTTTGTCTGCGCCGCCGCGCATGTATCGCTGTGCAACGTCAAAGGAGTCTATTCCCCCGCCAACAGTCATCGGGATGAAGCACAAGCTCGCGATGTGTCTTACTCGTTCCAGGAATGCCTCCACATTCCTCACCCCTCTCGACACGTCGAGCACCATCAGTTCATCGAGACCGTGAGACACGCTGGCGAAATCGTAGTTATTGAACAACCATTCGATCGTGCCCACCGCTTGCAGCCTGAAATTCCTGCTGAGCATGAACTGGCCGCGATCGTACAGGAGCGTGAAGATCAGCCTGCGCATTTTGGGTGCCGACTAAGCAAGCTCGAAGAAATTACTCAAGAGGCGAAGACCCGTGGACTGGCTCTTTTCGGGATGGAATTGGACCCCGCAAAGCATTCCGCTTTGGAACCCGGCGACGAAAGGCCGCGCATGATCGCAGACGGCGACGTTCGAATCGCCATCCAGGCTCGCCAATGCATAAGAGTGGGTGAAATAGAAATGTGCGTTGGGGCCGAGCCCTTGGAATATTCCCGCATCGCGGTAGCCATGGATCGCCGAGAACCCCACGTGCGGGACTTTATGGTGCGCCTCACCGTTTGATGCGAGTCTCAGGCATCGACCCGGCATCAACCCCAGACCGTGCCGTCGTCCTTCCTCGCTGCCCTCACAAAGAATTTGCATCCCCAGGCAGACCCCGAGCAGTGGCATGGATCTTTCGACTGCGTACTCTTGCAGCGGTCGCGCCAGAGAAAGCCTTTCCACCGCTTCCATGGCCGCGTCATACGCCCCCACGCCGGGAAGGATGACGTGCGTGGCGGTCCTCAGGGCCGCCGGATCGGCGGTAACGACGTGCGTCGCTCCCAGGTAGGTCAGCGTGGAACTCAACGATCGGATATTCCCGGTCCCCAAGTCGATCACGAGGACATTCATGCTCAAGTGACGGTGAAGAGCGGTCGCCAACGACCGTCTGCTTTCCTGAAGAGTTCCTTGTTTGCCCACTTGTCGAGTACCGCTTCGAACTCCTGTGCGGTCATTCTGTAATACTCCAGGTACATCTCCACGAATTGGTCGGGGAACTGCCCGTCGTAGAACCTGACGAGATTCACCGCCTGTTGCCTGTCCATGGCGCCCCTTCTCACCTCGATGCTCGCGTCCTGGTTTGCTCTGCCGAACCCGAATTTGAGGTACATAAGATAGGTGTGCAGCGCATATAACGCCTGGTCATTCTGTGCAAAGTTCGTGAAGGTCCCCGCATTCGACCCCTCTGCCTCCCTTAAACCGCAGTGCTCCTTTGCGACAAGGTAGTTGCGATAGGGATCCCAGTTCTCAAAGTACGACCAGTGCGTGATTTCCAGTTTGCCTCTGGCCAAGTCCGTCTCATCAGGAAAGGTGAAGAAGTAGAGTTGTTTCTCGGAAAGCCCGGATTCCTGGAGCACCTTTCCATAGCCCCCTTCGAGATAGATCTTCTTCATGTAGTTCACGTCGTAAATCGGATTCTTGTCTGTTTCGACGGAACCTCCGTACTCGACCTCACCATCCTCCCCGTAGAAGATCAGGCCGATCCCAAAATTGAGCGCCGTATGCAAAACGGCCGTCTGAATTGCGATCAACCAGCCGTAGTAAGGGAAGCCCATTTCGACGAATCCGGTCTTGTTCAAGACCTTCATGGCTTCGCAATCCGGGTTGATCGAAATGTGATCGTAGCCTGCGCGAATGAACGCCTGAAGGTTCTGTTCGCCCAGGTCGAGCGGCAACGCAGGGGTGACCGTAACCGCGAGCGGGTTCATTCCATACTTGTGCTTCAGGTTATAGGTGACATAGGAGCCGTCTTTGCCGCCGCTAACCGGGACCAGGCAGTCGAATCCCCCGGCCTTCCCCCGATGCTTGTCGAGAAGACGCTCGAGGTCCTTCATCCGGACGCTCCAATCCAACTTCTTCTTCCTCTCGGCCCAGACACAGGCGTTGCACCAGCCTCGATCGTCAAACTTGATCCGCGGCCGCGTGGACATGCTGAGGCAATTTGTGCACCAGCGGAGTCCGGAGACCTGCGTCGCTTCCGTCTGCCGCATGTTCATCGCAAGTCCAGCCTGTGCGCCGATTCCAAGTCGTCTGCACGCCCGACGTCGAGCCACGGTTCGTGCATCGGGTAGGCAATCGTGCGTGCCATGCGCTCCTGCAGACGTCCGAACACCTGCGGCATGTCGCAGTGCTCGCCGACGCTCAGCACATCGAGCGCGCTGGGCTCCAGGACGTAGATTCCGGCGTTGACATGGCTGCGCGCGACCGGCTTTTCCTCAAAGCCCACGATGTCGACCCCCTTCGTGCGGACCACTCCGAACGGATGCTTCCACTCGTGCAGCCGGACGGCCATGGTGGCCGCTGCGCCGTGATGGGAATGAAAGTCGAGCAGTTCTCCGTAGTGAATGTCAGTCAGCACGTCGCCGTTGGAGACGAGAAAGGGTGCGTCGGGCCGAGGATTCAGCAAACCGATGGCCCCTGCGGTGCCCAGGGGCGATCTTTCGCGTAGATAGTCGATCTCCACCTGCCAGCGGCCGCCATCGCCAAAATAGTCTTCGATCATGTGGCCCAGGTAATAGATCGCTAGCACGAATCGCTGGAATCCCTCAGCCTTGGCCCTCTCGATAATGTGCTCAAGCATCGGCTTGCCGTTCACTCGCAACAACGGCTTAGGACAGTTCTCGGTATGGGGTCTGAGACGGGTGCCCAGGCCGCCCGCCATGATCACCATCAGGTTGGTACGTACGCCAGGCGCTATCAGCTCATCCCACAGGTGCAACCCTACGACACGCCGGTCAGCATCAACGACGGGCAACTGGCGGATCTTGTTCACCTGCATGAGTTGAAGCACCGTGTCGCGGCCCAACTGCGGCGGAACGACCAATGGCTCACGATAGACGATCGCATCGATCGAACTGTTCAGATCCAGCCCTCGCAACAGGCCACGTCGAACGTCGCCATCGGTGAGGGTACCGAGCAAGGTTCCGTCCGACGACACCACAAGCGCAATCTGCATGGCGCTTTCGTTCAGGCTGCGGATAGCCTGCTGCATAGTGGCCTCCGCCGGGAGCAGCGCCTTGCGCCAATCCCTCTGCGGTGGATTCGCAGCCGCGGATTCATCGATCATGGTCTTGTCTGGGTCAGTCACAGGCGCTCGCGCAGCAATTGAAAAGCCTCGGCCGCTTTGAATCCGGAGGTCGCCCCGCGCAACATGGCCATAGCACGTATAGCCTCGACGCTTCGAGGGAAAGGAAACTCGCCCAGCTCCGACTGGTAGACCGCGACTAGTTCCAGCTTGCGCTCCAGGAATTCGCCGATATCGACAAAGTAATTGGGATTGAAGGCGCACTCCGCACCGAGGGACACATCGGTCTCGGAAATCGTTTCGTAAGCCAATACGCGCCGCACAAAGGGGTGTCGGAACCATTTGGTGCAAGCAGCCGCCGCGTCGAACACCAGCCGATGATCGGTATGCGCGTCCGAGCGATGCGGCACGAGTACTTCATCGGGTTGAAACGAATTGAACGCTTCCGAAAAGCGATCGATCAAGTCGGGGATGGATGACTCGCTCAACCGCGCGGGTGGAAATCGCAAGTCAAACACATCGTCGAACCCGACCAAGGCGACGACCTGGGCGATTTCCGCGTCGCGCCTTCGCACCTGCTCCGGCATATATCCGGCCTCCTCCTCCATGCCGGTGACGAGCAGCCATCCCAGCTTCGCTCCTGCCGCCTTGCGGCGAAGCAGCAGTCCCCCACAGCCCAGGATCTCGTCGTCCGGATGCGGCGCCACTACAAGAGTCTTCATATGCACGTCACCGGGAAGTCGCGTCGGAGTTCAATGAAGGCATGCAGGGGGCGGCTAATAAACGTCGGAATCGCCCATCTGGAGATACCAGTTTCTGAAGTTCAGCCAGTCGCCAGGTGCGGCAGATCGAATCAACTCGCGCCCGCCGAAGTAGGTCACGGGCGTCGAGTTTTCAAATCCCAACCATTCGAGAACGCCGTGCACGGCGTGGTGCGTGGGTGCCCAGCAGTACGCTTGCCGCAGACCGCTTTCACGACTCAGCTTGACAACGTGCGACAAGAGCAGGCGCGCTTCTTCTGGGGTGGAGGTTTGTATATCGACAAGATCGACCCCATCCCGAAACGCCTTGGTCACCACATATGACGACACTATTCCTTCGCGGGACAGCACGTAGTTGCGATAGGCGTTTTCCGGATTCCGCGCATATCGCCACGCCAGGTACTCCTTGGGTCGATGAACGCGTGTTAAGCCATCTCTCGGCGGTTCCGGGTAGTCCATCGAGAAGGCATCGTCTGCCTCCACTACGACCTCTGACGAAGGCAGTTTGCGCGGGGCGACGTCAGCTAGATCAAGCGCCATCGTCGGTATTTCGTAGATGTCACTCCAACCCAGCTTGCTATGGAAATGGGGGTGACTTGTGGCGTTGGGGAACCCCCAGACGGCGGCAGTTCCAAACCCTTGCGCGTATGCATAGAGCTCCGTCGCCAGCTTCTGGAACAATCCTCGCCCCTGCCAGCGCGGGTGCGTCATGGTCGTCATGGACATCGCAGTCCGGTACACCCTCCCATCACGGACCAGATTCACGGGGAAGGCGGAGTAGCTCGCCACAGGGTCGAGATTCTCCATTTCGACGCTGAAAAGGAGCTGTTCCTGGCCATTGTCCAAATAGCGCCAGTCAAGGTAACCGGGCTGGATTGCTCTTCCGAAGGTCGCGAGAAAGAGCGCCCCGAGCTTCTCACGGATGGCTGGCCACTCTGATCTGGCGACGATCATTGCTCCACGCCTATGTCGAGGAACCCCTTCCTGGCCAGCCCGGGCGTGTCGACGAATTCCTTGATCTTTCGATAGATTCTACCTGCCGCATTGCCGTCGCCGTAGATCATGGGGACGTCGCGGAAATCGAAGGCGAGCGCGTTCAATATCGCCTTGCGGATGGAGATTTCATCGGCTTCACAGCGAATGACCGACTTGGGTGCCTCCCGCCCTCTCTGACGACTGCCGATATCCACCGTGGGAGTCTGCAGGTAGGGAGCCTCGTAGATCCCACTCGAAGAATTGCCGATGACCGCGGACGCCTCCTTCATCATGCTCAGGTAGCGAGTCTGTCCGAGCGAACCGAACAGATGGCAATCGGGATTCCGCGCTACGTACGCCTCCAGAACGTAGTTGAGCGCCCGCCCTCCATTGTCGGCATTTGCTTTCGTGAAGACTGCCGAGAATTTCTTGTCGCGGCGAACGCCGTCCAACGCGCTCAAGAGCGCCTGCAGCTGGGCTTCGCCCTGGGAATCATCCATTGTCAGAGGATGGAATGTCACCAGAAAAATGACATCACGAAGAGCAATTCCCAGATCCCGTTCCAGCTCCTCCCTGGTCAGGAATCGCATCTTGACGATGTTCTCAACGTGAGTCGCTCCAAAGCAGAACACCCTGTCGCGTCGCTCGCCGAGTTGGATCACCCTCTTGCGAGCGGCGTCATGAGTGACGAAATGGAGGCAGGCCATCTTGGTGACGCAGTGGCGAATGATGTTGTCGTAGGTTCCCGACCCGATGTCGCCCCCTCCCAAGTGGGCCAATGGAATCTGCAGCACCATCGCCGCCTGTGCCCCTGCGAGAATTTCAAAACGATCGCCTAGCACAACCACCATGTCCGGGCGGAGGCGGTCGAGCACGTCGGCAAAGCCGGTGACGCCAAGCCCGATGGATTTGGCGGCACCAACGCTGGTATCGCTGGAAAGAAGCATTTCGACCTTTGCATCGATACTGAACCCATCCGCCTCGATGGCCTTGTAGGTGAGGCCGAAGTCCGGCGATAGATGCATTCCGGTGGCAACGACCTGCAGCTGCAATGCCGGATCGTCCCGCAGATACTTCATCAGCCAGTAGAGCAGACCGTAGTCCGCACGGCTCCCGGTAATGACGCAGATCTTGCGGTTCATAATTCTATGAACTCGTTCAACGCGAAATCACGCGGCGCCTTGCGGCCCAGCACCTCATCCCAGCGCATCGGCGACAGCCCGGTGCCTGGGCGCTTGACCGCCACATTGGCTTCCGTGAAGCGTTCACCTGTACGGATCGCGCACGCCGCGACCAGCGACCTGCGGGCGGCGCTCCTGTTCTTCGCCTCGCTCGGACTCGGACGCTTGATGCCGTCGCCCAGTGCTGACTCGATGTTGCGGATCGACGCGACCATGGCCTTCAGATCATCGGGTTCAAGGCTGGCCTGGTGGTCCGGCCCGGGCAGATTGCGTGCCAAGGTGAAGTGCTTCTCGATCACCGTGGCGCCGAGAGCCACTGCGGCTACCGCCACTTCTATGCCTTTCGTGTGGTCGGAATAGCCTACTGCCACGCCAAACGCGTCGCGGATTGTGAGCATAGCACGCAGGTTTACATCGGCCATGGGCGTCGGGTACTCGGTGTTGCAGTGAAGCACGGTAACTCGCCCGCGCGGCGTGCCCGCCCGCTCCAGGACATCCACCGCCGCTTCGATCTCGCCCAGCGTCGCCATTCCGGTAGAGAGAATCACAGGCTTGCCAAGACTCCCGACATGACGCAGGTAGGGCAAATTGGTGATCTCGCCCGAGGGAATCTTGAAGCGGTCCGCGCCGAGTTCAAGCAGCAGGTCGATGCTCTGCGAATCATATGCGGTGGAGAAAAACCGTATTCCGCGCAATGCACAGTGGGCGATGAGCGCTTCATGCATCTCGCGCGACAGCTCCAGCCGCCGGAGCATTGCGTGCTGGGATTCGCGCCCATCGGTGGCCCGAATCTGGTAGTCGGCCTTTCCGGCATGGGTGGTCACAAGCCGGTCCGCGCTGAAGGTCTGAAACTTGACCAGATCGGCGCCGGCCTCGGCGGCGGCGTCGATCAATTGTCGGGCCATTCCCAGATCGCCATTGTGGTTCACACCCGCTTCGGCGATGACCAGCGTCCTCACGAGCGCCTCTTCGGTGAAGGAATCCACGTGCCCGGTTCGCAGTCGGCGATCACCCGTTGTCCCATTCCGATCAGGCAGCGGTCGCCGATCCTGATGCTCTGGCGCACGCTTGCAACGCTGCCGACAAAGGTTCCGGTACCGATGCGCACGCCGCTGTTGATTGCCGCCCCCGTGGCGATGTGGCAGTGATCTGCGATCACGGCATCGTGTTCCACGAGCGACTGGCTGTTGATGATGCAATTCCGGCCCACGGCCGCTCCCGCGTTGACGACGGCGCCGTGCATGACGATCGTGCCCGCGCCGAGGGTGGCATGGGCCGAGACATAGGCGCGTGGCGACACAATGACCGGCAGCCCGCACCCGCTTTCCAGCAGCAGGTCGAACAAGCGCATCCGCACTTCGGGCGTCTTGATTTGACCGACTGTGACCAGGGCCTGAGCATACTTGCTCAGCAAGGCCGGCACGTCCGCGTCCATCCCCAGGACCGAGTAGCCGAGCATTCGGGTGCCGACCTCTTCGGCAAGACCAACCAGCCCGGCCACATCGAAACGTCCCTCCTGCTCGATCACGTCGATGCATGCACGGGCGTGGCCCCCCGCGCCCAGGAGCAGGATCGGCGGCCTGCTCAATTTCCGCCCTCCTTAACCAAGCGAGCGCTGCTTGGCAGGTTGATCAAGCGCCTTTCGAGCGATTCCGCGACCGGCAGTTCCATTCTCGGGCACGCGCGGTAAGGCGATAGCCGATGCATCAGGGTCCAGGTCGGCCGGGTCATCAGCCCCGCGTCGTTCGTGGCGGCGAGAATGGCATCGCGCTGCTCGGCTACCGAAGGCTCCAGATGCAGCGTCTGCAGCCAGTAGTTGCTGCGGCACTCTTCCGGCTCGGCGACGACTTGCACATGGGGCACTCCGGCGAACGCCGCCTGATAGCGCTGGAAGATTCTGCGCTTCGCGGCCAGAAACCCGGGAAGTTGCTCGAGCTGCGCGCAGCCGAGGGCGGCGTTGATGTTGGGCATGCGGTAGTTGTAGCCGATGTCGTCATGCAGGTATTCCCAGCGGTGGGGTACCTTGGCCGTGGTGGTCAGGTGCCTGGCGCGCTTTGCCATATTTCCGTCGTTGGTGAGGATGGCCCCCCCGCCGCCCGTGGTTACCGTCTTGTTGCCGTTGAAACTGAGCGTCCCCATCAGGCCGAACGTGCCGGTGTGGCGGCCGTGGTAGGTGCTGCCCAGGGACTCCGCCGCGTCTTCCACCAGCGCAAGGCGGAAATCTCGGGCTACTGCAAGCAGTCCTTCAATATCCGCGGGATGGCCGAAGGTGTGCATGGGTACCAAGGCGCGAATCACGCGGCCGGTATTGCGATTCACGCAACACCCGCCTTCGATTTCCGCAATTTGCCGCAGATAGTCGCGCAGCCCCTCCGCGCCTGCCCCGAGGGTGCGCTCCTCGCTATCCACGAAATGCGGCGTCGCCCCGCAGTAGGAAACTGCGGTAGCTGTGGCGACGAAGGTCAATGTCGGCACGAGCACCTCGTCCCCCTGCTGCACCCCCGCCAACCTCAGCGCCACGTGGAGGGCGGCTGTCCCGTTGACCACCGCCACCGCGTACCTGGCGCCGGTGTAGGCGGCGAGATCCGCCTCGAAGCGGTCGACGAATATGCCTACCGAAGAGACGTAGGTCGAGTCAAGGCATTCCTTGAGATAGGCCCACTCGTTGCCCGCGAAGCTTGGCTCGTGCAGTGCCGCCGGACCCGGGCCGACCGCCATGCGAATGGCATCGACCACTTGGCTGGCAAGGGTCGACTGAACGAGCACTGGGCTCACAGGTTGTACGTATCCCATTTGTACCACGCGAGGTGGGACGGCTTGCTGAACCAGGCCACGGTTTCCTCTATGCCCTTGCGGAATCCCTCCAGACCGCCATATCGAGGCCGCCACCCCAGCAGATCCCGGGCTTTGTCGTTGCACGCCAGGAGCCGCTCGACTTCACTCTTTTCCGGCCGCAGCCGGACTGCGTCGGTGATTATTTCCACCTCGACCCCCATGGCTTCGCCGATCGTACGCGCGGCGTCGCGGATCGATATCTCGAAATTGCTGCCGAGGTTGATGACTTCGCCGATCGCGCGGTCGGAATCGAGCGCGGCCATGAATCCGGCCACCGTATCGGCCACGTAGCTGAAGTCCCGCGTGGGGTGCAGGGCGCCGAGCTTGATCTGCCGTCCACCCATCGCAATCTGGGTAATCACGGTGGGGATCACCGCACGGGCGGACTGACGGGGCCCGTAGGTGTTGAACGGCCGCAAGACGGCCACCGGCGTACCGAACGAGCTATGGAACGACATCGCAATCTGATCGGCACCGATCTTGCTCGCGGAATACGGCGACTGCCCACGCAGCGGGTGCTCCTCTGTGATCGGCACGAACCGCGCCGTGCCATAGACTTCGCTGGTGGAAGTGTGGACCACCTTCGCCACCCCCAGATCGCGGGCGGCCTGAACGACATTCAAGGCGCCCTTGACGTTCGTGTCGACGTAGGTATCCGGCGAATGATACGAATAGGGAATGGCGATCAATGCTGCAAGGTGAAGTACCGCGTCGCACCCCTTCATGGCCGTACGCACTCCGTTGGGATCGCGGATGTCGCCCGCAAAAACCTCGAATCGGCCCTTGACGTCTTCGTCGCAATGATCGAGCCAGCCCCACGAATTGAACGAGTTGTAGAGGACGAATGCGCGAACCTCGTGCCCGCGTCGAACTAAGGCTTCGGTCAGGTGAGAGCCGATAAAGCCATCGGACCCGGTAACAAGAATCTTCGCGCGCTTCATCGTCAGCGCGTCCCGGCCATGCTGCGAAAGCTCTGGCTGTTCGCGAGCAATTGATCGTAACTGCCGTGCGCCACCACGCGGCCTTGTTCGAGCTGAATGATCGTGTCACAGCGCTGCACCGTCGTGAGGCGGTGAGCAATCATAATGATGGTCGTCTCACGGTCTGCGTGGTCGACGGCGTCCATGACGGCGCGCTCGGTCGCGTTGTCCAGCGCGCTCGTGGCTTCGTCGAAGACCAGTACGCGCGCCCGTTTATAGAGCGCGCGGGCGATTCCGATGCGCTGGCGCTGCCCTCCGCTCAGCCGGATGCCGCGCTCACCGACGAACAATTGGTAGCCCTCGGCGCGGCTTTCTATGGTGTCGGCGATCTGTGCCTGTCGGGCTGCGTCACGCACGCGATTCAGATCGATGGCGTCCAGGGAAAGTCCGAAGGCGATGTTCTCCGACAGCGTGGTGTCGGCGAGGAAAATGCTTTGCGGCACGTGCGCGATGGCCTTCTGCCACGCGCGGCGATTGGCGGCCGTCAGAGGCTCTCCATCGATTCGGATCTCGCCTCGATCCGGCTCCAGCAGGCCCATCAGCAGGTCGAGCAGAGTGCTCTTGCCGCCTCCGGTGCTTCCAACGATGCCTACGCGCGCGCCCTTCGGAATGCTGAGGTTGATGTTGCGAAGCACCCACGGGCCTTCGGGCTGGTAGCGAAAATGCAAGTCGGTAATCTCGATGGCGTGCCGAAAATCGAGAGGTGCTTGCGAATGATCCAGTGCCTGCGTGTCAAGCGGCTGCTCGAGCAGTTCCAGGGTATCGGCCAGTATCGCCCAGTTGCCGACGACGCTGGCCCATGCGCCGTAGGCCTGTTGCAGGGCAGGAAGCAGGCGCTGCGCACCAAGAGTGAATGCCGCCAGGACGGGCAGCGCGGTGGCCGCGCCGTCCGGGCTCTGAACGAGCGTGTAGGCCAGTGCAGCGATCAGCACCATTCCAATGGCTTCCATGACGTAGCGAGGCGCGCCTACGATGAACGCGTTGCTGGCCTGCGCGCGCCTGCGGCGCCGATCTTCGACGCTGTAGATACGGCTGTAGAGGGCCTGAGTGCCATCGAGAAGGACATCGCGGATTCCGCCGAAACCTTCCTGCAGGGCCTTGAGTACCGAGGTGTAGGCTGCGGAAGTTTGTTCGCCGTTCGCTTTCAGTCGTTTGCGCGAAAACCAGATGATGAGGCCGTAGATGACACCGAGGCTTGCTCCGGCGCCTATGGCAACCGCGGCGTCTATGGTGATCAACGCGGAAACGATCGCCGCCAGGAGCACGACGCAACTGACCAGCAACAACATTGGCTGAAGAACACCGGAAATCAGCCCGTCCACCTTGACGAGGATTCCGCTGATCACGGTGCTGCTGTTGCGCGCGACGTGGACCAGGTAGGGCTGGTATAGGCTTCGACGGTACACCTCCACGCCCATATCGACGCCCAACGCGAAACTGAACCGGCTATTCGCCCACAAGAGCAGCAGTCGCGTTGCTCCGACAGCCAGCACCACTGTGACGAACACGATGGTGAGCGGCAGCAGCAACGCTGTTCCATCCTCGATACCCAGTGCGCCAGCGAATTGACGAACGAGCGGGTAGCGAAACACCTGCTCGGGTGCAGTCAGGGCGCCGACAAACGGCAACACCGCGCCCAGGCTGACCATCTCTCCAACGGCCGCCACGAGCACCAGGCAGAACAATAGCGAGATCTGCCATCTGCGTCGCCGATCGAGTTGCCTCCATAGGCGATACAGCAAGCTGTGCAAGGGTGGCAAGGCGCGACTTGCGGAACCGGTCATTGTTTGGCTTGTCAGCTCAATTCGATGATTGGCGAATTCGATCCAGCCCACGGACGGTGTCGGGAACGCTACCGCCCTGCAAGGCACTTTCCACGCCTCGCATAAGCTCACCGAACCGTTTTCCTGATCACGGTCGGGCACTTCCCCAATTTTCGCCGCCTAGTGGCGCTTCTAGCCTGCCGCCACCAGCCAGTCGCGGCTCACGGTGAGCCGGTTCGTCTTTCCGATGAGGTCGAGGAGGACGACCGCGCGCGCTTCTCCGGACTCGATTTCGAATACGCCTTCTAGGCCCGCGAACGGCCCCGCCGCGAAGCGCACCCGTTCGCCTGCGGCGAACGGCGCAGTCCGCAACCGATGACAACCGGTTTCCGGATCCGCCGCCTCGCGAAGCGCTTCCACAACGCCTTGAGGCACCAGCGCGGGCGCACCGCAGAAGCGCACCAAGTCGGTAACGCCCGGGGTCGAGCGCACCGGAGCGAGGCTCCGCCCGGTGTCCTCCGCATTCAGGAAAAGGTAGCGAGGAAAGAGAGGTTCGATGACTTGCGCCCAACGGCCGGCCTTGCGGCGCAGCCCGACGATGCGCGGAAGGTGGACTTCGAAGCCCTGATTCTTCAGGTTCGCCTCCGCAGCGGCCTCCCGACGGGGCTTGCACAGCACAGCATGCCAGCGGCTCATCGCGACTTGGCCTCCGGTTGTTGGTCCACTTCGCGGCGAAGCTGGTCGATCTCCAGTCTCAGCGTTTCGTATTCCGTCATCTTGCGGCGCAGAAAATCCAGGGTAATGACGGCCTTCTGTTCGATGCCGCGCGGGGTGAGCAGATAGGCGTAGGCAAGCTTGTTGTTGCTGTTGCGGAAGTTGCGCGCCTTGATCCAGCCCTTCTCGATCAGCGCACTGACGCAGTAATTGACCTTGCCCAGGCTCACGCCCATTTCCTGGGCAAGCTCCCGCTGGGTAAGACTGGGTTTCGCTTCGATCAGGCGAAGGAGCCGGTAGTGGGCTTCGTCCATCCTATGATGCGGCCGTTGGCCGTGTGTTCAACCGTTGAACGCAGATTGTCGGCGCCCCGGCAGGGGGATGTCAAGGGGGGCTAAGGCGCAGCGGCGCGTTGCGACTCCGGCAACTCCCCGTTTCTCAGGGATGCGAAACGAGGTCCGAGATCGGCTCTATTTCAAGCCGAAATGCTTCGGGGCTCGCGATCAGGTTCTTCAAGGCCTGAAGCTTGGGCAGGTAGTTGCGCGTCTCCTCGGGCAATTTGAGCGAGCGATAGTCGGCCGGGAGTCCCTTCGCCGTGTTGCGTTCGATCGCGCGTATAACCGCCTTTTCCCCCCAGTTGTAGGCGGCGAGCGCCAATTGCCAGTCGTGGAAGAGCCCGTGCAGCGCTTCCAGGTAATCGAGCGCGGCCTTGGTCGAGACGGCCACATCGGCGCGGGCATCGAATTTCGGCCCCCGCGGCAGGTTGTATTCGCGCGCCGTCGAAGGTATGAATTGCCACAGGCCGTAGGCTTCGGCAGGCGACATGGCGGTCGGGTCGTATCCGCTTTCCACCATGGGAAGCAGCGCCAGCTCCATGGGCAATCCCCGCCTGGCAACCTCCTCGACGACGGAAGCCAGGTGCCTGCGGCTTCGGTCGAGGATTCCCTTGAGGATTCGCGGCCGCCCGACATACCAGGACTGCCAACGCTCGACGAGCGGTGAACTCAGCTCCGGGATCGCGAATCCGTCGCGAATGCGCTCCCACAGATCTTCGTAGACTTTGGGCTCCGCAGCGGCTGTCGCATGAATAGGAGCGGGAACGGCCACTTCGGGCGCGAGCAGAAGATCCTCGAGGCGGGCAGGCTGCGCCACGGCCGCGCCCGCGGCCGGCGCCGCACGTTTGAAGTCGATCCGGTGAGTAACGCCGAAAAGTTCAGCGGGCGAGCTCGCCGCGACGGCGAAACTCGCCCAGAGAACCAGCGCAACAGCGAATGCGCTCCGCATTGCCCACTAGACTGCGGATACCCACGATCAACTTGGGCTGGCGGGTGTTCCGGGCAGCACCGGTGGCGGCGCAGTCGGTGGCGGCAGCGTCGGCGGCAGCGTCGGCGGCTGCGCTTGCGGCGGCGTGGTCGGCGGCGCTTGCGGCGGCGTCGGCGCTATGTTGAACTGCTGCTGAATCTGTTGCGTCTGTTGTTGCACTTCCTGCACCGCCTGCTGCAGTTGCTGTATCTGCTGCTGCACTTGCGCGGGCGTCTGCGACTGGGCCGGCGTCGGGGTCGGTGCAGGCGCGCTCGGAGCTGGCGTGGGCGCTGCCGGCGGCGTGGGCACTACCGCACCCGCCTGGGACGCCGCTACGAACGCCTGGACCGCGGCCTGGACTGCGGTCTGCAAGGAGGCATTGGCTGCAGCCTGGGCTTGTGCGGCGAGCTGCTGTGCCGCGGCATTGGTCGGGTTGGCTGCGGCAACCTGCGCCGCCGCCTTTGCGGTCGCTTGGGCTGCGGCGGCATTGGCGGAGGCCTGCACCACCACCGGCGTATTGATCGGCACCGCCACCGAAGTAGCCTGCGCCAACTGGGCGGCCACAACCGGCGAGACCTGCGCTGCCTGCGCAATCGGGGACGGCGCCGGGGGCGGCACATTGGGCGGCGCGCTCGTGAAGGTGCCCGTCGGAATATTCGCGATGCCGAGCGGCGTCTGCAGGGCCAGTGTGCCGACGCTCACCGCCGCAGTAATGACGTCCGCGATCGCGTTGTAGAGGACTGTTCCGTCCGTGCCACGCACGCCGATCGTCGCGGTACCCACCGTGAGCTTGAAGGCGTCATGATTGGTCGCGCCGATCACCCCCGTGACGAAGCGCAGCCCGCCCTGCACCAACTGGAACAGGATGTTGCTGTCCTTGACCTGCTTGATGTTGTACTGGTATTGGCGCACGGCGAAGCGGGTGTTGGGCTGCAGAACGACGATCTGCCCGTCTTCGAACTTCACCACCGCGGTGCTGTTTTCGCCGGTGCTCAGCACCACGCCGGGATCCACGAGGTCGCCGATCTTGAGGGGCATTGCAGGGGCGCTGCCATACTGGGCGCTCAAAGTGCCCTGCAACTCATGCACATAGGCGGCCGCCGCGAACGCGTTCGCGACCGGCATCATGAGGAAGACTGCGAGCGAGAGAACGCGAAGAAGAGTTTGCATGAGCCCAGTCCTTTTCATTCAGACTTTTACGCCGGCTATGCCGCCTCGTTGCGGGAACGCGGATTCGCCTGGTTCGAACCCCTGCCGGCTCCCTACTTATCGTTTGCATTCTAGCCGATTTTTCAGGCTGTCAAGTGAAGTTTTGCATACTATGTCGACGCGTTTTCTGGCGACGGCGAGGTTGACCAGTTGATCGGCCTGGCGGACGGCGGTACGGCGCCAGTTTTCGCGAATCTGGCCTCTTTGTACTTCGTCCAGGCGGTCCCAGAGCGCGAGCCCCAGGTCCGACACCACCACCTGCACGCGTGGCTCCCAGGGCCCCAGGCGCATCGCCAGGGAGAGCGCCTTGAACAACTCCCCGTCGACCCGCCCCAGGCGGTACTTCATCATCGCGATGTTCGCCCAGGAATAGGGGGAGGTCGGACGCAGGGCGGCGGCACGCTGGAAATACAGCAGGGAATATTCCGCATAGACGTTCCACTGGCCCCTGGGGTCGAACGCGGCCGAGGCAAGCTGATAGGCCACACCCAGATGGTCGTACAGCGTTGGATCGTCGGGGGTGATCTTGAGGGCCGCGCCCAGGGCGTCGACCGCGCGCTGCCACTGCGGCTGCGAGGGGACCGAATGCTTGTCCGCCCAGGCGACGACCTGGTAGCGGGCGCGCATCGAGATCCAGTCGGCAAGGCCGCGGCGGCCGGCTTCGTAGCCGGCCCAAACGAGCACGGCGATGCCCAGCAGCGCGATGAGAGCTCGGGACACTCGATTGGCGGCTGTCAAAAGCAGATCCTTCGCTTCGCTCAGGATGACGCTGTGGGAGCGCCCGGAGTCAGAGCCGCCAGAACGATATTCCGTTCCCGCTCAAGGCTTCGCGGTCGAGTTTCGACTTCACGTCGACGACCACGCCACCCGGCTTGAGCTTTTCGAGAAGCTTCTCGACCGGCTGCTCGAGGTATTTCTTGTGGGCGACTGCGACGACGATCGCGTCGGCGCGCGGAAGGTCGGCCCATTCGTGAAGCGCTTCGCCGTATTCTTCCTTCGCCTCGTGCGGATCGGCCAGAGGATCGTGTGCGAAGACCCGTATCCCGTAATTGCGCAGCTCGGCAATGATGTCGATCACCCGCGTATTGCGGATGTCGGCGCAATTCTCCTTGAAGGTGAGCCCCAGGACGTTGACGCATGCGCCGGCTACGGGACTCCCCGACCCGGTCATGAGCTTGACCGTCTTCTCGGCGACGAACTTTCCCATGCCGTCGTTGATGCGCCTGCCCGATAGGATCACTTGGGGATGGTAGCCGATCGCCTCGGCCTTATGCGTCAGGTAATAGGGATCGACGCCGATGCAGTGCCCGCCCACGAGCCCGGGGCGAAACGGCAGGAAATTCCATTTCGTCCCGGCGGCTTCGAGCACTTCCAGGGTATCCAGCCCCAGCCGGTCGAAGATCAGCGCCAGCTCGTTCATGAGCGCGATATTCAGATCGCGCTGCGTGTTCTCGATCACCTTCGCCGCCTCGGCGACGCGTATGGACGACACCTTGTGGACACCGACCGGGACGATCGAGCCATAGAGCGCCGCGACTTTCGCGAGCGTCGCTTCGCTGTCCCCGGACACCACCTTCGTGATCTTCGACAGGGTATGCTCCCTGTCGCCGGGGTTGATTCTCTCGGGTGAATAGCCGACGCCGAATTGCGACTTCCACTTCAGGCCTGAGCAGCGCTCGAGGACCGGCACGCAGATCTCCTCGGTCGCTCCGGGATAGACGGTGGACTCGTAGATCACCGTCACGCCCGCCCGCATGTTCCGGCCGACGGTCTCGCTCGCCGACAGCAGCGGCCCGAAGTCGGGCTGGTGGGCTGCATGCACCGGCGTGGGCACGGCCACGATCACGAAATCGGCGGCCCCCAGCGCCTTCGGATCGCTCGTCACTTCGAGGTTCTTCGCCGACCGGAGCTCCTCACGCGGGGTCTCGCCGGAGGTGTCCTCGCCTCTGGCCAGCGCCTCGACGCGCTTCGGCGAGACATCGAAGCCGATGGTGCGGAATTTCTTGCCGAACTCGACGGCGAGCGGCAGGCCGACGTAGCCCAGGCCCACGACTGCAACGACCCTTTGGTCCATCAAACTCTCCCTCTCAAACCCTGTAATAGTTCCGGTACCATTCGACGAATCGCCGCACGCCCTCCCCGACTGCGGTGCGCGGGGCAAAACCCACCGCACGCTGAAGCTCGCCGACGTCCGCATTCGTCGCGGGAACGTCGCCCGCCTGAAGAGGAAGCAGGATCTTCTCGGCTTTCTTGCCCAGGCAATTCTCGATCGCCTCGATGAAATCCATGAGCTTGACCGGGTTGTGGTTTCCGATGTTGTAGATCCGGTAGGGGGCCCAGCTCGTCGCCGGGTCGGGATGGGCGGTATCGAATGCACCGGAGGGCCGGGCGGGATTGTCCGCCACGCTCACGATGCCTTCGGCGATATCGTCGATGTAGGTGAAGTCGCGCAACATGTCGCCGTGGTTGAACACCTTGATCGGCTTCCCGTCGAGGATCGCCCTCGCGAAGAGGAAATACGACATGTCCGGGCGTCCCCAGGGGCCGTACACGGTGAACAACCTCAGCCCGGTGGTCGAAATGCCGAACAGATGGCTGTAGGTGTGCGCCATGAGCTCGTTGGATTTCTTGGTCGCCGCATAAAGGCTGACCGGGTGATCCACGTTGTCGTGCTCGGCGAACGGCAGGCGGGTGTTGCCGCCGTAGACGCTCGAGCTGCTGGCGTAGACCAGGTGCTCGACGCCGTTGTGCCGGCAGCCTTCCAGCACGTTCACGAAACCGGCCAGGTTGCTGCGCACGTAGGCGTGCGGGTTCTGCAGCGAATAGCGCACGCCGGCCTGCGCGGCGAGGTGGATGACGCGTGCCGCGCGCTCGCGCGCGAACAGGCTCCGCATGCCCTCATCGTCGGCGATGTCGAGTCGTTCGAAGCGGAAGGTCGCGTTTCGGCGCAGATGATCGAGCCGTGCTTCCTTGAGCCGCACGTCGTAATAGTCGTTCAGGTTGTCGATGCCGACGACCTCGTGCCCTGCGCCCAGGAGGCGCTCGCAGACGTGCATGCCGATGAAACCGGCGGCACCGGTAACAAGAATTCTCATCGGCCTACCCTGCCGTGCAACAAAAGAAAACGAACAATCAAGTCACCACGGCGATGTGCGGCGCCTTTCCGATGATGGACTGCGGCGTGTCGCGCACGAGCTTCCAGGACTCCTCCTCGCCCACGACCGCCGCCGCCGCGACGCGGCCGGGCTCGAGCTCGGGAGGCCGATGCTCGAGGTTGTGCGCATCCGAGGCGATGATCGAGACCCAGCCGCGCTCGAGCAGGTCCACGGCGCGCCGCCGCGCGTGCTCGCCGAACCGGCCTTCCACCGAACCGGCGGTCAGTTGCAGCATGCAGCCCATCGTAACGAAGGGCGTGAGCTTGTTCACGTCGTCCATGATCTGCTTGTTGCGCTCCGGATGCGCGATGATCGGTCGGATCCTGTTCTTGAGCAGCCAGCCGACGAACTTGTCGCTGCCCACGGGAACATGGCTGTGCGGGAATTCCAGGAGCAGGAGCTTGTAGCCGTCGCGCTCGCCGAGGAACGGGATCCGGCGCTGCGCGACCAGGTCGATGACTTCGGGACCGATGCGCACTTCGCCGCCGAGTCCGAGCCTGAGCGAAATCCCGCGCCGGTCGAGCTCCGATTGAAACGCGGCCAGATCCCGGCTGATCGAGCGCAGGTCGTTTTCGTACCGGCCCGCGTGCACGTGGGGCGTGACGATCGAGAACGTAATTCCGCTCGCGACGGCATGCCGGGCGAGAGCGATCGCCTCCTCGAGCGTTTCCGGCCCGTCGTCGATGCCGGGGAGCAGGTGGCAGTGGAGGTCGATCATTTCTTGCGCGATTCCCGCACCGTCATCCCGAGGCCGTCCCCCAGTCATCCCGAGGGAAGCGAGGGATCTGCTTTTGCCGTCACCCAACGACGTCAAGAAGCAGATTCTTCGTCGCTGCGCTCCTCAGAATGACATTGTTGAACCGTCATGCGTTCGCCTACGCAGCGGCCTTGCGCTTCTTGCCGCCGTAGGCACCGTAATACCGCTTGTAGCCGTACTTGGAATAGCCGGTGTACTCGCCGTAGTACTTGTCCGCGCGCTCGAAATCGAGCTTGTTGAGGGCAACTCCGATGATGTTGGAGTGGGCCCGCTTGAGGCGCCTGACGCCGTTGCGCGCGAGCTGGTATGGCGTGTCGTCCGCTTTCACTATGTACACCAGCCCGGTACAGTGACGGGCAATAACGAGGGCGTCGCTGACGAGTTGCACGGGCGGCGAGTCGATGATCACGATCTCGAACATCTCCTGGAGCTTGTTGAGCGTATCCTCGAAGCGCTTGGAGAGCAGCAGCTCGAGCGGGTTCGGCGGAATCGTGCCGGACGGAATCACGTACAACTCCGAGCCGTCGACCTTGAAGATGCACTCGGTCGGAGGCGTATTGCCCGAGACCAGCGTGGACAGGCCGGGTGCGTTCGCCTCCCTGCCGAAGAGCTTGCCGATCGACGGCCGCCGCATGTCCGCGTCGACCAGCACCACGCGCTTGGTCTGTGAAAAGGCGAGCGCCAGGTTGGTCGCAAAGGTCGTCTTGCCCTCCCCGGGAACAGAGGACGTCACCACGACCGCCCGGTGCGGCTCGTCGATCGCCGACAGGAGAATACCGGTGCGTGCGGTCCGAATGCCCTCAGAGAACATCGCCTGGGGATTCTGCTCCACGATGCGTTCGGTCTTGATGCCTCGTTCGCTGACGATAGGCAACGACGCGAGGACCGGAAGCCCGAGCTTGCTTTCCACGTCCGCCGAGGTCTTGACGGTGCTGTCCAGCCGCTCGAGCAGCAGCGCGAGCATGACGCCGACGAAAAGCCCCAATACCAGTGCGATCGTGACGATCTGCCGTTTGTCCGGCCTGTAAGGCGATGAGGGTGGAATTGCCGGATCGATCACGCGCGCGACCGTGCTCTGCAGATCGCCTGCGGCGTTGGTCTCCTTGTAGCGCCCGAGAAACATGTCGTAGAGCTGCTTGTTTGCTGCGACGTCGCGCTCCAGAATTCCGAGCTGAAATTCCTTGCGGTTGATGTCCTGGATCTCGCCTTTGGAGCGGCTGAGGTTTCTCTCGACCGACGCCTCGTTGGCGCGCGCAACTTCGAATTCCTTGGTGATGCTCGCCACTACGGTTTCGATCGCCCTCCGCGTGTTTTCGTGCGCGGCGCGAAGGTCCGCCTGGGCCTGGATCATACGCGGGTGCTCCTTGCCATAGCGGTTGCTCATTTCGGAGACCCGCCTTTCGGCCTCCGCCTCGAGCACGCGCATTTGGCCGACAAGTTGATTGCCCATCACCGCGGGCACAGATTCATAATTCGATGCCGGTCCGTGCATGCCCCGAATCTGGTTGTACTTGTTTTCGGCTTCGACGCGGCGCTGGCGGGCATCGCCCAGCGTCCTCGTGAGATCCTCGAGTTGCCGCGTGGCGCCGCTTTGAGCGAGCCCCTTCGCGTCGACGATGTGTTCCTTTTCGCGGTATTGCTGGAGCGCCTTCTCCGATGCATCCACTTTCTGCCGCAATCCGCGCAGGCGCTCGGAGATCCAGTCACTCGCCTTCTGCGTCATTTGGTAGCGCGATTCCAGGTCGGCCTCGATGAACGTCTCCGCCACCGCATTTGCCATCTGCGCCGCAAGTTTCGGGTCGAAGGACTGGAAGTTTACGCGGATCAGTTGGCTCAACCGCACCGGTTCTACGGTGATACGGCTCTGAAAACCATTGACTACCTGCCTGTATATCGCCTCTTCGCTCATCGCCTTATCCTCACCGGAACCGGCGCCCAAGGCTGCGAAATTGGGGCTCACGTTGTCGAGCCAGCGCCTCCACGTCGGCGGCTCCTGCTGCCGCGGGTCGAATTCGGGATTCTTAGTCAGGTTGAGCTTCTGCACCACTTTCGCCGCCAGCTCACGCGACTTGAGGATCTCCGCCTGGGTCTGGAAATACTCGCGACTGCCGGTGACCCCCGGATAGACTTCCTCGATGGCCACAACCCTGTTCTTCTGCGCCTCGACGAGCAACGTCGCGGTCGCCCGGTAAATGGGCCTGATAGAGTAACCGACCAGGGCCGCGAGCAACGTGATGGCAAGGGCGAGTCCGACGATGCTCCATTTGCGCTTTGCGATGATTCGCCAATACTCGAGCAGATCGAAGGACTCTTCAGCGCGGCCCTCGTCTTCCTCCTCGATCGGCCGGATATCTGGGACTGCGGCAATCGGTACCGGTTTCGCGTTCATGGTGTTACCTGTCTGTGTGGCGGGAACGCCCTACTGCGTCGACAAACGCCGGCTGAGCGTGTTTTTCCTGCAAGAGCGGGAATCCGCGAACCAGCGGTTTGCCGTCCCCCCGTCTCCGGGGGAGCGACATATCAACAGATGCCGCAAGCGCCTGTCAAAAAAAGCTTTCTTCCACAGTGATGATATCACCCGGGTGAACCGGCGTGTCGAGATCCACCTTGGCTGGTTTAGCGTTGCGTTCCTTGTCCCGGATGATGTAAATCTTGTCTTTGGAAGCCCGTTCCTTGAATCCGCCGGCCAGCGTCACCGCCTTGCGTACGGTCAGGCCCGGCTGGAAGGGATATCCGCCCCCCCGCTCCACCTGCCCGTTAATGAAGAAAGGACGGTATTCGTCGACGCTTACCGACACCCTGGGGTTGACGAGGTAACGTCCCTTCAGGCCGTCCGTTATGAGCTTCTCGAGCTCCCCGACGGTCAGGCCGAGTACCTTGAGCTCGCCCAAAACCGGATAGGAGATCGTCCCGGCGTCCGTCAGGCGAATCTTCTGGAGCTTGAGGTCGTCCTCGCCGTAGACCGTGATGGAAATGACATCGCCCGATCCAAGCTGGTAGCGCGATAGCGAATCGCCCTCGGATTGCGCGACGGCAACCGTGACGGCGAAAATTCCGAATATCAACAATGCGAATTGCCGAATCATACGCATACGCAGACGCACCGCCCCGCCCCGCCATGCGGGTACGACCCAAAATGAACCGAAAAGTTTATCAGAGGGTCGCGCTGACGAACAGCATGAACAGGTTGCGGGTGTAATCCGCCGTGTTCACGTTCGAATCGCGCTTCGACCACTGGTAGTCGGCACCGAAGGAGAGCCACCGCCGCATCTGGTAGGTTCCCTTCAGCCCGAGGTTGTTGATCTTGTCGCTGCGGTCGATGCCCTTGTAGTCGTCATTCAGATGCGAGCCGGACAATTCCGTAGAGAATTGGCTCGTCCAGGCGTGGGTCCAGCGCGCGGAGTACGTCGTGCTCAGGATGAAATCCCCCACCGCGCCGGTGGTTTCATGGGTCGTCTTGGAGGTGCTGAAATCCCACATCGAATATGTGAGCGGGCTCCAGCGCACCTGCCCCTCCCAGCTCGTTCCGGTGAAATCGTTCAGCGCGGAATCCTTGAGATCCTTCTTGAGCTGACCGATCTTGAAGATTCCCGTGGTCTTCGCCGTGGCCTCCCAGGTCACGCCGCCGAGGAGGCGCGTCTCGGTGCTGTCCAGTCGCACGGTCGGATCCGTGAAATCGATATTGGTTCGCTTGACCTGCGCCAGCAGCGAGGTCCTGGGCGCGACCCGCCAGAAGAACGTGACGCCGCCGTAGCGGTGGTCCTGGTCGTTGATGGCGGTCGAGGCGCGGTTGTTGTAGTAGTGCTTGTCCATTCCACCAAGCTCGAATTCGAGCCGCCCCTGCGCGCCGGGCACACCGTAGCCGAAGATGCCGCCGAGGGTTCCCTGCCGATAGCGATTGGGCACGGTAGTCAGCGGGTCGTTGGTGGAGCCGCGCGGGTCGTGGGTGTCCAGATGCTCCGCGCGCAGGCCGATGCGCACGCGCGCCTCCGGATTGAGCATTGCGTTCGCGCCGATGTTGTTGTCGTCGAAGTTATCCGCGGTGCTGTCGTGGTAGCGCCCCGAAGTAGCGCCGAGATCGAGGCCGTAGACATTGGCCCCCTGCTTGCCTTCCACGCGAACGCTGGGGTTCAGCACCTGGATGGTGTCGCTCTTCACCAGGCCGCTGCCTGGCGCCTGAAGGAAAATGTTGTCGTTGCGCTGCAACTGATAGGTGACTTTCGGGTACGCGGTCATCGGTCCCATGGGGATCCCGGCTGCCTGCTCCTTCTCCGCCGTGGGGACGCCGCCCGCACCCTGCGCCGGCGCCTTCTGCGGCGTTGGAATGCCCGTCTGCGCGACTGCGATTCCGGAAAAGAAGAACATTCCGATGACCGTGAATAGCATTCCCTGCGCGATATGAGATTTCATTATTGCCGTCCTTATGCTCACGCCCGGCCGCTCCGGCGGCGGCTGTTGAGTGCGTTCTTGATCTTATACGCCCGATTGATCGGGTTTGTAATAACCTTGCCAAGGCTGCGCCGCTTAACCGACCCGCGCTTGTAAGCCCCTCGCCCCGTTCGCTCTCCCCGCGTCACGGCGACTTGCAGCAAACCCATCGTCCCCGCTGCCGTCTCGGCCGCAACCCCGACCGGCTCGTTGGCCTGATGCAAGAATGATGCCTCGTTCCGGGCGCGCGCGCCAAGCGGCTGGACCCGTGCGCGGCGCGCGTCGATGACGCGCAGCGCTTCGGCCGAAAACACGATATAGGCTGCAAAAATTCCCATCGCAAGGAAAAACATTACATGCTCGGGCACGCGGAAATACCAGCCCGCGACACCGGCCGCGGCCAGGATGAACGCGCAGCCATGAATGACTGCGACCGCCCGTTCGATGGGCAGTCCCATGTCGACGAGGATATGGTGCAGGTGTTTGCGGTCCGCCTTGAACGGGCTCGTCCCGTTCAACAGGCGCCGCCCGGCGCACGTGATCGTATCGGCAAGCGGCACCGCGAGCAGCCAGATCGCGGTCACCGGCGCGAAGATTGGGTCCGGCCGCTCAGCGCCCCATACCATGAACCACGCCAGCACGAACCCCAGCCCAAGGCTCCCCGCATCGCCGAGGAAGATCAACGCCTTCCTGTGAGGGGGACGCCGCAGGTTGAACGCGAGGAACGCGGCGATCGCGCCGAGAAACGCGAGCATGATCTGGATGTCTCCCGCGGCGCCGCGTGCGCCGATCGCGGCGATCACCACCACCCACAGCAGCGCGTTGAATGCGAGCCCGCCCGCCAAGCCGTCGGCACCGTCGCTGAAATTGACGGCATTGATCACGCCGATGATGGCGAAGAGCGAAAACGGAATCGCGAGGACGCCGAGCGCGAGCGGCCAATGCCCGACGAGATTGCCGAGCGAATGCAGGTACCAGCCGGCCCAGAAGACCATCAGCGCGGCGGCGGCGATCTGCGCGAGGAACTTGCTGCGGTAACCCAGATCGCGCAAGTCGTCGAGCGTGCCGATCAGCACGATCACGAGCAACCCTGTCCAGAATGCGGGATGCACCTGGTCGAGATTCCCCATGAGCAGACCGGTCTCGATCACCCCCAGGACGATCGCGATCCCACCCACCGTGGGGACTTCCCCATGGTGGGTCTTGCGCGCATCGGGCAGATCGACGAGGCCGAGTCGCCTGGCAGCAGGAATCAGCAGCAAGGCAGCTACATACGTCGCTGCGAAGGCCAGAAGCGTGATCGCGATAAGCTTCAGCATCATCGAACACTGGGCTTGTTGTTGATTATGGGGTCATCGCGTATCCGAAAGATCGGAATTCGGACGTAGGAATCAAGCCTACTTTATCACAGGATTACGTACGAAATGCAAGCGGCCCGACTGCACCAGAATGAGGCCGATTTCGCACTCGAGGCGATCCACTTAATTGTTCAATAACAATGGGTTGTAAAATTTTCCAGGAATTGTCGGAAATACATCACGGCGACGCGTTTTCGCGGCCATGACAACAGCATCGAAGGCCGAGCGCGGCCCGCGGCGGTTCAGGTCGCGTCGAAGCGCGCCTATTGCCTATCAGCGAGCACCGACGCCCCTTTCTGCCGCACTGCCGCGTAAGCGCTGCAGCACGGCTTCCATCTCGTCCGCCATCTCGATGGCCACATTCAGGGCCGCCGCCTTTTCCTCCGCCGACTCCGGATAGTCGTGCGCGAGCGCATTGCGCATGACCCGGATTCGTTCCCAGGCCTCCGCCGATGCGATCAGCCGCAAGCCTTCCAGACGATCAAGGACGTCGCGAAACGGTGCCTCCTCGTACGGCTCCTTGAGACATTCGACGAGGAATGCGCGGAAAAGCTTCGTGCCCATCGTGTCCTGCAACCGTACGAATCGGAACGCGAACTGATCGAGCGCCGCCACCAGTGCGTCCGCCTGCTCCGAAAAATGCGTCGCGGTCACCGGTTTTGGCAGCCTTTCGCGAGCGGCCTTGAGATACCGCAAATGCCGGGAACAGTTCTCGAAAGCCGCAGCAAACTGTGCCGTTGTCACAGCTTGACGCCTTCGCGCTTCGCGATTTCGAAAATCGGCTCCTCGCTGCGGCCCGTGTTCAAGACCAGGTCGATTTTCCGCTCACCGATTCTCCGATGCAGATGCGCAAGCATTGCCAGGCGCGCACGCACGGCCTCCTCCGGCGCCATCGCCGTCTCGATATACAGGTCGATGTCCCCGCCGCGCCTGGTATCGTCGGCACGAGACCCGAACAAATAGACGTCCGAATCGAAAAAGCGCTTCCCCGCCGCGCGGATCTCTTCGCGAGTTCTTTGGTCGAGGCGCATAGGCGATGGCTGCGGTTTGATTATGGAAGGGATTATCGTACAGCAGTCTACCGCGCTCCAGTCATCAAGTGGCGAAGCGACGAATCACACCACCCCACGCCCTTCGGGCGGCCCCCTCCTCTCGAGAGAAGGGCAGCTAGAGGCAATGAAGGGGTTTACGCTGCATCGGGTTGCTTGGAGGGCTGCGCGGAAATGAAGGGCTCGAGCTGCATGCAGGCGTCGAAGATGCGCATCACGGTCGGATACGCGGAGAGGTCGCAGTTGTAGCGCTGCGCGTTGAACACCTGCGGCACCAGGCAGCAGTCGGCCATCGTCACCTGGTCACGGAACACGTGGCGGCCGTGCTTGGCTTCCTTCAGCAGGAACGCTTCCATCAGCGCGAAGCCCTCGGCGATCCAGTGGCGGTACCAGCTGTTCACACCCTCGTCGTCGAGCTGGTAGGTCCGCTTGACGTACTTGAGCGTGCGCAGGTTGTTCAGCGGATGGATCTCGCAGGCGATGAGCTGCGAGAAGGCGCGCACGTAGGCGCGATCGAGCGGCGCGGCCGGCAGGAGCTTCGGCCCGGGGTGCGCTTCGTCGAGGTACTCGATGATCGCCAGCGACTGCGTGAGCGTGTTCGCGCCGTCCACCAGCGCGGGAACGAGGGCCTGCGGGTTCACGGCCCGGAATCCCGCTTCGCCCTGCTCCCCCTTGGGCAGGTTGACGGCCGCCGGCTCGTAGGCGATGCCCTTGTAGTTGAGCGCGATGCGCACGCGGAAGGATGCGGAAGAGCGGAAAAAGGTGTAGAGCTTCATCGGGTGGTCACTTGTGTTGGTTGTTGGTGTTGCATCGACGATGTCATTCCGAGGGCATCGCCCGAGGAATCTGCTTTGTCGACGGAACGCAAAAGCAGATCCCTCGCTGCGCTCGGGATGACTCCGAAAATTCGCTCGGGATGACTCCGAAAATGCACTCGGGATGACTCCGGAGTAAGTATCGCGGCAAGCATACACAATCGCGGGCGCATCGACGAGCCGCGCGCGTTTCAGCGCGCAGCCCCGAAACGCTTGAACGAATCGAGGAAGTCCCCCGTGCCGGGCGCGGATCCGGACCGTTCGAGGATTCGCCTGGCGCCCTCGTGGCCTTTCTCCGCCGCAGCGCGATACAGCCGAAAGGCTTCCGCCACGTCGGCGCGCGCCCCTCGCCCGTCCTCGAGCAGGATGCCGAGGTTGAACATCGCATCGGCATCGCCTTTGCCGGCCGCTTCGCGATAGAGCGCGATCGCGCGCGCTTCGTCCTTCTCGACGCCCAGGCCCCGCGCGTACATGAACGCGAGCGCATTCTTTCCCGCCGGATAGTCCTGACCCGCGGCGCGCTCGTACCACATCACCGCAGCGGCGAGATCCCGCTCGACGCCGGTGCCGGAGCGATAGCACCCCCCTAGCGCCACCTGCCCGAGCGGGTCGCCCGCCTCGGCCGCATCGCGAAACAGCGCGAGCGCACGCGCCGCATCGCGCGGCACGCCGTTGCCGTTCAGGTACAAATTGCCGAGGCGGGCCGCAGCCTCGGCGTCGCCCTGCTCGCGCGCCTTCCGGTACAGCGCCGCCGCGCGCGCGAGATCCTGCGCCGTTCCGCGGCCCGACTCGGCGAGTTCCCCGAGCGCGCGCGTCGCAGCCGCCAAGCCGCGCTCGGCAGCGCGCGCGTACCAGCGGCGCGCCTCGTCGGCGTCCTCCGGCGCGCCGCGCCCTTCGTCATACACGCGGCCGAGGTTGTACATCGCCACCGCGTGCCCCGCGGCGGCCGCCCGGTTGAGCGCGGCGAGCGCCTCGGGCCAGTCCTTCGCGTCGCCTTCGAGCAGCAGCACGCCCAGGTTGCTCGCCGCGGCGGGCTGGCCTTCTTCAGCCGCCCTGGCGTACCACTTCCGGGCGAGCGAGCGATCCTTGGCCGTGCCGAGCCCTTCCTGATACAGGTGGCCGAGCGCGTTCATCGCGCCGGCATCGCCGCCTTCGGCCGCCTTGGCGATCCATTCGAACGCGGCATCGAAATCCTGCCGCACGACTTTGCCCTCGTAGTAGAGCCAGCCGATGCGCGCCTGCGCGGCGGGGTCGCCGCCCCGGCCCAGGTCGAGCAGCCGCGCGATGGCGAAACGGTCGCCGCCCGATGCGGCGATCGCAAGCGCGTCGGCCTCCTGCGGGGTCAACTCTTCCTCCGCGCAGCGGGCGCTCCACGGCCACGCGAGCAGCAGCGCGAGCAGGACCGTGGCGGCGGAGAACTGTCCGAGCATGGAGACGCCAGACACCCGCATGGTATTGAACATCAGCCCGCGACAGCCTTTGGGTCCTACGAGTCCGCAAACGCGGCGGCGGCGGCGGCGCGCACTTCGTTCCAGCCGTACACCCCGATGCCATTGCGCCTCTGCGCTTGCACGCCGCCGTACACGACCGCGCCGTCGCGCCCCGAGGACAGTGCCATGAATTTTTCCAAGGGGTCGAACCAGTCCCGTGCAATCGTCCGCCCGGACTTGATTTCGACCGGAAAAAGAGTCCCTCCGCGATCCACGATGAGGTCGATCTCGTGTCCCGCGCTGGAGCGCCAGAAGTACAGCTCCGGCTGGAGGCCGCGATGACAGCGATACTTGACGAACTCGGCGACCACCCAGGTCTCGAAGAGCGCACCCCGGAAGTGTCCCGTCTCGATCTCCTTTGCAGAGCGGATTCCGGCCAGCCATGCGGCGAGCCCCGGATCGTAGAAATAGAGCTTGGGAGCCTTCGTGAGCCGCTTGCCGAAATTGCGGTGATGGGGCGGCAAGAGGAACGCGATGTAGCTCGCCTCCAGCGTTGAAAGCCATGCCTTCGCCGTGTTGTGGGTAATGCCGCAGTCAGCCGCAAGCGCCGAGAGGTTGACGACCTGGCCCGTTCGCGCCGCACACATGCGCACGAATCGGCGGAACGCGGATAGATCCCTGACATTGACGAGCTGGCGGGCATCGCGCTCCACATAGGTGGCCACATAATCCGCATACCAGATCGCCGCCGGGATATCCCGGTCGATGACCGGCGGGTACATCCCTCGCCTGAGCATCTCCTCCAGGCCCGCGATCGGCTTGACCTCCGCGATCTCATCCCACGAGAACGGCAGGAGGTGAACGAGACCTGCGCGCCCCGCGAGAGATTGACTGATCCCGGAGAGCAGCCCGAACTGCGCCGACCCGGTCAGAACGAACAGTCCCATGCGCCGGTCCGAATCCACGCGGGTCTGCAGATAGGAGAATAGTTCCGGGCAGCGTTGCGCCTCGTCGATCACGGCCCCGTCCGAATACCGCTCCAGAAACGCGCGCGGGTCGGATTGGGCGAATTCCCGTGTGTCCGGATCCTCGAGGCTGACGTATGGCTTGTGCGCAAACACCGCGCGCGCGAGCGTCGTCTTGCCGGCTTGACGCGGCCCGGTAATGGCGACGATCGGGTAATAGCCGGCGAGGCGCGCAAGCGTGTCGGCTGCAACGCGGGGAATCATCGGGGCAGTCTAGTCGGTTGATGCAGCTTGTCAATTGAATTTACAATCTGCACGGCGCCCCCAGGCGCTGCGCGCCACCGCTGCTTTTCAAGGAAGGGAGTTTCCGGCGCCCTGGCTGCGCACGATGGTGCGGCGCACGTAGCGGATGCCGAGGGCCGCGATCAGCGCGACGATCGGGATCGAGACACCCATCACGAGATCGGCGTCGAGCGGCCATCCCGCCGCCTTCAGGCCCTTCGCCGCGTAGCCGACCAGCCCGACGAGGTAGTAGGTGATCGCGGCGATCGACAGGCCCTCCACCGTCTCCTGCAGGCGCAGCTGCAGGCGCGCGCGCCGGTCCATGGACTCGAGCAGTTGCCGGTTCTGCTCCTCGCGCACGATGTCCACGCGCGTGGAGAGCAGGCTGCTCGCGCGCGCCACGCGCTCGGAGAGCTCGAGCTCGCGGCGCGACGCGGATTCGCAGGTCTCCATCGCCGGCCCGAGCCGCCGGGTCATGAACTCGTCGATCGTCTGCAGCCCGGTGATCCTGCGCTCGCGCAGGTCCGCGATGCGGCCCCGCACGATGTCGTGATAGGCGCGCGCGGCGCGAAAGCGGCTCTGGTTGGACGCGATGAGGTTCTCGACCTCCGCGGCCAGCCGCGTGAGCTCCTTCAGCAGCTGCGGTTCGTCGGCGCCGCGCGGCTCGGCGATGTGGGAGATGATCTCGGCGAGCCGCCGTTCCTGCTCCGCGAGTACGCCCATTGCCCCGCGCGCCGCGGGGAGCGCGAGCAGCGCCATCATGCGGTAGGACTCGATCTCGAACAGGCGCTGCAGCACGCGCCCGGCCCGCCGGCGCGTCAGCGCGCGGTCGAGCACGACGAAGCGGCTGAAGCCGTCGTCGTGGACGCGGAAGTCCGTCAGCACCGCCGCGGCGCCGTCGCCCACCTCCGAACCGACGAGGTCGTTGCCTGCGAACAGCGCCGAGTAGTCGCCGGGCTCGGGCGCCGCCGCGCCCGCGCGAACGAGCTCCGCGTGCCCGGCGAACACGAGCTTCCCCGGCAGCGACGCAGCCCAGCCCTCGGGCAGCGCGGCGAGCGCGGTCGTGGAAAACGGCGGCGCATCGTCTCCGCGCGTGTAGACGGCGTAGCTGGAGAATTCGGTGTGCCGCTCCCATCGGATCCGGCAGGGGCCGAGCTCGGCGCGGAAATGGCTCGCGTCAGGCGCGGGGCCCGGCGCGCCGAAACGGGCGCACAGCTCGGCGACGCGCGCAAGCTCGGCCGCCCGCGCCTCGGGCGGCGCGACCAGCGCGAGATAGGTCGCGCGCAGCGGCGTCTCGTGCGCCTCGTAGGGGCGCGCGTGCACTTCGTGCGCGAGGTTGATGCGCTGCGGATGGCCGGCGGGCGGTGCGGGCTTGACGGTCATGGTTGCCACTTTATCGTTGCGCTCCACTTGGCCATTGTGGTGCACATTGGAAAATAGTCACGACCAATTTCCAATATGTAAATCAGGGAAGGAAAGCAGGGGATCGGAGAATCCCCCTCCTGCCAAGGAGGGGAATGTGAAGGGGTCATCCAACAATTCCCTTCTTTCGCTCTTCCTCGCGCAATCGCAGCACGCGCCTCTGCACCTTGCCGGTGGTGGTCATCGGCAGGCTGTCGATGAATTCGATTTCCTTCGGGTACTCGTAGGGCGCGAGCCGCCCGCGCACGTGGT
>Ga0082335_1001318_pt1 | contig 53799 bp, 51 predicted proteins | sample Subgrocontami58m_FD_72375 | JGI IMG/M metagenome (GOLD analysis project Ga0082335, IMG submission 72375) | Subsurface groundwater microbial communities from S. Glens Falls, New York, USA - GMW37 contaminated, 5.8 m (SPADES assembly) (version 2) ... | reverse complement strand
CCCCGCCCGCCCCCCTCCGCCCCGCCTCCCCCCCCCCCCGCCATTCCGACGGCGGCATGGCCGACATGAGCATGATCGACTATCAGATGATGATCGAAGACAGCCACGTCGACACGCGGCTCGTCGAATATCGTCTCGCCCATGGCAATGGCGAGATCGGCGCGCTCGTCGCCTGCTGCTTGACCGACCGGCTCTCCGACGGGCTGTCGATGGTCTATTCCTTCTATGAGCCTGAACTCGAGCACCGGTCGCTCGGGGCCTTCATGATTCTGGACCATGCGGAGCGCGCCCGCGCCTTTGGTCTGCCGCATGTGTATCTGGGCTATTGGGTCGAAGGTTCGCGCAAGATGGAATATAAGTCGCGCTTCCTGCCTCAAGAGCGCCTGGGCATGAGCGGCTGGATCCGCGTGGACTAGCTCGCAGGAGCGAAGATTTGGCGGCGGCCGTCCGCCGCGCTCCGGCAGGCCACAAAATCGCCGGACTATTCGCGCCTTGTTAACGCCGAAGATGCACAACTCGATCGAAGGAGCCGGCGCGGTCCTCTCGGCGGCGTCGTCTTTCGGCTTGACCGCCGGAGCACACTTCGGCGATGCGATTGGAGCGATCTGTGCGAGAATCCGCAATTTTCCAGTTTGCCCGCTACGCCGCGCTCGTCCTTGGCGCGGTCGCCCTCACGCCCGCCTCAGCCGCCTGGGACCAGGACGGACAGGCCGAGTGGGCGCAGCGCTATGACGCCGACGCCCGCCTGACCGTCTCGCGTTCGACGACCCCCATACTTTCGACTCATACGGTGGCCGCCACGGAAGCGGCGATCGAGCGTTTGCGCGAAATCGCCGCTGACGGCGGCTGGCCGCAGGTGCCGGCCGGCCAACAGCTGCGGCTGGGCTCGAACAGTCCGGCGGTCTCGGCGTTACGCCGCCGCCTGGTCATATCCGGCGACATTGGGGCCGAAACCGGCGCGAGCCCGGTGTTCGACTCCTACGTCGAAGCGGCGGTGCGCCGGTTCCAGGCGCGCCACGGCATCATTGCGACCGGCGTCGTCAATCAGCAGACCGTTCAGGCGATGAATGTGCCGGCCGAGACCCGGTTGAAACAGCTTGAGACCAATTTGGTGCGTCTACGCAGTTTTTCGCACGACCTCGGCAACCGCTACGTCACCGCCAACATCCCGGCCGCTTCGGTGGAGACCGTCGAGAACGGCGAGGTCGTCACCCATCACATGGCTGGCGTCGGCAAGATCGACCGCCAGTCGCCGGTGATGCAGACCAAGGCGATCCAGGTCAACTTCAATCCGTTCTGGACCGTGCCGGCGTCGGTGATCCGCAAGGATTTGATCCCCAAGATGCAGGCGGATTCAAACTATCTCAACGCCAATCACATCCGCGTCTACAGCAAGGACAATCAGGAGCTGCAGCCCGAGCAGATCAATTGGCGCTCGCTCGACGCGCTCAATTTCCGCTTCCGCCAGGACATCGGCGGGGATTTCAACTCGCTTGGCGTCGTGCGCATCGATATCGCCAACCCCTACGGCGTTTACATGCACGACACGCCCGCTAAAGGCGTTTTTGGCGACGACTTCCGCTTCGTTTCTTCAGGCTGCATCCGGCTTCAGAATGTTCGCGACTATGTCGCCTGGCTGCTGAAGGAGACGCCCGGCTGGGACCGCGACCACATTGACCAGGTCATTGCCTCCGGCGAACGCGTGGACGTCAAGATCACGCCCGCCGTGCCGGTCTACTGGGTCTATATCACCGCGTGGGCGGCGCCGGACGGCGTCACCCAGTTCCGCGACGACATCTACCAGCGCGACGGGCTCGGGCTGCGCTCAGCCGGCGCCGATTCGCCGGCCTCGACGGTGGTGCAGGCGGCGCGTCCGACGCGCGGCGAAGGGCAGTTCCCGAGCGACGAGGACAGCTACTTCGAGGAGCGTTCCCGGTAACTGCGGCGCTATTGCGCCGCAGCGTCGCTGCGCGACGCGCGCCAGGTTCCGCCGCAAAGGTCGGTCGACGATGACCACGGGCCGGAGCCCCTGCCGCCTCGCAGCGTTCCGTGGAAGCGCACGACCCGCTCGCCCTCGCCGGTGAATCGCGCGACGATTGTGCCTTCCTCGTCGACATAGCCCCAAAATGAGGCAGCCGGCCCCGGCGCTGCCGCGATTTTATTGCCGACGATGTCAAAAGACGGCGGAATGAGACTGCGACACTCCCCGACGGTCGTCGTCGCTTCGATGTTCCATCTGCCGCTTGGATCGCCGACGGGGCCGGTCAACGCTTGATCGTTGTCCGGCTTCTTTTGGCTCCGCGGCTGTTTGGCGGACGCTCCCTGGGCCGCTACGCAGGCCGCAAGCGCCAACGCTAGAATTCTCATTTGGCCTCCGAAAGCGCGCGCCGCAGCGCGCCGTGCATATCGCAGCCCGCGTAGATGAACTCCGTCACGCCCGCATGGCGCAGACGCTCCTCGAGTTCGCCCGGCCGGCCGGCGAGATAAAGCCCAGCGCCTGCGCCCTTTAGCGCCAGCGCCGCCGTTTCCGCCGAGTCTCCGTAGATCCTGTCGGACGAACAAAGGCAAGCGAGTTTGGCGCCACACTCCCGGTAGGCGTCGACCAATTCGGTCGTGGACTCGGTTTCGGGTCCAAAAACCGCTTCGACGCCGCCGGCCTCGAAAAAATTCTTGGCGAAATTCGCCCGCGCCGTGAATGCCGCGACCGGGCCGAGATTTGCGAGGAAAATCTTCGGGCGATCGCCCAACTCGGCGAGGCGGACGTCCGACTCCTCACGCAGCCGCTCGAAGGGCTCGGCGAGACGGCTTGGCGCAAGCGGAGCGCTCCTTCGGGCGCCGGTTGGCGGCTCAACGGTTTCAGCCGCGGCGTCATAGGGAGCGAGAACGTCGAGCGCGCCCTCGTGAATGTCGGGAAACTGGTTCGCGCCGATGAGCTTATCCTTGGCGCGCGCGACGTTCTTCGCCCGCAACGCGGCGGCTTCGGCGACGCCCGCCTGAAAGACTCCCGTCTCCAACGCTTTGGGAAGGCCGCCGTCGGCCTCGATCTGCTGGAAAAGTCCCCACGCCCGCTCGCACAGCGCGTCTGTCAGCGCCTCGAAGCCGCCCGCGCCGCTCGTCGGATCGTCGACGGCGTCGATATGGGATTCGTCCTGCAGCACGAGCTGGGTGTCTCGCGCCAGCCGCCGCGCGAATTCGTCGGGGGCGCCGAGCGCCTGGGTGAAGGGGAGGACGGAGACGGCGTCGGCGCCGCCGATCGCCGCCGAGAACGTGGCGAGCGTCCCACGCAAAATATTGTTCCAGGGATCGCGCCGCGACATCATCCGCCAGCCTGTCTCGGCGAAGACCAGCGCCGGCTTGGGAGAGAGGCCGCAGGCCTCTTCGACGCGCGCCCAAAGGCGCCGCGCGGCGCGGAATTTCGCAACTCCTAGTAATTCGTCGGCGTCGGCGCAGAATCGGAACGCGATCAGTCCGCGCGCTGCATCGAGGTCGACTCCGGCGTCCGCTAGCGCGCGTAGATAGGCGAGCCCGGAAGAAAGCGCGAAAGCGAGCTCCTGCGACTCGGTCCCGCCCGCCGAATGCACGACGCGGGCGTCGGCGACGGCGGTCGCGTAGACGAAGCCGGCGTCGGCGGCTGCCTTCACGTCCCGCGCAAAGCTTCGGGAGACTTCCGTCCAGGGCTGCGCAGCGAATCCGTGCCGCGCCTGCGCGCCCAGCGGATCGAAGCCCATCGAGACCCGGGTGAGCGACGGTTCAATATGTTGGCGGTCGACAAAGCGCATGAGCGCCTGGGCGGCGCCTGGCGCGCGCGGCGAAGAGTCGAGCGTCAGCGGAATGCCGTAGTCGAGGCGAACATTGGCGAGCGCGTGAGCGATTGCATCATCATCGTCGCCGACGAGACCCCCGCCGTAGGCGCCGATCGAACCGGCGAAGACGAGATGCAATCCGTCGGCGCCGCCGTCGAGGTCCTGCAAAGCCAAGCGGTTGGCGGCCTCCACGTTGGGGACGTCGACGCGCGCGAGAATCGCCCAGCGGCCGGGGTTTTTGCGTAGCACGGGGAAGGGCGAACCGGCGGCGCGGGCGTAGATGGGCGCAATGGAAAGCCCGTCATAGGTCTTGGAGACGAGCGTTTCGAAGGACGCGCCTTTGAGCGCCCGCTCAACGAGAACGCGCCACTGCGCGTCAGTGGCCTGCGGAAAGACCCCCGCCAGCGCCGTCTCCTGTCCCGTCATATTCGCTGTCGCCCTCCGTTGTTTCGGGCGGCGTTTTCGCATGAAGCGCTCCGCCGGGCCACTGCAAATCCGCCGAAAGCGCGGCGGGCTTTATTTTCGAGGCCAAACGCCTTAACCAGTGCCGACTGCGCCCGAGGGCGGGAAAAGGGGCGCTGGAGCGGAAGAGCCAGAGGCGGGCGGTTCTGGCCACGCGCTCCGATTTAAAGGCGCTGGATCGGCGCCGCCGCGTCAATGCGTCGCGCACGAGCGCGGATTGTCGTCGGCGGCGAAGAGCCTGAAACGGAGGGATTCGTGACTGATAATCCGCAGGACAAGAATCAGCTCGTCGACGAGATCATCGAAGTGATCGCGTCGGAAGGCATGGTCGACAAAAGCAAGATCACCCCCGACGCGTCGATCGAGAGCCTCGACCTCAAATCCGTCGACATCGTTATGATTCTCACGGCGCTCGAGGAGAAGTTCAACGTCTACATCCCCATGGACGGGTCGCTGCAGGAAGCCAAAGACGTCAAAAGTCTGATCGAGGCGATCGCGGACCACATCCAGAAAGAGCGCGAGAAGCAGTAAATGGCATTCTCGCGAGCGCGGGCCGAAGGGCGCCGCGTCGTTATTTCTGGCATGGGCGCGGTCTGCGCCTCTGGAGTCGGCGCGCAAAAGCTATGGGAAGCGGCGCGCGACGGCGTCGCCCAGATTCGTCCGCTCAAGACGGAGCGCCCTTATGACGGGCGCATCAAGATCGCGGCGCAGGTGCCCGACTTCAATCCCGCCGACTATATCGAACCCAACGTTCTTCCGTTCTGCGATCCCTTTACGCAGTTCTGCATCGTCGCCGCCGACGAAGCGGTGGCGCAGGCGGGTTTCGGACGCAAGGACGTCGCCGGGCCGAGAACGGCCGTCATCATCGGCTCCGGCATCGGCGGCATGACGACGATCGAGGACGGCATCTACCGCTATTATGTCGAAGGCACGCGGCCGGAGATGCTGAGCGTTCCCAAGCTCATCCCGAGCGCGGCGCCTGCGACGCTGGGGATGCGCTATTCTTGCCACGGCCCGACATTCGCGATCGGCAGCGCGTGCTCCTCGGCGACGCAGTCGATCGGACTTGGCATGCAGATGATCCGACAAGGCCTTGTGGACAAGGCGATCGTCGGCGGCGCCGAAGCCTGCGTCATCAACGCGACGATCCGCGCGTGGGAAGGCCTTCGCGTGCTGAGCCCGAATTTGTGCCGCCCCTTCTCCAAGGGCCGCAACGGCATGTCGCTTGGCGAAGGCGCGGCGGTTTTCGTCCTGGAAACGGAGGAGGCGGCGCGGGCGCGCGGCCATGCGCCTCTATGCGAACTCGCCGGCTACGGCACGACGAGCGACGCCAAGGACCCCGTGCGGCCGGATCTTGAAGGCGCGTCGAACGCGATCGCCCTGGCGCTCGAAGACGCGGGAGTGGCTCCGGAGGAGATTCATTACGTCAACGCGCACGGCACCGCGACCCACGCCAACGACATCACCGAAGCCGAAGCGATTCTGCGCGTGTTCGGCGATTATGGACGGGTCGTGCCGGTGTCGTCGACGAAACCTATTCACGGCCACGCGCTCGGCGCGAGCGGCGGCTTGGAGCTCGCCATCACCATACACGCGCTTCGCGAACAGATCGCGCCGCCGACGATCAATTTTCTGGAGCCCGATCCCAAGTGCCCGCTTGACGTCGTCCCGAACGCGGCGCGCAAGCATAAGATCGACGCCGCCATGTCGAACTCCTTCGCTTTCGGAGGGATCAACGCCGTGCTGATCGTGCGTCATGCAGTCTGACCGACCGCTTGCGCTGGGGCCTTTTCGGCTGCGCGTCGATCCGGCGCGCGCCGCGGCCTATGCGCAAGAAACCGGCGGCGACGGCGCGAGTGTTCCGCTCGCCTATCCGGCGATCTGGCTCGCCGAGCCTTCGCTTTTTTCGGTTGTGCGCGACCTCTGCGCCGAGCGCGACGTCGTGCCGGTGCATGAGTCGCAGAGCTTTTCCTATGATGCGCCCCTGGTCGCGGGTGAGAGTTACGACTTGAACGTCACCATGAGCAGCGAGGAAACGCCGCCGCGTCTGACGATGGTCGGGACAGTCGCAACGCCCCAAGGTGAGCCTTGCGCACGAATCGAAACCATATTGCGGCTCGTGCCGCGCGCGGGATTTGGGAGCGCGTCATGAGCGATCCCATCAAGGTCGGCGACAAACTGCCGGAGACCGTCATTGGCCCGTTCGACGCGCCTTCGCTTGCGCGCTACGCCGAGGTCTCGGGCGACGCAAATCCATTGCATCTCGACGACGCGGTGGCGGCGGCGATCGGGCTTGCCGCGCCGCCGGTGCATGGCATGAAGCTTCTGGCCGCGTTTGAACCGATGCTGCGGGCCTGGCGCGGCGACCTCGTCATCGCCTCCATAGCCGGGAAGTTCGTGCAGCCAATCCTGCGCGGCGAGACCGTCAGGCTGTCGGGCCGCGTGCTGCGCGCCACCGAAAACGAGATTTTCGTCCGTCTGGTGGCCTATGGCGCGGCGCGGGCGCCCGGCATCGTCGGCGAAGCGACCTTGCGGCCGAGGCCGGCCACATGAATGATCGGCTGCGCCATAGGGCAGGGCGCGCGTATGGCTAAGAGCGCTGTTCGGGTTCTTATCACCGGCGCCTCAAGCGGCATTGGGCGCGCCTTGGCGCTCGCCTATGCGTGCGAAGGCGCGAGCCTTGTCTTGCTTGGCCGCGACGCCGAGCGGCTCGAGGCCGCCGCGCGGGCCTGTCTCGCAGCCGGCGCAGGGGAGGCGGAGACTCACGTCGCCGACGTGCGGGATCGCGAAGCGATGGCGCGCATCGTTCAGTCTGCGCATGAAAAGCGCCCGATCGACATTCTTGTCGCCAATGCCGGCGTCGCGACGGGCCTTTCGCCCAGCCAGCTTCTCGAAACGCCCGAGGCGGTCCGAGCAATGCTCAAGATCAATGTCGAGGGCGTCTTCAACACGGTCGAGCCGGCAATTCTGCCGATGTGCGCCCGTAAGAGCGGCAGAATCGCCATTGTCGGCTCGATGGCCGGCGTGCGCGCGCTCCCGCATTCGCCGGCCTATTGTGCGGCGAAGGCGTGCGTGCACATGTGGGCGGACAGCCTGCGCGCCCAGCTCGCAGCCCATGGCGTGCATGTCGCGCTGATCGTGCCAGGGTATGTGAAGACGCCCATGTCGGCGCGCACCATCGTGAAGACGCCCCTTTCGGCGCGCACTCTCCTAAAGAGGTCGGCGTCGGCGGGAGTCGAATCCTGGCAGCCCAGCGCCATGTCCGACGGAGAAGCCGCGCGCATCATCAAGAACGGGCTGGAGCGCCGTCGCAACGTCATCGCCTTTCCGCGTTACATGTATTGGGCGATGCGCCTCTTCTCCCTCTTGCCGGCGGCGCTCGTCGACGGCGTCATGCGCCAGTTTCCTGCCGAAGTGCCGGAGACGCCGGAACGGGAGAATTCGTGACGGCCTACACCGTCCTTACTTGGGCCGCAGGCGGCTATTGGATGATCGCCGTCGTTTTGCTTGTCGTCTCTGTCGCGGCGACCATCGCGCAGCCCTGGCTCGCCGCACGCCGGGCCACGCGCCGAGACCAGCCGCCGGTCTCGGTCGTGCTTCCCGTCAAGATGCTCGATGACCAGTTCGACCGCACGCAAGAGTCCGCGCTGACGCAGCAATACCGTGATTTCGACGTGACCGTCGCCTCAACCGACGTTGATGGACCGGCGGTCCGGCGCATGCGCGCCATTCTTGCGCGTCACCCTGCGGCGCCTTCGCGCATTCTTCTTTCGACGGCGAAATTCGCCGTCAGTCCGAAGGTCGATAATCTCTATGCGCCGTTCATGCAGGCGACGCATGACGTCATACTGATGAAGGACGCCAATGTGCTGCTCGAGCCGGACGCGCTGGCGCAGCACGTCAGGCAGCTGACGGACGAAGTCGGGCTCGTCTGCGCCATTCCGTATTGCGCGCGACTCGAGAATTTCGCCGCGCATGTCGAGGCCGCGATCATTAACGGTCCGCATGCCCGCATTCTGTTTCTCGCCTCGGCGCTGGGACAGGGGCATGGCATCGGTAAGATCATGCTGTTTCGACGTTCGGACTTCCTGCGCGCGGGAGGCTTTGACGCGATTTCCCATACGGTCGGCGAAGACAACGCCTTGGCCAAGGCGATGCGGCGGATCGGCAAACGGCCGGTCTTTTCTCACAGGCCTGTGCGCCAGGAGCTCGGCGCGCGCGCGTTCGACGATGTTTATCAGCGGCAATTGCGTTGGATGGTTATCCGCCGCAACGACGAACTCATCTCGTTCCTCGCCGAGCCAATATGCCAAGCGGTTCCAGCAGTTATCGCTTCGGCGCTCGCGGCGCCGCTCGTCGGGATCGCGCCAATTGCCGCCGCGTCGGCGACGCTTATGCTGTGGTTTGCGCTTGAGACATTGCTTTCTGTGGCCAAAGGATGGCAGTTATCGTGGGCCGCGCCCGCGGTGTTTGTGGTCCGCGAGGCGACGATGCTGGCGGTCTGGTTGAACGCCTGGGTCACTGACCAGGTGGTTTGGGCGAGGGACAGCGTGAATGCGCGCGCCGGGGCGAAGCCCTCGCCGGTTCCGCACGAAGAAGGATAGGCCGTTTGGTGCTGGGGCTTTTTCAATTCCTCGTCGACGCGGTCGCGATGGTCTGCGCGTCAATCCTGATGGCGATCGGAATCGGCTATCTGATCGTCATCGGCCGCTTCTGTTACGACCAGCTGCGCGGCGTGCGCGATCCAGAAGCGCCTGCCATCCCTGACACGGATCTGCCGCGGGTCGTGCTTCAGATCCCCGTTTTCAACGAGCCGCTCGTCACCGAGCAGTCGTTGCGCTGCGTCGCGCTTCTCGACTGGCCCAAGGACAGGCTGCGCATCCAGCTTCTCGACGATTCGACGGACGAGACGAGCGCTCGGGCCGACGCAGTGGCGGCGGAGCTTCGCATCGGCGGCGCCGTGATCGACCATGTGCGGCGCGCCGATCGCTCGGGCTTCAAGGCGGGCGCCTGCGCGCATGGCCTCACGCTCACCGACGAACCCTTCATCGCAATGCTCGACGCCGACTTCCGTCCGCCGCCCAATTGGCTCAAGCGAACGGTCCCGCTTTTTCTGACCGACGATCGCGTCGGCTTCGTGCAGTCGCGCTGCGAGTTCCAGAATTTCGAGAAAAACTGGCTGACTCGCGCCCAGGGCCTCGTGCAGGACGGCCATTATCTTGTCGAACAGCGCTCACGCGCGCATGCCGGCTGGCTCTTTCAATTCAACGGCACCGGCGGAATTTGGCGACGCGCGACGGTCGAGGACGCCGGCGGCTGGTCCGACTATTCGCTGTGCGAGGACCTCGACCTCACCGTGCGCGCGGCGCTCCAGGGATGGCATGGGCTGTTTGTCTCGGAGCCGCCGATTCCCGGTCAGGTGCCGGAGGGAATCCGCGATTTCCGCCGCCAGCAAAGGCGATGGTCGAACGGATTCGTGCAGGTCGCGCAAAGGACTGTCCTGCCGATCTGGCGTTCGTCATGGAGCCTGACGCGCCGCGTGATGGCGATCTCGCTGATCGCTCATCAGATTTTCTTCCCCACAGCAGCCATTGGACTCATCGCCTTTGTCCTTGGCGTGATTCTGCACGGATCGCTCGCGCCCTTCGCCGGGATGTTGGAGATCATCGGAATCATGACGGTCCTGGTGGCGCTCGGCATCACGCTGCCGCCCTATCTGGCGCTCAAGCGGGGGACCGTCGCCGATTATGTGAAAACGGTCGCGTCGATTCCGCCGCTGATGATCTATCTCGCCTTCGCCAATGGCGCGAAGATCCTCCAGACCCTGCGCGGGCGCAAATCGACGTTCAAGCGCACGCCCAAGCTCGACCATGAAGCGGCGACGCCGATCGACGCTGAGGTGGAGTAGGGCGAAGGCCGGACGCGCTTACTCCAGCCGCGCCGGAGCCTCGAAAGCGTCGGCGTCGGTGACGATCGTTAACGTCGCGTCGGCGGCCTTGGCGGTCTTGCTTCCGGAAAAGAGCTTAAGCTCGAAGCCCTCTCCCGCGCGCGTGCTTTCAATGAAGAGCGGCTCAGGCGCTTCGGCAAAGACGTCCTCGGCCTTGCCGGGTCCGAGGTAGCGCAGCCGCCACGACCCGTCCGCGCTATTCCGCGAAACCGTAAAGCGCTTTTTGGCTTCGGCCGCGCTGAGCTTCCTTGGCACCTGCCGTTCGGCCTCGGCGATCGCCGCCGCATGTGGCGAAGCGCCGTCGCGCGGGAGGTCCAGAGACAAATCGGCGCGCGCCGGCAGGCAGATCTTGCCGCATGAGGCGTAGTCGAGCACGAGATTGAGCGTCACCGGCGCGTTGGGATCGCGCGGCGTCACCTTCAGCGGCAGGACGACGCGCGCATCATAGCCGGCGACGATGGTTCCGGCCTCGTCGATATGTTTCGGCGCCGGAAAGGAGGGTTCAACCTTGGCCACATTGACCGATCTCGAGAAATCGAACGCGGGCGCCGAGCCCGACTCGCCAGGCTGGCGCCAATAGGTGATGGTTTCTGGAGCGAGCGCGATCTCGACGGCGGCGCGGTAAGCCCCGCCCTGCGGAGGGCCGGCGGACAAGAGCCGAGCGCTCGACGCCGTCCCCTTTACGATCGCAGACGCGAAGGCTGAGTTCTCCGCCAGCGACGCCGCCGGAAAGCTCTGCGCCAGCGTGACGGCTAGCGGCGCGAAGAGAAAGAATTTTGAGCGCATCGTGTTCCTTCGGCGCCCCCGTCCCCCAGTCAAGGCAGTCAGTTACGTGAGTTGCGCGGCTTGTCCTGAGGACGCGGCGGGCGTAGCATGACCCTATGAGGGCGAGCGGCAAGAAGCAAGATTTCGCGGAGAGAGTGAGCGAGCGCCGCAGCGGGCGACTCGAGGAGCGCCGCTTTCTTGACGGCCAATTGCTGATCGCGATGCCGAGCATGTTGGATCAGCGCTTCGCGCGCTCGGTGATCTATCTCTGCGCCCATTCGGAAGAAGGGGCCATGGGCATCATTGTCAACCAGCCGGCCCGTGTGCGCAATTTTCCCGATTTGCTCGTTCAGCTGCAAGTGATCGCGCCTCAGGAGCGCATCAGCCTACCGAGCCGCGCCGAAGACATCCAGGTGCTGTCCGGCGGGCCGGTGCAGACCGACCGCGGTTTCGTGCTGCATACGCCGGATTTCTTCCTGGACAATTCCACCTTGCCGATCGACGACGGCGTCTCGCTCACGGCGACCATCGACATTCTGCGCGCGATCGCGGCGGGGCGCGGTCCGGACCGCGCCCTGCTGGCGCTCGGCTATGCGGGTTGGGACCCGGGTCAGCTCGAAGAAGAGATTCAGCGCAATGGATGGCTGAATTGTCCGACCGATCCCGCTTTGCTGTTCGATCACGACCTCGGGACGAAATATGCGCGCGCGTTGCGCTCGATCGGCGTCGATCCAGAACGGCTATCGACACACGCGGGACACGCCTGAGCGTCGATTCAGAGTCGTTCGAAGGCTGGCGCATAGTCTACCGGTCCCTCCTTGGCTGGAAGCGCGCCGTTAAGCGCCAGCGCCATGAAATGCGGCCCCGCATATGGCGTGCCGAAGCCGGCTGCAAGCTCCGGTCGAAATCCGAAACGGCCGTAAAAGGCGCTGTCGCCCAACACAAAAATCGCGCGCCACTGGTCTTCCTGCGCACGCGCCAAGCTCCAGTGCAAAAGAGCGTTGGCGATCCCTTTTCCGCGATATGCCGCTGCGACGGCGACAGGACCGAGCCCGAGCGCCGGAAAGGGAGCGTTCATCCTGGATAGGGCGGCGTAGCCGACGATGACGCCGTTGACAGCCGCGACGCCGCCAAAAACCAGATCGCCTTCGTTGCGCAGCGCCTCGACGAGTTCGGCCTCGCCGTATCGGTCGAAAGCCGCAACAAGCAGCCCGCGTATGGTGGAATGATCCTCCGGCGTCTCCTCGCGAAGAGTTGCGCTTCCGGTCATGGCGCGGGGTTGCTGTGGAGATGGTGGATGGCGTCGATACGCCGCTCGACTTCAGGCGTGATGCTGAGTTCCATCGACGCGAGGTCGGTCGTGAGCTGCGCCATCGTCGTCGCGCCAATTATATTCGACGTTACGAAGGGCCGGGAGGTCACGAAGGCGATGGCGAGCTGCGCCGGATCGACTCCCATATCTTGCGCGAGCGTCAGATAGGCGGCGACCGCGTGTTCGACTTCGGGCTTCTCATACCGCTGCGCGCGCTCGAACAGAGTCGTGCGGGCGCCGGGCGGCCGCGCGCCGCCTTGATATTTTCCGGTGAGGTATCCTTGCGCGAGCGGCGAATAGGCGAGCAATCCGACGCGCTCGCGTTCAGTGAACTCAGCGAGACCGATCTCGAAGGTGCGATTGACGAGGTTGTAGGCGTTTTGAATCGAGACGGCGCGCGGACCTCGGCCGAGTTCGGCCCCGCGCAGGAAGCGCGCCACGCCCCACGGCGTTTCATTGGACAGGCCGATGTGCCGAACCTTGCCGGCCTCAACCAAGCGCGCCAGCGCGTCGAGGGTCTGTTCGATCGGAATTTCTTCGCGCTTGGTCGGGCGTCGATAGACCGTGCCGCCTGCGCCCCAAAGCGGCAGCGAACGATCCGGCCAATGCAATTGGTAGAGATCGATGTAATCGGTTTGTAGCCGCTTCAGCGATCCCTCAATCGCATGAGCGATATTCTTGGCGTCGAGAACCGTTCCGACGCGCCCCGGACGCAGCCAGTTGGCGTCGCCGCGGCCGGCGACCTTAGTCGCGATGATCGCCTTGTCGCGATTTTTACGCGCGGCGAGCCAACTTCCGATGATGCGCTCGGAGGAGCCTTGAGTGTCTTGCCTCGGCGGTATGGAATAGATTTCCGCCGTGTCGATGAAATTGACGCCGCAATCGAACGCATAGTCCAGTTGCGCATGGCCTTCGGCTTCGCTGTTCTGCTGTCCCCACGTCATTGAGCCGAGACAGATGGCGGAGACGGAGAGATCGCTGTCGCCGAGTTTGCGGTATTCCATGACGTAACGCCGTTAACGGAGGCATTCGCTCGACTGCAGCGCAAGCCGCAATTCGAAGCTCTGAAATTGGATGACGATTGGCGAGAGCCATGCTTTGAGCGCCGCGCAAACCACGATCGACATTCCTGCTGGTGGCTCCCTCATGAAGCGGGACAGCGACAAATCGACGTCGTCGAGCGCTCGCGCGATCGGCGCCTCAAGACTCGGGATCACGAATTTGCCGCTGGCTGGATAGCGCGCAAGGATCGCCAAGGAGTCGCGGCCGAGCGGCGAGGCGCCGCGATTGTGAATGACGCTCATGGTAAGATCGGGCCATGTGGTCTTAAGGACGAGCGCGCTGTTCGCGGCGCTGTCCGTAACATCCGTCTGAAAGAGCACGATCGGCTCAACGCCGCGCCGCCGCGCTTCTTCGAGAAAGCCAATCTCGGCGATGGTCGCGAACAGGCGCTCATAGGAGCGATGCCAGACGTCGACGATCTTTGGCGTCTCGTCGGCGACGAGCAGGCGGTCGAAGAGCGAGATTTGCCCCTTGATCTCGCTGAGGTCGATGATGCGCGTCGATTCCGGAAAGAACAATGCGTAAAGCGGCTCCCGGAAATCCGTGTCGAAGCCTTCGACGCCGACATTGCGCGACAAGTAATAATCGGTCAGCAAACGCGCAGCTGTCGTCACGCCTGTTCGCGAGTGCGGCGAGCAAACGAAGAACGCAAGAGTGCGACGCGCCATGTGGTCTTCGCGGAGACGACGTGCGCCGCCACGACCCTCTATCGCCTCTTCTCGCCAACAAGATCGAGAAGGCCGACCCGTTCGAACTCATCGGCGACGCGCGCCAGCCACGTGCGGACGTAGCCGCGCAACACGAACGAATGCTCCGCCGGCCGGCCCTGCGCGTCCTGATTGCCGATGAATGTCGAGAACGGCGTGCCGGATAACTCGACCTGCTCGTAGGCGAGTTCGCTGAGCTTGGGGATCGTGATCTCGCCCGAGGTGACGACATGCTCGAAATATTTCGCGTGGGTTTGTGGATCCCACTCGAAGAAGGTCGTGTCGTTGACGTGATTCTTCACCATGAAATAATTGGCGTCCGTGACGTAGGGCGCGATTTCGGCGATCTCCTCCAGCGAAGCGATGGAGGGTCCGATCACATGCAGCAGCACGAAGCGGAATTCGCCGCCTTTCACCGCATCGAAGAAGCCGATTTCGTCGAGCGCCCCGAGCGCCGGGCTCAACCCGCCGGCGCGCACGTCGATGACGCTGACCTTGGCCTGCGACGTATTCAGCGTGTCGATGATCTTCATCTGGTCCGAGGGTTCGGTCAGATCGACGATCATCGTCTCGTCAGGGTGGAAGCGATGAAGCGTTCCTCGCGGCGTCTCGGTGTCGAACGCGCGCGTATGAATGTCATTGAGCGAAAGAAAATCGAGGATGGCTCTGGCGATCGTGGTTTTGCCGACGCCGCCCTTGTCCGCGCCAACGACGATGACCGCCGGGCGAGCGGCGGCATTCGCGGCGGCGGCCGGAGCCTCGGCCTTTCGCGGCCGGCTTTCCGGCTCCCGTTTCGCTGGCGCTTCCCTGGTGATTTTGACCGGCTTCTTGACCATGGGTGCTCCTATCGCATGTCGCGCTGGCGCCGCTGTTCGGTGAATGACAAGCGCTCAACAAACATGGTTTTTGGCGCTTGTCATGTTCTGTTTCAGCTAACTGCGGATGGCGCTCCAATTGTGACGCGCTTAAAACAACACAAAAAAGATGTTATTAAACGCAAGCACCACAATATGATCGTGAATTGACATTCGTGCGGTTTGGAGGTTTATGCGTTCGAAATACAGAACGTCCGTGGCTGCTCGCTGGCGCGGACCAGGTCGGCGCGTCAAGGCATGAGCAATATCGAGAATATCGTCGCGCGGCGGCCCGCCGAATCGTCGCAGCAGAGTCTGCCGACCCTGCACGTCGAGGATCGCGACGGCGTTGTCCATGAACTTGAAGCCGTCGAAGGCTGGCGGCTGATGGAGATCTTGCGCGACCATGGCGTCGGCATGGTCAACACCTGTGGCGGCGCTCTTGCATGTGCCGAGTGCCACGTCGTCCTCGACGCGGAGTCGGCCCGCCGCGTGCCGCCGCCGCGCGAAGAGGAAGTCGAAAAGCTCGATGAATTGCCGATGCTTTACGAAAATTCGCGTCTCTCCTGCCAGATCATCTGGTCCGATGAGATGAGCGGCCTTCGGCTAAAGCTGGCGCAGGAAACGTGATGCCCGTCTTCAAACATCCCCAGATCCTGATCGCGTCGAATTTGACGGACGGCGAAGTGCTGTTTCTCGGCGCTTCGGGCTGGGAGCGCGACCACCGCCGCGCCCGCGTCGCGCGGAGCGCCGATGAGGCGGCGGCGCTCGAAGCCTCAGGCAAGCGCGACATTTCGGCCAATCGCGTGGTCGACGTCTATCTCGCCGACGTCGAGATCGGCGGGGACGGCGCGCCCACGCCCATGCATTATCGCGAGAGAATGCGCGTGAAAGGACCGAGCGTGCGGCTTGATCTCGGCAAGCAGGCGACGGGAGGAGCGCTATGACCGCTCACGATCCCGAGGCGATGCGCCGGCCCAATGCGCCGATGACCACCTATCGCTACGATGAATATGACGCGGCTTTTGTAAGCGAACGCGTCGCGGAATTTCGCGAGCAGGTGCGCCGGCGACTTTCCGGCGCCTTAACCGAAGAGGAGTTCCGCCCGTTCCGGCTGATGAACGGGCTCTATCTGCAGCTACACGCCTATATGCTGCGCGTCGCTATTCCTTATGGCACGCTGACGGCGCGGCAGATGCGCCGCCTCGCCGATATCGCGGATAAGTGGGACAAGGGCTACGGCCATTTCACGACGCGCCAGAACCTCCAATACAATTGGCCGAAGCTCGTCGATACGCCGGACATTCTGGAATCGCTGGCGGAAGTCGAGATGCACGCCATCCAGACGTCGGGCAATTGCATTCGCAATGTGACGGCCGATCATTTCGCCGGCGTCGCGCCTGACGAGATCGAAGATCCTCGGCCGACGGCGGAGTTTCTCCGCCAATGGTCGAGTCTGCATTCGGAGTTCTCGTTTCTGCCGCGCAAGTTCAAGATCGCGGTGACGGGCGCCGCGCATGATCGCGCCGCGATTCTGGTGCATGACATCGGCCTGCGCATCGTCAAGAACGATACGGGCGAGATCGGCTATCAGGTCGTGGTCGGCGGCGGACTCGGCCGTTCGCCCTTTATCGGCAAGGTCGTCGGCGACTTCGTGCCGCGCGAGGATCTGCTCGCCTTTCTCGAGGCGATCCTGCGCGTCTATAACCGCTTCGGCAGGCGCGACAACAAATACAAGGCGCGAGTCAAAATTCTCGTCCACGAGAAGGGCATCGACGAAATCCGCGCCGCGGTCGAAGCCGAGTTCGCGGCGATGGACCGTTCGGCGTTTGCCCACGACTCCGTGGAATTCGAGCGCATCGCCGCCTTTTTCGCGCCGCCGCCCTATGACTCGCTGCCGGCGACGTCCGCCTCGCTGCGCGCCGCGAAATTGGAGTCGCCGGCTTTCGCGAATTTCGCCGACGTCAACGTCGGCGCGCACAAGATTCCCGGCTACGCCATCGTCACGGTTTCATTGAAGCCGATCGGCGGCGTCCCCGGCGACGCCACGTCCGATCAGATGCGGGTGCTGGCCGACGCCAGCGAGCGCTTCGGCTTCGGCGAACTGCGCGTCAGCCATGAGCAGAACATCATCCTGCCGCATGTGAAGCAGGACGATCTTTTTGCGCTTTGGCGCATGCTCGACGCCGCCGGGCTCGCGACGGCGAACGCCGGCCTCGTCTCCGACATCATCTCGTGCCCCGGTCTCGACTATTGCTCGCTCGCCACAGCGCGCTCGATTCCCATCGCGCAGGCGATCTCGAAGCGCTTCTCGGACATGTCGCGGCAGCGGCGCATCGGCAAACTCGGCGTCAAGATCTCCGGCTGCATCAACGCCTGCGGCCATCACCACGTCGGCGCGATCGGCATTCTCGGCCTGGAGAAGAAGGGCCAGGAATCCTATCAGATCACGCTCGGCGGCGACCCGACCTTTTCCGCGTCGATCGGCGAAATTCTGGGACCTGGGGTCACCGCCGAGCAGGTGCCCGACGTCGTCGAACATCTCGTCGACTACTATCTCGCCGAACGCGAGGAGGGCGAAGCCTTCATCGACACCTGGCGCCGCATCGGCCATGCGCGGTTCAAAGACGTTCTGCGTCGGGAGGGCGAAGATGGCGCTGATATCTGAAGGCCGCTTCATCGAGGACGCTTGGCGCCGACTTGCCGACGAGGAAGCGCTGCCGAAGACCGGCAAGTTCATCGTGTCGTTGCCGCGACTCGAACATGCCGTGGAGGTCCTTGGGCCGACGGCCACGTTTGGCGTGATCGTTCCGAACACGACGGAACCGTCGGCGCTCATCGCGGCCTTGCCGCGGCTCGACCTTATCTCGATCGCTTTCCCGGCTTTCGCTGACGGCCGCGGCTTCTCTTTGGCGCGCCTGTTGCGGCGGGCGGAGTTTAAAGGCGAGTTGCGCGCCAGCGGGCGTCTCGTCGCCGACCAATATCCTCACGCGATCGGTTGCGGCTTTGATACGATCGAAATTCCCGACGATCTCGCCGATCGCCAGGACGAAGAACAGTGGCGCGGCGCGCTCAACGCCTATTCAATGAGCTATCAGCGCGGCTACGCCGGGCGCGGCTCGATCCTCGAAGCGCGCCGAAAGGCGGTGCGTTCATGAAGCCTTCGATCCCCGAAACGCTGTCGCCGCGACTGGCGCCGCTCGATCTCGATCATCGTTTGCTGCTCGTGCGCGAGTTCATTCCTGGCCGGATCGTCTTCACCACGAGTTTTGGCGTCGAGGATCAGCTCATCGCGCATTCGATCTTCACGCAAGGCCTCGATATCGACGTCGCGACGATCGACACCGGCCGGCTCTTTCCCGAAACCTATGAGCTGTGGGAGCGCACCGAAGCGCGCTATGCGCGGCGCATTCGCGCGGTTTACCCCCAGGCCGCGCCGCTCGAAGCGCTCATCGAGGAGCAGGGGATCAACGGCTTTTACAAGTCCGTGGACGCGCGCAAGGCCTGCTGTCATGTTCGCAAGGTTGAACCGCTGTCGCGGCTGCTCGCGGGCGTTTCGGGCTGGGTGACGGGGCTTCGAGCGGACCAGTCGCAGGCGCGCGCCGAGGCGCCGCTCATCGCCTTCGATGAGACCCACAGGGTGCTCAAGCTTAATCCGCTCGCCGATTACACGCGTGACGCGGTCGTCGCCGCTGTCGAGGAGTTTTCAGTGCCGATCAACGATCTCCACGCAAAGGGATTTCTATCGATCGGCTGCGCGCCGTGCACGCGCGCGGTGCTGCCCGGCGAAGACGAACGCGCCGGACGCTGGTGGTGGGAAGAAGACAACAAGAAGGAATGCGGCCTCCATGTCGGCGACGACGGCGTGTTGCGACGCGGGGCGCCGCAAGAGGCGAGCCTATGACGGCGCTTGCGACACGTCCGCTCGGCCATCTCGATCGCCTCGAGGCCGAGAGCATCCACATCATGCGCGAGACCGTCGCTGAGTGCGAACGGCCGGTGATGCTCTATTCGATCGGCAAGGATTCGGCGGCGATGCTGCACGTCGCCATGAAGGCCTTTTATCCATCCAAGCCGCCGTTTCCGCTGCTCCATGTCAATACGACCTGGAAATTTCACGAGATGATCGAGTTTCGCGATCGTCGCATGAAAGAGCTTGGTCTCGAACTCATCGAATATATCAATCCCAGAGGGATTGAGATGAACATCAGCCCCTTCGTTCATGGCTCGAAGCTTCACACCGAGATCATGAAGACCGAGGCGCTGAAGCAGGCGCTGGACAAGTATAAATTCGACGCCGCTTTTGGCGGCGCGCGTCGCGACGAGGAAAAATCCCGCGCCAAGGAGCGCGTGCTGTCCTTTCGCACGGCGCAGCACCGCTGGGACCCGAAGAATCAGCGCCCGGAATTCTGGCGTCTCTACAATACGCGAAAGGCGCCTGGCGAGAGTCTGCGCGTTTTCCCGATGTCGAATTGGACCGAGGCCGATATCTGGGACTATGTCGCGCGCGAGAACATCCCTGTTGTGCCGCTCTATTTCGCCAAGGAGCGGCCGGTCGTGCGCCGTGGCGGCACGCTCATCATGGTCGACGACGCGCGCATGGAGCTCGCGCCCGGTGAATCCATCGAACATAAGATGGTGCGCTTTCGTACGCTCGGCTGCTATCCGTTGACGGGGGGCATCGAAAGCGATGCGGCCAGTCTCGAAGAGATCATTACGGAGATGCGCGAAAGCCGCTCCTCGGAGCGCCAAGGGCGGCTCATCGACCACGACGGCTCCAGCTCCATGGAGCAAAAGAAGCAGGAAGGATATTTCTAACATGCACGGCGCCGTCGCTGCCGCATCGCCGTCGCGCGCGCCAGCGCGGCTGGTCGGCGAAAAGCCGCTCTTGCGATTCATCACCTGCGGCTCGGTCGACGACGGCAAATCGACGCTGATCGGTCGTCTGCTGTACGACGCCGATCTCGCGCCGGACGACATTATCGCGGCGCTGGAAAGCGATTCGAAAAAGCATGGCACCCAGGGCGAAGAGCTGGATTTCGCCTTGCTCGTCGACGGGCTTGCGGCCGAGCGCGAACAAGGCATCACCATCGACGTCGCCTATCGCTATTTCGCGACCGACAGGCGCAAGTTCATCGTCGCCGACACGCCCGGCCACGAGCAATACACCCGCAACATGGCCGTCGGCGCCTCAACCGCGGAACTCGCCATTCTGCTTGTCGACGCGCGCAAGGGAATCCTGCCGCAAACGCGGCGTCACAGCGTCATCACCTCGATGTTCGGCGTCCGCCATGTCGTCGTCGCCGTCAACAAGATGGATCTCGTCGGCTACAGCGAAGAGACGTTCCGCAAGATCGAAGCGGATTTTCATGCCTTCGCCGACCATCTTCGCTTCGCGTCCATTTACGTCGCGCCGCTTGTCGCGAAGGATGGCGACAATCTTGTTCACCACAGCGCCAACATGCCGTGGCACGATGGGCCGCCGCTGCTCTCCTATCTTGAGGGCGTCGCGGTGGAGGACGCCACGCGGATCGCGCCCTTCCGCATGCCCGTGCAATGGGTGAATCGCCCTAACCTCGACTTCCGCGGGTTCTCGGGCTTCATCAGCGGCGGCAATATTCAGCCGGGCGACATCGTGCGCGTTCTGCCCTCGGGGCGCGACACGCGGGTGGCGAGGATCGTGACCTTCGACGGCGATCTCGATAGCGCCGTTTCCGGCCAATCGGCGACCCTCACGCTCACCGAAGAGATAGACATTTCGCGCGGCGATCTCTTGTGTTCGCCGGTCTCGCCGGCGAAGACCGGTGATCGTCTCGAAGCGAGACTGTTGTGGCTGGTGCGTGAGCCTCTTGTCGTGGGCAAGAGCTATCTCTTAAAGCTCGGGACGAAGACTGCGCCGGCCGCCGTGACCGCGGTCGATGCGCGAATTGACATCGAAACAGGCCTGCCGCAGCCGCTCCCTGAAGGGTCGACGCTCGCCTTCAACGAGATCGGCGGCGCGCGCCTGTCGCTCGAGACCGTGATCGCCTGCGATCCCTATGGCGAGAACCGCGAGACCGGCGGATTCATTCTCATCGACCGCATCACCAATGAAACGGTCGCGGTCGGCATGGTCAAAGCCGTCGCCGCATCGAATGGCCGCGTCGCGCCGCCGCTGACGGAACTCAGCTACGCCTCCATGGAAGGACTGCCGCTGGCGCGGGAGTCGTTTCGACCGACCCCGACGCGCAGCCTGGTGAAGGCGCTGTCCTGGCTCCTGCCGGCGAGCATTTCGACGTTCCTGATCGTTTACGCCTTCGTCCAAAGCGCGGCACTCGCCGCCGAAATCACCGGCGTTGAAATGATCGCGATCTTCGCGCTCTATTATTTCCACGAACGGTTCTGGTCGCGATTGAACTTCGGACTCGCGACGGGCGAGGCGCAGGGAAGCGACGATTAGGCGCTGTGAGCGCGTCAGTGGGCTTCGTCCCAATTGGCGGCGGCGCGCGCATCGACTTTCAGCGGCACGGCGAGATGGACGGCGGGCGCGGGCGCCTGCTCCATGACGCGGCGCGCGAGTTCGATCGTCGCCTCGGCTTCATCGTTCGGCGCTTCGAAGACAAGCTCGTCATGCACCTGCAGAAGCATCTGCGCCGAGAGACCGGCTTGAACGAGCGCGTCGTCCATTCGTATCATCGCCCGCCGGATGATGTCCGCGGCCGCGCCCTGGATCGGCGCATTGATCGCGGCGCGCTCATAGAAGGCGCGGTCTGACGCGTTGGCCGAGGAGATGCCGGGGAAGTGGTAAATTCGGCCGAAAATCGTCGAGACTTCGCCTTTCTCGCGCACCGTCTTGCGCGTTGAATCCATGTAGTCCCGAATGCCCGGAAAGCGTTCGAAATAGCGCTTGATGTAGGCGCTCGCCTCTTCGCGCGGAATGCTCAGCTGATTGGCGAGGCCGAAGGCGGAAATGCCGTAGATGATGCCGAAGTTGATCGCCTTGGCGCGGCGGCGCGTTTCGGGCGGCATGTCCTTGATGGGCACATTGAACATTTCGCTCGCCGTCATCGCGTGAATGTCGAGATTTTCGGCGAAGGCGCGTCTGAGCTGAGGAATGTCGGCGATATGGGCGAGCAGCCGCAACTCGATCTGCGAATAATCCGCCGAGATCAGCACATGGCCGGGCGCCGAGACAAAAGCCTTGCGGATTTTGCGGCCGGCCTCATTGCGCACGGGAATGTTCTGCAGATTAGGCTCGGATGAAGAGAGCCGTCCCGTCGTCGTGGCGGCGAGCGCATAGCTCGTGTGCACGCGGCCGGTCTCGGCGTTGATATAGCCGGGCAGGGCGTCGGCGTAGGTGCTTTTGAGCTTGGAGAGCTGTCGCCAATCGAGAATGCGGCGCGAAAAATCATTGCCGGCGACGGCGAGGTCTTCGAGAACGCTTGCGGACGTCGACCAGGCGCCGGTCGCCGTCTTCTTCGCGCCAGGCAGTCCCATCTTGCCGAACAGTATGTCGCCCAACTGCTTGGGCGAGCCAAGGTTGAAACTCTCGCCGGCAAGTTCGAAAATCTCGGCCTCGAGACGCGCCATGTCCTGCGCAAATTCGCCGGAGAGTCGCGACAGGGTCGCGCGCTCGACAGTGACGCCCCTTCGCTCCATGTGCGCGAGCGTCGCGACCATCGGCCGCTCCAAGGTCTCGTAGACCGTGGTCATGCGCTCGGCCAAGAGCCGCGGCTTCAGCACGCGCCAAAGGCGCAGGGAAATGTCCGCCCGTTCGGCAGCGTATTCCGTCGCCGCCGTGAGCGCAGCGCGGGCAAAGCCGAGAAAATTGCGGCCCGCGCCGGCGACGGAGGCGAAGGTCAGAGCGTCATGGCCGCAATAGTTGCGCGCCAGCTCTTCGAGTCGATGATCGCCACGCCCCGAGTCCAGCGCGTAGGACATGAGCATGGCGTCGTCGATCGGCGCGACGTCGATTCCGTAGCGGGAAAGAACCAGCAGATCATGCTTCATATTATGTGCGATCTTGAGGATCGAGGCGTCCTCAAACATCGGCTTTAATCGCGCGAGGACCACGTCGAGCGGGATCTGTCCCTCGACCAAATCGGCGCCGGAAAAAAGGTCAGCCGATTCGCCCGTGCGATGCTGTAGCGGGACATAGCAGGCGCGTCCCGGCGCGGTCGCCAGGGAGACGCCGATGAGTTCGCAGCGCATCGGGTCCGGCAAGGTCGTTTCGACATTGATCGCGACGAGTCCTGCGCCAGCGGCTTCCGTGATCCAATCATCCAGACGCTCGGCCGAGACGACCGTCTCATAAGTGGAGCGGTCGATCTTGACCGCCTTCGCTTCGGCGAGACGCGTGGCGGCGAGGCTCGCGGGCGTGAGGGCGTCGGCCGTCCGCTCCTCGGTTGGTTTCGGCGCTTCAGAAGCCGGCGGCGCGATCTCGGACAATTCGCCGTTGCGCCCGCGCCAGCCGGCGGCGCCCAGAAATCGGGGATCGGGCTCAACGTCCTGCGCATGGACCCCATACATCTCGGCGACGCGGCGGGTGATCGTCGTGAACTCCATCGCCTGCAGAAAAGCGATGAGCTTCGCCGCGTCAGGTTGATGAAGACCAAGCTCTTCGAGCGGGGTTTGGAGCGGCGCGTCGCGCACCAGTTCGCAGAGCTTCTTTGAAAGGAGGATGCGCGCGACCGCATCCGGCTCGGTCAGCGCCTCGCGGCGCTTGGGCTGCTTGATGCCGGGCGCCTGAGCGAGCAGCGTTTCGAGATCGCCATATTCGTTGATGAGCTGAGCAGCGGTCTTGACGCCGATGCCCTTTGCGCCCGGCACATTGTCGGTGGAATCGCCCGCGAGCGCCTGCACGTCGACGACCTTGTCCGGCGTAACGCCGAAATAGTCGACGACTTCGGCTTCGCCGATGAGGCGTTCTTCGCGCGCGCCTTTCGTTCCAGCCGTCCCCGAGGCGGGATCGTACATTCTGACCCCGGGACCGACGAGCTGCATCAGATCCTTGTCGGCCGAGACGATCAGCACGTCCGCGCCCTTGGCCTGCGCCTGCGTCGCATAGGTGGCGATGAGATCGTCGGCCTCATAGACGTCCTGTTCGATCGGGGTGAGGCCGAAAGCGCGCACGACGGCGCGCATCAGCGGGAATTGCGGAATGAGATCGTCCGGCGGCTCGGTGCGGTGCGCTTTGTAGTCGGGATAGAGGTCTTTTCGGAAGGAGTGCTCGCTCTTGTCGAAGATGATGGCGAGATGCGTAGGCTTCACGCCGGCCGCGCCTTCGCGCACGAACTGCAACAGCTTGGTGCAGAACAGCCGCACGGCGCCGGTCGGCAGCCGGTCGGAGCGATAGTTGTATTTCGCATCCTGTCGGATCGACTGGAAATAGGCGCGAAAGACGAAGGAGGATCCGTCAACGAGGAAGATGTGGCTCCCGGGGCCGACGGGCTTATGTGTGAGGGTCATGCGCCTATCTTAGCGGCGCGCGCGCGCCGCGTCATGACGCCGGACCCTGAAACCGCCGTTTGACCGTCGCCGGCGCCAAGCCTAGAAGATCGCATGTCCCACAACAGTTTCGGCCATCTTTTCCGCGTCACCACCTTTGGCGAGAGCCACGGGCCGGCGCTCGGCGCGATCGTTGACGGATGTCCGCCGAACATCCCGCTCGAAGCGCAGGAGATCCAGGGCTTTCTGGACAAGCGCAAGCCGGGACAATCCCGCTTCACCACGCAGCGGCGGGAGGCGGATGAGGTGAAGATTCTTTCCGGCGTTTTTGCCGACCGCGATGGCCGACAGGTGACGACCGGAACGCCGGTCGCGCTCGTGATCGAAAATACCGACCAGCGCTCCAAGGACTATGGCGAGATCGCCGACAAATACCGGCCCGGCCATGCCGATTACGTCTATGACGCGAAATATGGCGTCCGGGATTATCGCGGCGGCGGGCGCTCCTCTGCGCGGGAAACCGCGGCGCGAGTCGCCGCCGGGGCCATCGCGCGGAAGGTCATCGCCGGCGTGACGATTCGCGGCGCGCTGGTGCAGGTGGGCCCGCACAGGATCGACCGCGCGCATTTCGATTGGGCGGAGGTCGAGCGCAATCCGCTTTTCTGTCCCGACGCGCGCGCGGCGGAATTATGGGCTGATTATCTCGATGGCGTGCGCAAGGACGGCTCCTCCATCGGCGCGGTGATCGAGATTGTCGCCGAGGGCGTTCCGGTTGGTTGGGGCGCGCCGGTTTACGGCAAGCTCGACGCCGATCTCGCCGCGGCGATGATGTCGATCAATGCGGTGAAGGGCGTCGAGATCGGCGCCGGATTCGCCGCCGCTGAACTCACCGGCGAAGACAACGCCGACGAGATGCGCGCCGGAACAAATGGACCGCAGTTTTTGTCGAACAACGCCGGCGGCGTGCTCGGCGGCATTTCGACAGGCCAGCCCATCGTCGTGCGCTTTGCAGTGAAGCCGACGTCTTCGATCCTGACGCCGCGGCGAACGATCGATCGCTTCGGCAAGGAGACCGAGATCGTCACCAAGGGCCGTCACGATCCCTGCGTCGGCATTCGCGCCGTTCCGGTGGGCGAAGCGATGATGGCTTGCGTGCTCGCCGATCATTTCCTGCGCCATCGGGGGCAAATGGGGTGACGGCCGCGTCGCCGGGCTGACCGCGAGGTGTCGCGAGGTCGACTCATCCCGTCAACGCCACGCGTTCGTGACCGAGGTCAGGTTCGCCGCAACGCTCCAATATTCTTTGGCGGGCGGCGTCGCGCAACGCGATCGCCGCTTGGAAATCGTCGCCCTCGGGCGCGATCGGCGCGCCGATATGCACGGTGATCGGGCCTCGCCTGAACAGCCATGAATCGCTGCGCAAAATCGAGCGCGTGCCGCGTATGGTGATCGGCACGATTGGAAGCCCCAGCTGCGCGGCGCTGGAAAACGCGCCGATATGAAACCCCAGCAGTCCCGGCATTCGCGAAAAGGTGCCCTCCGGAAACCAGACCAGGCGCACGCCGGCGCGCGCCGACTTCAAGGCTTCCCTGGCGTCGGCGACGCCGCCTGCCGGATCAGAGCGGCGAACGAAAATCGCGCCGAGTCGCCGCAGAAAGGGACCGGCGACGCGCTGATGCGCAAGCTCTTCCTTCGCAATGAAGGAGAGTTCTCCCGCACAGATGGCGACCAGCACGGCGCTGTCTAGATAGCTGGAATGATTGGCGACGAGGATCGCATTGTCTTGCGGGAGCGGCGCGTCGCACGTGACCGAGAGGGGGCATCCGATCATGCGAAAAAACGATCGGGCCGCCGCGCTGACAAGGCGGTGACGCCATAATCGCTTTGGCGTCGCCAGCACGCATGGCCAAACGAAAACGCCAATGAACGCCAGCACGCTCCACGCGTAGCCGTTGTATGCCGAGGTCGCGAGGTTGGCCAGGGCTTTGCGCAGCCGCGGCGCGGCGCCCGATAGGGCGACGCGGACAAGCTGCAATTGTGGGCTCTCGCTTTTCACGCGCAGATGACCGGATTCGAACATGGCGCGCGCAGCCGAGCGTCGAATTTTGCCGCTCGACGTCTTCGGGATGGTGTGCGGCGGAACGAGGACGACTTCATCCGGCGCGAGATCAAGCAAGGCTTGGGACGCCTCGACGACCATTTTGCGCAGCGATTCCCGCCTCGCGTCTTCGGTCAGGCGCGTTTCGGCCAACACGATGAGTCGTTCCGTCCCGGCGCGCGCGTCGAGCGCGGGAAACACCGCGACGCAGCCTTTTCTCGTCCCTTCGAGCGATCCGACAGCCTCTTCGAGCTCCTGCGGATAGATGTTGCGCCCTGCGCGCTTGATCAAATCCTTGATGCGGCCGGTGACGAAAACGTCGCCGCCGGCGACATAGCCGCGGTCGCCCGTCTCGAGCCAATCGCCGTCGAACAGCGCGCGAGTCTTTTCCGGATTTTGGAAATATCCTCGCGTTGCAGATGGTCCGCGAAATTGGATGCGTCCCTCCTGGCGTTCAGGCAATTCGCGACTGGAGTCATCGACGATGCGGATCTCGTGATGCGGGAGAGGGCGCCCGCAGGCGACCAAGGAAATGACATCCTCGCCGCTGGCGCCCGCCACGCGCGCCACGTTGTCGCGATCGAGCGCTTTCCGATCGACGCGATCGATGAGCGGTCCTCTGCCGAGCGGCGGAAAGGCGAGCCCCACCGCATTTTCCGCGAGGCCGTAGACGGGAGTCATCATCTGATGCTGAAAGCCATAAGCCGAAAACCGTTGGACAAAGCGCGCTATTGATGTCGGGCTCACCGGTTCAGCGCCGTTCATGATCGCGCGCAGCGAAGAAAGATCGAGATTCGTGATCTTCGTATCGTCGATGGCCTTCAGGCAGAGCTCGTACGCAAAATTCGGCGCCGCCGAGATCGTCGCTTTATGGGCGTCGATCGCCCACAGCCAGCGGGCCGGATCAACGAGAAAAGACAGCGGCGACATGATCAGCGCAGGCGCTCCATAGTAGAGACTGCCCAGCCAGCAACCGATCAGCCCCATGTCGTGATAGAGCGGCAGCCAACTGACGACCCGATCCGCCGACGAGGCCTTCAACACGGCGCCCATGGCGCGAATATTGGCGAGAAGATTGGCGTGCGACAGCACGACGCCCTTAGGGTCGCCTGTGCTGCCCGAGGTGTATTGAATCAGCGCTGTCGCGTCGGGCGGCGCCGGCAATGGCGTGGGCAAAGGCGCCGCAGAGCTCAGCTCAGGAATCGTCACGATGTGCTGGAGCGCGCCGACCAACCCGTAGAGCAAGCGTCCGACAATTCTGATCTCGTCGTTCGTGATCAGCGCACAGGCCTCAGCGTTCGACAATATGCCGGCTTGGCGGCGCAGATGATCCTCAATCTGCGATAGACGAAATGGCGGGTAAATCGGAACGGGAACAGCGCCGCAAAACAAAACCGCGAAAAAGGCGACGAAGAAATCACGGCTCGTCGGCAGCATGATCGCGATGCGATCGCCAGAGCCAACGCCTCGTTCGATGAGGCCGCCAGCTGCGGCCCGGGCGGCGTGATAGAGATCATGATACGTCAGAGGCTCCGGAGGCCCTTCAGCGCGCCAAAGCAGAACATTTTCGCGCGCGCCATGCTGCTTTGCGTGTTGAGCCAGCGCCTCGACCAGCGTTTTGGCCTCGAGCGGTTCGTCCACAGACTCGAGCGTAAGATGGGGAGCTGGACGCGGCGCCGCAGGGGCGACCGCGGCGCCGGCCGCGAGAACGGCGTTGAGGAGATCGCGAGGACGGCTGACCTCTCCGAGGAGCCGTTCTGGAAGCTGCACCTTGAATTTGCGGTTGAGCCGTAGCAACAGCTCGGCGCGGGTCAGGCTATCCAGCGCCAAATCGCGATCAAGGTCGCTGTCGAGCTGCACGAGACGCGACTCGACCATATCCGGATGCAACTCGATGACGAGACCGCGGACGACCTCCAGAACGATCTCCTGGGCGTCTTCCACGGGGCGCATCGACGCCCGCTCAAGGCCTGATTTCACCTCCGGCATGGCCTTTCCACTCATGCGCCGCATAACGCGTCACGTGATAGAACTATGGTCGCGCCTCCGACTCGGCGAGTCTGCTCGGCGGAACATCATGTTCGACCCGGAAGGCCGACCGAAAGTTGCGCGCCCCCGCACAGTGACGGCAAAGCTGGAAGGTTACTTCGAGAAGCAAGCGCGAGCGATGTAACCAAGCGCGAAATGGCCTCGCGCATTCGTTTTGTCTTGCATCAAAAATTGACGCGTCGCTTCGTCGCACAGCGGTTTTTCGTCACCTCGCTTGACCGCGCCCAGGATTGAAACCTAAGTTCGGTGCTTGGAACCCGAGAGGCGGCGGTGGATCCAATCTTCCAGCGGACACGTCAGCGCGCGCGCATTTTTGCGGCGCTCATCGCCTTCCTTGTGCTCGTGCAGACCACGACTGCGGACGCAGGCGCGGTTGCGCTGGGAGATGGCGTCGCTTTCGGAACAATCTGCGCGCCGCAGGATGCGGGGAACGGCGAGCCGCCGCTTTTCCCAAATGAACGCCATCGCCATGGATTCTGTTGCGTTCTTCACAATGGCGCGCTCGACGCGCCTCCTTCCAAGCCAGTTGTTTCGATCGCTCTGATTTTTTCCACTGAGGCTCATTCGTCTCCGCCGGAGACGTCCAGTCACGCGCCGCGCATCGAGCCAAAGCGCGCGCCTCAATCGCCACGAGCTCCGCCCCGACAGGGCTGAAGTTTTCTCGCGCTGAAATCCAACGCAGCCGCCATCATTGCGATGGTGATGCGGCGAGAGCGCGTTCGCGAAAAATCTTTCAAACGGATCCTGTCGCCACGGCTGCGAGAGCAGACGCGACGACTGCCGAGCGCGCGCATCAAACCATTCGAAGGGGCTTTCATGCCCCGCATAACCAGAATTTTGGAGATGACTTATGAGCATGACAAAAGCAGAGGCTCGTTCCGCCGCCCAAAGCGCCGAACGAATTATCGACACCAGGCCCGTTCTTATCGGCCTTGCGGTCTTGATGTTCTTCGTGGCCTGCCTGCGCCTCTACGAACAAGTCTTCGCCTGGAGCTTCGGTCTCGATTCCTTCTCGCCCGAGTTTCAGCTCTACTGGATGGGCCTGTTGCAGTTCGCGATTATGGCGTCGAGCTTTGCCGCGATCGGCCTTGTCGGCTTTCTGTGGCGCACGCGCGATCGCGATCTGGCGAATTTGGGAGCCTCAGCCGAAACGCGACGGCTCGTTTATCTCGTCCAGTGGCTGCTCGTTTTCTCGCTCGCCCTGTTTTGGGGCTTAAGCTTCTTTTCGGAGCAGACGGCTGTCTGGCACATGACCGCCGTGCGCGACACGGATTTCACGCCGAGCAATATCATCACCTTCTATATTGCATATCCGCTCTTTGCGATCATCGGGCTAGGCGCGTTCTTCTATGCGAAGACGCGCCTGCCCACTTTCGCGAAGGGCTATTCCCTCGCTTTCGTGGTTCTTGTCGTTGGCGTCTTCATGACGATCCCGAATGTGGGATTCAATGAATGGGGTCACACGTTTTGGGCGATGGACGAAGGCTTTGCAGGTCCGCTGCACTGGGGCTTCGTCTTTTTCGGCTGGATGTCGCTGGCGACTTTCGGCGTCGTGCTGCTGATCCTTGGCCGTCTTCAGGAACTCCTCGGCGCGGATGCGCTAGAGCAGCTCTATCGACGTTAAGTTCGCCCGCCGCATATTGCGAAGCCGGCGCCGCTCGTTGGAGCGACGCCGGTTGCATTTTCAGGTTCGCCGCATGTGCGGAAGCCGACGCTTCCGTGTGGCGGACATCTGCCTCACGGCAGCGCGTGCTGCATCAGCAAGGCCGGGAATGACGTCTCCGAATCAAGAGGGAAATTCGCCCCCGCTATCGTTTTAAATCCTAGGGCCTTGTAAAAATTTTCGGCGGCGAATGTTGAGCAACAATGAAGTTCGCTTACGTCTCGAGCCTTGGCGTCCATGCAGCACCGATTCATAAGGGAACGCCCGACGCCCATGCGAGTCCAGCCGGGATGGGTGGCGAAATGTCGGACATGCGCTTCTCCGCGGACGACCTTCGCAGTTCCTGGATGCTCGAGCGACCAGCCTCCGCACCCGACGAGTTCGCCGTGGCTGCTCTGCGCGACGTAGAAGGCGCCAGATGCGAGGAGTGTTGGATTTGCCTTTGTCATGAAAGGCAAGGCTCGATCGAGCAGCTCCTTTTCGTAATGCGACGCTAACAGCGTTGAGTAGCTCGCCGCCAGAAGGGCGCTCACCGCGTCTGCATCAGAAGGAGCGGAGGCTCGTACGAAGTAGGTCACGGTCGCGACCACTGCGGCAAGAACGGCGGCGCGCCGCTACGCCGCGAGGTCCGCGACCACCGCATCGAGCACCGGGAATCCTTCGGAGCTCACGCGCAGCCTGTTCTCGCGGGTGAATTCGACCAGCCCGTCGCCAATAAGTTCGCTGATGCGCGATTGCGACAGGCGTTTGCCGGTCAGCAGGAAATAGCGCTGCGGATCGACGCCTTCGCGCAGCCGCAGCCCCATCAGCAGGAATTCGTCGCCTTCCTGCTCGGACGAGAGCAATTCGTCCTCGATGATGCCGTGGCCTTCGGTCTCGACGCAGGTCAGCCACATTTCGGGATGCCGCTCGGCGGCTTGGGCGCGGCGCCCGCGCGGCGTGACCACCCGCCCATGCGCGCCGGGACCGACGCCGACATATTCGCCGTAGCGCCAATAAACCAGATTGTGCCGGCACTCGGCGCCGGGCCGCGCATGATTGGAGACTTCGTAAGCCGGCAAGCCGGCGCGGGCGGTGACTTCCTGCGTGACGTCCCAGAGCGCGCGCTGCGTGTCGGCGTCGGGCAGCGCCATCTTGCCGGTGTTGACCATGCGCTCGAACATCGTGTCCGGCTCGATCGTCAGCTGATAGAGCGAGACATGCTCGGGTGAACGGGCGAGCGCCAGCTCCAGCTCTTTTCGCCAGGCGGCGGGGGTCTGGCCGGAACGGCCGTAGATCAGATCGAAGGACGTGCGTTCGAAGACCGAATTGGCGACGTCGAGCGCCATCAGGGCTTCCGCAACCGAATGCTGCCGGCCGAGCGCGCGAAGGTCAATGTCGTTCAAAGCCTGCACGCCGAGCGAGACGCGGTTGACGCCGGCGGCTTTGAAGCCCTTGAAACGCGAGGCCTCGACGCTCGTCGGATTGGCCTCGAGCGTGATCTCGCAGTCCTTGGCGAGGGTCCAGTGGCTCGAAATCTGGGAGAGAATGGCTTGAGCCGTCGAAGGCGACATCAACGACGGCGTGCCGCCGCCAAAGAAGATCGACCGGACTTCGCGCCCGGGCGTCAGAGCGGCGCGATGCGCAAGCTCTGCGCTGAAGGCCTCGACGAAGCGGTCCTCGTCGACGTCGCCGCGCCGGACGTGGCTGTTGAAGTCGCAATAAGGGCATTTCGACAGGCAAAACGGCCAGTGGACATAGACGCCAAAGCCGGGGTCGAAAGCATTGCGAATCGGTGTCGCCATGGTCCTTTATCGCACGGAACGGCGGGAAGGGCACGGCGATCTGGCCCCCCTTTTAGGAGGCTGCATGACGTTTTGGGAGGTCTTGCGGTTCTGGCGGAGGAAGCCGGCGGTTCAACAGTCGGACCCAGCGATGCTGGCGATCGCCGAGACGATCTCCCGCAATCTCGCGGCGCTCGGCCTCTTCGTCGATTCGCGGCCATACGGGCGCGGGTTTTTTGAAATCAAAGCGTCGACTTCGCCGAAATTGATCACCACGCCCGACGGGCGGGAGGCGTCTGGGATCGCGCTTCTGCTCGCCGACGCGTATGAGCCGCCGTCGCTGGTCTTCGAACAGATCAACTCTTTGCAGCGCGGCTTAGGTCGCGCCATGGTCGAGGCGGCGATTGCCGGGATGAATGAGCGGCCCGGCGCGTTCCGGCTGCTGAGGGTCAACGACCTCTCGCCGCGCTTGCAGGACGGCAGGCGATGGTGGGAGCATGTCGCCGCGGCGCATCCGGAATTCGATTGGGTGATCACGCATGAGGAGCCGTTCGGAAGTGCGCCTAGGACGTGAGCGACGGGGTTTTGACGCGCTGTCTTTGCTCCGCTCAAGGCTTGCCGTATGGCGCATGCCGCACGCCGACCCGGCGCCCGTGCTGGCTGTGAGCGAGATCGAAAACGCGCCCGATTTCTTAAGGAAGCGGCAAACGCTCGCGGCGCTCGTGGCGGAGTTCGGCTACGACGTCAGCAAAGTGACCCTCAGCCCACAGAAAAAGACGTTCAACTATCTCGGCCAAAGCTTCACTTCGGAGGGACAGTCTTTCCCCGACGGCCGCATCGAAATTTTTTACGACCCGCAAATGAGCGACGCCCGCCTCGGCTGCTGCCTTGCGCATGAATTGCAGCATGTGCGCTATTTCGCGGTGCGTCACGCCTATCGCGCAGAAAAGTCGGACGGACCTCTGCATCGGCGCTTCGCCAAATATGCGCCGGAATTGCTCGCGGCGCAGCGCGGCGTCTCGATCTATTCGAATGAACATTGGGACGCATGGAAGGGCGATGCGCCGCCGAAGCTTTTCTCTTTGGAATTGGAGGAGGGGGAAAGCGAGCCCATCAATGAGACGATCGCAGAGGTCGCCAAGGCGCTTTATAATTGGGGGCCGGACGTGCGCATCAATGCTCTGTGGAAAGAGCTGCATGACGCGATCAATGAAGAACATGCGGCGCTGCGAAGCGCGTAGGGCTCCGCCCGTTCACCGCTTGCGTTCGCGTTCGAGCAGTTCGCGTTTGCGCTCTACTCCCCAATAGTAGCCGGAAAGCGCGCCGTCGCTGCGCACGACGCGATGGCAGGGAACCGCGAGCGACACCGGATTGGCCGCGCAGGCGCCCGCGACTGCGCGCGTCGCTTTCGGCGCGCCGATGCGTTTCGCGATCTCGGCGTAGCTCGCCGTTTCTCCCGCCGGAATGTCGCGCAGCGCGGCCCAGACGCGCTGCTGAAAGGCCGTGCCGCGCATATCGAGCGGCAGATCGAAGCGCGTCTGAGGCCGCTCGACCATGCCGACCGCCGCGGCGACATAGCGCTCAAAACTTTCGTCGGCGCCGATGAGAGTCGCGTGCGGAAATCGATCTTGCAGATCGCGCAGCAGTTCTTCGGGATCGTCGCCGAGCGAAATGGCGCAAACGCCCTTCGCGCTGGCCGCGACGAGCACCGCGCCCAGAGACGACTGGCCGATGGCGAAGCGGATCGTTTCGCGCGGCGCCCCGGCGCGATAGGCGCTTGGCGTCATCCCCAATGTGTCTTTCGCCGTCGCGTAGAACCGCGCGCTCGAATTATAGCCCGAGTCATAGACCCCATCGGTCACGGTGCGGCTTTCCTTCAGTTCTTTGTGCAGGCGCGCGCGTCGGTGCGCCTGCGCATAGGCTTTGGGCGTAACCCCGGAAATGCGCGAAAACAGTCGGTGGAAGTGATACGGACTAAGCCCGGCGGCGCACGCCAGCTGCGCAAGCGTCGGCGGCGCTTCGGCCGCTTCGATGATTTGGCAGGCGCGGGCGATCTTCTGTGCGTCCTGTTCCTGCTGCGACGGCGCCTCGGGCCGACAACGGCGGCAGGGACGAAAATCTGCCGCCTCCGCTTCGGCGGCTGTGGCGCAAAAGCGCACATTGGAGCGCTTCGCCGGCCGAGAGGGGCAGGAGGGGCGGCAATAGACGCCGGTCGTTTCGACGCAATAGTAAAAGTCGCCGTCGCGGCGCGCATCGCGCGCGACGACCGCCGCCCAGCGCGCGTCGTCGAGGCGGAGCGAATTTACCTGCGTCGGGTCGTTCGTTTGCATGCCACGCATCATCCAACTTTTGCGACGGTCGCCGCAATGCGTTTCTTGCTGTCAAATCCAAATTGGCTGACTCGTCGGTCGGGGGAGCCTATGCTGTATGTTTGAGCTACGGACCGGACTGGAAATGGCGCGAAAACGTTACGCCGCAGCCTTTACGCGACGGCAAGCCATAGTCGGCGCGGGCGCAAGCCTTGCCTGCTTCGGCGCGCGCGCTGAAACAGCCTCGACCCTGCTCTTCACGCATCCCGCTGCGCTCGCGCACGACATGGGGCCGGCGCATATCGAGCGGCCGGAGCGCCTTCGCGCCATTCTGCGCGCGCTTGATGACGCGCGCTTCACAGGCCTCTTGCGCGCCGAGGCGCCTTTAGCGTCCCAGGAGGCGCTGTTGCGCGCGCATAGTTTTGAACACCTCGCGCGTCTCGCACAATCGGCGCCTTCACAGGGATATGCGCGCATAGGTCCGGACGTCGCCATGAACGACGCCACGCATGAAGCGGCGTTGCGCGCAGCAGGCGGCGCGCTCGCGGCCGTTGATGCGGTCATGACTGGCGAGGCGAAGAATGTTTTCGTCGCCATGCGTCCGCCGGGACATCATGCGACGCGCGACGCGCCGTTGGGCTTTTGCTTTTTCAACAACGCCGCGGTAGCGGCCTTGCATGCGCGCGTGGCGCACGGTGCCTCGCGCGTCGCGATCGTCGATTTTGACGTGCATCACGGCAATGGCGTGCAGGAGATTTTCTGGAGCGATCGAAACGTGCTTTACGCTTCGACGCATCAGATGCCGCTCTATCCCGGCACGGGCGCAGTGAGCGAAACCGGCGCGCATGACACGATCGTCAACGCGCCGCTCGCAAAGGGCGACGGCGGCGCGCAATTTCGCGAGGCGCTGGCGTCGCGCATTTTGCCGCGTCTCGACGCGTTTTCGCCCGATCTCATCATTCTTTGCGCCGGCTTTGACGCCCAGCTGCATGATCCGCTTGGCGGGTTGCGTTTCGTCGCAGAGGACTTCCGAGACGTCACGCTGCGCGTCATGGAGATTGCCGCGCGCCTCTGCAAGGGTCGCATCGTCTCGCTGCTTGAAGGCGGTTATCGCCCGGAAGATCTCGCGCGCAGCGTCGCGGCGCATGTCGGCGCATTGATGGAAGCTTGAATGAGGCTGCGGTGGTCACCCAAGTCGCGCCGCCAGTCTGCTCCACAAGGCGTTCTCGGCCTGAAAGATATAATCGAGCCGCGCGCTGGTGACGCTTTTGGCGCCTCTGGCGATCAGCCAATCGGCGAGCGCCGCAACCTTTTTCGCCGGACAGGAGAACGTCGCTGACTCGTCGTCCATGTTGCGCAAACCAGCGCCGAAGTTCGCCACGGCTTCTCTCAGGATATGTTCGCTCGGCGTTGGCAGGCTTGCGCGCACGTCGCGCGTCGTGCGCGCTTCTTCTTCCGCGGCGATGCGTGAGAGAATGACGTGCGCCGCTTCGCGCGCCGCATTGTCCCACGGCGCCGTCAGCGAGGCGACGAGATTGGCCTGCGAGCGCAGAATCACGCCGTCCTCGATGATCTTCAGTGCATTCGCCGCGAGTGTCGCGCCTGTCGTCGTGATGTCGACGATGAGATCGGCGGAGCCTGCGGCGGGCGCGCCTTCGGTGGCGCCAGAGCTTTCCACAATGCGGTAGTCGGACACGCCGTGCGCGGCGAAGAAGCGACGGGTCGTATTGACGTATTTCGTCGCGACGCGCAGCCCGCGGCCGTGGCGCGCGCGAAATCCATCGGCGATGTCGGCAAGATCGCTCATGTAGCGCACGTCGATCCAGGCTTGCGGGACCGCGACGACGACATTCGCGGCGCCAAAGCCGAGCGGGGCGAGAAGCTCCACTTTGTTGTCGGCGTCGGCGATCTCCTCGCGCACCAGATCTTCGCCGGTGACGCCGAGATGGGCTTCGCCCAAGGCCAGCCGGCGCGTAATCTCGGAAGCGGAGAGATAGGCGACTTCCGCGCCTTCGACGCCGGCGACGGCGCCGCGATAGTCCCGCGCGCCGCGGCCCTGCGTCAGCTCCAGGCCGGCGCGCGCGAAGAAGGCGGCGGCGTTTTCCTGCAGCCTGCCTTTTGACGGGGAGGCGATGATGAGTTTTTGCACGGGCGCCATCATGCTTCTCCCGCGCTTGTTGAAAGACGGTCGATCCAGATGGCGGCGCCGACAGCCGGTATGTCCGACGCTGCGCCGAGCGTCTTGAGCAGTCGGTCATAGCGCCCGCCCCCGATCACCGGCTCGCCGTCGCTGGAGTGTCGGGCCTCGAAAACGAAGCCCGTGTAATAGTCGAGATGACGCGCAAAACTTGCCGAGAAGCGGATCTCGTGAACGGCGAGGCTGCGCGCGGCGATGGCCTGGGCGCGCGCGTCAAACGCGTCCAGCGCGGCGGAGAGGTCAAGCTGCGCGTCGGCGGCCAGCCGGCGCATGGCTGCGGAAGCTGACTCGGGCGGGCCTTCGATGGCGAAAAAAGTCTCCGCCAGCGCGCGCGTCTCGTTGGAAACGCCCGCGCCTTCGGCGAGCGTCGCTTGATCGAGAAAGCGTTCGGCGATTTCAGCCGCGCTGCGGCCGCCGACGGCGGTGATGCCGGCGATGGACAGCAAGTCCTCGACGAGACGGCGCGCATCCGACGGGTCGACTTTCGTCAGCGCCGCCAATACCCCCGACTGTTCCGATCCGCCATTGCGTTCGGGCGAGGCAAAAATATCGGCGATCTTTTGGCCGCGCGCGTGCCCGGCGGCGAGACGGCGGCGCCAGACCGGCGGCATCTCAAGCCGTTCGAGGAAGGCGGCGACGAGCCCAGCGTCCCCGATCAGAACCTTAAGCGACGTCGCGCCGGCCGCCGCCGCGGCGTCGAGGGAAGCGGCCAGAATTTCGACGTCCGCGGCTTCGCGGTCCTGGCGGCCGAAGCTCTCCAGCCCCGCCTGAAGAAACTCGCCGTCGCCGCTTGCGCCATGTTCAGGCGCGCGAAAGATCGAGCCGCCGTAAGCATATGCGGCCGGATCGCCCGCCCGAGGGGAGGCGAGATAATCGAGGCAGACCGGAATCGTATATTCCGGCCGCAGGCAAAATTCCGCGCCTGAGCCATCGCTGGTCAGGTAAAGCCGGCCGCGGAAATCCTCTCCGGATCGATCCAGGAAGACATGCGCCGGCTGCAGGAGGCGCGGCTCGCAGCGCGCGAACCCCTCGCGCGCGAAATGCGCAAGAATGGCCGCAAGGCTCGTAGCTTCGCGTTCAGCTGAAGTGGCGGTGACGGCGTTCAAGCGCAATTCCCTCGAAATTTGCGCTCTCTTTAGCAAGTGCGTGGGGCGGGCGCATCCCTCCTCCGGGCGAAAGGTGAATGCCCCAAAGCAAAGGCCACGGTCGGGAGTCTTGCATCCCTCGCTCTCGTCTGCCACATAGGGGCCGGGAGGTTGGCGGTGGACGCTTCACTCGCCAACCGGGTCAGGTCCGGAAGGAAGCAGCCCTAACGAGCTTGGGCGGGTCTTCGTTCAGCCTCCCACCTTCTTCGGCGAGCAGCGAATGGCGTAGCGCAATAGAAGCGCTGTTCGTCGCTCGTCTGCCGCCGGATGGATGCAGATGGACCACGAGCACGATTCGCCGAGGCCATCGTCGGCCGCTGACGACGGGCCTTCGCTGTTTGGCGCCGATCAGGCGCCGCCGTCGGCCTATCGCGTGCTGGCGCGCAAATATCGACCGACCACCTTCGCAGACCTGATCGGCCAAGAGCCGATGGTGCGCACGCTCGAAAACGCATTCGATCTCAATCGAATTCATCAGGCCTATCTGCTGACCGGCGTGCGCGGCGTCGGCAAGACGACGACCGCGCGCATTCTCGCGCGCGCGTTCAACTATGAACTGCCGGCGGGAGACGGGCGGCCCGCGATCAATCAGCCGACGATCCATATGGAGGAACTCGGCGTCCACTGTCAGGCGATCATCGACTCGCGTCATGTCGACGTGCTCGAAATGGACGCCGCCTCGCACACGGGCATCGACGACATCCGGGAGATCATCGACAACGCCCGTTATCGCCCGGTGATGGCGCGGACCAAAGTCTACATCATCGACGAAGTGCATATGCTCTCGAAGGCCGCGTTCAACGGTCTGCTGAAGACGCTCGAAGAGCCGCCCGAGCATGTGAAGTTCATCTTCGCGACGACCGAAATCGACAAGGTGCCGGTGACGGTGCGTTCGCGCTGCCAGCGCTTTGATCTGCGCCGCATCGACGCCGGTTTGCTCGCCAATCATCTGCTTGGCGTCTGCAAGGCTGAAGGCGTCGCCATCGAGCCGGATGCGCTCGCCATGATCGCGCGCGCAGCGGAAGGCTCGGCGCGCGATGCGTTGTCCTTGCTGGATCAGGCGATCGCCTATGGCGCGGCGCATTCGGCGGGCGGCGCGATCGCCGCCGAGGATCTGCGGCTGATGCTCGGCGTCGCCGACAAGGCGCGAATCATCGACCTTTTCGAAGCGGCGATGTCGGGCGATATCGCCAACGCGATCGGCATTCTCGAAGATCAGTATAACGGCGGCGCCGATCCGGCGCAGGTGCTGCTCGAACTTGCCGAATTCACGCATCTCGCCACGCGCCTGAAGCTTGCGCCGGAGACCGCCCAGTCGGCGGCGCTGACGCCCGAAGAGAAACGTCGCGGCGAAGACGCGGCGACGCGCCTTTCCGTTCCCGCGCTCACGCGCGCCTGGCAAATCCTGATGAAAGGCGTTGAGGAATTGCGTGGCTCGCAGCGGCCGTTGGCGGCGGCCGACATGGTGCTGGTGCGGCTCGCTTACGCCGCCGACATGCCATCGCCGGCGGAGGCGCTGCGCCGATTGGGGTTTGGCGAGAACGCTTCGAGCGCGGACTCCGTGGCGCCCTCAACGCGAAGCGCAGGGCCTGCCGGAGCTGGCGCAGCGCCGCAAGCGCGCGGCGGCGGCCAGGCGCTCGCGCCGCGGTCCGCCGCGCCTCAACCCTCTGCAGGGCCGGCGCCAGGGTTCATCATCGAGAGCTTCGATGCGCTTGTCGCGCTTGCCGCGCAGAAACGTGACATGCGCCTCAAGATCGGGCTCGAATCCGAAGTGCGGCTGGTGCGGTTTGAAACTGGGCGGATCGAATTTGAACTCGCGCCGGGCGGCGCGCGTGAACTGGCGTCGACTCTGATGCAGAGGCTTCAGGCTTGGACCGGCGAGCGCTGGATGGTGTCGGTCGTCGCATCGGGCGGCGCGCCGACGCTCAAGGAACTGCGCGAAGCGGAGGAGCGCAAGCGCCGCTCCTCGCTCGAGTCGGATCCGCTCGTCGCGAGCGTGCTCGCGCGTTTTCCCGGCGCGCAGATCGTCGCCGTGCGGGGCAGGGACGAGGGCGCAGCGTCCGCCGAAACGCTCTATGATGAGGCGTCGCCAATCGAGGAAGACGACGGAGAAGCGCAATGATGGACTTCATGGGCCTGATGAAGCAGGCGCAGCAGATGCAGGCCAAAATGGCCGAAGCGCAGCTGGAGCTCGAACAGACCGTCGTGGAAGGCGAGGCGGGCGGCGGCATGGTGAGGGTCGCGCTCACCGCGAAAGGCGGGATGAAAAGCATCTCCATCGACCCGAGTCTGTTGGCTCCCGACGAGAAGGAAATTCTTCAAGACCTGATCCTCACGGCCCATATGCAGGCGCGCGCTAAGGCCGAGGAGGCCATGGCTGAGAAAATGAAAGCGCTCACCGGCGGGCTGCCGTTGCCGCCAGGGTTCAAACTGCCGTTTTGAGGCGTATCGCTGCAATTCTCGCGTCATGGCCGGCCTTGAGCCGGCCATCCATGTGATGACGCCGCCTAAAGCTTATTTATACGTAGCATTCTGACGTGGATGCCCGCGACAAGCGCGGGCATGACGCGAAACCACATGAGGCGTTGATCCGGCTATGGCTGAAAAGGTGGCCGGTCCTGAAATCGAAAAACTCGTGCAGCTCCTGGCCAAATTGCCGGGGCTCGGTCCGCGATCGGCGCGGCGCGCCGCGCTGCATCTCATCCGCAAACGCGAAGAACTGCTGGCGCCGCTCGCCGAAGCGATGCGCGTCGCGCGGGAGCGCATCGTCGTTTGCTCGGTCTGCGGCAATATCGATACGAGCGATCCGTGCACGATCTGCCGCGACGCGCGCCGCGACGGGTCGATCCTGGTTGTCGTCGAGACGGTCGCCGATCTCTGGGCGCTGGAGCGGGCAGGGTTGCTCAACGCGCGCTATCACGTGCTCGGCGGCGTGTTGTCGCCGCTTGACGGCGTCGGCCCCGACGATCTCGCCATCGCCAGCCTCGTCACGCGCGTGCGCGGCGGAGACACTCGCGAGGTCGTGCTTGCGGTCAACGCCACGGTCGACGGCCAGACGACCGCGCATTACATCGCCGATGTGCTGGCGCCGTCAGGCGTGAAGGTGACGCGGCTCGCCCATGGCGTGCCGGTCGGCGGCGAACTCGACTATCTCGATGAGGGAACGCTTGCGGCGGCGCTGGAGCGCCGGACAGCGTTCTAGCAGAGCGCTTCCCCAATGGTCATGGCCGGGGTTCGCTCCGCCATCCAGCGCTGGAAGCGATCACTTCGCTGCGGTTTTCGATGTGATGATCTTGTCCCAGTCCTCGACGCCGATCTCGCCGGTGTATTTGTCGCCATTAACGAAGAACGTCGGCGTAGAGTTGACGCCAAATTTCTCGGCGGCGCGATTACGCACCTTGTTGACGTTCTCGTAAAGCGCCTGATCCTTTAAGACGGCCTCGAACTTCTCCTGGCCGAGACCAGCCTGTTTCAAAACATTGGCCAGACCGTCGAGCGGCTTATCGGAGAAGGCCCAGTTCTTCTGCTGCGAGAACAGAAGATCGACCGTCGCGTCGCGCTTGTCGCCGAGTTCGCGCGCCAGCATGAAGGCGGCCGTCGCGAGCGGATCGAGCGGGAACTCCCGCAAAATGAATTTCGCCTTGCCCGTGTCGATGTAGTTCTTCTTCAGCTCCGGATACACGTCGTGATGGAACGCCGCGCAGTGGCTGCACGTCATCGAAGCATATTCGACGATGGTCACAGGAGCGTTCGCCGCGCCTTCCACCACGTCGGGCAGGGCGTTCGGCGCCATCAGCTCGTCGACCGCGACTTTGCCCGAAGGCGACTTGTCGGCAAGGGCGGGCGCTGCGGCGAGGAGCGCGCAGGCGGCGCCGACAAGGAAACCACGACGGGGCATAAAAGCGAAGGGCATGTGCGGTCCGTAACTGTTGAGACGCCGAAGACCATAACGTCTTCGACAATTGTGGCAAATCAAATCTGGCGAGGATGTGGAGTCGCTCAGCGGGCGCTACAGCCCGTGTTTCGGCCGAATGAACCAGTAAAGCACGCCGATAAAAGCGAGCACGACGCCGAACCAGAAAACGACGTCGCCGAGCATCAGGTCCCTCATGGTGTAGCTTAGAACGCTGACCAGCAAGCCGCCGATCGCTATCCAGAGCGGACGCTGACTGCGTTCCTTCTCCGCCGGCCGCTTCTTCGGTAGCCCGGACACGCGCCTCTCCTTCTGCGTTCCCTTGACGATCCGGCTGTCTTTCAGCTTGCTTGCAAGTGATGACCGCGCTTTTGGGCGCGAGAGTTTCCGATTGCGGTCCCACAGTCAAGAACGGGCATAAAAAAACAGCCGCTCGACGCGGCTGTCTTCTTCACATTGCTGCGCGTCGAGGTTAGCGCGAATAGAACTCGATGACGAGGTTCGGCTCCATCTGCACGGGATAGGGCACCTCCGTCGCATGCGGCACCCGAATGAGCTTCGCGGTCATCTTGGAGTGGTCGACGTCGTAATATTCCGGCGCGTCGCGCTCGGCGAGCTGAACCGCCTCGAGCACGGTCACGGCCTGTTTCGAGGCTTCCTTCACCTCGATCACGTCGCCGACCTTCACCTGATAAGATGGAATGTTGACGCGCTTGCCATTGACGCGGATGTGGCCGTGATTGACGAACTGGCGCGCGGCGAAAACCGTCGGAACGAATTTCGCGCGATAGACGACCGCGTCAAGGCGCCGCTCCAAAAGGCCGATCAGATTATCGCCCGAGTCGCCCTTCAACCGGATCGCTTCCGCATAATATTTGCGAAACTGCTTTTCGGAAATATTGCCGTAGTAGCCCTTGAGCTTCTGCTTGGCTTTGAGCTGCGTGCCATAGTCGGAGAGCTTGCCCTTGCGCCGCTGTCCGTGCTGTCCGGGGCCATATTCGCGGCGATTGACGGGGCTCTTCGGCCGGCCCCAGATGTTCTGGCCCAGGCGTCGGTCGAGCTTATATTTTGCTTCTGCGCGCTTCGTCACTTTGACTCTCGTCCTCTCATGGTCGCGTTTGTGGCGAGCGAGAGGCGAAAGACGAAATGCGTCCGGAGCGTTGCGCTCGGACGTCGTCCAGATTCGCGTCTCTCGCCGCCCCCGGCCAGCGCCGGGGCTTCAAGAACGCGCCCTCCTCTGCCGTCACCGGCCGACAGGCGTTTGCAGCAAACGCCACGGGTGCTGGCCTGGCGCGAACGGGCCGCGTCAGGCTCGTGGGGAGCTAAAGGAAAGCGCTCCCTAAGTCAAGATTTCTTGAGAAAAAGCCCGACTTACGGCCACCAGAACGGGAAACCCTCATCGTAAGGCACGATCATACTCGAGTTATACGGCGGCCGCTGCGGCAGCGTCTCCTGCATATACCAGCTTGGCTGGTTGCGCTCGATCGGATCGTGATTGAGGTAGGTCTGCTGGACCATGTAGCGGTTGGTGCTGCCGACCGGCACCTGGGTGCCGGGATCGAGCCAGCTGCGGCGCTGGATGTCGATCGGACCGCGGGCGCAACAAGCATCGCCCGAGGCGACGCGATAGCGGGACTTCGCGAGCGCATCGCCCGCCGCGAACAACACCAGACAGGCGAGCCCCGCCGACAGCACTCTATTCTTGCGCATCACGATCCCCTTTTGGACTGAACGCCGTAGATCATAATAGCGGATCGTTTCGCAAAAGCGAATTAAAGCGGGCTTATCCCTCCAGCAAATCCGCCGTCAGGGTGAATGCGGAACGCTTAGCGCGTGATCTGTGCGCCTTGGCGCGATGTCCGCGCATGCGCGCGCCGCGCGCCCTGCGCTGGACGCGTGGCATTCTTTTGTGTTGGGATGGTCGCGGTCAGGTCGTCGCGCGAGATGTCGCCGCAGCCAAAGTCGCGCGTCGACGCCGCTTGCGCGAAGAAGTCGTTCAGCGCCGGATTATCCGGACTCGCCGTGTAGTTGATGCGGTCGAGCAGGCAGCCGAGCGCAACCCGGTCGATCGGCTTGGCCGATTCGCCGCAGGCCAGTCCGGCGATTTCGAGAGCGAGCTTCCCATCGATGAAACGCGCCGCGACGCAACTGCGTTCGCTCGCGGCGACGCCCTCGTATGCGGTTTGCGAGAGCCGTATTTCGGCCGTCTCAAACGCCCCGAATTTGGTGATGAGCGCGCTCGGCTGGCCGATCTTCGCGACGTTAAGGCCGGCCTGGGCGGCGTGTCGGGTCATGTCGAGGAAGAAATCGGACGACTTTTCCTTGTCGACGATATCCTGATGAATATCGACGCGCATGAATGGCGCGCCCATTGCGAATTGTCCGACGGCGATCGTGTCGATACGGCCAGAGCCGTTCTCGCTGTCGCGCACGGCGATTGTTTTTTTCTCCCGGTCGAATTCCGGCGCGGCGATGTCGAATGCGCTGAAGGGCTTCGCCATCAGCGCCGAAGCCTCGATGGCTTCGACGGAAACCTTGGTGGAAATCTTGCGCGATGGCGCGACAGGGACGCGCGGTTGCTCGACGTTCGCCGCGACTTTCGGTTCAGCGGTCCCATTTCCGTGCGGAAGAAAGACGAGTGCGGCGAAGAGAATGAGCGTCGCGCCGACGCCCATTCCGATTGCTGCGCGAACGCCCGCCGGGCGGGCGCGCAGCGGCTGCGCATAACGCCTGTAGTTGGGGTCGAATTCGGCAACGCTCATGGGACGCGACTCCGGCGGCCCGCGGCGGCCGCGGGCGTGAAAACGCGCCGAGTTTGCGCAGTTGTTTCAAAAGTTAGCGTTAACGGCCCCGCGCGAATTGAGGCATGGTGAATGAAAGGTTTACGCGACGCGCAAAGAAAAGCCCGCGCCTTGAGGGCGCGGGCCTGAAACCAGCGGGTAAGGAGAGCTTACTCTTCCTCGTCCTTCTTGGCCTTCTTGGGCGTCTCTTCGCGGGCTTTGAGCGCCGCGCCGAGAATGTCGCCCAGCGACGCGCCGGAGTCGGCCGAGCCATATTGCGCGATGGCTTCCTTCTCTTCAGCGACTTCGAGCGCCTTGATCGAGACGGAGACCTTGCGGGCCTTGCGGTCGAACAGCGTCACGCGGGCGTCGACCTTCTCGCCGACGGCGAACCGTTCAGGGCGCTGGTCGGCGCGGTCGCGAGCGAGTTCGCTGCGCTTGATGAAGGTGGAGAGATCGGTGCCGGCGATCTTCACGTCGATGCCGGACTCCTTCACCTCGATCACCTCGCAGGTGACGACAAGGCCCTTTCTGAGCTCGCCGCCTTCTTCGGCGCTGACGGAAGCGAACGGATCGCCCGCAAGCTGCTTGACGCCCAGCGAAATACGCTCCTTCTCGACGTCGACGTCGAGGACCTGGGCGTTGATCGTGTCGCCCTTCTTATACTCCTCGATGACCTGCTCGCCGGGGCGGTTCCAGTCGAGATCCGACAGATGGACCATGCCGTCCACGTCGCCGTCGAGGCCGATGAAGAGCCCGAACTCGGTCTTGTTCTTCACTTCGCCGGAGACGGTCGAGCCGACGGGATGCTTCTCGGCGAAGGCCTCCCACGGATTCTGCAGGCACTGCTTGAGGCCCAGCGAGATTCGGCGTTTGACCGGATCGACTTCGAGCACCTGAACGTCGACTTCCTGGCTCGTCGAGACGATCTTGCCGGGATGGACGTTCTTTTTCGTCCAGCTCATTTCCGAGACGTGGACGAGGCCTTCGATGCCAGGCTCCAGTTCGACGAAAGCGCCGTAGTCGGTGATGTTGGTCACGCGGCCGTGGAATCGGGCGCTGATCGGATATTTCGCCTCGATGCCCTGCCAGGGATCCTCGAGCAGCTGCTTCATGCCGAGCGAGATGCGGTGCGTCTCGTGATTGATCTTGATGATCTTCACCTTGACGGTCTGACCAATGGTCAGCACCTCGGACGGGTGATTGACGCGCCGCCAAGCGATATCGGTGACATGCAGCAGTCCGTCGATGCCGCCGAGATCCACGAAGGCGCCGTAGTCGGTGATGTTCTTCACGACGCCGTCGATCACCTGTCCCTCTTCGAGGTTGGCGACGATCTCGTGGCGCTGCTCGGCGCGGCTCTCTTCAAGCACGGTGCGGCGCGAGACGACGATATTGCCGCGCCGGCGGTCCATCTTCAGGATGTGGAACGGCTGCGGCACGTTCATCAGCGGGCCGACGTCGCGGATCGGTCGGATGTCGACCTGGCTGCGCGGCAGGAAGGCCACGGCGCCGTCGAGGTCGACGGTGAAGCCGCCCTTGACCTGATTGAAGATGACGCCCTCGACCTTTTCATTGGTCTCGAAGGCTTTTTCGAGCTTGACCCAGCTCTCTTCGCGCCGCGCCTTGTCGCGCGAAATGACGGCTTCGCCGAGCGCGTTCTCGACGCGCTCCAGGTAGACTTCGACCTCTTCGCCCACTTGGGGGGCGGGGTCGCGGCCATAGCCGGTGAATTCCTTGATGGCGACGCGGCCCTCGGTCTTGAGGCCGATGTCGATGACGGCGACATCCTTTTCGATGGCGACGACGCGGCCCTTGATGACGGAGCCTTCGAAGGCCTCGTTCTGGCCATAGCTCTCATCAAGCAGAGCGGCGAAATCTTCGCGCGTAGGCGCGCGATCGGTCGTGGCGGACATTTGTTCTCCTGAGAGCCCAGAGAGGGCGGCGCCGGCAAGGGTTAGCGTTGCAGATCGGCTTTCGGCGATCGGACGTCCCCCGCGGCTAAAACGCGAGGCTGGACGAAAAGTTCGCTAAGCGAACTGCCGGCGCGGCCCGATGTCGAAAACCAAAGCGAATGCCCCGGCTTGGTTACCGAGGCGGGGCCTATCTACCAGCGGCGCGCCGCCGTCGCAAGCGCGCCAAAAAGAAAAGCGTCGACGCAGCCTGCGCAAAGCCATGATATTGCGCTGCAATAAGTTAACAATATACTGTTTTGATATAATAATCATAACGCAAAAAGGCTCGTTTGTTGGCGAATTTCTCGCTAGCGGAATCGCAGCCGCACGCATAGTCTGCGTCCCACTGCCACGCTTCGGCGCGCCGCCAGGCGTCAGCGGCGGCGCAGCCGCCGTCCGGAACTGGCGCGCCGGGCCGCTTGGCCGAAGCCCAGTAGAACTTCGCTTTCGCCGTCCAGACGGCGAAAGCGTCGACTTCCCGTCGTTGCGATAGGGATATAAAAGAGGAGAAAGAGATGAAGACCAATATTATTTCAGGTTCGGCTCTCGCCGCCGCCGCCGTCGCCCTTGCTCTGAGCGGCGCGTCGGTTGCGCCCGCCCACGCGCATTCCGCGAAGTCGACCCACGCGAAGACCCATTGCGGCGCCAAGGGAACTTGCCGCGGCATGGCCAAATGCCACCACAAGGCGCAGTGCCACCATCACAAGGGCCACTGCAACATGAAGAGCCGCTGCCACACCAAGTAATCGCCTTGTGCGGGGGCGGCTCTTAGGGCGGCCCCCGCCACGCTGATGCGGCTCCGGCATGAGCGGCGATGCCTGAGAGGGGAACACGTCATGGAAAAGCCCCCGCCGCTTGGCTACGGCTTGGGCCTGCGGCCAATCTATTATGAAGAGATCCTGTCGTCGCGCCCGCCGATCGACTGGTTCGAAATCATTTCTGAAAACTACATGCTCGCCGGCGGCCGGCCTCTGGCGATGTTGGAGCGGATACGCGCCGATTATCCCGTCGTCATGCATGGCGTCTCGATGTCGCTTGCGTCAACCGATCCGCTCAACTTCGATTATTTGCGGCAGTTGAAGGCGCTCGCTGAACGCGTCCAGCCGGCATGGGTTTCAGATCACATCGCCTGGACGGGCGTTCATGGCGTGACGCTCCACGATCTGCTGCCCATTCCCTATACGCGCGAATCGCTTGCACATGTTGTCGAGCGCATCCAACGCGTGCAGGACTTTCTCAAGCGCCGTCTGGTTGTTGAAAACGCCTCGACCTACGTGTCCTTTGTCGATTCGGAGATGAGCGAACACGAGTTCGTTCGCGAAATGGCCGAGCGCGCCGACTGCCTGTTGCTGCTCGACGTCAACAATGTTTTCGTTTCGAGCTTCAACCACGGCTTCGATCCGGTCGCTTTCATCGATGGCGTTCCGGCCGATCGCGTCGTGCAATTTCACATGGCGGGTCATACCAATAATGAGACTCATCGCGTCGACACACATGATCAGCCGGTCTGTGATGAGGTCTGGGCGCTCTATGAGCACGCACGTCGGCGCTGCGGCGACGTCTCCGCGATGATTGAGCGCGACGACAATTATCCGCCGCTCGCGGAGCTTTTGGACGAACTCCAGAATATGCGCGATATCGACGCCCGCATCTCAAAAGAGCAAGCGCTCAGCGCGGCATGAAACTCGCCGATTTTCAGTCTCTGTTTCAGCAGCGTGTGCTGGCCGGCTCTGGAGAGGCGGACAAGCCTCTCTTGAAAAAATTGAGGCCGTCGCCGCGCGGCGCCGCGCCAGAGACGCTGCTGGACGTCTATCAGACCGGCTACCGCATTCGACTGGCGGACTTTGTCTCGCAGGATCACCCGGGGCTGCGCGCGATTCTCGGAGACGAGGCGTTTGACGCGCTGGTCGACGACTACATCGACCAATGTCCGTCGCGCGATCCGAACGCCCGCTGGTTTACGACCGGACTGCCGGACTTCATGCGCGAAAATGAACGCTGGCGCGACGATGGTGCGGCCGTCTCCATGGCGCTGTTTGAGCGCGCCATGGTCGACGCCTTCGACTCCGCTGACAAAACGCCGGTGACGGTGCAGGCGCTGGCTGGATTTGCGCCCGACGATTGGGCGCGGCTCGCCTTCGAATTCGACCCGAGCCTAACGCTGCTCGAACTCGTCGCCGGCACGGTCGAGGCCTATAACGCGGCGATCAGCGAGGAGGCGCCGGCGAAAGTCGATAAGCCCCCGGCGGGCGATCAAATCGAATATGCCGCCGTATGGCGCGTCGATCATGAATCCGCCTATCGCCAGCTCGAGCCCGACGAATATGTCGCGCTTTCCGAAGCGCGCGCCGGCCACGCCTTCGGCGACATCTGTCAGATGACCGCCTTTCAGCAGGCGGGCGAGATTGCGCCAGAGCGGCTGGCGCAATCTCTGTCGAGCTGGTTCGAGGACGGCATGATTATCGGCGTGCGCGTCCGCGGGGCCGATCAGTCTTCGAACACGCCTTCAAGCGCGTAGTGCTGGACGCTCTTGCGGTTGGCGATGAGCTCGTCGGCCGTCGGCTCGCCTTTCATGGCGCGAGAGATCGCGAGCTTCGTCGCTTCGTAATTGGTGCGATAGAGATCTTTCTTGTCGAGCTCCGCATGGGTGGCGCAACGCGGATCGAGCCAGACCATGATGATCATGCAGAGTTCGTTGAGCTGATCCTTGGGGAGAATCCCTTCGGCGATGCAGTCGACAATGGCGTCGCCGGTCGCCGCCTGCACGACGCCGCCGAGAAGCTCCACGTAATCTTCCGATTTGACCGTCATTTTCGTGGTCATCATCGTCGCCGGCCGCACCTGCTGGTTGAGGTCGCGGATGACGAACATGCGCGGATGGCCGGCGACCTGGCCGGCCATGCTGGCGAAGGCGTGCCCAACCGGACCCTTGACGTTGCCGATCATCACTTCCGGCATGGCGTCGGTATATTGTCCGTCCGCGGCCAGAACCGTCGCTTCGCCCGTCGCCAGCCAGATATGCTCGGTCATGTTCGATCCTCTTCCGTTAAGTCGAGGGGTCGATAGCATCGCGCGCCGTCACATGGAAGCCGGCGATCGACGGGCTCCCGGGCACTGCTGGGGCCTTTTCGTCGCAAACCGAAACCTACGCTCTCGAGACTCGCTCCGCTGTCTTTGCAAATCCTTTCGGAGAAGATCCGAATGGCTTCTTTATGCAGCGTCGGCCCAAGTTGGACGCAAGTCCTCTTGAAGGCGAGTCGTGATATGAGATCGATAGCTGTCTGCGCAGCTTTTTTGGCAGGCATCATTGCTGCTCTCGCACAGTCCACAGAACTTACGGAATCGACGGGAGAACTGTCAGGAAATTCTGGAAAGACAAAAGTCTCCGTTGACTATTACAGCGCGACGGGCCGGCCATTGGGAAGCGTGGTCACGATCGGCGGCACGACCTATTTCGCAGCGCCTGATGGCACGCCGTTGGGAACGTCAACCACAATGGACGGTCATAAGGTCTATAAAAAGTACTGACGAAGGCGGTCCGCTCAGCAGAGCGCTGCTCCGGCTTTACCGATCCGTGCGGCTAGCAAGTCATGGCCGCTCGATCAATCCGCTCTTGATACGCTTGATCAGGCTCGGTCCCTCATAGACGAGCGCAGAATAAAGTTGCACTAGCGTGGCGCCGGCTTCAATCTTGGCGAGCGCAGCTTCCGCGCTGTCGATGCCGCCAACGCCGATCAGCGGGAACTGTCCTTCAACGCGCAAATAAGTTTGCGCGAGCATGCGCGTCGAGAGGTCGAACAGCGGCGCCCCCGATAATCCGCCGCTCTCCTTCGCAAAATGCGAGCGCAGCGTCACAGGCCGCGAAATCGTCGTGTTCGAGACGATCATGCCGTCGATGCGCCGATCGCGTGCGACGCGCACGATGGCGTCCAACTGCGTGAGCGTGAGGTCCGGCGCGATTTTCAGGAGCAGGGGCCGCCGAACCGGCGCCGCGTCACGCGCCTCGATGACGCGCGCGAGGAGATCGGAAAGCGCTTGCGGCTCCTGCAGGTCGCGCAGGCCCGGCGTATTCGGCGAACTCACATTGATCGTAAAATAGCTTGCGACGTCGGCGAAGGCATGCACGCCAGCGACATAGTCCGCCATGCGGTCAGCCGCCTCTTTGTTTGCGCCAATATTGACGCCGACGATTCCTCGCAGCGCGCGCTTCGAGAGGCGCGCCAGCGCCGGCGCATGGCCGTCATTGTTGAAGCCGTAGCGATTGATGACGGCGTGGTCTTCGATGAGTCGAAAGGCGCGCGGGCGCGGATTGCCGGGCTGCGCGCGCGGCGTCAGCGTGCCGACTTCGACGAAGCCGAACCCGAGACCGAGCATTGCGTCGGCGACTTCGGCATTTTTGTCGAAGCCTGCCGCAAGGCCGATCGGATTGGGAAAGTCGAGACCGAAGGCGTGGACCGCGAGACGCGGATCATTCGCCGGCGGCGCACGAGCAGGCAGCAGTTTCAGCGCCGCAATCGTCGCGTGATGCGCCGTTTCAGCGTCGAGCAGGCGCAAAAGCGGCGATGCGATCGCGAAGGCGTCCGTCATTCGAGGATGACCGAAAAATCGTGCCGGCCGTTCGCGCCTAAGGGCAGCGGATGGACGCGCGCAACCGACTCGAGAGAAAGCGACGCATAAAGATGCGGGAAAGGCGCGCCGCCGCGAGAGACTTCCCATCGCAGCGCCTCCCCCAGCTTCGTGAAGTCCACGGCGACGAGCAGCAGATCGGTTTGGCCGGCGAAATATTTCGCCGCTGTTTCCTCGACCTGATCCGCTGCCGAAAAATGAATGAAGCCGTCGGCGAGATCGACCGCCGCGCCGCTAAAGACGCCCGCCGCTTCCGCCGCGCGCCACTCGGATTGCGAAACGATTTTGTAAATATGAGTCACCGGCCCACCAGCCTTTGCTCCACGCGCCGAGTCACTCCGCGGCGCGCGGGGTTCTCTGCGCAGCGGCCGCCAGCGCCGCCCGGCGCGGCAGACGCGCGATCATGCCGATGAGCGCACGGTCGGAGAGCGCCACCAGCCGCTCGCCGCGGTTCAGCCAATTGACCGCGTCCTCGATCGTCTCGGCGTCGGCGATTTTCGTTTCGGCCAAGGCGCGGTCCGCGCTGATCTGCCCGCGCTGCCTCGGGCGTCGCGTCGGCAGCCAGCTTTCGTGCAGCGCGCGCAATTCGGGATCGGCGTGAATGGCGAGCAGACCGTTGACGTCGTCCTCGTCGGCGCGCGCGAGCGCCTTGGAGAGCGCCTTGCCGCGCTTGGCGATCGGCGGCGTCGCCGTTTCTTCGGGAGTCGTCAGCACGCCGGCGCGACGAAACATCAGGCCGAGCCAACGTTGACTCGTCGCCCACGAGATAAAAATCGCGAGCACGAGGCCGGCGATCGTCGGCGACATCCAGGCGACCAGCGAGGGCGAAATCATGAAGCCTGCGACGAGGCTTAAGACGCCCAGCGCCACGTGCCACAAGTGGCGGCGGACGATATCGGCAAACGGCACCGAGCCGTCGTCGCGACGCTGCGGATCCCAGCCGGTATCGAAGCCGAAAACGATGTGCAGCACATGGCCGGTCTGAATCAGCATCATGATCGGCGCTAGCAGGGCGGACAGCACGACTTCGAAAAGGGTCGAGATCAGCAGCATGATCACGCCGCCCGAGCCTTTGCGCGTTTCCGGCTCAAAGATGGCGACGATCAGGCCCAACATCTTGGGGGCGAGCAGAATGCCCATCGTCAGTCCGAAGAGTTCGAGCGACCGCTCGGCGTCGAACCGCGGGAAGGTCGGAAAGAGCGCAAATTCGCCGGTAAAATATTCCGGTCGGAAATAGCTCGCTTGGAAGACGATGACGATGCCGATGAGAAGTTGCAGCAGCCAGAGCGGCGACGTCAGATAGCCAAAGATGCCGGTGAGAAAATGCTGCCGCGACGCCCAGTGGAAGCCTTTGCCGCTCAACACGCGCGCATGTTGCAGGTTGCCCTGACACCAGCGGCGGTCGCGAATCGACAGGTCGATCAGGGAAGGCGGGCTTTCTTCATAGGAGCCGCCGAGCGTCGGCGTCATGTAGACCGCGTATCCGGCGCGGCGGATAAGCGCGGCTTCGACGAAGTCGTGGCTCAGGATATGCCCGCCCCAAGGCGGCCGGCCGCGCAGGTCGGGCAGGCCGCAGTATCGGGCGAAGGCCTCCGTGCGGATGATCGCGTTATGCCCCCAATAATTGCCGTCGCGGCCCATCCAGGCCGTGAGGCCCATCGCGATGACGGGGCCATAGATGCGCGCGGCGAATTGCTGGACCCTGGCAAATAGCGTGTTCCGATTGATGATCAGCGGAAGGGTCTGGATGATGCCGCTGTCGGGGTCGGCCTCCATTGCGGCGGCGAGCTGCACGATGGTCGGCCCGCTCATCAGGCTGTCGGCGTCGAGCACCACCATGTGCTTATAGGCGCCGCCCCAGCGCGAGACGAAATCTTCAATATTGCCCGCCTTGCGTCCGGTGTTCTTTTCACGCCGGCGGTAGAAGATTCGCGCCTGTGGGCCCAGCCGGCGGCGAATGCCGATGAAGGCGCGCTCTTCGGCGACCCAGATGTCGGGATTGGTGGTGTCGGAGAGGAAGAACCAATCGAAATGCGCGCCAAGGCCGGTCGCTTGCACGTCTTCGTAGATCGTCTGCAGGGCGGCGAACACCCGGCTCGGCGCCTCATTGTAGATCGGCATCACGACGGCGGTGGTCTCGGCGAGCGCCGACGGCAGCGCCGGGCGCCGGCGCTGGCGCATCAGCAGGGCGAAGCCAACGACGCAGCTCGTGAAGGACAGCGCGATCCAGGAGAAGTTCAGCACGAACAACCCCAGCAGCGCCCACTTCAATGTCGTCAACCCGCCGACGTCGACGACCTTATACATCTCGTGAGCGCCATAGGCGGTCAGCGCCAGACCGCCGCCAAAGGTGACAATCCTCGCAAGCCACGGGGTGCGCCACAGCCAGGGGGCCTCGGTTTTGCGCCGCTGCCGCTTGTCGAATTTGAAAAGGTTTTGCGCCGGCATCGACAGCCGGCTCTCGATTGGAGTCGGCGGGGCGGCGGCGGGATCGGAGCTGGCGGTCCGCCATTCCATTGCCCGCGGCGGATCGTCTGAAGGAGCGAGGGTCACGACGTCCATCGATAAAGCCAGGTCTCGCTGATCGGTCGCTCGTCGGACTGCAAAACGAGTCGAAGCTCGCAGTAGTTCTCGCCGGCAGGGTCTACATCGAAGGCGGCGCGGCACGACTTTGCCGACGGATTTAAATAGGTGCGAATATTCGTCGCCAATCCCGGAGAGGTCGTCAACGCTGCTTTCAGCTGCGCTGTGCGTTGAGGGTCCGCCAACACGTCGCCGGAAAACACGACAATAAAACGGCGGAGCTTGCCGCCCGGCGCACGGCCCGAGCGCGCGCTCATGGCGATCGCCAGCGGCGGCCGCGTCGGCGGCTCCCAGCACCAGAACTGCCGATAGGCGAAGGACGTCTCCTTGCCGGCGACGAGAGCGGTCTTGGGCCGCCAATCAGCGACGATATTTGCGTG
>Ga0082335_1001317_pt1 | contig 53870 bp, 47 predicted proteins | sample Subgrocontami58m_FD_72375 | JGI IMG/M metagenome (GOLD analysis project Ga0082335, IMG submission 72375) | Subsurface groundwater microbial communities from S. Glens Falls, New York, USA - GMW37 contaminated, 5.8 m (SPADES assembly) (version 2) ... | reverse complement strand
AACCGCGCTTTCGCTTATTCCGCTTGCGGGCGGGTATTTGATAGGGTTTGCTTTTACCGCCGCATGGTTTTCCGGCGCAGTGATAACTTATTTTGTGATTGCGCCAAACGCCGTGCTTTCGCATCTTGCTCCGGACAAATATGCCATTGTGATTGGCATGGCAAAGCCCCTTGGCATCGGGATAGTGATTGGCTCGGCATTGGCGTATTTTGCGTTTATCGGCGTGCCGAGGCTGAATGCCGTGATTGGGGAAATGATGCGAAAAGGCGCGGCGAAAAAGCCCAAAACGCCTTTCCAGAAAAAATTTGCCGGGGCGCTTTTTGTGATTGCGGCGCTGCTTGCAGTGGCGCTGAACCTTGATGTCGGAATTGCAGTTGTAGCGCTGGTGGGCGCGTTTGCCATGGCGTACATTGGCGCGCGCGTGACAGGGGAAATGAATGTCGACCCGATGGAAATATTTGCAATAATTGTGCTTATTGCGGCAAAAATATTGTTCGGGGCATCGGCCGGCCCGCTGGTGCTGCTTGCTGCGGTGGTGTGCATTTCCGCAGGGGTTGCCGGGGACATGATGCAGGACTTGAAAACCGGCAGGATACTGGGCACGGATCCGAACAGGCAATTGATTGCGCAGGTTGCGGGCGTGTTTGTGGCATCAATTGTGATTGGCATCCTGATTATGGCAATTGGCGCAAGATACCAATTTGGGGGCTTGGATTTCCCGGCGCCGCAGGCATCGGCAATAAAGGAAGTGGTGTCAAGCCAGGGCGCAGGCGCGCCGGTGTGCCTCAAGGGCGTGTATTCCGAGGAAATAGCGCCGATTTTCGCATTTTTTAGGATTGGGGACTGCCTTGGGGCGGGAGTGATGCTTGGCGTGCTCATGACAATAGCTTCGCAGTTTATCGGGAGCGGGGCAATTCCGATTGCATTCGGGATTGGAATGTACGTGCCCATTGAATTGTCTTTGCCGCTTTTTATCGGGGGCATAATCAGGTATGTTGTTGACATGAGAGGAAAGACTGAAACATTCAGGGTGCTTGCGGCGGGGGCCATTGCCGGCGAAGGATTGGTAGGCGCGATTATTGCGATAGTGGGAGCCGCAATGCTCCTGTTGCGATAATGAGCCGGCAAGACTTGGGTGCGAAGCGCCCAAGCAGATTGCCGGCGAAGGGCTGATTGGGGCGATAATTGCGATCGCCGGAGCCGCGTTGCTGCTGCTGAAATAAATGCTCCGGCGAGACTTGGGCAGTTGGCCCAAGCAGATCGCCGGCGCGGCAATGCTGTTGATTCGATAAAGCGCCGGTGAGGCATGGGCGCAAGCCCATGCTGATAGCAGGTGCCGCGTTATTGTTATTGCGGTGAAGCCGGCAAGACTTGGGCAATGCAATGGGCCCAAGCAGATTGTTGGTGCTGCAATGTTGTTATTTCGGTAATTTTCAGAATTTTGCAGAAAGCGCCTTCCTTGCATCATCCTGAAGCCGGGCAATGATTCGCTCCGGAACTCCGGTTTTCTGAAGAAGTTCCTTGTCTGCGTGCAAAAGCTCGTCCACCATGATTATCCCGCTATTGTGCAATGCGGCAAATGCGCGCCTATCAAGGGAGGGCAGCACGGTAATTGGGTAGAGCTTTTTTTCGTCAATTCTCACTTGGATGCTTTCGGACGAGGGGAAAGACCAGCCAAGGAGCTTGAGCCCCACGCAATCGGCATATTGTATTACATCGGACGTGAATTTGGTGTTGGTGACAAGCCACACCGAATTTATGTCATTGGAGCCCCCGTCGCGGATGTCAAGGAAGCGCGCCCATGAGTAAAGCGCGGATTGGATGTGGCAGCGTATGCCGGGGGCGTTGTGGAATTTGCATTCCACGATTGAGTTGTATTTGGGCAGGTTGTCCATGGCAGGCCGGCGGGCGAGGACATCGACTTCGTGGCCCACGCATTTCCCGCGGATGATTTGGCGCAATTGGGTGGTGTAGCCGCGCCCTTTCAAGAGAGAACCGACAAACGTTTCAAAAGGGTACCCTTCAGGGCCCAATTTGAATAATGCTGCCTTGAGGGAAAAGCGCGCCGCCGCACCGGGCCGGATTTTATTCAAGTGGTCAAAGGCAAGCGCGTAGATTTCCCTTGTGCTGATTTTTTGGTAAAGCTTCGGGGTGATTTCGTCTATCACCTCATCTGAAAGCGCGTGGCCGGCGCCGGATTTGCGCAGGGCCAGCCTCACTTTCTGCATGTCAAGGGGCTCAAGCGAGCCGTCTCCTTTCATCACGAGAATTTCCGGCATGGAATGGGAAGGGGAGGCAAGAATAAAAAACAGGGGGGCGCTTTTAGAAGACGTCGGTGGATATTGAAAATGATTCGGGGCTCTGAGATACGACAAGAAGTGAATTCACCCCGACCAATTTGACTTTCCTTCCTTCCCGGCCGCTGCTGATAAAGCCAAAGCCCTTGATGCCACCCGCTTTTACGCGCAGCACGATTTCCTCGTTGGCAGGCTTGAAATGGAATACGACCCAATCTTCCATGAGAAACCTCTCCGGATTCCCCCTGGAAAAATATGGGGGGCCGTAGGCGGTGAAAAATTTCACCTGGTCCAGAACGTATTCTTCCGGAAATGCCACGCGGTACCTCACCGGGCTGCTAGTGCCGCCATACTCCGGCAGCATCATTGTTGCATGCCGGTTCTGCCGCCTTGCCTTCAGGCTTGGTATTTCATCGCGCGTGAAGCGGGCATGCCGGCAGTATTCGTGCTCAAGGGAATCGAAGGCAAGAAGCGACTTCCTGTCCACGGCTATGCCTAAAACAGAGCCGTCATGGAAAAACAACGAATAGAAATCGTATGGCTTGCTGTAGATTACTTTTGCATTGGCAACCGTGCGCCCCATAGCACCTGAGGAGTTGGCAGGCCCGAGAAGGTCGGATATGCCGTGCACCAGGGCGTTAGATTCAACATGCCGGGTGAAATACCTGCTTGGCCTCTCGTCCCCGGCAAGCCGAAGGCCGAAAGTGACGGTTTCCGGGCCAGTTGTGACAACGACACGGGTAGGGGTAGGCGGGCCTCTGCGTTCAGTAGCTACTAGCATGGGAAAAAAGTGGGGGAAGAAAAGAATAAAAAACGATGTTCCAGCATTGCCCCAATTTCCGTCCATCAACGAAAAAAAATCAGCTCACTTTGGCATCGGAGAGCATCTTGGAGAAAATTTCCTTTTCTTGCGCGTAGAGCGGCTTGCCATCTGCCATGAGCACGCGGTTTTTCAGCTCCAATTTTATTGTGAAGAATTCGTCTATGGTGATTTGCTGCCTTGGTGCGCCCGGTGGATTTTTCACAAGCACTTTTGTGCCCACCGGGGCATCCGGCGAGATGACTTCAAGCACTCCGTTGCTCTCGGCAGCCAATAGCATCCCTGAGCTTTCCACGCCGCGAAGCTTGGCGGGCTTTAAATTTTTCACTAGGATTATTTTTTTCCCCATAAGCTCTTCCGGCTTCATGAAGGGTACGAGGCCCGAGCAGATTTGCACTATTTCGCCCCCGCCAAGCTGCACTCTCTCGATGTAGAGCTTTTCGGCCTGCGGGTGCTTTTGCACATCGAAAATTTGCCCCACTTCAAAATCAATGTCGGAAACCTGTATTTTTTTTGTTTCGGGCTTATTTTCCTGCTTTTGCTGCAATTGCCTGCCGGAATGCTTCCCCCGCAATGCGGACAGTTCCTTTTCCTCCAGTTTGCGGTAAAGATGGGAGGGAGTTCCGATGGAATGGCCTGCCGGAATGGACAGGCTGCCCGCATCATCCCATCTTTGTGGCGGAAGATTGAGCTGCTTCCAAATCGAGGCGGATGTGAATGGGAGGAATGGCTCCCCTAAAATTGCAAGGTCCTTGATTTGATTTGCCAGGACAAATAATGACGCTTTCGCCCTTTCTGGATTCTCCTTGACGGCCTTCCATGGGGCGTTTTCCTGGAAATAGGCATTGGCGGATTTTGCAATAGACATGAATTCCGCAACCGCGTCGCGGATTTTCACGTTTTCAAGAAGCTCGGTAAGTTTGGCTATTTTTATTTTTTGGGCGGCTATGAATTCCTCGTCTTTTAATTCGAGTTTGCCCTCGGGAATTTTGCCCTCGAAATTCTGCGAAATGAATACCAGGGTGCGGTTGACCAGGTTCCCGTAATTTGCCAATAGTTCGTTGTTGTTGCGCTCCCCGAAATCCCTCCATGAAAAAGTGGTGTCGGAATTTTCAGGTCGGTTTGCAAGAAGGTAGTAGCGCCAGACATCGGCCGGAATGCCAGATTCCACAGCGTCATTGCCGAATACTCCGATGCCCTTGCTTTTGGAGAATTTACCGTCCTCGTAATTCAGGAATTCGGTTGTGGAGATGTGGTGCAGCATAGTCCAGGGCATTTTTGTTCCCATCAGGGTTGCGGGGAAAATCACCGTATGGAAGGGCACGTTGTCTTTTCCCATGAACTGGTAGAGGCGCAATTTTGAGGCGTCCGGCTGCTGCCACCATTGGCGCCATTGGGGAGTGAGGTTGGCCGTGATTGAGATGTAGCCTATTGGCGCGTCGAACCAAACGTAAAATACCTTGTTTTCCCATCCGCCAAGCGGCACTTTTACGCCCCATTTCAAATCGCGCGTGATTGCCCTTCGTTTCAAACCTTCGCGCACCCACGCTTTTGCAATATTGGTGGAGTTGCTGCTCCAGTGGCCGTCAATCGAGGTTGAATCTATCCACTTGCCGATTTCTTTTTCCATCTTGGGCAAATCTATGAATAAGTGGGTGGATTTTTTCAGGATGGGCAATGTGCCGGACAGTTTGCTTTTCGGGTTTTTCAATTCCGCAAAAGTAAGCAATTTGCCGCATTTGTCGCATTGGTCCGAGCGGGCATCCTCGGAGCCGCAGTGCGGGCATGTGCCCAATACAAACCGGTCTGCCAGGAACATCTGCACTTTTTCATCATAGGGCTGCTCCGCTTCCTCTTCCGCTATAAAGCCGTTCTTGTGCAATGAGAGGAAAATTTCGTGCGTTATTTCGGTGTGAAGGGGCGTGGAAGTCCTTCCGAATATGTCGGTGGAAATTCCGAACCATTCGTAAATTCCTTTGTGTATCGTGTAATATTTGTCGCAGATTGCCTGCGGCGTGGTGTTTTCCTCCAATGCCTTTGCCTCTGTCGCGGTGCCGTATTCGTCCGTGCCGCATACGTATAATGTTTCATACCCCTTGCTGCGGCAGTACCTTGCGAAAACGTCGGCGGAAAGCACGCAGCCTATTATGTTGCCAAGGTGCGGCACGTTGTTCACATAGGGCAGGGCGGAGGTTATCAGGTATTTCATGGAATTAGATGACTTGGGAAATTATTTAAGGCGGATGGAATCAAAATCCAGCTTGAGCGTTTGCAAATTTGGCTTGACCGGCGGCAAGCCCAAAGTATCATTTTTGGCATTAACGATAACCTTTTAAATAAGCATTTTTATCAATAATGCCATGGAACCAGACCCCATGCGCGCCCTCTCGCGCCAGAACCCATGGTGGGGCGGGAGAATGGGAGACGACCCGCATTATGCCAGGTGGCTCTCAGAGCCGCGCAGGTGGGAGCCGGAGGGCCTTAAGAGCCTGTCGCTTGAGCCTTTTTCACTCAACATCGTGGTGGGGCCGAGGCAGGCGGGAAAAACAACCCTTATGAAAATCGCCATCGCAGGGCTGCTTGATAGGGGCAAGCCCCCAAAATCCATCCTTTATGCGCGCTGCGACGAGGTGGCAAGCGCCGGGGGGCTGCGGGAGATTATTGAATCCTTCCTTGCTTTGGCCAAATGCGGGGAATATTTCCTGTTCCTTGACGAAATAACGGCGGTTGATGGCTGGGAGAAGGTTCTGAAAGGGTTTGTCGACGACGGGGACTTTGCCCATGCGGCGGTCAGTGTTGGAGGCTCTAACGCCCTGCAGCTTCAAAAGGGCGCGGAGCTGTTTCCCGGAAGACGGGGGAAAGGGAAGGACATCAGGGTGCTTCCCCTCACTTTCAGGCAATTCCTGATGGTGCGCGCCCCCAAGCTTGCGGGTTTTGTGCCGCCCCTGGAAAAAATTTCAGGGCTGAACCCCGAAATGTTCCCGCCACTCATGGATGCCCTGCCACGGCTGCAGGGGCATCTGCGCGAATATATGGAATGCGGCGGATTCCCTCTTGCCGTCCTGTCGTTCATGCGGGACGGGCGGGTTTCCGAGGATGCGAAAGAGGCTTACCGAAGCTGGGTTGTGGGGGACATCCTCAAGGCTGGGAAAAGCGACGTGGTGGCGCGCGAGGTTATGAAGGTGATAATTTCCAAGATGCCATCCGTGCTAAGCTGGGAGGGGATTGCGCAGGAAACGTCCATCCGCTCGGCCCCAACCGTAGCCTCTTATGTAGAGCTTCTTGAGAGGCTGTTCGTGCTCATTCCGCTTTACTGCATAGACCCCAATACTGGAACACGGGAGTTTGCAAAAAACAAGAAGCTGCACCTTCTTGACCCGTTCCTTGCGCACCTTTTCGAGGAATGGTGCATGCAGCCCCTTGAATGGAAGGGGGAGCTGATGGCGGAAAGCTGCCTCGCAACCCATATGGCACGCTTCCTATCCGACAGGCAGGGAGGCAACAGGCTCGGGGAGCACGTTTCCTATTGGAAGAACGGCTCGGAAGTGGACGTTGTGGCGCACACCAAGGGGGGGCTTTACGGGTTTGAGATGAAATGGAGCGGCAGGGAAAAATCATTTCCGGTTAAAATAGGGCCGATAAAAAAAATGGCATATGTTTCCTCCGGGCTTCTTCGCGGGGGCAGGCAGCCGGTTTACCCGCTTGCGCTGCTTCTTGCGATGCTTTGAATATTTTTTAGGAAAAATATGTGTGCTTTTTAATGTTTAAACATAGAAAGTATTATATAGGGGAAAAATGAAATAGGCGCGGTGGGATTTATGGATTTCAACAAACCTATGGGCAGAAGGGAAGCAATAACAAGAATCGGGAAAATTGGATTGGTTATTGCAGGCACGCCGTTATTGACATCTGGATTGGCAAGCGCACAGGTGCAAAACAGGTTCCAGAATGCTGTTTTACTGTTGAAAAAATACGCTGAAAGCCTGGGAAAAGAAAGCGAGGGGAAGGTTGTCAAGGGATTGATTGTCAACGGTTCGCAGGATTTCCAGTGGATGAGCCATGGATGGTCGATGGAAAAGGAAGATGCCTGGTACAAAGGCGAAATAGAAAAACGCAGGATTACATTCGCACTTGTGAGGACGGATAAAAAGGGGATATATGACCTATTGTCCGAAGAGACCAATAAGAACGGAGAAAAAGTCTTGAAAACCGAGAGGGTTTGCTATTCGAAAGAACACAATGCGCTTTACTTCGGGGAAACCATTCCCACGGAGCCGAAAGCCGGCGGAATCGGATATATAAAAAATGACGCAAACGTTTATTTTGTGAAGAATTCGGATGCTGGCGGGGCTGGCATGAAGGCCAACAGGGCGATTCTTGCCGAGCACATAAGCAAAACCGAAGGCAAGAAACTTTTGCCGGAAGACCAGGGCACTGAGGAAAACAAGGCAGAATACACGGAAATGGTAGGGGACAAAGGCACATTGCTAGCACTGCCAGTAAGGCTTTTGTTTTCAGAGAAAAAGCAGTAGCGGATTTTTTCTTTTTCCTTTCTTCGTTTATTTTCCTATTTCAGCCTGATGGAATCCAAATCCATCGGGGCGCGTGTCTCGAGATTGGGAAGTATCTTGCCAAGCACGCGCGCAAGGTCTTCGCACGAGCCTTCGTCGCCGTGGCCGGCGAATATGCGCACCGGGCGCAGTCATGCAGGCTGCGTGTAGGGCAAGTCCTCACAAATGTGGCGTTTGTGCCGATTTGATTGCAGATAATGGCTTTTTCTGCAACCTGAATGGCAGATTAATAAGCTTTCTGCAACAATAGTGGCACATGGCAATTCCCACGAAGAAGGAAATAATGGATTACTCGCCCTTCAATAGCGGAGGGAAGGAAGAACTTCCGGAATTCAGGCGCAATCTTTACTCCGAACTTGAAAAGGCGGCTGGGAACAGATACGCGATATCGGTTACCGGCCTGCGGCGCATAGGAAAAAGCACGATGCTCAAGCAGATTCTCTCCAAAAAAGGCGGGGCATATTTCTCATTTGACGAGCAGCGGTACCAGAACGTGGAAAGCCTTTGCGCGGTGATTGAGGCGTTCTTAGGGGATGGGGCAAAAACAATCGTCCTTGACGAAATCGGCAACGTGCCCGAATGGGGCGGCACCATAAAGAAATATTATGACCGGGGCGGAGTGAAGTTTTTCCTGTCCGGCTCGTGCTCGCTAAAGGTCATGCAGGGCGCGGAAAGCCTTGCCGGAAGGCTGTTCGACCATTATCTGCCCCCCATGCAATTTGACGAATACCTGAGGATGGACGGGAAGGCGCAGGGGAAAAGCCTGTGGAAAATGCAGGCGCATGAGGAGGAGCTGGAGGCATTCATGCGAAGGGGGGCATTCCCCGAACTGCACAACGATACCGAAGCGGATGCCAAAAAATACGTGAACGGCCTTGCAGACAAAATCGTGTATGACGACATACCATCAAGGTGGAACGTGGAGCACCGGGCGAAACTGGCGGATTTGGCAAAGTACTGCGCCACCTTTTCCTCTTCGATGCTCTCCGTGGCATCGGTGTCCAAGACGCTTGGCATAAGCCGGGGCACAATAGACGACTATCTGCTTTACCTTGCAAAAAGCTACCTTGTTTTTGTGGTGCGCGAGGAAGGCTCGTACGCCCGTGCGCTGCAGAAATCCAAAAAGGCGTTTGTTTCATGCCCTGCGATTTACTCCGCGCTGTCGGATTCCTTCAGCGAGGGGGCGATGGCGGAAGTTGCGGTGTTCGACAGGCTTTGCGCGTGGGGGAAGGAAGTGAAATTCTACCGCGAGGGCGGCAGGGAAGTCGATTTCATATACGAGGGCGTGCCGATAGAGGTGAAATTCCGCAGGTATATCAAGGATGAGGATTTTTCCGGCTTGGAGCATTACCTTAAGGCAAGGAAAAAGGAATTCGGGATAATGGTGACGAAAGACGTTTTCGACGTGAAAAAAATCGGAAAAATGCGCGTGCTGCAGGTGCCGCTCTCTGTTTTCCTTTCCGCAGGTAATTTTGGGGTTTTGCTTGAAGCGAGAGAATAGTGTTTAAGAATGACTAAACGTAGAAAGTATTAAATACCCCCCCCCGCGCCAATAGATTGCGGTGGGAAAAATGAATAGGCGTAAATTCCTGAAAAATACGGTATTGGTTGTGGCGGGCGGCGCGGTGGGCTCGCTTGCAACAGTGCAATTTTGGCAAAAAGGCGAGAACAGAACCCATGCGATGGCGACGTTTGAAAACAATTTATTCGTGCGGAACCTTGATGTAAAAACTTTGAACATATTGTCAGACTTGAACCGGGTTCTGGCAAAAAGCGACAATGTGGATGAATTATCTTACCGAAGCAAAGTAATTGGCGAAGCACATGCTATTTTTTCAGAGATAAAAATCCATTCCGCAGGCGCGCATACTTTTGCAAGGCTTGGGCATTTTGGAAATCAGATGGCATACATTCACCAAACTGGCAGGACGCAAGAAGAGTATTACCTGGACATGGGAAACTATTTTTCCGACATGCTGCATAAAGCAGCAGCCTGGACGATGGATGAAACAGTAAACGGTTCGGTCTGGCTTAGGAAAAAAGATGACATAGGACTGTTGCATATCAGCACGGAAGCGCATAAACAACTGCAGGAAATCAAAGGAATCGCAAAGGAAACGATAGTGCACATTAACCGCGTGCTGGAGATAGTGGAAAAACAAAATAAGATTGCTGTTTTCTAGCTATTTCAGCCTGATTGAATCCAAATCCATCGGCGCCCTTGTTTCCAAATTGGGCATGATTTTGCCAAGCACGCGCGCAAGGTCCTCGCAGGAGCCCTCGTCGCCGTGGCCTGTGAATACTTTCTCCATCTGGGGGCGGATGGTTTTCACGAAATTAATCAATTGGTGCCTGTCCGAATGGCCGGAAAAGCCCTCAATGGTGTCCACTTCCATATTCACTTTTATCATTTGGGAGCGCCCGTCATCGCCGGACATCGGCACTTCCTTCAGGCCCCGCTGGATTTTGCGCCCGAGCGAAAGCGCGGATTGGTAGCCTACGAAAAAGAGCGCGTTCTTTGGGTCGTCTGCCAAAAGCCTGAAATATTCTATGACAGGGCCCCCTGACATCATGCCGGATGGCGCGAGGATGACGCACGGCTCCCCTTCCGCCACTTCCTTCCTGTCTTTTTTCACAGGCTCGAAAATTTTTGATTCAAAAGGCGAATCATTGGACAGTATGCGCCTCTGAATATTGTGCCTCAAATACTCCGGGTAGGCAGTGTGTATTGCGGACGCCTCCATCACCATGCCGTCTATGTACACCTGGAAGTTATGGTTTGGGTTGCGCGCGAAATACTCCTCAAGCACCAGCATGATTTCCTGCGAGCGCCCCACCGCAAAAACAGGTATGAGCACCTTTCCCTTGCGGTTGATGACTGCCTCGATGGCTTGCGTAAGCTTCCTGTCGGTTTCGTAGCGCGAGGGCATCACCGCGTTGCGCCCGCCGTAGGTTGATTCCAGGAATAGTGTTTCGATTCTTGGGAACTGCGTTGATGCCTGGTCGAACAGTTTTGTGAAGCCGTATTTTATGTCGCCGGAAAACACCAGGTTGTGCAGGCCTTCCCCGATGTGCAGGTGCACCTGCGCGCTGCCCAGGATGTGGCCGGCATTGTAGAATGTGAGCTTTATTTCCGGCGTGATGTCCATCACTTCGCCGTAGTCGAAGCAAATCATGTGCGACAGTTCCTTCTGGATGTCTTTGACGCCATATGGGGCGTGCCCGTTGCCCTTTGCCGCCAAATTGATGTAATCCATCTGCAGAAGCATTGCCAAATCGCGCGTGGGCGGGGTGCAATACACCGGGCCGTCGAAGCCATAGGCGTATAGATAGGGGACAAAGCCGCAGTGGTCAAGGTGGGCGTGCGTCAATATTACCGCGTCAAGCTTGTCAAGCTCCAGATTCATCGCCGAAAGGTAGGGGTATGCTTTCTGCCCTTCCATGGCTTCAGGATTGATGCCGCAGTCCACCAATATCCTGCTTTGCGGGGTTTCCAATAATGTGCACGAGCGCCCCACTTCGCGGAAGCCGCCCAGGCACGTTACTTTCACCCAATCCGATGTCGGGTGCGTTGAGCATATTTTTTTGCCCAATGAAAGCAGGAATTTCTTTCGCGCAGAGGCATCCTTTAGCGAGGAGGAGCGGATGCCCTTTATGGTGGTGGACACCATTGTGGGGGTGCGCAGCACCTGCGGCGCCCAGCCGGTGCCCGTGATTATCGCCTTGAGCGTGGAGCCGCCCTTGCCGATTACAAGCCCGGGCTTTAGCGCCTCCACCATCACCTCGCAAAATTCGGGGTTGAACCTGATTTCTGAAACTCCGGCGTCGGTCGGCACGTTCTGCTGGATGAATTTCGTGGCATCCTCGGGGGGCATTAGCGAGCCCGGGTCTGAGCGGATGAGCACGCGCTTTCGCAGGCTGCCGGCTATTTTGCGGATGAGCTGGTCGTTCTGGTAGAATGCCTTGATGTCCTTTAGGTAAAGCACGATGTCAAGGCCTTCGGATTCGACCTTTGTGACCTGGCAGCCGCTGGGCATTATTTCGGCGATTTTTTTCTCGATTTCCTTGATTTCCAATTAATCAGCCCGCGTACTTTGAAAAATGCTTATGAATTCTTTGGTCGCTTGCTTTGCGAATATGAAAAAATTCAGGATTCCAGGAGCTTGAGCACTTCGGCCTTCTCAAGCCTTTTGAAGCCCGCCTTGGTGACTGTGACCACGTCGACGTATTCGCCTGTTGCGGCATCGCGCGCCATTGCGGACATGATAGCCCTTGCTGCGTGGCGGAGGTTGTCCTTCACCGAGCCTTCTTTCACATAGTTCGTCTCAAGGTAGCCATATGCCATCGGCGAGCCGGAGCCTGTTGAAGTGCATTTTTCCTCCGTAACACCGCCAAGGGGGTCTAGTGAAAATATCTCGTTTTTCCCTTCCGTGCCCCCGATGAGCAGCTGCACGAAGAATGGGAACCATTTGTACTGGAACATTAGGTTGGAAAGCAAGGTGGCTGCATTTCGCACTGTCATCGGCCTTCCCTGCTTCAGGCGGTAAAGCTTGCATTCGGCCTGCATGAGCCGCACGATTGCCTGAGCATCCGCCACAGAGCCTGCCACTGTCATGGAGAGGTGCTCGTCTATCTGGAAGACTTTCTGCACGTCCTTTGAGGCGATGAAGTAGCCCATTGTGGCACGCCGGTCTGATGCCATGATAATTCCGTCTGAACACACCAGGCCCACCGTCGTGGTGCCCGTTTTCAGCTTCTCCATATTTTGTTCAAGGAGCCTTTCCCTGTCCATGATTACCACCGTTTTTCACTGGTTCGCCAGCACAAAGTTCGCAAACTTTGTGCGCCTTGGAACCGTTAGGTTCCAAGCTAAAAACACTTTGGCCCCTTGTGCGCAAAAAAAATGCAAGAAAAAGAGGATAATCGTTTAAGCTATGGAAAATTTATAAGGGTTCGCAGCATGGAAGCGGAATTGAATATAAGTGTCAATTAGTAGGAAAATGTAGAAAGCTTTATATACTAGTTTTGCGCCAAAAATTGCGGTGGTGAGAGTGAAATTAGCAACATTTAGAGATCAGGCGAAGATTACGTCAGGATTTGCAATGCGCGCGCTGCTTGACGGCAATATGGTTGAATTTGACTCGTTAAGCAGGCTCAATACTAATCAGAGGCAGCCAGGCAATGGCAGTATTGCCACCTGGGCAAAGAGGGGCGCGACGGGAATTGCGGCATTTTTCACTCTTGCAACTGCGAGCGGATTCGCAGGCCCGGGCAATGACACCACAAGCATTGGCGGGGATTATGGAAGGTTCGCTGGCGTCGAGCTTGTAACGCCGGGAAAAGGCGAAGATCCAAAATCAGAGGACAAGGGCGCTAACAAGCCAGTTAATGATGAAGGATTCGGGACTGCGGGAAAAACCGCGGATGTTCCTGGGAAAAATGACAAGCCTACAATTGTTCCGCCTGAGGAAAAGGCGGCTGACGAAAACCCGTCCAAAGTTCCTCTATCTGACGATGGGAAAACAACGGATGTTGGAAAAACATTGGACCCGCAGGAAAAGCCTGGCGACAAGGACAAGAAAGAGGGCCCGAAAAAGCCCGTCATCCCAAAGCCCCCGACAATCGGGGAGGAAGAGGGAACGCCCAAAGGCAATGAGCCAGACGTGAAAAAAGGCGAAGTTCCATCCGGTGTTCCGGAAGATGTCCCGGACAGCGAGCCGGGAAAGAAGCCGGATGGGCCTGTGGCGGAAAAACCCAAGGCAAAGCCTGAGGAAAAGCCGGCAGCTGATAATTCAGATTTGATTGAGATGACAGTTGCTGACAAGTGGCACAAGGCGAGCAGGAATTCAGATGGCGAATTCAACAGGGGGGCGCTTTCCCGCCTGCTTGCGCACAAGCTTGAAGAGAACGGAATGAAACTGTCAAACGCCGACTTGAACAAAGTTGGGGGCCTTTTGTACAAGGCAGCCGTGGAAGTAGCCAAAGAGAATGGCAGCACAAATCCGGACTTCGTGCTTAAGGAGGAAAAGTACACTATATCAACGGGCAAGATGGCAGACCTTTGGGACGCCATAACGGAGAGGCTTGCCTCGGCCGACAAGGGCGTTGCAGACAAAGGCACTGTGAAAAGCAAGCCGAAATCAACCGGCGGCAGGGAAGACGGCGCTGGCAAGGGGGACGCGGAAAAAACAAGCAAACCCGAGAAAGAAAATGCGAATAAAACAGAAGTTGACAAGCTCGCCGAGAGGGTAGCAACGCTGGAAGCGGAATTGAAAAAGAACCACGAGGCGGACGACCTGCTCAAGGACAAGGTTCTGGACCTTGCAATAAGCATGATAAATGCGCTTGGCAGGATGAGCACGGCGCCAGCTGGCGGCAACACAACTCCGGCCATTAACGCCGAAAAAGTGAAAGAGCTTAAGGCACTGCTTGAATCTGCGGCTGCAACCCAGGGCAAGGCACAGGTTGATTTGCTTAAGGCGGTTGAGCTGATGAAGGAAATACTTGATGGGAATACTGCCAGCACACCGGCTCCGGCAGCAACCACACCCGCACCAGCGGCAACAACTCCGGCTCCGGCAGCAACCACACCCGCACCAGCGGCAACAACTCCGGCACCAGGAACAACTGGCGCTGTAACTCCGGGGACAGTTGCGCCCGGAACAGTAACTCCGACACCTGGCACAGTTGCGCCAGGCACAGTAACACCTGGAACAGTTGCTCCCGGGACAGTAACTGGGGCGACAGCCCCGAAGACTTTGGAAGACCTGTCAAAGAAAGTTGACACTCTTGGCACACAAGTGAAAGGAATTGAAACCAAGGTAAATGGCATGCCAAAGAACCTGGTTGAGTCCTATGGCAGGCTTACACAGGCGCAAAAGGATGACTGGAGCAAGCAGACGTTTGCAGGCATGACCACAGGCGACAAGTTGTCTTTAACCAAGCAGATTGTCACAGAGATGCCGGACACCACAAGGAACGCATTCGTCATGAAGGCGGTGACCGAGCTTCCTGACAGCAGCAAGCAGCAATTGGGCGATTTGTTGCAGACTGACACCTGGAGGGACATATTTGCCCAGATAGGTGTCGGAACCGGTGTTCTGGCCGCAGCAGTTTACGGCGGCAAGAAGCTGTTTGGCAAGAAGAAAAGCACTGTAAGGTTCGGAGCAGTTCCGGGCGTGCCCTGATTTTTTTTATTTTTTATTAGCTTGGAATTTCTATATCCAGCCGGCACTGCGCTCGACTGCTGTCGAGCTTACGTCAAGCCCCCCGGGCTTGACTGTGCCGGCTGTGCGCCCGGCGGCTCATCCGCCGAGCGATTCCAAGGCGCACAAAGTTTGTTCGCAAACTTTGTGCAATGATTTTCTTATTCTTTCCCCAAATACTGGTAGGCAGAGTAAGAGGCAGTTACGCCTTCTGATGCGCCGGTAATTGCCTGCTTGAACACGGTATCGACCACATCCCCGGCTGCAAAGAAGCCCGGAATGTTGGTTTTTGCCTCCCTGTCGATTATTATTTCCCCTTTTTTGTTTAATGCCACGCCCAATTCTTTTGCCAATTCGCTTTTTGCAACATGCCCGATTTCCACAAATAATGAATTGGTTGGAAGCAGGTCGGTTTCCTCGCCGCCGTCAAACGGCTTGACTTTCCTATTCAATTTCAGATGAGTGACTTTCTTGTCGCCCTTCACTTCCAATATTTGCGTGTTGGTTAAAACCGTGATTTTCCTGTTTTCAGCTACGCGCTTGTTGTTGATTGGCTCGCCGTGCAATGCATCCCCGCGCACAAGAAGGTAGACGTGGGAGCCTAATCCGGAAAGCAGAAGGGATTCTTTTGCTGCTGAATCTCCGGAGCCTGCCACCACCATAATTTTGTTTTTGTAAAATGCCCCGTCGCAAAGGGCGCAGTAGTGCACCCCTTTGTTTGCGAATTCCTTTTCGCCTGGCACGTTGAGTTTTTTCCATTCCGTGCCGGTGGCGTAAATTATGGATTTGGAAGAATAAGAGCCGCCATCTGTTTTGACGGTGAAAGAGCCATCTGCCCCTTTGCTGATTTTTTCCGCCTTTTCCTGGATGATTGGAACATCGTAGGCTTTTGCATGGGCAAGAAGCATATCTGCAAGCCCCTGCCCGGTAGTGGAAACAATGCCGGGGTAATTTTCCACCACGTCGGTGAGGGTGATTGTGCCGCCGGGAAGTTCGCCAATGATGGCGGTTTTCATCCCGAACCTACCGGAATACATGCCTGCGGCAAGGCCTGCGCAGCCTGCGCCTATAATCAGGACTTCGTAGATATCATCTGACATGGAAAAACACCAGCCCATCTTGATATGGATGAAAAGGTTTATTTTTTCGTAGGCTATGCCCTTAATTCAAAGATATTCCTGAAACGCATCCCAATCCATCCCTGCTTGCCTGAGAATCTGCTTCAAAAGCCCCCTTCCAATCAGAGTTCCGGCATGGATGGGCACGATTATTTTCCTTCCGTCAGGGTGGGAGAATTTCGCGTGGCTTCCTTTCTGGCTTATTTGCTGGAAACCAAGCTTTTCCAGCGCGCGAATAACCTCCCTTGTTTTAAGAGGGCGAAGGCCGCCCATGCCCACCAACCACTTTCGCCTGCGCGAAAAAATGCTTTGGCTCGATGCTGACTTTTTCAGGCTCAAGGTAAAGCTCAATGGCTTCCTTTATCCGCTTCATGAGCGTGTCCATTGATTTCGCCTGTGTGAAGCAGCCGGGCAAGCCGGGCACGGAAGCGACGAAAAAGCCGTCCTCGTCCTTCTCAATCATTACCTTGTAATTTCGCATGGATAAACTGGGTGCGATGCAGTTTATATTACTCCCGTCCTGAACCGTTATTTTTTCGTAGGCTCGGGCTGCACTTCAAACCCCCCGTGATACGATATCAGCCTTTTGAGCATGTCGCACATTTCGAAAAATTCAGGGTCGCGCACGTGGTCGGAGCGGGGGCGGGGCAAATCAATGGGCACGTCGGCAATGATTGTGCCCGGGCGCTTGGAAAGCACGATGACGCGGTCGGCCATGAATACCGCCTCGTCAATCAGGTGCGTAATCATCACGAATGTGTTCGTCTTGGTTTTCGGGTCGTTCCAGATTTCAAGCACGTCGTTCCGCAGTGTTTCCGCCGTCATGGCGTCAAGGGAGGAAAACGGCTCGTCCATAAGAAGAACGTGGGGCTCAACTGCAAGTGCGCGCGCAATCCCGACGCGCTGTTTCATGCCGCCCGATAATTCGTATGGATGGGAATCCACAAAGTCGTCCAAATCCATCAGGTGCACGTATTTCTTGATTATGTCCGGGCGCCTGTGCTTTGGCACGTCGGTGCCCTGCAATCCCAATTCGATGTTTTCATATACCGTAAGCCATGGCAGAAGCGCAAAGGTCTGGAAAATCATCGCGCCCATTTTCGGGTCCGGGCCGGGTATGGGCTTGCCGCGGAAATAAGCCGAGCCGCGCGAGGGCATGTCAAGCCCGCCCAATATGCGAAGCAGCGTGGATTTGCCGCAGCCGGAAGGGCCGACGATGCAAACGAATTCGTGCTCGTTGATGTGGAAGGAAATGTCGGAAATGGCGGTGACTTTCCCTTTTGCAGGGTCGGCGTATTCCCGGAAAACATGCTTTAGTTCCAATTCTGGGATTTTTGGCGCTGATTTCATGTGAAAACCTCATTATCCCTCAAATTTATAATGCTCGGCGATGGCAAACAGCGGCCTCCAGATAAGTCCGTTCATTATCAGTATTGCAAGAGTCATCATTCCCACAGTCAGCGTGATTATCCACGGGTCCGGATTTGGGGAATTCACGGTGGAGGTTAGGAACGAGCCCAATCCCGGAATTGAATAAACATGCCCCTCAAACATCAGGTATTCGGAAACAATCGAGGCGTTCCATGCCCCGCCCCATGCCTGGATTGATCCGACTACGATGCCGGGAAAAATTGCCGGCAGAAGCACGGACCTGTAAAATTTCCAGTTCCGCAGGCCGAATGCGCGGCTTGCCTCAAGCACATCGCCTGGGATTTGGCGTATGGCTCCGATTATGTTGAAAAGCAGGTACCATTGCGTGCCTGTGAGCAGCAAGAGTATGGATGCGATTTCCACCGAAAGCTCGCCGCTCCCGAAAAACCTGATGACGACAAGCACCATGAACGGGAAAAGCGCAAGCGCAGGGGTGGATTGCCCGATGTCAAAAAGCGGGAAGAAAATCTTCGAAAGGAAGCGCGAGCGGGTGATAAGTATTGCGGCTGCAAGCGTCCAGCAAAGCGCGATGGCATAGGCGATGCCGATGCGCAGCATGGAACGCAATGCAAAATACGGCAGGTTGATGATTTCCGGATGCGAGGACATGGAGTGCATCAGGTCGGAAAGGGGCTGGACAAGGGCGGCGGAGAAGAAATGCGCGGTAAGAAGCATCACAGCCCCGAACATCAGCACATATATGATGCCGCTTTTGTACCATGGCAGGGGAAGGTGGCGCCGCCGCTTTGGCACATATCGGATTTGGAGGTGGAGCGAGCGCATTGCTGATGCGGAGAGGCGGGATGCCCTTTTGAGGGCTGCGTCGATGGAATCCCAGATGAAACCCGCCTTTTCAAGCAGTTTCACAATGAACGCGGGCTCGGAAGTTTCTGTGAAAATCTGGGTGTCCATGGTCTGCAGGCGGAATTTTTTCGCATAAGCCGAAAGCGGGCGCCACACCGTGCGGTTGATTGTGAAAATTACGCTTATCAGGATGACAAGCCCAAGAAGCGAGGATGGCACGTTGTTGTACTTGAATATGGCATTGCCAAGGTATGCCCCGATGCCCGGAAGCGAATGCGGCGTTGCGCCATACGTGATTAATTCTGCCGCCACAAGGAAATACCAGCCCCCGCCCCAGGCAAGAATCGAGCCTGTGATGAAGGAGGGCACTATGCAGGGAAGCACGAGGCGGCGAAGGTAAAGCCAGCCGCGTATGCCGAATGCGTTGGATGCCTCGCGCAGGTCGTTTGGAATATTCCGCACTGCGGACATTACGGAAAATGCGACGGACCATGCCATGCCCGTGAAAATCAGGAAAATTGCCGCAACCTCGTAGCCAAGCTCAAAGCCCTGGAAATTCGGGAGCGCGGATGTGAAAAGGAAAACAGCCGCAGGAAGGTAGCCAAGCACTGGGACAGACTGCATGATGTCAAGAAGGGGGAGCATTATTTGGCGCGGGCGCCGGTACAGGCCGGCAATTATGCCGTATGGCACGGAAAATGCGATGACAAGCGCATATGCCGCAAGCATGCGCGCAAGCGTCCGCAGGACATAATACGGCAAGCTTGCGGTTTCCGGATTTTCAAATGCCCTGCCCCACCAGCCAAAGTATGAGAAGGAAATGAAGGTGGCTGCAGCAATTATTAGAAGGACTTTTTCAAGCGTGCCAAAGCGGATAAGCGGCTGCATGGGGGGCGGAGGCGATGGCTTTGATTCTGCAGGCACTTTTACCGAGGGCCACATCTGCGTCCCTCCGGCGGTCATTGCAACTTTTAGGACTTCGCCCTTCTTTGATTTTTTTTGCCTGCCAACGTGTTTTTTGGCATGCCTGTGCCGGATTTTTTTCATCAGTTCGTCCGGCACTGGCTCGGCTAGATCAACATTTTTCAGCAGTTCCCCTGAAGCATTCCCTTCTGCTGCTGCCATGCCTCACACGGCTGCAACAGGGTTTAAAACACTCCCTTCTGCAAATGATGCCATGGCAACTCTTGTGCTATTGCGCCACGGGCAGTCGCAGTGGAATTTGGAAAACAGGTTCACCGGATGGGTGGACATCGATTTGTCGCCAAAGGGAGTGGAAGAGGCGCACGAGGCTGCAAAAAAAATAAAAGGAAAAAAAATAAAATTCGGCAAGGCATACACTTCGGTGCTTGTGCGCGCCACTCGCACGCTTGACATTGTTTTGGAGGATTTGGGGCAGGCTGGAATTTTGGTGAAGAAAAACAAGGCGCTGAATGAAAGGATGTACGGCGATTTGCAGGGTTTGAACAAGGATGACATGCGCAGGAAATTCGGGGAAGGGCAGGTGCAAATGTGGAGAAGGAGCTTCGATGTTGCGCCTCCGAACGGCGAGAGCCTCAAGGACACGTGCGCGCGCACGCTGCCGTATTACAAAAAATGCATTGAGAAAGACTTGCTTGCCGGAAAAAATGTGCTTGTTTGCGCGCATGGGAATTCGCTGCGCGGCATTGTGAAATACATCGAGAAAATTCCCGATTCACAAATTCCGAAGGTGGAGATACCGACAGGGCAGCCGTGGGTTTATGAAATGGCGAAGAAGGGGAAGAAGCTTGTTATTGGAAAAAAGGACATACTGCGATAGGAAGCAATAAAAACACTAAAAGTTACTTAATATAACGTATGAAAAGGCCCCCAGGACTCACAGTGATTGGCACGATGGACCTTAGCCGGCTTCAATCCGGGCAGGAAAGGAATTGCAGGAAAGAAAATAAGGGGCCTTTCGCAAGATTAGGCTGCGCCCGGCATGTGATGACGGATACCGAAGCAGGGGTGCTTGACGGGCGCTTTGATTCCAATATTGCCGAACAGGGCAGGGCAGATGCCAGGAGTTTGGGGAATAAAATCAGATGGTTTGGCATCCATGTGGCATTCGCCCCCAGATATATCAGGGCGATGGGCACGCTTGAGGGATTGCTTGAGGGGAAAGGCCAAAGCGCCATCGATGTTAGGATTGTGGAAAAATGGCTGGACCCGCAGGACTGGGGTAAGCTTACGGGCAAGAAACCTCTCGACCTGCTTGAATATTCTCCAGAAGAGATGAAAAGGTGGAAAAGGACATTGGATGGAAAGCCGCCGGGCGGGGAGAGCCGGCTTGAAGCCATGAACAGGGCGGCCGATGGGTACAGGCAAGAAATCCTGCCTTTGCTAAATGACGGGAAAAATGTGCTTGTTGTTTCATGCGGAAGCCCTCTTGCCGGGATAGATATGGCCGTTCGGGGGCTTGATGCCGAAAAAACCGCATGGATTGCGAGGCACCATGGCTCCATACAGTTTTACGACTTTGAAAAAAACGGCTGCGGAATCCGCTTAGTAGGGAGCAACAATCACTTGCAATGCTAATCGGGGAAGCATTGGCCGGGTAGAAACACTTTTATATACTAAAAATAACATAGTAAAAGTGATGAGAACGCTCGTTGTGACGCAACCATCATTGCTAGGCTTGCCCGTGGAGGAACGCTACCGCAAGGTGGCTGACGGCCTTTCCAGGAACAAATTCCATTTTTTGCTGCACAGGATAAAGGATGAAGCCCGGATAAAAGACACGATTGCAAGCACGCTGGCATTGAACGGCCAATCTGTCACCCTGAACCAGCTGGAGAGGGATGTGAAATTTGTGAATGAATTTTTCAAGGGAAGCAAAAGGATGGACGAGACTGTCCTTGCATATATCCACCCGCTGTGCGTGGGGATGGACGCAGCCATGATAGGGTACAGCTACAAATACGTGCAGAAGGGATTCGTGCACGACTGCATAGAGGATGCCGAAAAATTGGGGCACGGTGCCAATAGGATAAAGGAGAGGCTGAGGGCGAGGTTCAGCGCGGAAGTGCGCGACGACACCGTTATCCTGTCAAGGGGCAAGGCGGAGGAATTCGCAGCCTACCTTGCCAGGATTTTCAATTTCAACAAGGTGGGCGTGTTCATGCTCAAATTCCTGGACAACCTTGAAAACCTGAAAGGGCTTTATTTCGACGGCTGCCCGGAAAGCCTCATCAACAGCACCATCGAAAAATCCCTGCAGTATGTTTACATACTGAAAAAAATCAACAAGGAACTGTTCGAGCTCATGCTCGGGCTGATAAAGGGCATCGCGCCGGAAAGATTCCTGCCCGCCATAACCGACATAGAGGAGAAATCGATGAGGCAGGCATACAGGGAGCACCGCGGCTACGTGGTCCTGAACCCCAGGGAGAACATCAACCTGTCGCTTTTGCAGTCCCTGCCTTATGCCGGCAGCCCGGTAGTCACGGTTTACCTTGCCGAAGGGCACACGCTGGACAGCCTTGAGGAGAAAAAATGGGATGCGCCGGAATACGTGGAAGTGGAGCTTCCGGATTTTGTTGGCAACGTGGATGCGGCCCGGAAGCTGCTTGACACCCATTTTTCAAGCATTGAATTCGAGCGGGTGAAAAGCAGGCTCACCCCGCTTGTCGCATGCACCAATATTTTCAGGGCGGACAAGCCGGTGAACGGGGAACTGAAAAGATTCTTCAAATCGCTAAACAGGCTGGGCAAGGACATTGGTGACATTTACGGCCATAAAATAACCAGGATGTCGGCAATGGCATCGCAGATTGTGAATTTTGTGCGGGAACTTTGAAATTTGCCCGGAGTTTCGGGCGCAATCGGAATTTGGCGCGAGATGCAGGCATGCGCCCATTTGGGCTATCCTATTTTATCCTTTTTGAGGGAAACCCATGCAGAGGTGTCCTAGATGATGCTGTTTACCCCGGGCCCGGTCAGGCTGCCAGACGACATTAGGATGGCACAGGCAAAAGAGATGATTACGCACCGAGGCAAGGATTTCCAGGAATTGTACGGGGGGCTGGTTTCGGACATAAAACTGCTCATGGATGCGCAGGAAGTGCATTTGATGAGCGGAAGCGGCACGCTCGGGATTGAGGCGAACGTGTCCAACGCGCTTGCTGCCGGGGGGAAGGCGCTTTGCCTGTCGAATGGGGCTTTCGGGGACAAGCTGAACGAGCACTGCCAATTGTATTATCCCGGCTCGAAATTCGTGCGGCTCAATGATGCGAAAGGGTGGAATTTGGAAAGGGCAAGGGCGCATATTGACGAGGCTGCCGGCACCGGGGCGAAACTGTTCTGCATGGTGCACCATGAGACATCTCCGGGAATATTGAATAAAGTGAAAGAGATTTGCGCATATGCAAAGGGAAAAGGGATGCTGACATTGCTGGATGGCACCTCGGCGTGGCCGGCACATGAATTCAGCCAGAAGGAATTTGCATGCGACTTTTATTCCTGGGGAAGCCAGAAGGCGCTGGCATGCCCTCCGGGGATTGTTTGCGTGAGCCTGAGCGCGGATGCGATAAAGGCGGTTGATGCGGCGCCAAAGAGAAGCAACTTCATGGACTTGAAGGCGTATAGGAAAATGGCGGACAAGAAAGAGACGCCGACAACTCCGGCAATATCTGTATTGTATGCGATGAGGGTTGCGATTGATAAAATAAAGATGCAGGGAAGCATAATGGGGAGCGTCGCACTTCACCACGATGTTGCGAAAATGATACGCGAACGCGTGGTGTCTATGGATTTCAAGCTTGTTGTGGAGGAAGGGTTTGAAAGCAATGCCATCACGTCATTCTACACCGCCAAGAACAAGGAATTGGGCGCGCTGCTGCAAAGCAAATACAATGTGAAACTGGGAGGCGGGCACGCGGACTGGAAGGACACGAGCATGAGATTTTGCAATATTGGCGGGATAACGAAAGAGGAGGCGGAAATAGGGCTGAAGGCATTGGAAAGTGCGAAAAAGGAATTGGGAATTTGAAATGGGCGTGGGCAGGATGGAAATTTCATTAAAACCGGTTGGAATTGCAAGGAACAGGGAAAAGGAGCAGCATTTTGGAGGATGGCAAAATGTTGTTACCGACATTGTTGTAAACAAAAAATACAATGATGCGCTTGACGGCCTGGAGGGATATTCGCACGTGCTGGTTGTTTACTGGATGCACAAGGCAAAGAAGCGCGTGATAAAGCATCGGCCGCAGGGGATAGGCCCGCTTGTTGGCATATTCGCATGCAGGTGCCAGGGAAGGCCGAATCCCATAGGCATTTCGGCAGTAAAAATTGTCGGGCGCAGGGGAAATGTGCTGTCCGTAAAGGGTTTGGATGTTATAAATGGCACGCCGGTGCTTGACATAAAGCCTTATACTCCGAAATATGATTTGGTTAAAAATGCCAGGATGCCAAAATGGGCTGGAAAGCTGGCATATTGAGTTGGTTGACATGGTAAAAATTGTAATTGCAGATGCGATGGAAAAGGAAGTCGTGGAAGGGCTGTCCAAATTGGGGCAGGTTGTTGTCGGGCCGGGCAACTTGAAATCAGACTTGGTTGATGCCGACGTGCTTGTTGTGAGAAGCGCCACGAAAGTTACTGCCGAATTGATTGCAGATGCCAAGAAATTGAAAATTGTGGCAAGGGCGGGCGTAGGGCTTGACAATGTTGACAGGGCTGCGTGCGAGGCAAAAGGCATTAAAGTGATTAATACGCCGTCGGCAAGCACAGAGGCTGTTGCGGAATTGGCAATAGGCATGATGATTTGCATCGGCAGGAAAATAGGCTTTGCGCATTACAAGATGAAATGCGGGGCATGGGAGAAAAAGGCGTGCGTGGGGCATGAAATCGGGGGGAAGACGCTTGGCATACTAGGGATGGGCAGGATTGGGCAGAGCGTGGGAAGAAAGGCATCGGCGCTGGGAATGAAAGTGCTTTATTATGACAAGAATGAAATTGCAGGCGCCCCTGGCAGGAAAGCGGATATGGATGATTTGCTTGCGAATTCGGATTATGTTGCAATTCATGCATCAGGAACCGACAGGCTGATTGGAGAGGCGGAAATTTCGAAAATGAGGAATGGGGCGTATTTGATTAATTTGGCGCGAGGGCACATGGTGGACGAGAAGGCGCTTGTTGCCGCGCTAAAAAGCGGGAAACTGGCAGGGGCTGCACTCGATGTTTATGAGAAAGAGCCTTACACGCAAGGAGAGCTGCTGTCGTGCGACAACGTCATACTTACGCCGCATATAGGGGCGGCGAGCGATGAGGCGCAGGGAAGGATTGGGAAGGATTTGGTGGAGCAGCTGAAGAAAATGCTTTGACTATTTTTATAAAATACACATGTATTTTAAAAAAAATGGATTGTTGGGGAAACGAACTCCCCCCCCCTTGCGGTTGCATTCGGATTGTACAAGGATTATGACAAGTTCCCAAAGTGAAGGAAAAAATATGCCAGTTCTAAACCGACATATTATTGATTATTATAATATGTAATAAAGCTACTTTTTGTTTATCATAATAAGCAATATTTATATATTTTTCCATGCCAAATGCAACCATGATTGCGAAAGAATTGCTTGCAGCTGTTGTGAAGGACCAGAGGGGGGAATTTGGCGGCATGCCCCGGATGGTGGGGCGTGAGCTTGCAGGGAGGATGACGGGCGCAGTCTCAAGCGCGGTTGTCCTCAAAGGCGTGAGGAGGTGCGGCAAAAGCACGCTTTTGCGGCAGCTTGTGATGCGAAGATACGGGGAAGAGTTTTATTATGTGAATTTCGACGATGAAAGGCTTATCGGCTTTGAGGCGCGGGATTTCCAGCAGCTCATGGAAACGTTTGCCTCGATGCAGGGAAAGGCGAAAGCCATACTTCTTGACGAGGTGCAGAACATAGGCGGCTGGGAGCTGTTTGTGAACCGGCTGATGAGGGAAGGTTATGCGGTTTTCATAACCGGCTCGAATGCCAACCTGCTTTCTAAGGAGCTTGGCACGCACCTGACAGGGCGGCATATCGATTACGAGCTTTATCCGTTTTCATTCCGGGAATTCCTTGAAATGCACGGCGTGAAGGAAGACGCAGATTCCACCAAAGGAAGGGGGGCGCTGTCCGCCGCCTTCCGGGAATACCTTCATGGCGGAGGCATGCCGGAGCCGGTGATTTCAAAAAATCCGGCGCTGCTAGGCCAGATAGTGGAGGACATAATCCAGAAAGACATCATAAAGCGCTACGGGATACGCAAGATAGACGAGCTCCGAAGCGTGCTTGCATTTCTCATCCGCAACGCGGCAAACCGCATCACAATCAATTCGATATCCGAAAATTTCAGGCTGAAAAGCCCGGTTACGGTCCAGAAATACCTCAATTGCGCTGAGGAGACCTACCTTCTTTTCACCTTGAGGAAATTCGAGAGGAAAACAAAATTGTTCGACAAGAACCCGCGCAAGGTGTATTGCGTTGACAACGGCATAGTGGCGCGCTATTCTCCTGGAATAGAGACGCACCATGGGGCCATGCTGGAAAACACGGTGGCGGTTGAACTTCGCAGGCGCGGGGGGAAATTCTACTACTATTTGAACAAGAACGGGACGGAAACTGATTTTGTGACGATGGGGGCAGGCGCGGTCGTGGGGGAAATCCTGCAGGTATGCCTTGAGATGAGCGATATTGAAACCGAAAAACGGGAAGAAAACGCATTGCTGCAGACATTGAAAGAGCTGAAAATGAAGGAGGGGACAATTATCACCCTTGATTCGCAGAAGGAGAAAAAAATCGGCGGTAAAATCATCAGGTATGCGCCCGCATGGAAATGGATGCTGGAAGGTGGAAGGCATGAGTGAAACCGCGCCATCCCTTGAGAATTTGCGTCCCGCCCTTGCCGGGCTGATTGTTGACAACGAAGTGGGCAGGAAGGAGGCTTATGCCACTTTCATAAATTTGGTGGAAAGGGGGTACATTGAGAACGCCAATTTTGCCAAGCGCGATTTTCAGATGGGGAAAAAAGGGCTTGAAGGATTGCGCGGTTTTGAAAAATATCTCCTTGCCGAATACGTTTCAAAATTCGCAGTAAAATGTGATGAAAACTCCTTGCACCAATTTTTGAAAAACATTGGCGCATCAAGTGCATTTGGGGAGGAAGTAATCAAGGCGGCAGAAGAGGATATGATATACGAAAGATACGCCCATCTTGGATTTTTGGGCGTTTTGTCGAAAAAGATCGAAGAAATACTGAAAGCAAAAACAGACGCATCACATTTTCTCATATTTCGAATTGCCGTCCTGATATTGTTATTGCCTGTTTTGGCTTTTTTCATTATCACGGGAAAAAACGAGTTGAATGAAACAATTTGTGCAATGGCACTGTTCATTTTACTAGCCGTTGGCGGGGCAATGTTCTATTTTTGGGTTAGAAACCGCCAAATAAAGATGGATTACAAAGAGAGTGGCGCATTAGATGAATCGATGACGTTGAAAGGCGAAAAGCTCCGCACGAAATACCTCGAACTTCTGCAATGGCTGAAAGCCCACCCCTTGAAAGAATACAGGTGGGGCAACGAATTCCTGCCGTACGCGGTGGCGTTCGGATTGTACAAGGAATATGAGAAATTCCCTAAATAGGACAAGGTTTTATTAGAAATGGCATGTAATAGAATGCAGGTGCGAATATGCTAGACCTCAAATCATTGCGTGCTGACGCCCGCCCCTTCCGCGTAGCCATGGAGAACCGGGGGCAGGGGCAGAAAGCATTGGATGAAATCATACAGATGGATTCTGATTGGAGGAAAATAAAGAAGGAAGCGGATGATTTGAAAAGCGAGAGGAACAAATTATCCATCCAGATTTCGGAAGATAAGAAGGCGGGAAAGGACACGCGGGACACGATAGCCGGCACACAGGCGATTTCGGGAAAAATAAAGGGAATTGACCTGGAGCTATTGACTATTGAAACGAAAATGAATGACATTTTGCTTATCATGCCGAATTTGCCCCATTCATCCGTGCCTGTTGGGCCGGACGAGGCAAGCAATGTTGAAGTGAGGAAGTGGGGGGTGCCCGCGAAAACAGGCAAGGATGTGCTGCCGCATTATGAGTGGGGGGAAAAGGCGGGCGTGATTGATTTTGAGAGGGGGGCGAAGCTTTCCGGCAGCAGGTTCACTATTCTGAAAGGGGAGATGGCTAGGCTTGAGAGGGCGCTGATTAATTTCATGCTGGAAACGCATATTTCGCGCGGTTACAAGGAAGTGGCTCCGCCGTATTTGGTAAGCGGGAAAACCATGCAGGGGACAGGGCAGCTGCCGAAATTCGGGGAGGAATTGTACAAGTGCGCTGAAGATGATTTGTATTTGATTCCCACGGCCGAAGTGCCTGTGGCAAATATGTTTGCCGGCGAAATTTTGGAGGAAAAAATGCTTCCAATGTCGTTTTGCGCCTATACGCCCTGCTTCAGAAGGGAGGCGGGCAATTACCAGAAGGACATAAAGGGGCTGATTAGGCAGCACCAGTTCGACAAGGTGGAGCTGGTCAAATTCGCAACGCCGGAAAAGTCTTGGGAGGAGCACGAGAATTTGGCAAAGGATGCCGAGCATATTTTGCAGCAGCTTGGGCTGCCTTACAGGACGATTGCGCTCTGCACAGGCGACATGGGTTTTGCATCTGCCAAGACTTATGATTTGGAGGTGTGGCTGCCATCGCAGGACACATACCGGGAGATTTCCTCGTGCTCAAATTGCACGGACTTCCAGGCAAGGAGGATGGGCACGAAATACTGGAAAGAGGGGAAGACGGAATTTGTGCACACGCTCAATGGGAGCGGGCTTGCTGTTGGAAGGGCGGCTATTGCAATTATTGAGAATTTCCAGGATGCGGACGGGAATGTTGACTTGCCAAAGCCACTTAGGAATTTCATGATGGCTGACCAGATTAGGATGAAGAATTGATGCACGCAGGGCAAAATGTATAAATGCCCTCTGCTTTTGATTGTGTGATTTCCATGCCCCAGCTCACAGAGGAGCAGATGAAGCGCTCGCAAAATGCCTCGATAAAGGACGGGGCGCTCTGGGCGGCAATGACGGGCACTGGCGACAGTTTTATCCAGGCGTTTGCGGTTAAGCTTGGGGCAAGCACCACCATTGCGGTAATGGCTGTTGCGCTGCCGCAGCTTGTGGCATCGCTTGCCCAGCTTGCTTCGGTGCCCCTCTCAAACAGGCTGAAAAGCCGCAAGCCGTATGTGGGGGCGCTTGTGTTCCTGCAGAGGCTGCTCTGGCTGCCGATTGCGCTGGTGGCTTTCGCAATGCAGCCGCATGCGCTTGCCGTGCTTATCGCCCTTTATTGCGCCTATGTGACGCTTGGCACATCCGCAAATCCGGTATGGTCTTCGTGGATGGCGGAAGTGGTGCCGGAAAAAATGCGCGGGGAGTTTTTTTCCCGCCGGAACAAAATCATGATTTTGATAGCGGTAGCATCTGCCGCGGCATCAGGCTTTGTTTTGGAGCAGTATTTGATGGCTTACCATGCCAATGATGCGTCGCATTGGATTTTTTCGCACTTTTACGGGGCAGGGGAATTGGGCGGATTTGCGCTGCTGTTCCTCATTGCTTTCGCGCTTGGAATGGCTTCCCTTTCTTTCCTGCTTGGGATGGACGACGTGCCATATGCCCATGAAATAAAGGAAAGGATAGGCGTTGTTGAGCTTCTCGGCAGCCCGGCGCAGAAGGAAAGCAGGGTGTTCGCATCTTACATTTTCCTGCTGATGTTCGGCACATTCATAGGCGCGCCTTTTATTGCAATTTACATGCTCACTAGCCTGAAATTCGACCTGTTCACATTTTCGCTGATAGCGGTTGCTGCAAGCATTGCAAAATTCCTCACGCTGCCGTATTGGGGGAAGCTTGCGGATAGATTCGGGCCAAGGGCGGTTTTCATCACTTGCGGCCTGCTTATCCCCTTGGTTGCGGTGTATTGGGCGGTTTTCACAGACCCGCACGTGCTGTTTGTTTCAGAAATGCTTGCCGGCGTGGCATGGGGCGGATTTGAGCTTGCATGCTTCAATTTCGTGCTTGGCAGGGCGGAAAGGGAACAGAGGGCTGCGGCGGTGGCAGTGTATAATTTGAGCAAAGGAGCAGGGGTTTTCGCAGGCTCGCTTGCAGGCATACTGCTTTTCCGCTATGTGCTTCCCGCATATTCGGGCATTGGGAGTGCGTTCGTGCTCATATTCTTCATATCTGCCGCCATGAGGCTTGCCGCATCCGCGGTTTTCCTGCCACGCTTCAAGGAAGAATCGTTCGGCGGCATGGGAATGGGGCATTTCCTCTGGCACGCACTGGCCGTAAACCCATCCCTTGGAGTGTCGGAAAGGATGAGCCGCACTTTTAGCTTCGGATTGCATATGGCGCACTCTGGAATGGAATACGGCGGGAAGGCTGCAAGGGGGGGCTTGGATTTGGCGATTTACATGCTAAAGAGGGGGCCGGTGATGATTGGGAGGAAAATAAAATTGAAGAAGGGGCTGTAGGGGAAAATAAAGCTGAAGAAGAGGCTTTGAAGAAACCGCGGTTTTTAGTATTTGTAGTGCTCCACATTGCCCTCTGTCCAGAATTTCGGCCCTGATGAAATCTGCGAGGCAAGCACTTTTGACACTATTTTCATTGTGACGACAACGAATGAAACAGAGAGGAAAATAACCAGCTTGATGTCGTTCTGCCCGCTCACGAAAAGGTAAACACCAAGCAGGATTGGAGGAATGTAGCCAATTGCGGCGATGTTGGCGATTTCCTCGACTATGGCGTTGCGCTGGTCGGACTGCTGGTTCAGGAGCTTTGGGAAAATGCTCTCGTTGCCGATGACAAGCACAAGCCCCAGCACGAAAAGGATTAAGCCTAGGTCGAAATTGCCGTACATCATCACAAGCGCCCCCAGGATGACAAGCATTGCCGTGGTGGCGGAGTAGATGACGGAAATGACCTTGATGATGGCGGCCGGATTGTATTTGAGCATCGGTAATAGGATTTGCAGTCGGCTTTAAAATATTGCCCCCGCCAATGTGGATTCGGTGCGCTAATGCTAGCTGAGGATATACTTGGAAAGCTCGATATAATTCCTGTTGACGAGCTTAAAATCCATGAGCAGACCATAGAGGCGAATACGAGGGCTTTGAGGGAAACCATGCTGAATTTGGGGAGAATTGTCGACCCCATAGTGGTGGACAGGGAGCATAAGGTGGTGCTGGACGGCAACCACCGCAGGCAGGTGCTCGAGGACATAAAATGCGAGAATGCCATTTGCCAGATGGTGGATTACGATAGCCCAGACATCAAGGTGATGGGCTGGTATCTGGCCGTGCCCGAGGCAGATATTGCCGATAAATATTCGCTTGGCGGGGAGAAAGTCGACATGGAAACCGGGCAGAGGGCGCTGGACAATCTTGAGGCCTGCTTCATGCTGGTTGAGAAGGGAAGGAAGGAAGTGCGGCTTTTTGCATCCAGCGAGAGGAAAATCGCCGCGGTAATCAGGGACCAGAACGATTTGCTTGCAAAAATCCCCTGCAAATGGACAAACGAATCGAACGGCTCTGACGACTGCGTGTATTATGTCGAGGATGTTAGGGCAGGGGTGTTCCTTGACAAGGGATATTCGGTGCTGCATAGGAGGCCATACACCAAGGGCGAAATTATCAGTGAAGCGGTTGCAGGCAGGCCCTTGCCGCCGAAAAGCACCAGGCACATAATACCAAACAGGATAATCCGGCTGAATTTCCACCTCGGCTACCTGAATGAGCCAAGGGATACGGCAATGAGGATGCTTGTGGAAAGCGTGAAAAGAAGGGTGAAATACGGCTCGGCAAGGTATTATACGGAGCCGGTAATTGTAATGTATTGATTGATGGCTGGAAAAAAGGTGCGCGGATGCGGATGAACGGATTGGGTGCGGTTTGCGATGCTTGACTATTATGCGGCTTTGGGGCCGACCGTGAAAAAAATAATCGGGCTAATTGTGTTTGCCCCGATAGTATTCATCCTTGGGGCGGCAGTTGGGCTTAATGCCGCGCTTTCCGGGCTGTTGGTTTTGGGATTTTTCCTTGGCATGGTTTTCCCGGACCTGGATGTGTTCACAGGCTGGATAAGGACGACTTTCCAGACAATGCTGCTGATTATTTTCCTTGCCGCAGGCATAATGGTTTATCCGCTTGGCTGGGGCGTGATTGGAGGATTTTGCCCTGCGAAAGTGATTGGGGAAATTGCGCCCGCACTTGAAGCCGTGGCTGCATGCAAGCTCGGGTTTGCGGTTTTGATTGGGCTTGCCGCGTATGTTTTGGCATGGCTTGCGGTGTCGTGGCTGCCTGCGCGCAATTCGTTCCATTCCTGGGGCGCTGCCGTGATGTTTGCAGGCGGGCTTGGCTTGCTCAACAGGGCGATTGCCCTGACTGCCAACCCATGGCCGATTACGGTTGGATTTGGGGCAGGCTATGCCTTGCACATACTTCTTGATGGGAAGAAAACTTACGAAGGGGAAAGCGTGCTTGCGCCTGTCCCAAAGAATGCGCCGCCGATAATGAAGCATCTGAGGTTTTGACTTTTAGAAATCAGAATCGCCGAAGAGCGCCCCGCGCTGATGCGCGGTACTCTGCCGCCGAGTTGATGATAGCGGTTTTAGCATTGGAATTGCCTTTTTGCAAGGCGCGATGGCAGGGCAGTGGGATTTTTCAGGAAATCCGCCAATGCATCTAGGTCTTCTTTTTGATTCATCCTTCCGAACCAGTAGTCGCTGCCGTTTGCCTGCACTTTTACCACGTTTGCCATGCTGCACGGGCCGAGGCAGTATGGGACGGAAAGCGAAACATGCTGGAGATTTGATTCCTGCAGCATTTTCGAAAATTCCCTTAGCATCACTTTCGGATTCCCTTTTTCCGGATGCCCGCAGCAGCAGCCTTCGCACATTGACACCAGGATGTTTTGCATGATGGGATTGGATTGCGCAGGATAAAAACTCCTCTTACGCTGGTTTGGGATTATTTGCCGAATTCTGACAAAAGCATTGCCGCAAACATGAGGATTGCCCCGGACAATTGCAAAAGGGAAAGTGTTTCGCCCAAAAGGAAATACGCGAAAATTGCGGCGAAGGCCACTTCGCATACGAAAATCAAGGACACTTTGGATGGCTCGATTACCTTCTGGGCGCCGATTTGGATGAGGAAGGCGGCGGCAGTGGCAAATAGGCCGAGGTAAATTGGGATTGAAATTGACTCTGCCGTAATTGTGGCTGGGAATTCGCCAAGAAATACGGTTAAAACCGAGCCGATTAAAGCAACCGTGGCAAGCTGGGAAAAAGTGAGCCCGACAGTGCCTGCATTTTTCGTGAATTTTGAAACTGCGAGGATGTGGATGGACCACATTATTGTGCCTGCGAAGGCTATTGCGTCTCCGATGTTAAGGGCTGCGCCGAAGCCGGACAAAAGATAGAGGCCGAAGATGGCAAGGATGCAGGAGAAAATGACATTATTTGATGGGAATTTCTTAAGGAATGCCGAGGAGAAAATCGGCACAAGCACCACATATAGGCCGGTGATGAATGCGTTGCTTGTTGCGGAAGTGTAGATGAAGCCGGTGATTTGGAAAAGGAAGCCTAGGAAGAAGATTACGCCAAGAATTGCCCCGCGGGTAATGTCATAATTGGTGAGTTTTTCCTTTGAGAAATGGATATATGCGCCTAATGCCAAGGATGCGATGGCGAACCTGAACGCTATGAGCGAGATTGGGGTGTATGCTGAGAGCGCCTGTTTCATAATCGGGAAAGTGGTGCCCCATACGACGGTTGCAAGAAGGCAAAGCACAACCCAATGCCAGTAGGATAATTTCATTTTTGGGATTTTGGGGTGAGAGCTTTTTATTCTGCCTAATGCACAATTAATTTGCAATGACGACACCGCTCCAGTTGGTTAGCCTAAAAGGCGATGACCATTCAGAGTAGCTTCTGAGCGACATATTTCAAGGTTGAATTCACCAAAATCGGATTTCACAAATCGTTCTGTCAGGAAACAGAAATCGCCAAATTCTGTTCTGGAGAAAAACAACTCTGTACTTATCTAATTTTATCTATCTTGTCTTAAATCAGTAAAGATTATATAGGTATACTTTACTAAATACAGACATGATAATCGGTTTTAGTAAACCAGAAATCAAGGCATTGCGCCAAATATGCCAGAGGGAGGGCACACAAGGGCAGCTGGCAGCCAAGCTTCAGGTAACGCAGGGGTTTGTTTCGCAAATATTGCAAAAACTGGCAGAGAAAGGAATAATTGACATTAGGAAAGAGGGAGTTAAGAAAATCGTCAGGCTGTCAACTGCTTCTCATGCACAGAATTTCAAGCTGATATCCGATTCGAGACGTGATGCGAAGATAGAGAATTGGCTTTCCGGATATGCGATGGACATACTGGTAGGGATACAGGCAGGAGAGTCCAAGAAACAGATACTGAAGGAAACAGATTGCTCAAGGGCTACGCTTTACAAGTGCATAGCTGCACTCATCTCCTCCGCAGTATTGAACGACAAAGCACCTGCGGAAGCAAAGGAAAGCCAGCTTGCTATAACCGAACCTCTGATGAATGAATTCGTAATTTCTTACGCCGATAATTTGGAGCTGAACGCCCTGCGGGAGATAAAAGGGCGCAATTTGGCGATTTTCAGGATTGGAAAGCATGTGATTTTGAGAACCGATGCCAAGGAAGTGCCGGATTATTTCACCAAAACGGGCAGCACCGCATTGGCGGAAAACGGATTGGAAGCCATGCTGCCGGACTATTATGACTATTATTACAATCTGGATAAGAAAAAACGGGAAATAAGCTTGGAGGAGTCTTTCATCCACGCGCTGCTGATAACTTCCCGCCAGCACAAGCAGGACTTGACTGTGCTTACAATATACTTTGCCAAGAACCGTAGCCGCCTTGAAGTGCGGGCGCTGAGGGGCTTTGCAAAGCAATACAGGGTGAACGAAATCCTGAATGAAGTCCGGGGAAAAACAGAATTCTACAACGAGATGAAAGACAAGGAACTCTAGTTGGAGTTGACGGCACCGTCAATTTCGCTTGCCGTAAATTCCTTTTCCATGAGATGCGCCTTGGCTTGTGCGGGTGTCAGGCCTTTCTTGAGAAGGGCTTCGTATGCCAGCCGAACAATGAGTTTTTGATCCAGTTCGAGAAGCTGGTCGGCAATTGGCACAGAAATATTATGCTTTTCCTCAAGGTCCATGAATTTATTGTAGAGAAGGCCATAATAGAAGTTGCTTTTGCTTTGGTCTTTGCACTCTTGCAGTATGATTTTCCAATTCATTCCGCCGGGAGATATTATTTCCGCCATATCGTTGGTGTCCTTGTCCCTTTCAGTGATTCCCTTGAACAGAACGACATCTTCATTAGAAACAAGCAGTACGGTCAGGCTGCCATAAACTTCAAGAAGGCTTGAACGTGAAATCATTTTTTCAGAAAGGGAAAGAGCGCCGCAAACTGAATTTGTAAACAGGTCGAAACGGAAATCCCCCTCATCCATCCAAATGCTTGATGCCTTCATGTCTTCGTATGCCTTTTCAAGTTTTACCGATTCGATGAAGCCTGACACTTTTAGGGCTTGCGCGAAAACGTCGTGGTCTTTCCGATTAGTAAATACAAGGTCAAGGTCTTTGGTGCCAATCTTCTGTAAGCGGAAGCACATTGCGCCGCCGCCAAGAAGATAAACCGTAATCGGACGCCTGAGCTTTGCGCCGAGGCTGGTGAAAACCTCCTGAAGCTTTTCCCTACCGAACATTTTTCTTTCCACTGCCATACTGCATCAGTTAAATATGATGGGGATGTAGATAAATGGTTTTCGGAACCGAATTTCCGAAAGCTGCTTGCGAATGTTCGTGAGCGCGCCCATCGCGCCTTCCCTGGTAGCTTCTGAGCGCTATTGAATTTATCAGCGGATAAAATTTGAGGATTAAATGGCAAACTCGGCAAAAGAAGGGGCAAATTCCGGCATTCAAAATGCCATGGCGCGCGGAGTTTGGAATGACGACCTGTTGCGCGAGTTCGGGGAAAAGTTGTCAAGGGACGATTTTGCCGGCGCGCAGAAAATTGTAATGGGAAGCGTGCATGATGGCGCCCTCCACGGATACCTGGCAGACTTATTGATAATTGAAATCGAGACGCGCCTTGAAAACTCGCACGCGGCACAGGCGAAAAAATGCCTTGAATTGCTGCTAATTTGCGCACCGGACAGGAAAGATGAGGCGCACATGTGGTTTGCGGATTACCACATGGGGCAGATGCAGAAAAGCCTCTCGAGGGGGAGGATTGCCTCGTTCGGGCACGACCTTGAATGCATACTTGAATATGCCCCGCACCGAAAAGAGGAGGCGCATTCCCTGATTGCCCAATACTACATGGACAAGCTGAAGAGCTGCATTTACGAAAACAGGGGGCAGGTTGCGGAAAGCAAGGCGCTTGGCGACCTGATGCGCTATGGCCCCTCGCGCAGGGAAGAGGCGTATAATCTGTTTGCGGAACGGGCGCTTGATGAGATGAGGCATGCGCTTTCAAATTATGACAAGGACTATGCGAAAATAACCATGGAGGAGTTCCTCAAATACGCGCCACACCGCCAAAAGGAGGCGCAGGCGATGTGGGAGCAGCACTTGGAAACCGCGCGCAAGCGAAAGCTGTACGATATACTCGGGATTGAAAGGGCTGCAACGGAAGAGGAGATTAAGCAGGCGTATCGGCTGCTTGCCAAGAGGCTGCACCCGGACGTGAATTTGGACAATCCTGCCGCTTCGGAACAGATGAGGCACGTCAATGCCGCATATGGAATACTTGGCGATCCGGAATTGAGGAAAAGGTATGACATGAGGGGCGACAGGAAGGAGTTCAATTGAGCAGATTGCTAATAATCGACTTTCGGGCATTCGGCTATCCGGGTGGTTTTGAACGTTGTTAATCCGACCGAATTTGTCATTTCAACTTTAATTGTAACCTGGAGGTTGAGCCCCGCGTTCACCTGCTCCCCGTATGCGTCGGTGGTGTAATACCATTCCGAATTTGTCGGCATGTCTTTGGAGCGGCGCGTGCACGATTTCTTCACCGGATCCGTTTCCCAGCTGCCGCACGAGAATGCGCTGTTGGGGCCTCCGACGGTCGGGGAGGTGGTGACATAAAATATGTGGCCGATGGGGCCTTCCATGGTGCCGGATGTGCGTATGAAGTATGAGCGGGCGTATTTTGCCCCCATGTTACGAAGCACTCCTCGGACATCCCCAGTGTATTGCTCGGTTATCTCGCACGTGCCGGTGCCTATTGTGGCGGAGGAGGGCACTTTTTTCCTGCATGAAAAGTCGTCGCAGTATTCGCCCTTTGCGCATTCGGAATCATTTATGCAAATCCTGCACACCCCATTATCGCAGAGGTTTGATTTGCAATCCGCGGCAACCTTGCATTCGGGCTTGTCTTCGCAGAAGCCGAACTTCGAGCAAATCCGCTGCCCGCAGTCGGAATCGTTTTTGCAGAGCACGCAAGTGCCATCTTTGCATACGTTGGTGAAGCATTGGCTGTTATTCGTGCATTTTTCCACTTCCCTCGCCTTGCAAACTTTGTAATTGTCGCAGTAGCCGCCGGGGCAATCGGAATCCTTGGTGCAATCCACGCATTTCCCCTTATCGCATTTGCCAGTGCTGCAATCACTGGCTTGTTTGCATTGGGCATCGTGCCAGCAGGCGCCGAATAGGCATTTTCCCCAGTTGGGGCATTCATAATCGGCTTGGCAGGTTGCGCATTTGCCGTCTTTGCAAAACGCGGTGGCGCATTGGATGCCTTTTGTGCATTCTTTATCAGGCGGCGGGGGAGGGGGAGGAGGTGGAGAATTGGGCAATATCGTAAGTGATGCTTGCTTGCATATTTGCTCCCCTGCATCATCCTTTGCGCACACTTCAAAAGAATATGTTCCCGGCGCTTTGGGCGTGCCGGATAATAATCCGTTCATTCCAAGCCAAATCCCGACAGGGGGGAAACTTTTCATGGCTCCGGGCGTGAATGAATACGGAGGGCTGCCGCCTTTTGGATTTTTAGTTGCTGCATCTTTGCCGCAGATACCGTTTGCATCTGCAAGTTCAGGCTGGCAGAAGGAATAGCCGTACGGCATGTCAACTTTTCCATCGGGAAGTTTTTCAGGGGCGGAAAATGCGAGCTGGGACTTTTGTTTTGTGCACCCCCCTGCAACAAGAAAAACAAAGAGCAGGAAGAATAGGGCGAATGCGCACAATCTGCGTGAAACGAAAACAGCTTTCACATAGGTGGTTATTGGAAGCATGCATATAATTCTTCCCCACTTGTCGGCCCTGCGGCGGGAGGCGGAAATTCTCCCCGGATTCCAATATCCGGGAAGTTGTATTATAGCAGCCTCGCAAAATTGCTCGACTGCTATCTAGCAAACCCGCGTCGCAACCGCACGTACGAATTATCGGATTACTTTTCGGGTTTGCTATAAAGGAATAATTTATAGGCGACGGCGGCATGCAATTATAAATTTTGCGAAAATTAGACTGGCGTGAATGCGTATTTTGACGGCAGGGGCAGGGAGTTGCGCGGCATTTACATCGCCCTCCCCATCGTGATGCTGCTTTTCCTATTTTTCGGGTGCAACCAGGCGGAGCTTACAGATCCGGCAGCTGCACCGCCCCAGGCTGGCAACGCCGGGCAAAATCCTTCCCCCAACGCGAACATTCCCGCAGGAACTGCCATTGCAAAGCCATCATGCGAGGGCAATGGGCTCTTCGGCGGAATTGACTGCAGCAGGAAATGCAAGGAAACCGAGGAATGCAAAATACAGGCTTCGCCGTATAAGGATTTGACGTGCTATGCATGCAAGCCAAAGCCGGAAAATCCGTGGCCGTGCGGGGAGCACTGGGACTGCAGCGCATGGGACGATTCGGGCAAAGGCGTCCAATACGGCCAGGATGGAGGGGGGACGATAAAACGGGCAAGGACATGCAAAGATAAAAATGCGTGCGGAACGACAGAAACAAAGCCGGATGAGGAGGAAGTGCTGGATTTGCCGGATTTCATGACAATTGTGGACGGAACGCCCTCGGATAAATTCATAGTGGGGCAGAACAGCAGGATAGGCCTGAGGGTGGAGCCGGGTGAGGATGGATGGGAATTGCCGATACGGGCATACCTGCGAAACAATGAGGGGGCGCAGATTGGAAGCGGCTACGAATTTTACGGCAAGGATAATGCGCAGGAAGGGGCGCCGGGTGCGCCGGTTTTGATTCGGGTGCAGTGCCCCCCTGATGCAAAGTGCGAAGCGGCCACGGACTGGGGAAATAAGATTGTTACGCTCCAAAAGACAAGCGGCGCAACAGTGGATTGGACATTCTTATGGGGAGATGGGGAATATGTGGCGCCCGTGGATTTTGGGATAACGCCCAAAGACTGCGCTGAAAGCTGGTCGTGCGGGGCATGGCAGCAATGCGTAAGCGGCGTGCAAAGCAGGATATGCGCGGATGCGAACAGCTGCGGGACAACTGCAAGCAGGCCGGTGGCAGAGAGGCAGTGCACGGAGTGCGTGTCGGACTGGCGGTGCAATGACTGGGGCGCTTGCGCAGGCGGGACGCAGGCAAGGACATGCAATGACTGGAACAATTGCGGGAATAACGGCACCAGGCCGGAAATTTCTCGCTCTTGCCAGACACCGGTGGCATGCTCTGAAAACTGGGTGTGCGATGCTTGGGGCGCGTGGGGAAGCTGGGGCGCCTGTTCAGAGGCAGGCTCGCAAAGCAGGACGAGAACGAGAGGCTGCACAGACACGAATGCCTGCGGAACCGTGGAATATAAATCGGAAACGACACAGGCCGAGTCGCAGCCATGCGCTTATACTCCGACGCAGCAGAAGCCGGAGTACAGCGCCCATGAAAGCGCGCTTGGCAGCAAGATTTCAAACCTCGACTATAATGGGGCAAATGAAAATAGGGATTTGAGCGCAACGGGAGGGGAGTATGGATATAGGATACTTGGGATACCGTCGCACGTTACAATAACGGTGTGCGTATCCGCCGATGCCCCGTTTGGCTTCGTCGAATATCCGCAGTACCATTATGGATTTGATTTCACAGACACAACGCCCGGGTGCACGGACATTTACAACAAGAACAGCTGGGCAAACGGGCTATTGGTGCACCTTGGGGACCCCACCCCCGCAAATGTGAACGCGCACATAACCGTAGTGAAAAAATAAGGCGGAAAAATGAAAAAATACTCGGGCGATAGCCCCCACCATAGCCTTTTCTACCCTCCCTGCGGCATATTACCCAATCCCGGTTGTCTGGCAGGCCGAATTTCGCCCTGCCGCCCGCATGAGAAATCGTTGCGGGCCTTCTTAGCAAGCTGATATATCCGTGGATCTCCAAGGCAAAATGCCTTGGGTGAAAAATCACGGAAGGGTGTTGAAATGAAATTCGAGGAAATGGGGCTGTCAAAACAATTATTGGATGCGCTTGCCGCAATGGAATTTACTGCCCCGACTCCGATTCAGGAGCAGGCGATACCCCTTTTGCTAAAGGGGGAGGATTTGATTGGGCAGGCGCAGACCGGCACTGGAAAAACCGCAGCGTTCGGGCTGCCCATTCTTGAGGCTTGGATTAAATTCAACGGTGTTGGCCCAAATCATGTTCACCCCGACAATACCCATAACCCGCTCAACATGAGGAATGTGCATGCCAGGCACGGCGGGCATGAGGGGAATGAGGAAAGGAACGCCCCGAGCATAGCGGTTCCATCTGCGCTTATTTTGGTTCCAACGCGCGAGCTTGCAGTTCAAGTGCATGCCACATTGCAAAAGATGGCGGGCGGCACAGGCGCGCACGTGGTGGCAGTGTATGGCGGGGTGGAAATGCGCAAGCAATTGAGGATGTTCCGCACGCCGGTGGATGTGATGGTGGGCACTCCGGGCAGGACTCTTGACCACATGCGCCAGGGCACGCTCAATGTCGGAAAAGTGAAAACAGTGGTGCTTGATGAGGCGGACAGGATGCTTGACATGGGATTCATCCGCGACGTTGTGAAAATACTTGAGAGGATGCCATCGCATAGGCAGACCTTGCTTTTCTCAGCCACGATGCCCAAGGAAATTACGCAGATTGCGCACAAATACATGCGCAATCCCAAGACAATCAAGGTGTCGGAGGACAGGTTGACCGTCGAGGGGGTAAAGCAGTATTATGTGCGATGCCAAAACAGTGAGCGCATGGGCATGCTGCTTGCGGCGATGCGAACGCAAAAGCCATTTCTCTCCCTTGTGTTCTGCAGGATGAAGCATGAGGCGAAAAGGCTTGCGCAGCAGCTTCGTGCGAACGGGTTCAAGGCCGACGCGATGCACGGGAATTTGAACCAGAAACAGAGGGACAGGACCATGGAGGGGTTCAGGTCGGGGAGAATTGACGTGATGGTGGCAACGGATTTGGCATCGAGGGGAATAGATGTTCCCGGAATTACGCATGTGTTCAATTACGAACTGCCCCCTGACCCGATGACATATGTGCATCGGATTGGGAGGACGGCGCGGGCTGGCGCATCCGGAACGGCAATTTCATTCATCAGCGGCGATCCGCGCAACGCGCTTTGGGACATAGAGAAAACAACAAATTCCAAACTTTCGGAATTGCAGCTTACGCCTGACAAGCCAAACCCGGTTGAAAAGAGGGAAGGGCATGGGGAACAGCCGAGGGAAGGGCAGAATGCGCGGGGGAATCGCGAGGGGCAAGGAAGGCGGGGCGGGCATTCTTCACGCTTCGGGCAGGGGAACGGTGAAGGGCGAAGGGAGCATTCTGGGGAAGTAAGGCACAGGGGGCATGATTTTGGGCAACACCCGCAAGTCCGCCATGCCGCACCGCATCAAATCCAGCATCCGCAAGCCGGCCACATCATGCCTCGCCAAACTCAACATGTGCAGGGGGTGCAGCAGCAAACACAACATTCGCAAGCAAGCCATGCCGCACCGCATCAATCACAGCATCCGCAAGTCGGGCAGCAGCAAACACAACATTCGCAAATCAGCCATGCCGCACCGCATCAACCGCAGCATGCACAAGCAAGCCATGCCGCACCGCATCAACCGCAGCATGCACAAGCAAGCCATGCCGCACCGCATCAACCGCAGCATGCGCAAGTCGGGCTGCACCAACCGCAGCATTCACAAACCGACCATGCCGCGCAGCGCCAAACCCAACATGTGCAAGGGGTGCAGCAGCAAACCCAGCATACACAAATCAGCCATGCCGCGCCGCGCCAAACCCAGCATGCGCAAGTCGGGCAGCAGCAAACACATGGGAGGGAAGAAGGCGGGGGGAAAAAGTTTTGGGAGCGCCGAAAAGAAGGTAATGAGGAAGGCGGCGCACTCAGGCCAAAGCGCGGACCCACCCACCACTCATCGCACCGCAAACGATATTAAAATGGATATGATAATGCGGATGTGATCAGATGGAAGTGATTGTCCGCAAGCCGACCGAAGCTGAAAAGGCGGAAGCGCAAAAATGGGGCACTTGGGAAAAGGAAGAAAGCGAGTTTGACTGGCAGTATGACGAGAAGGAAACTTGCCTGATTCTTGAAGGGAAAGCGGAAATATTTTCAGACGGGAAGAAAATTGCCGAATTTGGAGCGGGCGATTATGTTGTTTTCCCGCAGGGGCTTTCCTGCACGTGGAAAATAACAAAGAAAATAAGGAAGAAATACAAATTCAGCTAACTGCCTAGAGGCGGGTCCTCGGTTCCATCCGATGCGGGAAGCCCGTATTGCACCGGCTTGGGAGTTACCGCTATCAGCTGCTTTCCGCAATCGGTTGGCAGTTTGGCGTTTGCGATGGCGTTTTCGATTTCAGGCGCAAGGGAATAAACGTAGTTGGGGCCGCCTTCCTTGGTCTGGTAGGAGAAGACAGAAGCCGTTAGGGTGGAGCAGCCATTGTCCACATGGTAAACCCTCATGGTGGCATTCACCTGGGAAGAGAGGCCGAATGCATCCAGCGTGCCGGTGAAATCGCCATATGTTTGGTTTGTTGAAAAATTTGCCTCGAAAATTTCAGAATTGAAGCTGCCGATTTGCTTTTTGTAGGAAGCCTTGGAATAAACCTTGTTCGCAGTATCCTCTAGGGCCTCTTCAAACATTATCTGCACGTTTATTGCCCTAGATTGGGAGGAAATGACCACCATGTCCGCGTCCCAGCGGTCGTATTTCGTGTACCTGCCCGAGTATGACGGGCCGTAATTGTAAGCGTAATAATTGGCAACTGAGCTTTCATCATAGTCATCAAGCTCGTATTCTTTTGGCAGGGTTAGGGGCGAAGCAGGGGCGGAATTTTGGCCCAGGCACCCGAATGAGAGCAGCAACAGGGCCGCAAAAAGGAAAAGAAAGAAGATTCTTGCCAGCCAAATCACCGGAATAATGCGTTGGGACGGGTTTTTAAGATGGCGGGGGAGGCGGCATGTCATCTCTCCCTTCTGTTGCCGGAATAGGGGCGGAAGGGGCCGGCAAGGCTGGCGGTTGAGGCGGGTATTGTGTGCTGCCATTCACTGCTGCTTTTGGCTGGGGGCTTGGAGCCGGATTGCCATCCTGGGAAAAATTTATGCAGCCGTAAATAAGAAGCAAAACGGCTGCCAAAAATAAAGCCAAAATAGATTTCCTCATCCATACACCTTCAGTAGCGGGGCTGCCCGGAGGCAGCCATTCGCAAATCCATCATCCATCTTCAGTAGCGGGGCTGCCCGGAGGCAGCCATTCGCAAATCCATCATCCATCCACCTTTTAGGAAGGGGGCGACGGGGGCGAATCATCGCCGTATCCTAGCTGGCAGGCTGCCTTTACATTGAGCCAGTAGGCCTTCCCCGGAGATAATGTGGATGAGAACACATAGCTGTGCCCTCCGATTGTGCTGGCGTAATACCATGGGCCCCCGTTCACCTGGCAGGTGCCAAGGTAGTTGGAAATTGCCACCTCGGATTCAGGTGCGCCGATTAGGTTCCAGCCTGCGAAAAGCGGGGCTGGCGTTATTTGCGCGCTGCCGGAATTAGTTACCTTTACATTGCATTCCTTGCCTGCGCGCACCCAGTAGCCATAGCCTGCGGCAAGTGTTGACTCCTTCACATAGCCTGTCGAGGCAAGCCTCCATGCCGTCGGCTTTGCATCGCATTGCGATGCCACCTCATCCATTGAAACTTTTCCGGATGCGGTTGGCACGGATACCATGTTCCAGCCGGGAGAGAGGTGCAAGTTGGTTGTGCCGGTTGCAGGCCCGCCCACCGTGAGCTTGAGCTGCTGCGTTGAGACGAGCCTATAATCTCCGGACACACGCTGGTAGACATTCACTGTTGCATATTTTGTGCCCGCGCTTTTTGCGCTGAAGTAGGCGGAAACAGTGGCGGATTCGCCCGGGGCGATGGTGATGTAGTCTGTGCGCTGCTCGGCTGATGCGTCAATGGCTGCGGTTGCCGCAGCAGATATTACGGTGTTGTCGCTGCCCTCAAGGTAGTAGGTTTTGCCGCTGCTGCCTTTGTTGCCATTTCCGTTCTCTTCGTCCTTGTCGTTGCCCTTGCCTTCCGCATTGGCTTCGCCTTCGTTGCTTTTCTCCTTCTTGCCTTCCTTTCCGGAAAAGCCGGCATTTGCGCCATAGAAGGAAGTGACCACCTTGAACTGCTGCGAGATTGTTGAGCCCGTGGATGGCGTGTAGGTTATTTTCGAGGTGATTTTCACATTGTCGTGCACGTGGATGTCGGTCGGCTCGGCATTGACATTGAGCGAAACCGCATTGCTGTTTGCTGCGCCCACATTCACGGTGATGCTGGTTGTTGCTGAAACCCCCTTGTCATCGGTCACTGTGAAAGTGGGAGTGTAGGTGCCGGCATTGTAATAGGTGTGCGTGAAAGTCGAAGTTTGGCTTGCAACAGCATTTTGCGCGGCATATTGCCCGGTGCTTCCTTCATCCCCCCAAACGACTGAATATGACAGGTAGCCGTTTTCCGGGTCGGACGCACGCACCGACCATGTTGCGCTTTCGCCTACGCCAATGCTGGTCGGGCCTGATGCGCCGGAAATGACAGGCGCCTTGTTGGACGGCCAGTTTCCGGTCGCCCGTGAGAGGGCGGCTGCAAAAACCTCATAGGCTTGCGCCCCTTCAACCACTTCGCCCGTAACATAATTCCCGTTGCGGGTGCCGATTACGAATATCGGGGTGCCGGAAATGCCAACACGCTGCGCTTCGGCCATTTGCGCCGAAACTGCCGTGGCTTTCGAGCCCCCGGTCAGGCATGTGCTGAATTGATTCGCATCAAGGCCGATTGCGGATGCGTCGGTTTGCAGCGTGTTGTCATCGGTCTGCACGTTTGCAAAAATCACATCGTGCATTTGCCAGTATTTGCCCTGGTCCCCGGCGCATTCGACTGCTTCAGCCGCCTTTTCGGCAGTAGGATAGAATGGAAGGGGCAGGTTCATGTGGATGAAATTCACGTTATTGCCGAAGTTTGATTCTATCTGGCGCATTGTCGGCTGCACCCTCTGGTCAAAAGGCCCGGGGAATTCGGAAAATTCCACAATTGACACTTGGGCATTCCCGCTTCCCTTGATTGCGCGGCCTGCGACATAGACACTGACCTGGCGGCCTGATGGCTGCTGCGGTTCGGTTGGCTTTGCCTGAGTGCCATCAAGGCATTTCACTATTTCGTGCTGGCGGTCCTGGAAGTATGCCCACACGCGCCTCTGCTTGCCATCTGCGGTTTTCCAGTCAGTGTCTTCCTGCCCCGGCACGAACCAGCGCGACCAGCCGTCGGAAAATTGCACGCGGTACTGCAGGATTTCAGGGTGCGAGCTTGTGTCAAGGCCGATGTTGGTGAATTCGGCGCTGCCGCTGCCGCCTTCGCTAATTGTGGTGCTGCGCGCGCAGTATTTGGCGCTGAGCGAGGATGGTTTGATGCAGGCGCCATTGGAGCAGCCGTACTGGCAGTAGTATTGTGTGCTAAGCCCCACGGATTCGGATGACTGCGTCCTGTAATTGTTGTTGCAGTGGTATTCTGTCAGAGTGTTGCCGTTGCAGGTGTCGGTATAGGTGCCGATGGTGTTGCCGGATGAATCGCGCCAGGTGGTGGTGCTTTTTGCCTCGAACCTTGCTCCGGCGTCATCCTCGTTGCAATAGGAAGCAGCCGTGCCCTGTGAACCAACTCTTACGCTCATGCTTGTTTTGGCAGTCAATCCCTTTTCATCGGTTATAGTGAAAGTCGGATTGTAGGTGCCTGCTGAATAGTAAATATGAGTGAAAGAGGAAGTTTGCAATGAGGCGACGGTTAAGGCTTGCACGCCAGCGCTGCCCTCGTCGCCCCACACAACGGAATAAGAGAGCGGGCCGTTTTCCGGGTCGGATGCAGCCACTGCCCATGTGCCGCTTGCGCCTGCATTAAGAATGGATGGGCCGGACACACCGGAAACAACCGGGGCACGATTTGTTACTGTTGGCACGGTGTAGCCTTCGCAGCAGCATTTCACGCTTGCTCCTGAAATGAAAGAGTCGCCGCACTGGAAATTCTTTGAGGGTTCGCCTGCGCACACGCTGTTTGGGTAGAATATTGCGCCAAAGCGGGAGTTTGTTTCAACTGGATGCATGCAGCCGTAGTTCTGGCATGTTTTGCCCTGTGAACCGCAAAAGTCCGCGCAGTTTGTCATCCTGTTTTGAGTGGACGTGTCGATGCATGCGCCGAATTGGGAATTGCCCTGCTGGGAATATGGGGCGATGCCATCGCGTGCGCCATAGTCGCAGTATTCGTCCCAATAGGTGTCGGGCGTGCCGTCCAATATGCACTGCTCCGCATACCTTGACCCGCATGCATAATTCTGGTAGCCGTTAACCAGGTCTATCCGTTCCTTTGAGGCAACCGAACCGCTGCCGCAGCTGATTGCTGCACGGTAGACATATGTGGGAGAGCCGGCCGCCTGTATGCCAGTGCCAGGAAGCGCCACTGGGATGAATGAGGATTTGGAGCCGTATTTTGCGAAATAATCCGCTTCGGAGCTTGAAGATGAAATGTCGGCCGCGGCCAGCCCGGAAAGCAACAGCGAGAATGCCGCAAATGCCATCATGCATGATTTCCAATTCATCTAACCAACTCCAAATTGAAATGAATTTAACTTCCGCTTATGCGATTGAATTGTTCGGCGCGAACTTTGCTTATATAGATTGGGCGGGGCGGAGGCGGTTTGCATTTATAAAGGATGCCCGGCGCGGTCGGGAAAATACGCCGATAAAAGCTATTGCAGGATTTCCTTTTTCACGCTCGCCAAAAGATTGCGGCCGAACGGCTCTATTTTGATGATGTTTTTCCGCTCGAGCGAGCGGAGGTTGCGCCGCACGCTTGTTTTTGGAATCAGGAGCTTGTGGGCAAGATGCCCGGATTTTGCCCTGCCTCCGTTGTGCAAAAGGAATTTCAGGATTTCCCCTTCGCGCTCGGATAGGGTGGAAAGCACTGCGGAAACTTTCTGGCTGGAAAATGAATGCGCATCAACCGCATTGGCTGCGGCTGCGCTTTGGCTGCCATGGGCTGGAATTTGTTTTCTGGGTTTGCCGCTTTTGCGCGCACTGGAGGCTGCGGATTTTGTTTTTTGCTGCCATGATTTTGGCTGCGCTGGCAATTTGCCGCTGATTGCAAGGTAGATGATGAAAATAAGCGCGATTGCCCCGAAAACGGCGAAAAACAGTACGGGCAGGTCGGAATTTTGCCTGGGCGAATCTGCAAGGCTGGCTTTTGGCGCGATGCTAATTGATGCGGAGGTGGTTTGCCCTGCCTTGATTTGGATGTCGGTTGAATTTGCCAGGGTGCCGGTGTAAGCCGAAGCCGTGCATGAGCCGGATGGAAGCGCCCTGAACATGAATTCTCCCGCAGGGCCCGCCTCCACTTCGGTGACGCCGTTTATGCGCGCATAATCAAACGTGTTGGAGGGGCAGCTTATGCGCACGCGCGCGGACGGGACAGGGGCGCCATCGGACAGCACCCTGCCGGAAAGGCTGCCGGACGGGTAGAAAATGAGCGTGGCATTGGAGCCGGAATAGGATAGGGCGGAGGTCGTGGATGCGAAATCTATTCCTGGAGTGAGCGGAAGGTCAAGAATCGCATCTATGTCATGCGCGCCCTGCGGAAGCTGGAGCAGGAACCTGCCGTTGGCGTCGGTGATGGTGCGGATCACGGTGTCGGAGTTGTTGGCGCGGATAAGCAGCACGATTGCGCTGTTTTGCACAGGAAGGCCGTCGGAATAGAGCGCCCGTGCAAGCAATGGGCTTTCCTGCGTAGGGGGGAGCGGGGGGGGAAGCTCGGTGTCGTTATAGGCGGAGTGGATGGCAGGGAGGAAAAATGCGCAAAGCAGCAGCACTGCGATTGTTGCCTTGATTTGCATGTGGAAAATTCGGCGTCTGTGTTTAAATTGATTGTGGAATGGCGCGTGTTTTTTTCATCATCTTTCCTTCATCTCTATTTTTCCATCTTTCATCCTGAAAGTTATGTCGAATTTCTCAAAAAGAGGAGACAGGCCAAGGATGCAGAACTTCTGTTTTGGATTCAGGAAAACAAGGACGGGCATTTTGCGGATGAACGCCCTTTGGTTTTTGCGGGTTATTTTCAGGTCTATTTCAAATTTGCCGGTTTCCTCTTCCCCGCCTATGCCCTTTGCGGTTGCGCTTTCGCTTTTTTCTTTTGAAAACCCGAGCGAGGCGGCTATTTCATATGGCAGAAAGGAGGTTGTGGAGCCGCTGTCGATTATGGCATTCAGTTCCACCGATTCCCCGCCGCCGAGGTATGTGACAGGTATTTTCGGCTCTTCTATGTAGGTATTCTCGCCTATTTTGCGCTTGGTGAACGGAAAGACGAATTTGACCATCTTTCTCACATCAGGAAATGGTGCATCGGCTCTGACACCCAGTCAAAAAGAGGGCGCTTGCCGGGATATTCCTTTTTCGCCTTATTGAAGACTTCCTTGAACGTATCGCCTGCTGCGACTATTTGCCTGTCAACAATGGCAATCCATTTGCCCGCGTATTTTGTCAAGTCGGCATTGGCGTAGAAATCGAAATTTGCGTCAATTGAGGCTCCCATGTAGGGAATTTCCATTATGATGTATAAATATCTTTCCAAGCCTGCTTTCCGCAAAAACCGGGGCTTAAAGCGGCAAGCAAAAATTCGTTAAAAATTTCACTTCTTCCCCATCAATAATTTTTCATAAGCAAATGAAGCCACGAGCGCCCCGATTATCGGGCCTATCCAGTAAATGGGCTGCGGCTCCCAGATTCCGGATGCAAGGGCAGGGCCGAAGGCACGCGCCGGGTTCATTGCCCCGCCGGTGAGAAGCCCCCCGAAAATGATGTCAAACACAAGGACAGAGCCGATGGCAAATCCGAAAATAGCCTCGGGGGCTTTTTTGCTTACCGCCACCCCGTAAATTGTGAGCACGAGGAAGAAAGTGAGCACCGCCTCAATCAGGATGCCGGGGCCAAGGCCGTAGGTTGGCGGGAAGCCGTAAATTGCAGCGGGCGCAAGGCCGGAAAATATGGATGCAAGAAGCAATCCTGCAACGGATGCGCCGGCAAGCTGCGAAATGATGTAAGAAATGGCAGGCTGCAGCGCGATCCTTTTGTTTGCAAGCATCGCTATTGTCACTGCCGGGTTGAAGTGCGCACCACTAATATGCGCAAGGGAGTAAATCATTGCGGACAGGACAAGGCCGTGCGCAAGGGCTATGCCGACTATGCCGATGCCGCCCTGGCTTGCATAATCGACCACGACCGCCCCGGCGCCGATGAAGACAAGGGCGAAAGTGCCGATGAATTCCGCGATGAAAGGCTTGAAATCCATGAGAGATGGCATGCTTGCAAGGATTATAAATGCAGGGCGTGGATTTGCGGGAAAATAACGCTGCCATAAGATACGCACAGTGAGGGGGGCGAGGCGGAGCAAGCGCCAGGGGGGACGCATCCCCCCGGGGCTTGCGTCGTTGGCAAAGAAGTCATGTTTAAATACATTGCATCCGAGCATTTATCCATGGACAAAGTGATGCGCACCTCGACAGGAATACCCGGGCTGGACAAGATGCTCGAGGGCGGGTTGCCATCAAGAACGATTACGCTGCTTTCCGGCTCCTGCGGCTCTGGGAAAAGCACTTTTGCAATGCAGTTCTTGCACTACGGGGCGAAATACTGCAACGAGCCGGGAGTGTATGTGACTTTGGAAGAGGATCCGGACACGCTGATTCGGAACATGACGCTGTTCGGATGGGACATCGAGGGGCTGATGAGGCAGAAGAAGCTGCTCATAGTCAAGCCCGAAGTGTACAAATTCGATTCGATTAAGCAGATAATTGCCAACGCGATTGAGAAGATACACGCAAAAAGGCTTGTCGTGGATTCGTATTCGGTCATGCTGACATATTTCAGGGACCCTTACGAGGTGCGCAACGGGCTTGTGCAGCTTGACAGGGCAATCCGCAAGATGAGCGCCACCGCGCTTGTGATTTCGGACATCACGGACAATTCGGTCACATTCTCAACCACAGGCGTGGAGGAATTCATAGTGGACGGGGTGATAGTGCTGCACCTTGTGAAGGACAGGGAAAACCCGTACCAGTATTCATCGCGGGGAATGACCATCCGCAAGATGAGGGCCACGCCGCATTCGCTGGATTTGCATAAGTTCGCGATTGGCAGCCATGGCATTGACATAGTGGGGCACGGCCCGCACACCACCGAGATGCAGATGCGCCAACCCGACAAGCATCCGGAAACGCATAAAAAACGCAAAAAGAAGAAAAAGGAAGACGGCCGCCAGGTGGATCCGGCTTCAGTAGTGAATGTGAGCGACCTGAAGCACGGCGCCCACCATGGAAGCTCCCATTTCGGGCATTTGTAAAAAATTGGTGAAAAGGCGGAAAAATAATGGCGGGAAAAAATATCGCACCGGGATTGAAATCAAACGCGGTTAGGAATTCAACCGGGGGAGCGGAGCGGGCGCCCCGGGCCGCAATGCGCGGGCAGAGCGGAACCGAATTTTTGCTGATGTTTGCAGTCGGGCTTGCGTTTGTCACAGGGGCATTCGTGATTGGCTCGGTGTATTCGCAGGAGAGCCTTGGCGCGGCGCAGGCGCAGGATGCTGTAAACCGTTTGTCGCAGGGCGCGGATTATGTTTACACCTTGGGGCCGAATTCGAAAGAGTACATAGATGTGTATTTCCCCCGCGAACTGAGCAGTGTGAATGCAAGCGGCAAGAGGCTGCTGTTCAAGCTTGACGGCTCGGGCGGGGGGACCGTTGATTTCTTTGCAAATACGAAAGCGGAATTGATTGACGCCATGCCAAAGACTTGGGGGCAGCAGAAAATTCTTGTGCAGTATTTGCCATCCGGGAAAGTGCTTTTGGGCGAGGCGGGATTGGCATGCAGCCCGTCTTACATAAATGGGGCAAATAATACAGCATATGATGTCACGATAACCAATGTGCTTGACACTCAGATTAGCGGGATATCGGCAGTGCTGGAAGGAAGCATAACACAGACTGCGACAGCAATAGAAACACCGCCTGACACAGAGCTTGACCCGGGTGAGTCCACTACGGCTGTAGTTCGTTTCAATACTGGCGGGGCGCCATCAGGCACATATGGGGGGGACTTGCTCGTAACCTCGGGCAACGGCACATGCGTGACAAGCCTCACCCTGCAGGTTGGCGGGGCGTCAAGCTGCCATGCGCTTTGCAGGTCGGCAGGGTATGCGCAGGGCGAGTGCAGGGCGGATGCATCGGCATGCCAGGCAAACAACGAGGACAACAACAACCCCTCGTTCAATTCAGCTTGCGCCCCACAAGTTTGCTGCTGCGGCCCGTCCACGGACACGCTTGGGCCGATTGTGACTAATTACACAGTATCGAATGCAAACATAACACTGAATACTACAATTAATGCCACATGCGATGATACGCTTACTGGAAATCACAATGTGGTTGAAGGCGTAGCTTGTAAAGGGCTATTTTCAGGGAGCACCTGCATCGGGACAGCGTATCAAATGATTCCGGTGAGCGCTCTAAATACCGTGCGTAACTTTACCGTTGATGTCGGCCCGTTGCCAGGCGGGCAAAACTGCATACCAGTTAAATGCAAAGATTCGTTGGGAAATTGGCCGGCATTGCCTGGTGGCTCTTGCTTCGTAGTTACATCGCCGGATACGCAAGGTCCATTTATTGCCACCATGGCTTCCACAAGCGTAGCCAACCTTGCATTTACAGCAGTCAATGTGACAGGCATAGCATTAGAAATGCCGGTTATTGGGAGCAATGCAACAGTGGCTGGATGTTACGTAAAAGTTAACCCGACAGGTCCTATGCCCGGTCTCGGTTCTTGCCCATCGTGGTCCTCTGCAACTCCCACATCGCCATCAACATATAGCACATCAAGAACTCAGAATTTCAAAGCAGAGCTAGGCACGCTTGGCACAGGAAAGGTGCATAAGGTATGTGCATATTGCAAGGACTCTATCGGCAATTGCGGAGAGGCTTATTTCGAAACTAATACTAGCACATATTGCCTGAGCATTGGAGTTCCGACGCCGGATGTTATCATTGCGATAGAAGACGCGCCATCGATGTACTCCCAATACATTACAATAGTTTCAGATAATTCTTTAGTTTGGACAAAAAACCAGACGCCAACGCTGGTCAAGAGCCTCACGTTTAACCAGCTTGCAGGCACGGGTAGAATTGGGTTGAATTTAACTTTATCTGGGGGCGCTGGACAAACGTGCAGGACAAAGTACGATATAAAAGTTGGGGGCAGCACTATACCCAATGGAACTAGCACGGTTGCCCTTACTTGTTCCGGCTCCCCTTGTTCAGCTCCGTTCAATATCCTGAATTCGACCAACTTGGGGACATTTCCTACGCCATTCATTCTGGACTTATATCTAAACATCAGCGGTGGAGGAGCATGCAATGTAAGCAACACCGCATTCTACTTTGAACAAACTAGAATGAACGCCGCAAAGGATGCAGCAAAAGGATTCGTAGATATAACAGATAATAACTCGTTAGTCGGTTTAATTACTTACGCGGGTGGCTCCACCGGATGTCTGGTTAATGGCAATCATCCGAGATTAATGGGTGAAACGCCAGTAAATAACAAAACCGCCATAAAAAATGACATAGATTCGATCAGTGGCACTTGCGGCGGCGGCGGAGCCGGAGGCATCAAAATCCAGAATGCGCTGACTAGTTCAACATCTATTTTGTCCGAAATATTGGCGTATGGAAGGAATGGCTCTGCAAGGGCAGGGATAGTCTTAGCGGATGCCCCTGGATCTGCCAGCGACACATATACTTCTGCAACAATTTGCAGAAATAACAAAATTGTGATATATACTATAGGATTTGCCTCGGCAGACCAGACTGAGCTTGAAAATGCCGCATTGCTCACCGGCGGGAAATATTATTTTGTCCCAGATGGAGCCACTCTAAAATCAATATTCAAAACAATCGGCACTTAAGGTGGGGAATGTGCTAAGGGGCCAATCTTCCATTGAATTCATGCAGGCTGCGGCAGTTTCGCTGCTTTTTTTCACGGTTTGCATGGGGATTTATTTCATGGCGCAAAGTGAATTGGCGGATGTGTCAAGGGCGGCGGACGCAAGGAGGATTTGCTATGAGATTGCATCGCAGATATCCGCCATCGCATCCGCGGGGGAGGGGGCAAGCGCCCCTTTGCTGCAGCCGCAGAAGGCAACAAACGAGGAATACGAAATATTCGTGACAGGAAATACGGGCGCGGTTTCGGTGAATTTCAAGGATGATGGCAACGAGGAAAGGGGCGCGAGCTGCTTTGTGGGGCATAGGGATATTTTGAATGCGACAGGGGCGGCGAACTTCAAAATCAAAGGGGATGAAACGGTTTCCTATTTGGGGGGGGTGGTGCGGATTGGCTAAAATAAGCACTGCCGGAAAAGGGAACGGGGCGCGATGGACCTTAGGGCGCATCAAAGGCGAAGACAGGCAGGCTGCGCACGTTAAGGGGCAAGAGGCGGGGTTTCTCAACGGGTCGGGAAAGGGGCAGTCCGTGTCGCTTGACCTGATGTTCGGGCTTTTCATATTCCTTGTGATGTTCACATATGTTGCTACGGTGCTGTTTGACCTTGCGGACAGGTATGTGGGCAACGCCAACCTTGGGAATGCGGAGCTGGCCGCAATTTCCGCCGCAAACAGGCTGGTGATGGCAGGGGGCGAGCCGTTCAACTGGAGCGCGGATGCGACAAATGCGAAATCCGTAGGGTTTGCGCAGATGCCCGGAGTGCTGGACATGTCGAAGCTAAAGGCGCTTGAAAGGCTCCCATATGCAGAAGCGCATAATGTGGTTGGGATTGGAAATGACTTCTCAATAGTGGTTGAGGAAAACGACGGAAGCAGGTATGCCACAATTGGCTTGCAGGAAAGGAATGCGACATATGTGGTGGAAGTCACCAGGCAGGCGGTGCTTGATGGCAGGCATGTGAATGTGAGGGTAAGGGTGTACGGTGAAGGATGGGGCAGCGGGTGAGGAAGGCGTG
>Ga0082335_1001315_pt1 | contig 54013 bp, 52 predicted proteins | sample Subgrocontami58m_FD_72375 | JGI IMG/M metagenome (GOLD analysis project Ga0082335, IMG submission 72375) | Subsurface groundwater microbial communities from S. Glens Falls, New York, USA - GMW37 contaminated, 5.8 m (SPADES assembly) (version 2) ... | reverse complement strand
CCACACTGCGGTTTGCGTTGCAGGCGGACGAGGGCGGCCAGTATCTCATCGTACAACTGCTGGGAGTGGCCAAGGCCATGGACTTTCTCATCAGAAACCGCATCGTTTCAGCCCAGGAAGCCCAGGCGCTGGGGCTGGTGCACGAAGTTGTCCCGCCAAATGAGCTCATGGAACACACCTTAGAGCTCGCCCGAGAGCTGGCCAATGGCCCCCAGGTCGCCATGCGGCTCCTCAAGCGCATGGTCTACAATTCCGCAGAGATGAGCTTCCACCAGGCTCTGGATGATATCGCATCAAAGACTGCCATATCAGACCATCATCAGGACTCCCGTGAGGGTGTTGCCGCGTTCAGAGAAAAGCGCTCCCCCCGCTTCAACCAGTGGTTGGAGCAGCGTTAACGTGCAGCGCTGACCATGCGGAGAAATTTCAATATCTTTCGCAACGAGGGCACCAACGTAAGCAAGCGACAAGAGGCCCCAGTTCAAGAGTTGAATTAGGCTCCCTGAACCGCTTGAGCAATGGAGGACAGACGATGACCCAGTCTTCTTCTCCCGCGCCTGCCACGGAAACAGTAATCGGACCCCCCGCCGCCCAAGCGCTGCCACACTTGAGCATTGCCGTCAAGGTTGTCGGTGCGCTCGTGGCGGTCTACGTGCTGTTCTTTCTGCTCCTGGTTTGGTTCTTCACAGGGAGCAGCGCAATGGCGGACGTTGGCATACAGCGGAGCTTGACGGCGCTCGGCGTGTTAGCCATCAGCCTCCTTGTTGCAATCCTTACCCTCAACTGGTTCATCTGGCGCCACCTGGTGGGAAAGAGGCTGCAAGTCTTGACCGAGGCTTGCACACGCCTGGCTCAAGGGGACTTTGCCCACCGGATTGAGATGGCAAAAGTGCTCGGGAGCGCGGACGAGTTCGATACGCTGGCCTCCGCAATGAACGCAACGCTAGAAATGATTCAACAACAGCATGAAGAATTGCAGGACCTGGCTTCCCATGATGGTCTTACTGGACTGCTGAACAGACGCGCGTTCTCAGACAGGCTCACAGAAGAGGTGTCCCGCAGCTTTCGATACGGCCAGAGCGTGTCCGTTCTCATGCTGGACCTTGACGACTTTAAGATAATCAACGATCGCTACGGCCACCTCACCGGAGACCGTGTCCTGCAAGATTTCGCCAAAACAGTGCTGCGTCCATCCATGAGAGTCACGGACATAGTTGCTCGTTATGGAGGAGACGAATTTGTGGTGCTCATGCCGCAAACCTCCCCAGAAGGCGCAATCGAAGCCTGCAAACGCCTTGTGCAACGGTTGGATGGGTTCCTGGAGGCAGAATTGGGCCTCGCTGTCGGACTCACAGTGAGCTTCGGCCATGCATCCTTGCCACAAGAAACACTCACCGCCGATGAGTTTGTGCAGCTTGCGGACCGGCGGATGTATGAGGTGAAACGGCAGCGACAAGAAGTAGCCCAATAGCCCAACGGTCTTTCACGATACCGGAATTCCGAGAGGAGAACGTCACTCAGATGAGCATGTCCTACCCTATAATCAAGAAGCAAGGCGACCTCGCCCCGAGGAAACGCCCAAACCTCCAGGATTACGATAAGATTCGCGACTCGTTCCAGTGGGCGGATGTGGAGAAAGAGATCGACGGCCTCCCCGGCGGAGGGTTAAACCTGGGTTACGAAGCCATAGACCGCCATGTGGCGAAGGGGCGCGCCAACAAGATCGCGATGCTCTGGGAAGGCAAGGCCGGCGAGCAGCAGTCCTTCACCTTCGCTCAGATGAAAGCTGAGACAGACAAGTTCGCCAATGTGCTCCGCAGCCTGGGTGTGAAGAAGGGTGACAGGGTCTTTGCCTTCATGGACCGAGTGCCGCCCCTGTATTTTGCCGTCTTCGGCACACTGAAGCTGGGAGCAGTCATAGGCCCCCTCTTCTCCGCCTTCGGTCCCGAGCCGGTGAGAGACCGCGTGCTGGACTCCGGAGCAAAGGTGCTCATCACAAGCCCTGATCTCAAGCGTAAAATCGCGGAGATCCTCAACGACCTGCCTGCGCTGGAGACCATCGTGATGGTGGGAAAAGGGGACTACGACAAAAGCGACTTTCGGGGCCGCTATGTCGATTACGATGATGCGATGGCATCCGCATCATCCGACTTCGCTGCTGAGCGCACCACCAAAGACGACTTCTCCATCATGCACTACACCTCCGGCACCACCGGCAAGCCCAAGGGCGCTGTCCATGTGCACGGCTCCGTCTACTCCCAGTATCTGACGGGCAGGTATGTGCTTGACCTTCAAGAGGACGACATCTATTGGTGCACCGCCGACCCCGGCTGGGTCACCGGCACCTCGTATGGCATGATTGCGCCCTGGACCAACGGCGTCACCCAGGTCATCTACGAGGGAGGCTTCAGCCCCAGCGCCTGGTACAACATCATCCAGAAATACAAGGTCACGGTGTGGTACACCGCGCCCACGGCAATCCGCATGCTGATGAAGGCTGGGGACGAGGTGCCCAAGCGGTACGACCTCGGCAGTCTCCGCTACACCATGAGCGTGGGCGAGCCGCTGAACCCAGAGGCAGTGGTGTGGGGGCAGAAGGCCATCGGCCTGCCTTTCCACGACAACTGGTGGCAGACCGAGACCGGGGCCATCATGATCGCCAACTATCCTGCGCTGGACATCAAGCCCGGCTCTATGGGCAAGCCCATGCCCGGCATCACCGCGGCCATTGTGGACGACGACGGCAATGAGCTGCCGCCCGGAGAAGAAGGGAACCTGGTTGCCCGCCCAGGATGGCCTTCAATGTTCCGGACGTATTGGGGCAACAAAGAGTTGTACGATTCTTGCTTCCACAACGGCTGGTACTTCAGCAAAGACCGGGCGCGCAAAGACGAGGAGGGCTATTTCTGGTTCGTTGGCCGCGCCGACGATGTGATCAACACGGCAGGACACCTGGTCGGCCCCTTTGAGGTGGAGAGCTGCCTTCTCGAGCACCCGGCGGTGGCAGAAGCGGGGGTCATTGGCAAACCGGATCCCATAGCCATGGAGGTGGTGAAAGCATTCGTAGCATTGAAGGACGGCTATCAGCCCACTGAAGAGCTGCGACGAGAAATCTTCCAGTTCGCCCGCCAGAAGCTGTCCCCAGGCATTGCGCCGCGGGAGATCGAGTTCCTGCCATCGCTGCCCAAGACACGTAGCGGCAAGATCATGCGTCGCCTGCTGAAGGCCCGGGAGCTCGGCCTGCCGGAAGGGGATACCTCAACCCTGGAGGACTAGCCAAGACCATGGGCATCGCTGGGGGAGGCGGCTCATGGTTCGAGGGGTCGTTCGACTCTGAGAGTCTCAGGTCGTTCAGACTCTGAAGAGTCCTCAGACTCGATGAACTCGCTGAGCTCCCCATAACCCGTTCCATACGAGGCTTCGCTACCCCATGGGTTTTCTTCCCCGCAGGCGTCGGCGCGTGCGGCCGCTGGTGGCGTCAGACGATATCACGCTGATGGTGCCGTCCACTTCCAGCACGGCCGCCTTTATCTGCTGCAGATCGTCAACTCCATGTTCTCTTAGGGCCTGCATCACCTCGTCCGGGGTCACTCCTTCTCGTTTAAGATTCTCCTCAACCAGCGCGCCTTCATGAACCAGGAGTGACGGACTCCCCGTAATTTCCTGCCTGAGCCAGGGCACCCGCTGCGCAATGAGGTTCACGATGCGGTTTACCACCAGCAATGTCAGCGCCGCGGTAATCCCTCCCGTGAGGGACACATCCGGGCCTACCATGGCGTTCTGCACCGCGTTCGAGATGATCAGGATAACGACGAGATCGAAGGCCGTCATCTGGCCAAGTTCCCTTTTCCCGGCAATGCGCAGGCCAAAGAGCAGGACAAAGTAGACGGATACCGTCCGCAGGATAATTTCGCCGAGAGTTCCCGGATCGAGATTGAACATGATTTGCCTCTCATCCAAGGTTACCACGACTCTTTCATCCTGCGAATAGCCGCGGCGTTGTCAAGTAATCGAAATGACTGGTAGTGGTTCAGTTTGTTTGTAAGAGAATTTTCCCCGCTCATGGTGAGCCGACGGTTTACCCTGAGCATAGCCGAAGGGAACCATAACGCCGCTCATCCTTCGACAAGCTCAGGACGAGCGGCTCGGTGAAACTGAACCACTACCAAATGACTCAGTGACTCAGATGCAGCCGGCATCCGCGAAAACCAAGAGCCCCGCGAAGTTCGCTCCTTCGGTTCTGGTACCGCAATCGGATGGCGGCTAGAATGAACCTATGCAATCCGCCCTGTCTCCGTATCGCTGGGTCATCCTCTCCCTGCTTGGTGGCGCCATTGCCAGCCGTATCCTGGTGGGCATCTCCCTGGGAATCCTGCTTCCAGACATAACAGAGTCCTACGGTCTGGACGCCGTGAAGCAGGGCTGGCTCGGCTCTGCCATGAACCTGGGCAACGTGGTGCTTGGGCTTCCGGGGGCATGGCTCTTTTCCAGATACAATCCTCGAGTTCTGCTCACCCTGGCCTTGGGCGTCTCTGCCATCTTTACCTTTGCTCAGGGACTGGCTCCGGCGTTCTTGTTCCTGCTGGCCTTCAGAATCTGTACGGGGCTGACCTTTGTGAGCATGAGTCCTGCGCGCACGCTGCTCATCCAGCAATGGTTCCCACTCCGGGAGATCGTGCTTGTCAACGGCATCAACATCGCGGTAGTCGGCGTGGTGGAGGCCGCTGGCCTGACCTTGACCCCCTATCTGCTGGTGGCGCTGGGAAGCTGGCAGAATGTCATGTACTCCTTTGGCATGCTGGGCATGGCCACCACCTTCACGTGGCTCCTCTTCGGCAGGCAGCAAATCAGTGAACAGACCGCAGCCGCACCGTTAGCCGCCCCAGCTTCACCGATGCTCATACTCTTGCGCCACCCCGTGCTGTGGGTTGTTGCACTTGGGCACAGCGCCGCGCCCGGGTTCTGGTGGGCCTACGCGACCTTTTGGCCAACCTACATGTTGGAGACCTTCAACATGCCCCTGACCCTCTCCGGCCTCCTGTTCGGGCTGACCTCTCTGGGGATGGCTCCGGCAGGCCTCTTCTTTGGCTGGGCCTGCTCCCGCCGGCCTGCGCTGCGGCGACCCGTGCTGTGGGGCTGCGGCCTGGGACTCTCCTCCACCGCCATCGCTATGCTATTTACCGACTCGGTGCCCGCCCTTTTCGTGATCTGCCTGATTGGGGGATTCTCATGGGGCTTCAACGCGGTCATCAGCAGCATCCCATACGAGCTGCCGGGCGTGCAGCCGCGCGAGGTGGCCATTGCGGCATCCTTTATCTGGACGACGGGAAGTCTGGGGGGCCTCCTCGGTCCGACCATCGCGGGCATGCTCATCGCCCAATGGCAGAACACGGCTCTGGCGCTGGGCGTCCTGGCGTCACTGGCGCTAGGTGTGAGCCTCTGTGGCTTTGCGCTGAAAAGCCCGCAACCGACAAGAGCGTGAACGCGTAGGGGCACAGCATGCTGTGCCCCTACCTACATCATTGTCCATCTGCACGCCTGTGATCTCCGGTCCCAGGCACGTCTCTCATCACGACGTCTTGGGCACGGCAACGGCGGCTTCCACGCTCTCTCCCCAGGGAAGCTGCACGATGTCCCTGTGGACGCTGTATCCCGCAGGCGGACGGTTTGGGTGAGTGCGGGTGAGCATGAAAAGCCTGTTGGAAACGCCATGACCTACCAGCATCAGCGCGCCGCACGCACAGGCATTGGGTTCAGTCGCCTGCGTTCCCTGTGCGACCTGAAAACTATGCGCTCGCCCGCACTCTCCGGGCGTTGAGACCTCAGCGGCGGTGGAACCGGAGGGGGTGACTGCAAATTTTAGGGGCATGCTCAGATTTCTCCTTTCCGCTCATGGCGTGCAGACAATGGTTTAGGCCGTTCGTTGAGGCTCTCGAAACGAGCGGCTCACCCTTCGGCGGGCTCAGGCAACACCGTGTGCACAAAAATCACACCTCGCAGGACGAGCCGACAAGCTCACAGCAGCGTGGCTCTGGGGGCCCGGCGCAGCCTCCAGAGGCCGGGGAAGCTCGCGCGGTCAACTTTGAGGAGCGCCGCATACTTGCGCGCATTATCCAGGTATGTCTGGTCACCCGTCCGACGAAACTTGTTGAAGTTGTCCAGCATCTTATCAGCGATGATGTTCATGTCAAAGCCCATGACGTAGCGCTCGCTGACCTCGTTCATCGCTTCCATGTAGATCTCGAAGTATGCGGAAAGCTTTCCGAGCAGCGGTCGCTGCTGCGTCGCTTCCGCAAAATCGTGGGTTGAGGCCATGCGGTAGTAGCTCTTGCCGGTGCTCACATGGTAGCCCACGTCTACCGCGGGCGCGGGCGCGAGCGCTCTCCGTCCGTGGTTCCCGCGGCGGCGCCGTCTCAGGCTGGCAGGGAAGACTCCGGTGATAAACAGGGAATAATCTCCCATCTTGCGATAGGCTTCAAAGAGGTTGGGAAACTTCATGGTGTTCTGCATCTGCTCCAGGAGATCGGAGAGCATGAAGGCAAAATGCTTATTGTCCTGGACAATGGGAAAAAGGTCTCGAGTAAAGAGGAACCCGGCCATCATGGCGGAAAGGTAGTCGATGATCTGCGGGTCTGTGCTGTGCCGCTCGACATAGAGGGCTTTGATGAGAAAGAGGTCGAAGAGGCTCTGCAGGCCAATCTGTCGGATCTCCCCGATATCGTCGTAGAAAGTGCTCAGGAGGTCATCCACCTCTGCACGGAACGCGCCACCGACGATGTTCTGCCCGGGGTGCTGCGCTATCTGTTCATGTAGCTTTCGAATCCGTTCTTCTAACGTCCACATAAGTCCTCCGCAGACTGAATGCTCTTTAGAAGCGGCTAAATCGCCGGTGATTTTTTCTTTTCCGTTACATCAATCTGCATCGTAAGAAAATGGCCATGAGGCCACCATCCGCTGTCACCGTCCAGAATACCCGTGCTCACCTCGTATGTTAGCACGTCGCCGTCCCACCGTTTGTTAATAACACCAATGTACTCAGGCCCTCAGGGCGCAGACACGACCTGCTTATGCATGAACACCGTGTAGTCGTTGGCGAGATAGCCCTCCACCAGCACCGCGCGCCGGCACAGCATGGCGCAATAGTCCATTATCTCCTGCGGATGGACTCCGTAATAGCGGCTGGCTCCGTAACTCCCGGAGCTCTCCGGCCCCAGGAAATTGAACGCAACTGCGCGGGTGCATCCCTCGTACATCGCCATGACCATCTGCCGGAAAAACCGCTCGTGGTCTGCAACGCGGATGTTGAGGGTGCCTGAGGCGACCACGTAGTCGCAGGGCTGCTCCAGTCCCTCTTCCAGGATGTCCCGCACTTTGAACGCGCCCTGAGGGTAGTTCGACTGCGCAGCCTGCGCCATTTTGAGGGAGAGGTCGTAGCCCACATAGCGGACGAGGCCGATGTGAAGAGGGCTTACGGGGGCAGAGATCGCTTCTTCACTCCCTCCGAGTCCATCAAGCGGCACAACACGATGTCCCTGCTCCGTCAGAAACCCGGCGAAGTCTCCCAGCCCGCAGCCGATGTCCGCCACGGACACGTCTTTCCACATGCCAACGTTGTAGAGGGCCTGGAAGCGAACACGCTGCGTGTGGGCGCTGATCCAGTGCAGGGAACGGGGGTCCCCGGGCCCGTAGCGCGCCAACTCGGACTCGTAGAAAGCGACGAGCTTGGCGCGTTCTAGTGGATCCATTAGCGGAGGACCGTATTGCCGCTCATGGATTCGACAAGCTCACCATGAGTGCAGTTCTGCTTAACAATGTTCATAGCGAGTTAGGCGGCGCTACCCGCTCGTCCTTCGACAGGTCGTTCAGACTCTGAAGAGTCCTCAGACTCGATGAGCTCAGAGGCTGTGAATCTTTCCCTCTCCCTTGATGGGACCGAAGGTGGTGAGCCTGCGTACCAGAGGTTAGGGAGAGGGTGAAGCGACGCCTGCCCCCTCTCTCTAGCTCCTCGCCCAGGCGAGTCGCCTTCGGAGACCTCCCGCCAGGGGAGGGAGGAGAAAAACTCACAAGCTCTCAGGCTGAGCGGACTTTCGATATCCATCTTAGACCGGATACTCGACCCGTTTGAAGCGCTCAAAGATCTTGGTCTCGCCCTCTTTGCGGCGCTGTTCCCAGCGTTCTCGCCAGCGGCTGCGGGTCTCGTCTGCGGGGCCGAACTGGCTGACGTGGCACGCCAAGGCTTCCAGCTTTGTCTCGGCAAAGTCGGTGATATCCTCTTCCACCTCGTATTCGCTGCCGTCGCCGGCAAAGAGGTAGAGCTCCGCCACCTTGTGGGGGGTGATGCCCTCTTTCTCCAGTTCCTGATAGTGCAGGCGGTCCCGCACGTAGGGCCAGCAGGCGTCCATAGTCACCCTGCCAATCATCCTGTGGTCACGGTGCTGCCATCGGTAGGGGTTGTGGGTCACCACACGGTCGGGCTTGTAGAGCCGCATCAGCCGCACCACCTGCCCGCGAAGCTCGTAGGTGTCCTCAAGAGTGCCGTCCCCGTTGGGAAGGAAGACCACTTCCTGAATGCCCATGACCTTCGCCGCCGCTCGCTGCTCTGGGTCACGGATAGCGACGAGCTTTTCCGGCGTCATCTCCGGGTCTTCCGAGCCTCTGTCGCCGTTGGTGGCCACGCAGAGGATGACCTTGTGGCCCTGGGCCGCCCACTTGGCAGCGCTGCCGCCGCAGCCGACATCACAGTCGTCCGGGTGGGCTGCGAATATCAGAATCGTCTTTTGTTTCTCTTCCGTTGCCACTGGCGCCCTTTCTCCTGGGGTTGGTTCACCATAGAATAACCGGAATGGGTCGTGAGTATGCGTCCACGAGGTGGGGAATCCTTCGGGATGACGCATCCAGACTCCCTCTGCCTAGCTCTGAGACGTGGCTAGGTGCCCTGGCTCTCGTGAGTTGCAGGCGCTAACCCGCAAATAGTCTTGCAGGACGCGTCTTTTTATCATAAGCTAAACGTGTTGCGCTCAAGGTAGTGACGAACCCTATAGTAGCCTGCGTGTTACCGCTTGACAAGCGAAAGCGTCCTTCCTATGATGGTGCAGTAGCTCCCTCGTTCTGAGTGATCAGGGCAAACACAATTCAGCATGTTTCCCACAGATGAAATTGGCTAGCCAATGAAAACAAGCCAGAGGTTATGGCGAAGTATATCTTCGTTACTGGCGGCGTAGTAAGCTCCGTCGGCAAAGGGATAACGGTCGCTTCCATCGGCCGGATCCTCAAGAACCGAGGAGTATCTGTCTCTCTCCAAAAACTCGACCCCTACCTCAACGTCGATCCCGGCACCATGTCTCCCTACCAGCATGGTGAAGTCTTTGTGACGGAAGACGGCGCGGAAACAGATTTGGACCTGGGTCACTATGAACGGTTCATCGACGTCAACCTGACCAGCGCATCGAGCGTCACCACCGGGCAGATTTACAGCTCGGTGTTGACTCGCGAGCGCAGGGGCGACTTCCTGGGCGGCACTATTCAGGTGGTGCCCCACGTAACCAACGAGATCAAGAGCCGGATCACCGGCCTGGCCCGGGGAACGAACGCGGAAGTGGTGATTGTTGAAGTGGGCGGCACAGTCGGCGATATTGAGGGGCAGCCATTCCTTGAAGCCATACGCCAGCTACGCAACGACGTGGGGCGTGACAACGTCCTCTACATTCATGTCACCTACCTACCCTTCATCGTTGCAACGGGTGAACTGAAGACCAAGCCCACTCAGCACAGCGTTCAGGAGTTGCGGCGCATCGGTATCCAACCAGATGTGATTATCTGCCGTAGTGAGCATCCCTTGACTCAGGATATCCAGGCAAAGATCGCGTTGCATTGTGACGTGGAGGAGCGGGCGGTGATTCCCCTTCCGACAGTGCAAACAGTCTACGAAGTGCCGCTCATCCTGGAAGAAGCCGGACTCGGGAAATTTATGGCGCAGCGGTTTGACCTGCCGCCGGAAGCTACGGGGCTGGAAGAATGGGCGGCAATGGTAAATCGGATCAAAACGCCCCGGGAGGCAATACCGATAGCCCTTGTAGGCAAATACGTCCAGTTGAAGGATGCCTATCTCTCCGTTGTTGAGTCACTGCGGCATGCAGCGCTCTTTCACGGTCTGGAAACCGATATTCAATGGATACCATCAGAAGAACTGGAACACGAAGGTAGCGAGGCGCTCCTTCGTAATGTCAAGGGCATTGTGGTGCCTGGCGGATTTGGCTATCGGGGCATAGAGGGTATGGCGGTGGCTGCCCGCTACGCGCGGGAAAATGCGGTCCCATATCTTGGCCTGTGCCTGGGATTTCAGGTAATGGTCATCGAATTGGGGAGGCACTCCCTCTGCACAGGTGACGTAAACTCGACAGAGTTTGACGAGAATACCGCCAATCCCGTCATCGATCTGATGCCAGACCAACGGGATATCGAGAGCCGCGGAGGGACCATGCGTTTAGGCGCTTACCCATGCCACCTAGTGCCGGGGACGCGGGCTGCCAAAGCCTACGGGGAGCCGGAGATCTCTGAGCGTCACCGCCACCGTTTTGAAGTAAACAATAAATATCGGGATATCCTGGAAGCGAGCGGGATGGTCTGGAGCGGTCTTTCGCCCGATGGCTCCCTTGTGGAAATAGCCGAGTTGCGGGACCATCCCTGGATGGTAGGCTCCCAGTTTCATCCCGAATTCCGCTCCCGTCCAACCCGTCCCCATCCGCTGTTTCGCGAGTTCATCGCCGCCGCAGAGAAGATCAAGCGGGAAGGCGATCAACTATCGCTGGTATGAGCCAGGTAGTATTCGATGCGCTAATTGCCGCTCATGGTGAGCTTGTTATTTATCCTGTCTCCAGAGGCGACTCCGCCGAAGGACGGGTGCCTAAGGCATCGCCTGGGCGAGAGCGCCGCCGAAGGGAACCGTAACGGTTGGGCCTTCGGCAGGCCCAGAGCGAGCGGCCTTATCACGGGCTCAGGGAGCATTACCGGAGGTAACTTGTGCGAATCTGGTTAGATACGGCGAACATTGACGAGATCACCCACGCAGTCAAGCTGGGGGTGATCAGCGGCGTTACTACCAATCCCTCACTGATGGCAAAAGAGGGCACCGGAGACTTGCAGGCAGTGACCACTCGCATCTGTGAGCTGGTGGGCGGCCCCGTCAGCGCCGAGGTGGTCAGCACCGACGTTGCCGGTATGATCGAAGAAGGAAGGCGTAACGCCGCCTGGCATAAACACATTGTGGTCAAAATTCCCTGCACAGAAGCCGGACTGGAGGCCATCTCCGTCCTCTCCAAAGAGGGTATCAAAATCAACATGACCCTCGCCTTCTCCGCCAATCAGGGCTTGTTGGGCGCTTTAGCCGGAGCCTCCTACGTCAGTCCGTTCGTCGGGCGCCTGGACGACATTGGCCATGACGGGATGGAAGTGGTCGCCGACCTGGTGGAGATATACGATAGATATCACCTTCCCACGCAGGTGGTTGCTGCCAGCATTCGCCATCCGCTGCATTGTGTGCAAGCGGCCAAGCTCGGCGCTCACATAGCTACCATCCCATACAAAGTGCTCACCCAAATGCTGCAACACCCGCTGACCGATGTCGGTCAAGCCCGTTTTCTCAAAGACTGGGAACAGGTAGCAGGAGTTTTATCTCCATGACACTTGACAACACCTATCCTGGATTGCTATAGATGTTAAGCAAACAACGCTTACGACGCACCCAGCCTCAACGACACCCTTCCCCTCTTCATGTCAACCCGAATTCTTCACCCACAATTGATAGCTGGAAAGCGGAGCCTTTCGTGAACATCGCCGAACTTGAGCTAAAGACGCGCGAAGACCTACTCGATATCGCTAAAGACCTCGGTATCTCGGGGTACAGCACCCTGAAGAAACAGGACCTCATCTTCCGGCTGCTCCAGGCCAACAGCGAGCAGCAGGGTCATATATTTAGCGGCGGCATCCTGGAGGTGGTGGACGATGGCTACGGCTTCCTGCGCGGCGATACCCTGCGGCCAGGCCTGAACGACATCTATGTCTCACAATCCCAGGTACGACGCTTTGGGCTCAGGACCGGGGACATGGTCACGGGCCAGATTCGCGCGCCAAAAGAGGGTGAGAAGTATCATGGCCTTTTACGGGTTGAGGCCGTGAATGGCCTTGACCCAGAAGTCGCAAGCAGACGCCCCTATTTTGAAAACCTCACCCCAATCTTTCCGGAAGTCCTCATAGACCTTGAAACCACATCGGATAACCTCTCCACCCGCCTGCTGAACATGATTGCCCCCATAGGACGCGGGCAGAGAGGCCTCATAGTCTCGCCGCCCAAAGCGGGCAAGACTATGCTGCTCAAGGCTATTGCGAACGGGATTACCGCAAATTACAACGACATCCACGTGATGGTTGTGCTCATCGGTGAGCGGCCGGAAGAAGTAACCGACATGAAACGATCGGTGAAGGGTGAGGTAATCAGCTCCACCTTTGATGAACCGGTAGAAGACCACACACGCGTTGCTGAGATCGCCCTGGACCGGGCCAAGCGGCTGGTGGAGGGCGGTCAGGATGTGGCCATAGTGCTGGACAGCATCACCCGTCTGGCGCGGGCGTATAACCTGGCCATGCCGCCTAGCGGACGCACCCTCACAGGCGGCATCGATCCCATTGCGCTCTATCCACCCAAACGGTTTTTCGGCGCGGCCCGCCATACCGAAGAAGGTGGCAGCCTCACCATCATAGCGACCTGCCTCGTAGACACGGGCAGCCGGATGGACGACGTGATTTACGAGGAATTCAAGGGCACCGGGAATATGGAGCTGCACCTTGACCGTCGTCTCGCGGAAAAACGTATCTGGCCAGCTATGGATATCCCGCGAAGCGGGACCCGCCGCGAGGAATTGCTACTTGACGAGGCCACCTTAAATAGGGTATACCTTTTGCGGCGAATGGTTTCCATGATCGGTGGCGGCGCTTCAGGCTCTACAGAAGCGACGGAACGGGTGCTGGAGCGGTTAGCCAAAACTAAGAACAACGCAGAGTTTTTAGCGACTCTAAATCGAGAGGTGTAAGAATTACAAAAAGGATTCTCAAATACAGGGGGTGATTTCTGGAACCAGCAAACAAAAAGAGCAGTTCCCCCATTGTTTTTACTGGGCTGAGCTACTCAGATCCTAAACTTTATACCATCTATCGACGGTCCTCACCGCCACGTTCCTCTCCACTTTTTCCGCGTTCTCTCTTCCGCTTCGCTTCCCACGGGCTTGTTCTGTCGGTGGCGCTTGCCGCAGTGGTCGCTACCACACACCAGGCTCCCCCTCACTTCAAGTCCAACGCGCCCGCAGTTGAGAAGCTGACCGTGCGCCTTCCGGGAGCGGCCGCGCCGGCTCAGTCAACACAGGCCGACGCAGGCTATCTACGGCCCAGTGTTAACCTGGTCACCAGCCAGCCGTCCCGCCGCCCACAAGATGACCAGAACCAAAACACACGTCAATCGCTCCAGCGTTACGTCGTGCAGCCCGAAGATGTGCTCTCCGCAATTGCCGCAAAGTTCAGCGTCACTACCATGACTCTCGTCTGGGCAAACAACGTCGCCAATCCCAACAGCCTTCAGCCAGGGGCTGAACTTGTTATTCCGCCAACCTCCGGCGTGCTGCACAAAGTAACGGATGGTGACACAGTGCTGGGCATTGCCCAGAAGTACAACGTTGGGAAACAGGATATCACCGGCTACTCATTTAACAAGCTGGCAGATCCGGATGCCCTGGTGCTTGATCAATTGATCATGATTCCGGGCGCGCTAAAGCCGGCCGATCCTCCGCCAACCCGGCTCGCCGTCCAGAATCCTACCCCTGTTGCAGCCCCGGCCCAGGAGTTTACTCCTGGACCTGAGCTGATTGCCGATGGGTCATTTGCCTGGCCAGCATATGGTCAGCTAAGCCAGGGCTTTACTTACGGACATCGTGGGCTGGACATCGCTAAAAGCTACGGCTATCCAGTAATAGCGTCGGACTCAGGCATAGTAGCTTGGGTGCAATACCTCAACTCCGGATATGGTTACCACCTGCTCATCGATCACGGAAACGGCTATCAAACGCTCTACTCCCATTTCAGCGAAATTTTTGTGGTCCACGGACAGCGAGTGAGCAAAGGCGAACAGATCGGACGTATGGGCACCACGGGTTGGGCGACCGGCCCTCACGTGCACTTTGAAGTGCACCAGAACGGCATACCCATCAATCCGCTCTTGGTATTGCCCCGGTAAGAAACCTTGCCAATAAGACCTAAAAGGCACCCCTGAGGGGTGCCTTTTAGGTTGTAAAAATTGCGTTGTGATCGCTTCTCTGCAAGCGGCGGGTTATACGACCTATGCTCGTCTGGATTCTAAGAGAAGGACCTGCGTTTCCTGGGGCAGGGCAGATCTTGTCACTGTAAGGCGCTGCTGAGGCTGCACTTCCGCGACCCCTATTTCCTTCAAGAACTTGTCCACCGTCTCAAGGTCTGACCGGAAGTCCTCGGCATAATAATGCATGGGGACCACGATTTTGGGCTCTATCAAGCTCACCGTCTCGGCTGCCTTTGCCCCGTTAAGAGTGGTTACTCCCCCAACAGGCACCAACAGGATGTCCACGTTCCCTAACGATTCAACCAGGGATGGGGAAGGAACGTGACCAATGTCACCGAGATGACAGAGGGTCATGCCCTCCATCTCAAACAAAAAGATGGTGTTCTTTCCCAATTCCAGGCCGAGAGTAGCATCATGGAATGAACCAAGCCCAAGAATAAGCACCTGCTTGGTCTCGTATTCTCCCGGGCCGCTGATCACCAGGGGATCACCCCCAACGGCGCTCACATGGTTATGACCAACGTGGTCATGGCTGACCGTGACAATCTCCGCTTGCAGACGGTTCTTCCCGCCATCTGCTTCCCCAAGCGGGTCTGTCACGATAATGGCTTCTTTGCTGCGAATGCGGAAACAGGAATGGCCAAGCCAGGTAATTTCCACTAAGACGTCGCTCCTCTTGTGATGCTATCGACCTCGATTTGCCATTTTCCAAGCTGAAGGCAAGACACCTGCAGCAACTAGTATCTTCAAGATATCCCCAGGAATAAAGGGGAGGAGTCCACCGTTCAGTGCTTTCTCCAGAATACTCCCCCCAGGAATAAAGTTCTGGAGCGTCTCGCTCCCCGCTATGAACAATCCCAGCCACGTCACGCCAAAAAGATAGATCACCACGTTGCCGGCACCCATCAGCAGAAGGACGTGCGGCCTTCGGTCCCAGCCCCGCTCCGCAAGCATACCGACCAGCCAAGCGGCCACGACAAATCCTATTAAATACCCTCCTGAGGTGAGTCCCCAGAAGGCGCCAGACTTCCCATCGGCATAGACCGGGAAGCCCAGAGAACCCACCACCACGTACAGCAATAGGGTCACCGCTCCCAAGCGGCCTCCCAGAGCAGCTCCTGTCAGCAGCACGCCCAGGGTCTGGCCAGTGATTGGCACCGTGGTAAACGGCAGTTTGATGGTTATCTGGGCGCTGAGCGCGATGAATCCGCAGAAGAGCATCACCACCAGCGCATCACGCACCAGACCTGTCTGCGGGATAACAACCTGCGTTAGTGTTGGCTGCCGCAACATTCCTTGCAAATCTATTCACTCCTTGTCGTCAAGACTGAGTCTGGTGCCTCAATGTCGTACTCCAGTCCCGCCCCATTCCAGCACCATTGCCCCCCATGAAAGCCCGCCACCAACTGCCACCAGCGCGATTCTCTGTCCTTCTTTGAGAATACCCGCATCCGCCGCCTCACACAGGGCTATCGGGACTGAAGCCGACGAGGTGTTGCCGTACTTTTCCACGTTCACAAACACTTTCCCTGCAGGCATGCCCAGTGCTTCTGCCGCAGATGAGATGATGCGGAGGTTTGCCTGGTGCGGGATCATGAGGTCGATATCGTCCACCGTGAGCCCGGCATTGCACACGGCTTGCCGGGTCGCCTCTGCCACCGTGCGAACAGCAAACTTGAACACTTGAGCGCCATTCATACTCACGTAATAGTGGCCGTTGACCACGGGATCGATGGGGCTTGCGCACACCCCCGGCACATACAGACTGTCTGCTCCTGAGCCATCGCTCCCAATCACCGAACTGAGAATCCCGCCGCTTTCGGCCCCCTGCAGCACAACCGCACCCGCGCCATCTCCAAAGAGCACGCACGTGCCCCTATCTTCCCAGTTAAGGAGTCTCGAGAAAACCTCCGTCCCAACCACGAGAACATTGTGAAACGCGCCCGACTCCACGAAGCGGCGAGCGACGTCCAGCGCGTACACAAAACCACTGCACGCGGCGTTGACGTCAAACGCCCCTATATGGGGCGCACCGAGACCGTGTTGAATAAGCGAGGAACAGGCCGGAAAGATGCGCTCTGCGGTGCAGGTGGCAGTGACGATAAGATCAAGGTCTTGGGGTTCCAGACCGGCTCGGGCCAGAGCTTCCCTGGCCGCAGCCAGACCCATGGTCGACGCAGTCTCGTCGTCTGCTGCAATACGCCGCTCTCGAATGCCAGTTCGCGCCACAATCCAATCGTCAGTTGTATCGAGAAAACTCTCGAACTCATGGTTTGTCATCACACGGCTGGGCAAGTATTTACCCCAACCAACGATGCGCGCAGACTGAGTCACCCGCGGCGCCTCCTAGGGCAGTTTCAAGACGAGCGTAGCGCTAACCTCCGCTCGTCGCATGGAGGCCAGCACGGGAGAGCATCGAAGCGGGGACACGATGCCGCAAGAGCATCAGGGCAAGTCCAGCCACAGATAACGCGGAAACGGCCGCGGCGCCCACCACGGCACGGCGCACCATGGAGCGCTCTGGAGGCTGCTGTGGAACGCCGCGTAGCCCCGCTTCTTCCACAAGACGGTCGTGAAGCGTCATCCGAAACTCACTGTCGGGTTGCACCACCTGATATGCCGCTTTTAGAGCGGCAACGATTTCGGCGAATTCTCTAGCAGTGAAGTCCAATGACCAATAAGAGCTACCTGATTGAAATGTGGTCCTGTTGTTCATCCTGATCCACCTGTATTTCGGCCTTCATGGCCCTCAATGTACGGTGAAGGAGGGCTTTGACCGCGCCTTCACTACGTCCCATAATCCTGCCGATTTCGGCATGGGGTAGCTCTTCTACAAACTTCAGGAGCAGCAATTGCTGACGGTCAGGCGAGAGACGGGCCACCGCCTTTCGCACTACGTTTGCCTCTTCTACCTGCTCCAACCCATCGATGTCGTGATGCGTGGCAACCACGTCATCCAGCGGCACCACCCTATTTCGGCTGCGGTCCCGGTGCCAGTTCGCCACCAAATTGTGCGCTATACGGAATAGCCACACAGAAAACGGCAGGCCCTTGTCCTTGTAGCTGGGCAGATGGGTCAACGCCTGGAAAAAGACCCTTTCTGTAAGGTCCTCTGCATCGCAAACGTTTCCGGTGCGGTGGTAGACGTAACGATAGATGCGCTCGACGTGGATTTGGTAAAGCTCACCGAAAGCCTCCGGCTCAGCTTTCGCTCGTTCGACCAACTGGGAGACATCCTGCGTCACATTACCACCATACTGCCCCACTCCACAGGTCGCATTAGGAGAAACACCAGGGAAAGGGGGAAAGATACGCAGTGAGTATAACAAAATGGCCGATCTCCGATCAACGACGATCACGAGAGAGTGTTTAGTAATAGAGCAGAGGAGTGTCTTTGCGAGGCCGACGTAGAAGGCCGACGACAGTGTCGCCTCTGGCGAGTGGCAATCTGGGGTTGGGGATGCATGTCCTGTCAGTTTACGCGCAATACTGTGAGGACCTCCCCCGCCCGGATTGCGGAGCTTGTCCTGAGCTCATCGAGCTCATCGAGTCTGAACGACCTGAGACTCTCAGAGTCGAATGACCAGCCGAAGGGTCGCTTCGCTCCTCGCAAAGACAGTGAGAGGCGGCGGACCCTGCGGCACAAGGAGCTTATGATATGATCCTCTGTAGAAGGAGCATGCGGCACCCGCATCAACATGACCGATAGCACTCCGCTTCCCTGGATAATGTCCCTTCCGTACCCTGTGCGAAACATGCTCAGGCGCTGGCGCGGCATGATTGGGATGATCATCGGCGTGGGGATAGCCCTTGGCCTGGGGATGACCATGCTCGCCGTCAGCAAGGCCTCAAACGACATCTTCACCGAGGACTACCGCGCTTCCAACGCAGACCTCTATGCGGTGACTGAAGGAGGCACGCTCATTGCGTTCCTGCCTGGAGACACCATAGGCACCATCGAGCACGCACGCAGCGTTCTCGCCCAAATACGTGTCATAAATGAGGTTTCTGAAGCTGTCGGCATCCTTTCCTGGCCGCTGGAGCGCAGCCGGGGGCGGGCCCGCAAGAGCGATGAGCCGGCCGAGCTTATCGCAACCATGGGAATAGATGGGGATCCAACGCGGGTGCCTGAGATGCTGCTCCTGCAAAAGGGCAGGTGGGTACGCAGGACAAACGAGGTTGTCCTGGGAGCAAAGCTCAGCAGAGAAAAGGGGATAAACCTAGGCGATGCTGTCCGCCTGAACAATCGGGACTTCACCGTGGTGGGCATAGGCAGGCTCCGCGGCGTGGGGTTTACCTCGGACTCACTTGCCTACATGGACTCCAGAGCGCTTCGGCAGCGGGTGGACGTGGGGGACGTCGTCAACTTTATTATCATCGACTCACTCGACCCTGAGCTCATCCAGCAGCGCATACGTCAGATCGGCTCACTGTCTGTATTTCTCCCAAGTGAGCTAATCAAGCAAGCCGAGGCAGTAAACGCCGCTGCGGTGGCCATCCGCATGATTTTCAACGTATTGACCCTCAGCATTGCCGCGCTGTTTGTCAGCAATATGCTCGGGCGCTCCGTGGCCGAACGGCGGCTGGAGTTTGCCACTCTGCGAGCAATCGGCATTCCGCAGCGGACCATCTTCTTCACTGTCGGCGCAGAAGCGCTCCTCATCAGCATCGCTGCGGGCTTCTTCGGCGTGATTCTGAGTCTGGGCTTCGGCATGCTTATCAACAGGATTCTCGCCCCACAATTCGGCTTTGAGTCACTCTACTCTCTGGATGCCGGCCTCTTTGCGGTTGTCATCTTCCTTGCCCTCAGCCTCGGCCTCTTTGCGGGTCTCTTTCCCGCGCGGCAAGCGACCAGGGTTGACCCGGTAGAAATACTGCGGGAGGCCTAGGTTTGCTGGAGCTAACGAATGTCTGGCGCATCTATCACGTGGGGGACGAGGAGATAATCGCCCTGAGAGACGTGTCGCTCACCATTGGCGACGCAGAATTCGTCGCCATTGTGGGACCTTCAGGCTCAGGGAAAAGCACGCTGCTGCAAATCGCCGGCCTTCTGGACAGGCCTTCCCGAGGATCGGTGGTCCTGAACGGGCAGGACACCAGCCAGCTCACCGACGAAGAGCGGGCGCGTCTGCGGCTGGAGACCATTGGGTTCGTCTTTCAGCGTTTCCACCTTCTCAGCGACCTCACCGCCATGGAGAACGTGGCGCTTCCCCTGGAGGCCGCCGGCGTTGACCCGGCGCCGAGATACGCCAGCGCCGCCTCGCTGCTGACCGCCGTCGGCCTTGGCGACCGCCTCATGTTTCGTCCCGCGCAGCTTTCCGGCGGTCAGCGACAGCGGGTCGCCATTGCTCGAGCGCTGGCCAATCATCCCAGTATCATTTTTGCCGACGAACCCACGGGTGAGCTGCACTCCGAGGATAAGGCTCGCGTCATCGGCCTGCTCCGCAGCGTGCAGAACGAGGGGCGCACCGTGATTGTGGTAACCCACGACCTTGAGGTGGCGGCAGTGGCGCAGCGCCGCATCGAGATTCGCGACGGCCGCGTGCAAGAAATCGCCGCCGGGACGCCGCATTGAAAGCCGTTCAACGTATCAGGTCGCTCCCGCGACCTCTCCTCCTGCCGCTTGTGCTCATTCTCGTGGCGCTCGCTGTCGTAGTCTGCCAAAGCACGGGCACAAAATCGCAGACGCGCGCCGCGGCAAATCCGACGCCACCGGGCGTCAGCGCGCGCGGCGAGCTGCAGCCAGTGGCTCAGGCAAAGGTCGGAACGCTGAACGGCGGTGTTGTGACCAGTCTCTCCGTGGCCGTTGGCGCGAAAGTGCGGGCGGAACAGGAGATAGCGCGGGTGCGCGGTCCCGCCGGAGCCGAGGTGCTCACCGCGCCCTGGGCGGGCACCATCACCGGCGTTCTGGTCCACGACGGCGATTCGGTCACACCGGGAAAGGTCATCGCCACGGTGGCCGATCTGACACGCCTGCAGGTGGAGACCACCGATGTCGACGAGTATATCGTCGCATCAGTGCATGTCGGCCAGGAAGTCATTATGATAGTGGAAGCGCTGGACTATGGTGAGTTTCACGGGTATGTGCGCTCCGTGGCCCTGCAGCCCCAGACCAACAGCACAGGAGACTCGCACTACCCCGTCATCATCGACCTCACGGAGACCACACCGGATCTGCGGGCAGGCATGAGCGTCAGAGTCTACTTTCAGGAAAGGTAGCGCGCTCGAAAGCAGTTTATGACAAACAACACTCATGCAGACCCTCTCGGCGTTCGAGCATCGACTGCGTACGTCGTTGAGCGGGCGCGCCACGTCCATATCAATCAAGACGCCATCGCTGCCCTCGCGATGCGGTGGTCGGACCAGGGCGCGCAAGCGCCCGCGTGGAACCCCCAATATCACTTCTTTGACGGGACGCACCGCTCCGCCAACTGGCTCCTGGCCCTGGACGCCGTCAACTTCTCCTTCTGGTCAGAAGACCCAAAGGAGCGATGGGAGGTTGAATACCAGGGAGCGAGGCTGGATGGCTACCGGGCGCTGGCCGCATCGCTGACGCGCGCGGTGGCAGATGGCAACCGCCTGTGGGACGCAGAATGGCTGGCGAAGATGGAGCAGGGCGATATCTACCGCATTTTCAGGGGCAAGGGCCTCATTCCGCTCATCGCCGACCGGCTGAACAACCTGCGGGAGGTGGGCCAGGTGCTCATCGAGCGCTACCGCGGCCAGTTCATCAACGCCATCAGCGCCGCGCAGGCCAAAGGTGCCGCCAGCCTGGTTGAGCTTCTTGCGAAGGAGTTCGCCTCATTCAATGACGTCGCTCGATACGACGGAGAAGAGGTGCACTTCTACAAGCGCGCCCAACTCCTGGTCTCCGACCTCTGGGGCGCGTACGGCGGCAAGGGCTGGGGCGCGTTCCATGATATGGAGGTCCTCACCGCCTTTGCGGACTACAAGCTGTCCCAGCTTCTGCGAGAATATGGCGTGCTGGCATACTCGCCTGAGCTCGCGGCCAAGGTCGACTCTCGAACCCTGATCCCCGCGGGCAGTACGGAGGAGGTCGAGATACGGGCGGCGACGGTGCAGGCGTGTGAACTGCTGCAGCGAGCGCTGGCCCAGCGCGGCCTCGCCATTCTCCCATTCCAGGTCGACTGGCTGCTGTGGAACCAGTCTCAGGAGCACAAGATGGAGCATCCCTACCACCTGACGAGGACGATCTACTACTGAGAGCCATTACTCAACCTTAGAATCCTGCCATTCACACATATTCTGCCGAAGTACGCCAACTCCACGCCCTCACAGTAATCGCAGGCAGGTCCCCACTGCGTGAGATCGTGGTCGGGCAGCGAAACAATGGTTGCCACCTCGACAAAACCTCCATGACTGATGACGAGCGCTCGCCCATCCTCCGGCAGGCGCCAGGCGATATCGCCCAAGAAGGCTGCCAGTTTCAGGGCAAACCGGGTGGCTGCGCCGCCCGCTTCCATGATCTCTGTCAGCCGAGAAAATCCAGCAGGAAATTCCATCTCCTGGATCGCCTCATTGCTCGCGTTATTGAGCGTTGCAGACTGCTGATCCACCGCGAAGCCCATGGCAATTGCAGTCTCGTAAGCGCGGCCCAGCCTGCTCATGACTACTAGGTCGAAAGGCTTCATGCCTTCGCCCACGCGACGGGCTAGGCGGACACCTTCTTGTGATAGGTGTTCTTTCGGCTGGACTCGCCTGGTATGGCGGCGCAACTCGATGTATTTCATATCCCTCTCCTCACGACTAAACCTGAGCGCGCCTCTGCTCCATCAACCAGCAGTCCAGCCACTCGCCCTCGTAAAGCTCGTGCTTGGGCAACACCCGCACCTTGCGAAATCCCGCTTTCTCGTAGCAGCGAATGGCGCGCGGATTGTCCACGTTTGGGTCGATGATAACGAGGTCTGCGCTTTTCTCGGTGAAAAGAAAGTCTACCATTGCTGAGACCAGGCGTGTTCCTATCTCCTGGCTCCACAGCTCCGGCTCACCGATGAACAGGTCTATGCCGTAGATAGTAGCCCCATTCCCATAGCCCAGCTTTATCTGCGCCTCAGCCTGCAAGACATAGAACTGGATGTAGCCAAGGGGTGCGCCCGCTCGCTCGACAAGACAACCGGCGACATCACTCTCCCGGCCGCTGAGATATTTCTCCCTGACCATTGCCTCGTCGTGTGGCCGGTCACGCCCCTCGTAGTACTCCAGCACACGCGGATCGGACAGCCAGCGGGCCATGACCGACACATCAACCTCGTCCAACTCTCTCACGGAAAGTTCATCACGGCGAAACAGCATTATCATTTCTCCCTGCAATCAGTCTACCGAAAGAGCGGTTCGCAGTATAATGTGCGTGACGTCAGAGCGGCAGCAGAGGCAGATGACAAAAACGAACAATCTCATGGAGCAGCTAAAGCGCATCGTGGGGCCGCGGTACGTGCTCCACGAGCCTGAGGACCTGCTGGTCTTCGAGTACGACGGCTCCATCGACCGAGGTCTGCCTGCGGCGGTGGTCCTCCCCGACTCCACCGAGCAGGTCTCGGCCGTCGTCCGGCTCGCCAGGGAGGCCGGACAGCCCGTGGTGCCGCGCGGCGCCGGCACGGGGTTGAGCGGCGGCGCCATCCCCCTTGCGCAGGGAATCGTCATCGCGCTCACCCGCATGAAACGTGTCATCGAGATCGATGCGGTGAATCGCCTCGCCGTCGTGGAGCCGGGTGTCATCAACCTGGACATCTCCAAGGCAGTGGCTCACCTCGGCCTTTACTACGCTCCCGATCCCTCAAGCCAGCGCGCCTGCACCATCGGCGGGAATGTCGCGGAGAACTCGGGAGGCCCTCACTGCCTGGCCTACGGTGTCACCACCAATCACGTCCTGGCCCTGGAAGTCGTCCTGCCCAACGGAGACATCGTCTGGCTGGGCGATCCCACCGGCCTTGCGCCGGGCTATGACCTCAGAGGCGCGTTCATCGGGTCAGAGGGGACCTTCGGCATCGCGACGAAGGTCGTCGTGCGGCTCCTGCCGCAGCCGGAGGCGGTGCGCACCATGCTCGCCGTCTTCGACCGGCTGGACGACGCCAGCAAGACGGTATCCGACATCATCGGCAACGGGGTGATCCCCGCGGCCATCGAGATGATGGACCAGGTGACCATCCAGGCGGTGGAGCCTGCCCTGCACGTGGGCCTGCCGCTGGATGCAGAGGCGGTGCTGCTCATCGAGGTGGACGGGCTGCGGGAGAGCGTGGAGGAGCAGAGCGACGCCGTGCTGAGCATCTGCAAGCAGAACCACGCCCGTGACGTGCGCGTGGCGGAGGAAGCTGCGGACAGGGAGAGGCTCTGGTCGGCCAGAAAGGGCGCCATCGGCGCGCTGGGACGGCTCGCCCCCAACTATTACATCCTGGACGGCGTGGTGCCGCGCTCGAAGCTGCCGCAAGTCCTTCAGGAAGTCCGCAGGATAGGCGAACGCTACGGTTTTCCCATCGCCAACGTCTTTCATGCGGGCGACGGCAATCTCCATCCCAATATCCTCTTTAATGAACGAGTGCCGGGGGAGAGCCAGCGGGTGCTGGAGGCCGGCGCGGAGATCATGCGGGTCTGCGTCGACGCGGGCGGCGCGCTCACCGGCGAGCACGGCATCGGCATCGAGAAGCAGGACTTCATGGCCTGGGTATATTCGGAGGACGACCTCGCCGCGATGCGCAACGTCCGCACCGCCTTTGGGTCCGACGAGGGTTTCAACCCCGGCAAGATATTTCCCGGCGCGCGCTCGAGCTGCGGCGAGCTGACCCAAAAGGTCGTGGAGCGCGCCGCTGCAATGGGCGCGTACATCTGAAGCATTGTTCGACTAACCGCACAAAGAGAGAAAACCATGAGCATGTCAACTAAAGCAAGATCAGATCGAAAGATTGTACCCGGGATTACGGCACTCAGTGTTTCAGGGTACAAATCACTTGGCAGCAGACAGAGACTCGAGATTAGACCTCTCACCATTCTTGCAGGAGCAAACAGCTCTGGCAAATCGAGTGTCATGCAACCTATTTTGCTACTTAAGCAAACTCTGGAAGCAAGCTACGATCCGGGCCCCTTGTTGCTAAATGGCACAAACGTGCGCTTCACAACAGCAGACCAATTCTTATCCCGTACTGCGGCAAACACCTATGTAGATGAACTACACATCGGCCTTGACACTTTGCCTTTCGGGGATGTCGAATTAGTCTTCAAAAGGCCGCAAGGAAAACCATTAGAGCTCGACCGCATGACATTTCAAGAAGCGCAGAAAGCCTTTACTTTACAGCAGAGCATGTCCGAAGAAGAGATCAGAAAAATCGTTCCTGAGCCTTTTGCGCGCTTTGAAACTCTCAAATTTGGGAGGCGTAAGGCCCAATGGGTGGTACGACGCGAGCGGTGCTTTTTCACAGTTTCTTTGTCATTTCCTGATGATCCTCAAGTTGAAATGCCATTCCCTTCAACCCTGTTTGGAATCCCGTTTAGTGTCCAGGATGTTTCGGAACACATTCAAAAAATTATCCATCTCCCTGCCCTACGAGGAAACCCCGAACGGACATACCCTACAACTGCGGTAGGAACAAAGTTCCCCGGGACGTTTGAGAATTACACAGCGAGTATCGTGGCTCATTGGCAACTGTCAGAAGATAAACGACTAAAACAGTTGAGGCTAGCACTAGGGAAACTGGGCTTGACCTGGACAGTCAGCGTTCAAACCGTAGACGAAACCCAAGTGGAGCTCCAAGTAGGGCGCTTGCCCCACCGTTCACGTGCTCAAAGGGATGGGCTAGTTAGCGTAGCCGATGTTGGGTATGGGGTTTCCCAAGTCTTGCCAGTACTTGTTGCGCTTTTCGCTGCGAGTCCTGGTCAGCTAGTGTACATTGAACAGCCTGAGATTCACCTCCATCCCCGTGCCCAGACCGCGTTGGCAGAAGTCCTTGCAGACGCCGCTAAACGGGGCGTGAGGGTAGTTGTTGAGACCCATAGCGATCTACTGTTGCTTGGACTACAAACCCTAGTGGCCGAGGGCGATCTTGCGCCGGAATTGGTGAAGCTGCACTGGTTCGCTAGAAGAAGTGACGGCTCTACCCAGGTAACGAGCGCTGACGTTGACAAAAGTGGTGCATTTGGCGAGTGGCCTGTTGACTTCGGGGATGTCAGACAAGGAATCGAAGACCGGTTTCTGACCGCTGCAGAAAGTTCAATTGAGCGTTGAGAAAACGAAGACGAGTTTCAAAGCGACTAGTGATTGATGCCTCCATCGCTCGCGCTTCGGGCGGAAAAGGCGCTGTTGATCCTGTATCAAAGCTTTGTCGAGACTTTCTTGAAGCTGTTTATCGCGTCTGTCACCGGGCCGTGATGACTACAGCAATCCAAGCAGAGTGGAATACACACCAATCTAATTATGCGCGCAGCTGGCGTTATTGGATGATGAGCCGAAAGAAACTGGAAATTCTGAACCTCACCGAAGATTCTGCGCTACGGGAAAAGCTCATCCAGGCATTAGAGAACCCATCAAGGAGCGAGACAGTACTCAAGGACGCTCACCTAGTTGAAGCATCGCTTGCTACTGATTTAACCATTTGCTCTCGCGACGAAGAGGTGCGAGCGTTGTTCAACAACGCCTCGTCACGGGTGATCGAGTTGCGCAATATCGTATGGGTCAATCCCACCCAAGAGGATGAACACGCCCTTCAATGGCTCAGAGATGGAGCTCTCGATGAGCCTGAACGTAAGTTGGGCAGTAGACCTTCGTGACTCAGCACACTGGTGAGGATGTAGCCAGTTACTCCCTCAACGGCCTATCACCTCAGTCAGTGATATTCCCCGCGTCCGCTGAGGACGCTGCCGCCGAGCTTGCGCGGGCAGCCGCTGGTGGGCTGATGGTGACGCCGTGGGGTGGCGGGACGCACCAACGACTTGGCGGCCCCCCTAAAGGCAACTTCACCGTTATTTCCACCGCCAAGCTGAACAAGTTCCTGGAGCATTCCCCCGCCGACCTCACCGCAACCGTGGAGGCGGGGATGACCCTGGAAAACCTCCAGCATGTCCTTGCCCAGCACGGCCAGATGGTCGCTCTTGATGCGCCGCTGTCGCACCGGGCAACAATCGGCGGCATACTCGCCGCGGCGGACATCGGGCCGCGCCGGCTGGGGTATGGACAGGCCAGAGACCAGGTCATCGGCATCAAGGTCGCCCACTCGGACGGCAGGGTGACCAAGGCGGGCGGCAAAGTAGTGAAGAACGTCAGCGGCTACGACATGATGAAGCTCTATGTAGGCTCGCTGGGAACCCTGGGAGTCATCGTCGAGGTCACTTTTCGACTCTACCCATTGCCGGCAACAACGAGAACGGTCCTGGCCCCGTGCAGAAGTTTTGAGGATGCCATGAGCCTCTGTCACGTTGTCCGAGGGGCGCGACTTCAGCCCCTGGCCCTTGATACGCTCAGCCAGCGCACACAGCAGGGCGTTAAAGACGCGCAGGCCGCAGGTCCATCACCCTGGCTGGTGGCGACCGAGTTCGGTGGCGGCGATGCCCTGGTAACGCGCCAGGCGCGGGAAGTTGGCCGCCTGGCCGAGGGCCTGAACACTACCATATCCACGGGGGAGGGGCAGACGAGCGGCAGTTTCTGGCAGCAGGTTCGAGACTTTGGGCGTGAGCCGGAACATCCCTGGCTGGCGCTCCGTGCGGCGGTGCTGCCCGGTCGGCTGCCTCTGGCTGAGACGGCGCTGAGACAGCACATCACGGAAACGGGAGTCCCGTCACCTGCCCTCATCGCGCGAGCCGGCAGCGGTCTCCTCTATGCCTTCTGGTCACCGCCAGACGTGGCGACCTGCGCTCCTGAGGCGTGGCTGAATACCGTTCAACAGTTTCGGAAGGAATGCGTCGGCCTTGGTGGCTCTCTCGTCATTGAAAGCTGCCCGGATAGCCTTTGGGGCGTCCTCGACCCGTGGGGAGAAGCCCCTGTTACCCTGCCAGTCATGAGGCGGCTCAAAGAGCTCTTCGATCCCAGAGGCATCCTCAATCCTGGCCGATATGTGGGTGGTCTTTAGCGAGAACACTGCCTCCGCGCCGCTCGTCCTGAGCCTGTAGAAGGATGAGCGGACCGGCATCAGCAATCCTGAGGTTTCACAAGCCGGACATCCTATTTTCGTGGGCCATCAGCTTTGTCTTGTTCCGGCTAACCGCATTTGTTAAGATTCTATTGAATAATGATCTAATGGACCAATGATGGAGGCAAAATTCAATGGGCACACTAACAAAGCTAACCAGTGGTGGGCAGGTTACCCTTCCTAAGGCGATCAGAATAAAGACCAACATGCAGCCGGGTGATTTTGTTGAGGTCGAGCTTGACAAGGAAGGGCACATAGTATTGACACCGAAAAAGCTTGTGGACGCCAGCCAGGCCTACTTCTGGACTGAACGGTGGCAAAAGGGGGAACGCAAGGCAGACGAGGATATCAAGGCGGGCAGGGTAAAGAGATTTAAGTCAGCCGATGATGCAGTGAAGTATCTTGAGAGCAAAGGATAGCGGTGGAGATTCTCTTCACCGAGCAGTTTGACCAGGCATATGAGAAGCTCACAAATGCCGAGAAACGGAGCATTCGCAAAACGCTTACTCTACTGGGTGCAAACCCAAAACACCCCGGCCTCCGTGTGAAGAAGATGCAAGGCGGGAAGGACATCTGGGAAGCTCGCACTTCGAAGAGATTGCGGGTGACTTTTGCGATGGACGGAGAGAGTATCTTAATGCGCAATGTGGGGGAGCATGACAAGGTGTTGAAAAGGCCGTGACTCAATGCCACGTCTTCTACTTCAGGGCGCTTTTTGGATCGTAGAACCCCCTATCAGCACGGAGAAAAACAAAGGTGGAACAGAATACAAAAGAAGTCATCTCTTGGTTCGGCGCAATGGGAGACCGTTACGTTGGATCTTACCTGACCAAAATAAACGTAAATCGACTGAAGGACGACAAGCAGTATGCACTGAAGTGCCTTCTGTACAACTGGGCTTACGAGCGAAGAGGAGTAGCTCGTGGATTTAAGATAGCGGCGGTCAAAGCCGTAGCAGCAAGCTGGCCCGACCTGACGCGTCTACCCGAAGTCTATTCTGATTTCTATAAGGATAGGCAAGATCGTAAGGCCAATCCTGCCATGGATCCAAGAATCGCTACGTTAGATTTGGCCGCAGTTATTGTTAGCATCGAGCAAGGTAATTTATATCGTGCCTTCAACATGTTGGCTCTAAACGGAGTGGGGCATAAGATACGAGCCTTCATCTTGCGCGATCTTGTAACCCTACTTCATTCTAATGTGTTGACTCCGGGGGATTACCTGCTCTGCCAGCCAATCGACATCTGGATTCGCGAGACGGCCAAAGGACTAAAGCTTCCAGACAGCGTCGTGAATGAATCTCTTTTAGTGCACGATAGTGCCTTTCCTAACCCTGAAGACCGTGACTTGGCCAGACGTCTTGTAGGCGCCTCTATAGTCGCCAAAACTTCGCCTTTAAGGGTAAATCAGGGGATATGGTATTTTTGTTCGAACTTTATTGGTGACCCAGGGAGGTTACATACGCTTTTGGACATGGGCGTGGTTGCTTCGTTAGAGCGTGAGGTCGCCCTCATGGAAGGCGTATTGCCTTAACCACTCTGCCGAATATATATATAACAGGCTGAGGAGAAGCTGCAGGAAAAGAGCGAGGACTCTACCAATCTTGAAGTAGAGAGTAAGAGAAATCTGGCAGGCCCACCTGATTCAAACCTCCGCATCGTAGGTACTTTGACAGGTTGTTACCTGCCCAAAGGTCTACCAAGCTTGTCCAGAGCACCTCGGAGTGATCATGGTGAGCGAAAGGCGATGACATAGCAGCGATGATGATCCAGCAACACGGCCCCCGCATCGAAGACCTGGCCAAGTGCGTCCACTGCGGGTTCTGCCTCCAGAGCTGCCCGACCTACCTGGAAACCGGACTTGAGACGGAGTCGCCCAGGGGCAGGCTGTCCCTCATGCGAGCGCGGGCAGAGAACCGCATTACGGCCACGGAGCGGTTTCAGGAGCACATGGACCTATGCCTTTCATGCAGAAATTGCGAGGCGGTATGCCCCTCAGGCGTGCCCTACGGCCGCATCATGGAGGCAGAGCGGGAGCAACTCGCCGCCAGCGAGCGCCGCACCTCCTGGCGAGGACGGCTGGTCCGTAGCCTGGTATTTGACCATCTGCTCCCGCATCCAAATCGACTCCTTCTCGCGGCCCGGCTCCTCCGCTTCTACCAGCGCTCCGGCTTGCAGGCGCTGATAAAAAGGTCAGGTCTGCCCCTCCTTTGGCCGCCTTCCCTCCAAAGCATGGAATCGCTGCTGCCGCGGCTGCCCAATAGGTTCTTTGCTCCACCACGTTCTTCGCCGACGGCGGAAAACCAGACGTCCGCCTCAGTCGCTCTGCTGACAGGATGCGTCATGCCCTATCTGTATCCCAGCGTACATGAAGCGACCGTGCGAGTGCTGGAGCGAAATGGCCGTCTGGTGACGTGCCCAACGGCGCAGACGTGCTGCGGCGCGCTGCACCTGCACAGCGGGGAACGCGAGAAGGCAAAGGAGCTTGCGCGGCGCAACATCGATGCGTTTTTTGCAGGCCGTCCGAACGCCATCATCGTCAATGCCGCCGGCTGCGGAGCCACGATGAAAGAGTACGGGGAACTGCTGAAGGACGACCCTACGTACGCGGAGAAAGCCAGCCGGTTCAGCGAACGTGTTCGCGACATCTCGGAGTACCTGGCGACGCTGGACCTGCGGGGGCCACTGGGCGACGTGCCGCTATCTGTGACCTACCAGGACTCCTGCCACCTGGCCCACGCCCAGCGCATCACGCAGCAGCCGAGAGCGCTGCTCCACGCCATTCCGGGGCTCGAACTACGGGAGATGGCAGGGTCCGACCGCTGTTGCGGCAGCGCAGGGGTCTACAACATCACCCAGCACGAGATGTCACGGCGATTGCTGGCCTCGAAAATGGAGGATGTCGACAACACGGGCGCCGAAGTGTTGGTCACCGCGAACCCCGGCTGCATGCTCCAGCTCGAGCTTGGGCTGCGAGAGGCCGGAAAAAACACGCGGGTTGCCCACGTGGTGGAGGTGCTGGACTGGGCGTACCAAGCGGCGGAGCAGAAGGAACGATAAAAGCCCCCATAAGGGCGTTAACTAACCAGCAAATGCTTCATCTATCTTTTTAATAATCGTCTGTGAATCTTGTGGAAAATAACATTCTACAGGAACAATTCTTGATTCCAGTTCCCTCTGTCCGGCGGTAATTCGATTAAGGTTACTTGACGCTTCCGGATTCACCCAAATTAGCTTCAGGGCTTGATTTGATACAAGACGATTGCGTACAACCTCTACTAGCTCGATATCTCTCAGCGAATGGCCTATCAGAACAAGCAAACGCGCGGCCTGCAAGCATTCATCGAATGCACTGTAGAACGTCTTAAAAGGCTCTTGTTTAAGCTGCTCTCCTTTGAAATTCAAGCGGGGTTGAACAATAAGCCGGTCAGCAAGGGGAGGATTAGCAGTGTTGTGCCGAGAAATCACGCTCGTTCCGTCAATTATGTCCTGGAACTTGTAATAATCTGGTTTCCCGTGGAGGTGGCACGAAAATATTGTGGGAACGGCGACCCTTTCTGCAAAGCCATGTCGATAACGCTGGAATCTATCATCAGTAAAATGACTTCGGACATTCAGAGATTTCCCTTTGAACGACCACTGGCCGTTAAGCAAGTCTAAACTAGGGTCGTAATTGGTCGTGAAGATCGGAAGCAAAAAATCAGGACCAAGACGCATTGCAAAATAATCGAGCACCCCTGACCAAGTCCGAACCGGCGACCAGATACTATCGGGATGAGCAATGCTCTCACCACTGAAGGTTTTAAGAATCAATTGGCTGAGCGCGTTGTCTAGACGTTCATGGGACGTAATTATTGGGGGAAGTCCATTTCTCTTAAACGGCTCCAAATGGTCTTGGAGACCGTACTTTGCAAGAATTTCCACGAGTGAGACTTCATCGGCTGCATTGAGACGTCCGATTTCAAACAGGTATGACCTTAGGAGTTCGAAATTTTGTTCTAACTCGGACTCTGAAGGAACCACGCCCAAGACAAATCGCGCTTCCTCGCTAACTGGACCTTGTTGGAAGCGGGTGAGCAATTCGTCAGTCAGCGGGTAGCCGATTTCCTTTGAAGCACCGGCCCCAGTTAGAAGAACGATGGGTTGTCCAACTACCTTTGGCATCGTATCGACTCAGCCCTAACTTGCTCGATTCTATCACTACACTCATCTGCACTCGACTATGAAGTATATAGAAAACCAGTTTGCAAGTCATTGGATGAGGTACTGGACTGAAACCGCCTAATACTCGATTCAAGATCCCAATCTACACCGTGTAGACCGTACTGTTGGGCTGACAACCGCCATTTAAGAGTCCTGTGGTTCGGGTACGGGGTTGATTTGAGGCTTGACTGGCAAAACTAAAGCGCGCAGGATAGTGGCATCAAAGCAAATAGCTCCGACTCTGCTTCAAAACTGTAGCACGGTTTGCACCAGCTTTTTGTAGCAAGCGTAGATTTTATTGACCAGTCGCTACAAAGAAAAAGCCCCCAAGACTGGGGGCTTCAGCGTTCAGAATGGTAGCGCATACCGGATTCGAACCGGTGATCTCCGCCTTGAGAGGGCGGCGTCCTGGGCCGCTAGACGAATGCGCCACGCTGTTCGTCGCAAGCGCAACGGGTTTATCTTACCCGATACACGGCTGGCCTGTCGACCCTTCACAGAGAGACCGCTGAGTGAGCGACAAAGACCTAACCGGCGAGCCACCTCATAGATGTCCCCCCGCAGGTGTGCGAGAATACGAGGAGAGGTCCCACAGACATGCGAAAGAAGATCGCGATAGCGGGCGCGGGCGGCCGTGACTTTCACAACTTCAACCTGCTCTTTCGGGACAACGAGCAGTTCGAGGTGGTGGCGTTCACGGCGACCCAAATCCCGAACATCGCAAACCGCACCTATCCTCCGGAGTTGGCGGGGCAGCTCTATCCCCAGGGCGTGCCAATCCTCCCGGAAGCGGCTCTGCCATCCTTAATCAGGGAACAGGGGGTGGAAGAGGTCGTCTTCTCTTACAGCGACGTCTCCCACGAGCAGGTGATGCGCCTCGCCTCCCAGGTTCTTGCCAGCGGCGCATCCTTCAGGCTCGTGAGTCCGCAGGAGACGATGCTGCAGGCTCGTGTGCCCGTCATTGCCGTGTGCGCGGTGCGCTCAGGCGCGGGAAAAAGCCCGGCATCCCGCGCCATAGTCAGGATCCTGCGCGGATGGGGGCATAGAGTAGTTATCGTGCGGCACCCAATGCCCTACGGTGACCTGAGCGCCTCAGTGTGCCAGCGCTTCGGCAGCTTTGACGACCTCGACAAACACCACTGCACCATCGAGGAGCGGGAGGAGCACGAGCCACACCTAGAACAGGGCAACGTGGTGTACGCGGGCGTGGACTATGGGGTAATCCTTGAGCAATCGCAGCAAGAAGCCGACATCATCGTGTGGGACGGCGGCAACAACGATACTTCCTTCTTCCATCCGGACATGCTGCTGGTCGTGACGGACCCCCTGCGGGCGGGCGATGAGCTCCGCTATCATCCGGGCGAGACCAACCTGCGCATGGCGGATGTGGTGCTGATCAACAAAGTCAATGCGGCGACCCGTGACCAGATCGCTTTGGTGGAAGAGAATGTGCGACAGGTGAACCCCTCAGCGCCAATTCTGAGGGCCGCGTCACCCGTCACAGTTGATTTGCCCGACCGCATCACAGGAAAGCGAGTGCTGGTCATCGAGGACGGGCCGACCACCACCCACGGAGGAGTCGCCACCGGCGCGGGTTACCTTGCCGCCACGTCCGGAGGCGCCGCGGCAATCATCGACCCGAGGCCGTATGCAGTCGGCAGCCTTGCGGAGACCTACCGGCTGTACCAGGCCATCGGCCCCGTCCTGCCTGCGGTGGGTTACAGTGACGCACAGCTCAGTGACTTACGAGCGACCATTGAGGCTACGCCGTGCGACGTTGTGGTGATCGCGACGCCCATCGACCTGAGGCGGCTCATCTCGTTTCAAAAGCCCTCGGTCCGAGTGACCTACACGTTGGAAGTCCAGGGCAGGCCGACGCTTGAAGAGGTGCTTGCGCCCTTCAAGCAATAACGAATCATGCGCGTGCGGCGGCCCTGAGAGACAGTGCAGCAACAGCCTGCTGCAATTCCCGCGCCGCCGTATCGACCTGCTCCTCCGTGCTCCACCGTCCCAGGGTCAGGCGCACCGCCCCAGCGCCTGGTCATATGGGATGCCCATCGCCAGCAACACAGTGGAGGGGTCTGTGCGGCCTGCGTGGCCTGCGGCGCCGGTCGAAGCGGCAATGCCAGACGCATGGGCCAGAATCTCCTCACCATCCAGTCCGGTAAAGCTCATGTTAAGGGTATTGGGGAGCCGCAGCATGGGATGGCCGTTGAGCGCCCAGCCTGCTGCGGTCAACCGCCGTTGCAGCCGGTCACGCAGCCCCTGAATGCGGGCCGTGGTGTCGCTGGTGAGCATCTCTTGCGCAAGCTGGCACGCCGCATCGAGCCCCACCATGTACGCCACGTTCTCAGTGCCGGCCCGCCGTGCAGGCCCTATAGCCGGCACGCAGTGGGCCAGTTTGGGATAGCCTGAGCGCGCTGGCTGCCGACCAGGCTCACTTTAACCACCTCTGGCCACTGCTGCCGTTGCTTGGATTGGCGGCTCTTGTCTTCGCGCCACGTCCCTGGCTCGCCACCCTACCGCTGCTGCTCCTCATTGTGGCGCAAGTCGGGGCGGCCGTCCTCGCGTATGTGGTCACGCCCAATGACCTGACGTGGCGCCTAAGCACCTCCTCTGACCCAGTAGTGTTCCAGTCGGTGCCACTTGCGCTGCTGCTCGGGACACTCTACTTGGGCCTGCTCCTCGACCGGAGGCTGCCAAGCCGCCCTTCTCATAACGATTAGCCGCTCCATGCCATCCACACGCCATGCGCCGGCTCCGGCCGCGTCACGATGGCGCGGACGCCGTCGGCCCGCGCGCTGTCCTGAGCGCCGTCCTGAGGCTCTCGAAGGGTGCCCGCCGCGGCGATGTTTATGTGATGGCTCATGATCCAGCGTTCTGTCTCTTGCAGGTTGCCGCTGCGAAACGCCAGGAGGAACGGTCCCGGCCCGCGGTTGTCCAGCGCCTCCTGCCCCGGCCCGCCCCGTGGCGCTGCCAGGGTGACGGCCGTCTTACCCATCACAAACGCGCACACCTCCGCATTCAGGAGCGAATCGGTGCGCACCGGCGTGGGCCGAAGGCCCAGCGTCTTCCCGTACTCGGCCCTGGCCGCTTCCATATCGGTCACGGCAATGACCACGCGGTCAATCGCGACGACACCGTTGGGATGCGGGGCAGCCTTCGGCGCCTGCCTTTTGCGCACATCCTCGGGCGTCACGTGTTGAATGACGTAATGCGGCAGCGGGCTTGCGCCGCCCAGATTCGCAGCCTGCCACTGCAGGAGCAGTCCGTCCGGCGTGCGTCTGTCGTGGAGCTGGATGTCTGTGACGTCTACTCCCCGACCGCGCAGCAGCCGCACTTCCTCCGCCAGGTCGTCGCTCCCGATGACCGCGGTGCGTATGCCCTCGCCTCTCGCCTCTAACGAAGCAAGGAGGTTTCTGCCGCCATCGAGGGCCGGGTCCTGGGGCGCAATGAGGCCGATGTAGTCGGCGTCGAAGAGAATAACCCCGTTGTGGGTGCCGCGGCCGGGGTGCTCGCCGCCAGGATACACGTGGAAGCCCAGGCTCTGGAAGCTCTCCATCGCTCTTTGCAGGTCTTTCACCCCGATGACGATATGGTCTAAGCCCGTCAGCATAGCATCACTCCTTCTCTACCCACGCCATCCACACGCCGTGGGCCGGCTCCGGCCGCGGCCTGGTTCCAACTATGGGTTGGATACCTCTATACACTCCATGATTTCACGAGCTATGTATAGCCTAGGCCAAGTATTGGGAAGCATTTCCAAGAGACCAAGAGATGCTAGCCTATCCAAGATATTCCTAGCACCGGCGTGAGAGATGCTAAGGGTCTTAGATGCCAGTGAAGCGGTCATGTAAGGTCGCATAAACAAGTTGTCGACAAGTTGTAGCGCATTCCCGGACTCATGATTTTGCTGTAAAAGATCTCTATAGCCATCTTGCAGCCGCCTCAGGCGACGAGAGCGTTGCAAAGCATCAGATGCTTCTGTAGCAACTCCCTCTAAGAAGAAGCGCATCCATGGTTCCCAATTCCCAGTGGCGCTTACGTTATAGAGATGGTCGTAGTATTCGTCTCGGTGGCGTTCGAAGTACGCACTCAAGTAAAGAAGGGGCGTTGTTAGCACCTCTTTTGCATGTAAGAAAAGAAGGATGAAAAGCCGCCCAATGCGACCATTGCCGTCAAAATACGGATGAATAGTTTCGAACTGGTAATGTAATAAGCAACATTGAATGAGTGGGGGCATTTCAAGCTCAGCATTTGCGAACTTCTCCCAACTCCCCATCAGTGCTGGGACCAGTCTGGCAGGCGGAGGTACAAACCTTGCCTCTTGGATGGGAGAATTTGTGGTTCCTATCCAGACTTGTAAGTTTCTGAGTTCACCTGGTTGTTTGTCTTCTCCTCGAACACCTTTAAGTAGACTCAGGTGCACCTCGTTCGCAAGGCGAATGCATATAGGTAGTTCTTTGAGCCGATTGAGACCGTGTTCCAACGCCAGAACATAATTCGCAACCTCTTTCACATCACCCGTCGCACCCCGCAGGAACGATGCCTCGAACCGGTACAGGTCTGAAATCGAAGCCTGTGTCCCTTCAATCTTTGAGGATAGAACAGCTTCCCGTCTTAGAAAGGGTTGAATCAATAGATGGGGGTTGGCGAGGGTTTCCCCAACGCCTTCCAACATCGCCACGGCCCGCGAAGCTTTGTCCAACCTGTTAATAATGCCTGAACTTAGAGCAACCTCGTTCGGAAGGTCGTGAGGAATGTATCCCCACTGCTCTTCTTCAACTCCAACGAGATGCCCAACGGGGCTATTCTTGAAATCTGCAGCGTTCATACGGTTGACTTTACATCACAGGCAAGGAAAAGGGAGCATATGCATACCATTCGATACTATTCACCGCTATAGTATCAATTGGCATGCAAACTAGCAACTGCAGTTTATATACACTATATCTTGTGTTGATCTTGTGTTGGTGGCAGTACTGAATACAAAATGTAGCTGTCACCTTGGTTTTCTGGAGTGCACTTACCCTATCCATGCCATCCACACGCCGTGCGCCGGCTCTGGCCGCGTCACGATGGCGCGGACGCCGTCTGTTCGCACACCGTCCTGAGGCTCTCGAAGGGCGCCCGCCGCGGCGATGTTTATGTGGTGGCTCATGATCCATCGCTCCGTCTCCTGCAGGTTACCGCTGCGGAACGACAGGAGAAAGGGGCCTTGCCCGCGCCGGTCCAGGGCCTCTCGCGCCGGTCCCGGCCCGCGCGGCGTCGCCAAGGTGACGCCCGTCTTGCCCACGGGGAACCCGCACACCTGCGCGTTCAGCAGAGCATCGGCACGCACCGGTGTGGGCTGAATGCCCAGCGCCCGCTGGTATTCTGCCCTGGCAGCTTCGATGTCCGTGACAGCCACCACCACGTGGTCGTAGCCCAGCGCGCCATTTGGATGGGGCGCTCGACGGGGGACTTGCGACTGCCGGTCGGCGTCCGGCGTCAGGTGCTGGATGATGAAGAACGGCAGCGGCGTGCCCCGCCCAAAGTTGGCGAAACGCCACTTCAGCTCCACGCTGTCCTGAGCGCCGTCCTGAGGCTCTCGAAGGGGCTCCCGAAGGGCTTGTCGAAGGGCGCCCCGAGGCGTGCGGCGGGAGCCTTCCCGCACATCGTGGACATCGACGCCCCGGGAGCGCATCACGGCCACGTCAGCATCGATGTCGTCCGAGGCGAGGATGAAGAACCGCAGGCCGTCGCCCTTGGCCAGGAAGTCCAGCAGGCCGCTGTTGGGGTCGCGCTCCAGCTCGCCCCTGTCACGCACTCCCATCAACTCGATGTAGTCCAGGTCAAAGAAGCCGATGGCGTTGTGGGTGCCGCGGCCGGGATGGTCGCCGCCGGGGTACACGTGGAACCCCAGACGCTCGGTGTAAGTCCGCTGCGCCGCCGCGAGGTCGTTGACGCAGATCATGGTGTGGTCAATGCGTGTGAACATGCTCTCTTCTCGTGGGTCACGCTCGCTGCGCGCTATACCCTGTCCCTCCAGGGAGCTTTGTTGCAAAACCCCCGATTCCGCCCCACTTTTGCAACATCTCGCCGACTTTTGCAACAGAGGGGGGAGAAATCATGAAACATCATCGTCATCGTGGTGGATATTATGAATATCAATCTCATGATGAATAATCAATTTCATTGGCTCATCAATCGCTTCATCCGCTATTACTTGGGCGATATGGACGAAAGCCGCGGCCATGGCTAAATCATGTACGGTGGATTGCCTGTCTTCTAGGGTCATCTGTTCAAACCGCTTGGAAAGTAGCGGGTCGCTATCTGCGAGTGCTTGCCTATATTCCGGCGAATCCTGCTCCGCGAGAAGTCCTTCGAGCGCATGCGTTTCATCTTCTAGTTTCAGAAGAAACCTAGCGACTAAGAGATCATCGTGCGATAGACGTGGCATCGTCTTTACCTCCTGAATTGAACCTGTTGGATCGGCATCTGGCCGTAAAGCTCGCGCGTCATGATGCCCAGAACGTCGGTTCAAGCCCTAGTTCATAAATCGAGGCAACAAGGAATCTTGCAACAGACAGGGAAGATTTGCAACAACTATCGATAACACAACAACGCCCCCTCCAGGGAGAGGGTCAGGGTGAAGGTCGCCCGCTGTCTCACAAATCCGCTGGAGAACCACATCCGTCTCCCCCCAGCCCTGGGGCCCTCGCCTAGCTTCCCCCGTACAGGGTGTCCCGTTCCTTGCGGAACTCGTTCCACCCCACCTCGGTCATGACGCGCCGGCGCTCCTTCGCCAGGGGATCGTCCTGCGCGCTCTGGGTGAGGGCTGCCACGTTGGGATCGTCTCGGTAGGCCAGCGCCTCCCGAAAGCCGGACAGCTCATAGGCCCGGTTCACCAGGACTTTGTTCATGCGCACCGCCGCCTGGGGCAGCGCCGCCAGCTTCCGGGCCAGCGACTCCGCCTCCTCATCCAGGCGTTCCGCGGGCACCACGCGATTGACCAGGCCCAGCCGCTGCGCTTCGCGGGCGTCCACCACCTCGCCCAGCATCAGCAGCTCCTTGGCGCTCTTCAGGCCCACCAGGAAGGGCATGATAAGGACGGGCGGACTGCTCCCATTGCGGATCTGGATCTCGCCGAACTTGGCGTCCTCCGCCGCCACCGTGATGTCGCACACCCCTGCCAGCTCGCATGCCTGCCCCACGGCGTGGCCCCGCACCGCGGCGATGACCGGCTTGGGGCAGCTCCAGATGGCCATCTGTACCTCTAAGCCGCTGGGAGCAGGCTCATCGTCGGGGTAGAGGGACCCGTACAGGTCGCCTCCAGCCGAGAAGGACCGTCCCGCGCCGGTCAAGATGATGGCCTTGACCTCATCATCTTCGATGGCCCGCTGGATGGCCGCGTAGAGCAGCCGCTGCGAGTTCTTGTTCAGCGCGTTCAGCACCGTGGGCCGGTTCAGCACGATGCGCGCATACCCCTCTCGTTTCTCGTAGAGGACGTCGTCCGGTCCTGGAGGAGGTATCTCAAGGCCGTCGGGAGTCCGCTTGATCTCAACCATGTTGCCTGCGCTCCTTGTGAGAGGTTATTGTAGTTGCAATTCTACGCCTTCAGCCGCTCTCGCCTAGGCGAGTCGCCTTTGGAGACTTTGTACCGCAGTGCCCGCTCTTTCTCCTTGTGTCTTTGCGAGCCCGCCTCTGGCGGGCGTGGCAATCTGGGCGGGGGAGGTTCTTACAGCCTCCTGTAAAGATCCGTCCATTCGCGGTTCATGACCATGATCAGGCGCTCCTTGTCCGCCCGTGAACCTGCCTTGATCTGCTTCCCCAGGGAAATCGCCGCATCCGAGTCGTCAAAAAGCTCATAGTACACCAGCTTGTCGACCCTGTACCGCTTGGTGAAACTGTCAATGAGCTTCTCCCGATGCCCTGCTACCCGCCGTATCAGATCGTTCGTCACGCCGGTATAGAGTACGCGATTTATGCGGTTAGCCAGGATGTACACGTAGAACTGACGGGACATACCTCTCCACCCCCAGATTGCCACGCCCCGCAGTAGCGGGCCTCGCAATGACGAACGCGCCTATGCTTCAGCAGCTCTTAGGGCCTGTCCTCTCTCACTTCGAAAGCAAGGGGATCGCGACGCCCATCTGTGCCAGCCGCCGTTCCGTTCGTGGCGATATGGTATACTGAAACAACTTCAAAGGAAAGTGGCCTCAGCTTCTCCGTGCGCACACTCCGGCTGGCAATGGCCCAGATCAACACCACCGTCGGAGACCTGGAGGGCAACGCCAAGCGCATCCTCCAGGCCATCAGCCAGGCGCGCCAGTACGGCGCTGACCTGGTCGCCTTCCCTGAGATGGCCCTGCCCGGCTACCCGGTTGAAGACCTCCTCCTCAAACCCCAGTTCGTCGACGACAACATCGACAAGCTCTCCCAGATCATCCCCGCCTGCCGCGGCATCACCGCCGTCATCGGCTTCATCGACAAGCAGACGGACATCTATAACGCCGCCGCCGTGGTGCACGACGGCAAGCTGGTGGGCGTCTACCACAAGCAGTTTCTCCCCAACTACGGGGTCTTTGACGAGAATCGCTACTTCCAGGCGGGCGCAGAATCGCCCGTCTTCGTCATCAACGGCATCGGCGTCGGCGTGAACATCTGCGAGGACATCTGGTATGCGACCGGGCCCACCGCCCTGCAGGCGGCCGCGGGCGCAGAGGTCATCGTCAACATCAACGCCTCGCCCTACCACGCCGGCAAGTGGCGCTCCCGTGAGCGGATGTTGGCCACCCGCGCCTCGGACAGCGGCGTCATCGTCAGCTACACCAACCTGGTGGGCGGGCAGGACGAACTGGTCTTCGACGGCGGCAGCGTGGTCTTCGACGAGCGGGGCGAGCTCCTGGCCCGGGGCAAGTCCTTCGAGGAGGACCTGGTGATCGTCGACCTGGATGTCGAGGGCGTCTTCCGCACCCGGCTGCACGACCCGCGCCGCCGCAAGGAGCATCTTGCCGCCGAGGGTGACGAATACACCGCCGCACGCAAGGTCTACGTCTCTCCCTGGCACCCTTCTGAGGACCACCGGCCCGCGCTCACCGCGCGCATCGACCCGCGCGACCACGAGCTGCCCGAGGAGGTCTATCACGCCCTCACCCTGGGCCTGCGGGACTACGTGCAAAAGAGCGGCTTCCAGAAGGTCACTCTCGGCCTCTCCGGCGGCATCGACTCCAGCATCGTCGCGGCCATCGCCGCCGACGCCATCGGCCCCGACAACGTGGTGGGCATCTGCATGCCGTCGCGCTTCTCCTCGGAAGGCTCCCTCATCGACGCAGAAGTCGTCGCACAAAACCTGGGCATCCGCTGCATGACCATCCCCATCGAGGAGGTCTTCACCGCCTACCTGCACACCCTGGAGCCACCCTTCGAGAGCCTCAGGACAACGTCCTTTGCCGACGCCGCGCCCAACGTGGCCGAGGAGAACGTGCAGGCCCGCACCCGGGGCAACCTGCTCATGGCCCTCTCCAACAAGTTCGGTTGGCTGGTCCTCACCACCGGCAACAAGAGCGAGACCGCCACCGGCTACACCACCCTCTACGGCGACATGGCCGGCGGCTTTGCCGTCATCAAAGACGTGCCCAAGACCCTGGTCTACCAGCTCGCCCACTACAGGAACCAGGCCGCCGGGCGGGCGATCATCCCCCAGAGCGTTATCGACAAGCCCCCCAGCGCGGAGCTGCGCGCCAACCAGACCGATCAGGACACCCTGCCGCCCTACGACCTGCTGGACCAGATCCTGGAGGCCTACGTGGAGGAGGACCGCAGCTACGAGGAGCTGCTGGCGATGGGCTTCCCTGAGGCTACGGTGCAGCAGGTCATCGCGCTGGTCGACCGCAACGAGTACAAGCGCCGCCAGGCGCCCCCCGGCATCAAGATCACCCCCCGCGCCTTCGGCCGCGATAGACGGCTGCCGATAGTGAACCGCTACCGAAGCTACTAGGGCGACCGCGATCCCCTCGCCCCTTGGGGGAGAGGGTGAGGGGTGAAATAGTGGGTGTTCCCCCTTCAACTTCCTCCCACCAAGGGCTTCCTTGAACCTCCTGCAACGTCCGCACCTTGTCAGCTCTCGGCTCGCCCTTGCCACTATATACCATATATGGTATCATCCCTGTTATGGAAGTGCTCGTCCATCCCGCCGCTGCCGAGGAGTACCGTGGCATACCGGAGCGTGAGCAGGATGCCATGGACAATGCTATTGAGAAGCTGAGCGCTCTGGGCGAGCAACTAGGGTATCCGCACAGCAGCGCGGTCAGAGGTGTGGTTGGGGGCTGCGGGAGCTTCGACCGCGGGCCGGCCGCAGCCGCTGGCGGGCGTTTTATCGGCGCGTTGGCGATGTGATGGTTATCGGGACCTTCGGGCCGGAGGCCAACGTAGATTCAGAGAGGCTTTCAGGCTGCCGTGCAGCGGGCGACCGATCGCCTGGCCGAATTTGAAACGAAAGAGGGTTGAACATATGCAGAACCAGTGGGTTAATACCAGAGACTTGCAGGAAGAGCGCTTTCAGAAGGACCCCGCAGCCCGGGAGCGTTGGGAGCGGACTGCCCTCGCTCGGGCCGTGGCCATCGCAGTGATCCGGTATCGCGCGGAGCACGGACTGAGCCAGCGGGCCTTGGCCAAGCAGCTCGGGATGCCACAGCCGCATATTGCCCGCCTTGAGTTGGGAGAGCATAATCCCTCAGTGGAGATGCTCCAGCGCCTCGCGCAGGGCTTGGGGCAGTGTTTTGTCGTGGCGGTTGCGCCCGCAGATCGGGCAGACGAGTTGGCCCTGCCAGCCGGTGTTCAGGTCCTCACAGACGTTCGGGGAGCCGACGGGAGCCGGGTGCTGACGGGTACCGGTTAGCGGGAGGTTGACACCGGAGTTCGGGGCATGGATGCCAACGTAGTGGGCGACGCCCACGACTTCACGTGCCCCCTGGTGACACTTGACCGAGAAATGGCCAACAGAGCGGGTGGACTCGTAGAAACGCCGACGCTTGAGCAGCCCAAGCCCCTTCAGGCGTGACAGCCGTCGGCCGTCAACAGTCTACCCGTATCTGAGCTTTTAAATGATTTCGAACTGGATAAGGTCGCTGGGAATCCACAACTGCGGTTTTTCTGGCAACTGTTGACTTTTGTAGCAATTTGCAACAAAATAATAGCACAGATGTCTTAACAGTTAACACGATTTCGTGTACCACCGCCGTGTAGCTTTGGATGATGGAAGGCGGCGCACCTTGACGAGCGAAGACGCACCTCTGATGGAGCAGGACAACCAGTCAGGCTATATCCGCATAGATGGTGGGAAACCACTAGATTTCGGCGAACCACCGAGCGGCGCCATCATCCCCGAACACGTAAAGCGGATGGCTTCCACCTTTCGGGCCTATCGGGAAGCGTCGGCAGAATTGCTCAACGGGAAGTACGCTGCTTTCAAGACTCTCGCGCCGACCCATATTCGGGAAGCGTCCAACATTTTTGTGTTGGAGTGTTCGGATGGCGTCCTGGTTAGATGGGATGCTTGCCCCGACGGCAATCCGAAGGTTCGAGCCGGAGCTACGCCGCTTAGCTTGGCAGAGGTGGCACCCCAGTTCTCGGAGCAGTTGATTCATTTTCCCCTGGACCCACGGAATTATGATCCTGGCATGAACGGGCCAGAACTCAAGGGCGCGGTCATAGATCCATCAACGGGAAGCTCAACAGAAGTCATGTCGCTTCGGCTGGTGATGTACGGAAGCGTTCAATTGCCTGACGGGTTTAACATCGATCCGCCACCGGCGCGACCACCTTGCCTCGTCGGAATGCAAAACGAAATAGAGTTTGTGATGTACGGAGTGGTGGCCCCAGTGAATCAGCCGATCCAACTCGAAGGACCCGATGTCGAACAATTAGTTGTCCGCGCACGTATTACACTCCCAGTGGGGTGGCGAGCGATTGAAATTTACCCATTGCTCGCCGATGAACATTGGGAACCCAAATTTGGGCGTCTCTGGGCAGAGCTGGACATTCTTGCGACGGTAGCGCGGCGCAATCTCACGGATCAGCAGTTCAGAGCACTCGATAGCCGAGGAGAGACCAGGGCTAGGTACGCCGCATTGCTCAACGAGTTTGAAGGGCTTTTAGCTGGCCCCGAGGAACCGGTACACCAGTTTCTCAAGAGCCATCCCGAATTGCTGTGCCCAACCAGCGAGCAGACCTGGTCGAAGTTAGCTTTCGGTGACACGATCAGCGACTTCGTTATCAGAGAGCCCAGGAATGACTATCTGCTCGTCGAAATCGAAGCCCCGATCCGTGAGTTGTTCCGGAAGGATGGTCAACAGCGGCAGGAACTCACGCACGCAATTAAGCAGACGACCGACTGGATAACCTATATCCAGGACAATAAACAGAAGGTCGAAGAGGGATTGGGGCTGACAGGAATCTCGACAAACCCGCGAAACTTGGTCGTGATCGGCAGATCCGAGGGGCTCACCGATTCGAACCGCCGCGAGCTCACCACGATACAAAATCAACACAACAAGCTCCGCATCATGACCTATGATGACGTTCTTGTTGCAGCCCGTGCAAACTTAGAACGGGTACTGGGACCTTTAGCCCTCACCGCCCAGAATGCAGAACTTTACTTCTTCAAGGGAACGGCACCTTCCCAGCAGTGAAACGGCATACTTCGCGTAGCAGCGATTCAGTAAGCATTTTGTAGACTCTGTAGACGCAATTCGTATCAGATAGCCTGGCGGAACAATCCTGCCATCCGACACCCGTTTTTGTCCCCATGCTTCGCTTTGGATCATGCGCGTCGCCGTCGTCCATGACTGGCTGAACAAGTACGTAAGCTCTTCCTCTGCCACCGTCGTTCGCCCTAATCCCCTCCATCTGCTACCCTACCTACATGCATCATTCCAGCCACCCGTTGCTCGTCCTGAGCTATGTCGAAGGGCTTCCCCTCAGCCCACACCATTCGTCATGCCCAGTTTTCCCGCTTTGTTTTCCCAAAACGAACGGCCTTTGGCCCGCTGCCACACTCCCCAAACCGCAAAATCACGAACAAAAAGCCCCGCAAATCACCATTCGTTCCCCGTTCGTTTTGCAGAAAAAACTTTTCTCCTATCATTCCCTCGCCCCTGGAGGGAGAGGGTTAGGGTGAGGGGGACTCTTGACCCGACACCGTCCCTTTGCCGTCATAAAGAGCACCCTCGCGTCTTTGTCCATCGCTATGCTACACTCCAAGCATGCGAGTTGCCCTTGTTCATGACTGGCTCAACCAGTACGGCGGCGCCGAGCAGGTGCTGGAGGCGCTCCACGCCATGTACCCGGACGCGCCCGTCTACACCAGCCTCTACGCGCCGCAGCGCCTGCCGGGCACCTATCGTTCGTGGGATATACGCACATCCTTCATGCAGTGGCTGCCCGCGGCCAAGGCGCATCACCAGCCCTTCCTGCCCCTCTTTCCCCTCGCCTTTGAGTCCTTCGATTTCTCCGGCTACGACGTGGTCATCAGCAACAGCAGCGGCTTCTGCCACTGCGTCCGCACCCCGTCGCAGACCCTGCACATCAACTACTGCCTCACGCCGCCCCGCTTCCTCTGGAACCTGGAGGGCTACATGGCCAGGGAGCAGTTCCCGCCGGCGCTGGTGAAGCTCCTGCCCATGGCTATCGCACCCCTGCGAAGCTGGGACCTGCGGGCTGAGGAGCGGGTCGACCGCTTTGTCGCCATCTCCCACGCGGTGCGGGACCGCATCCGTGAGCGCTACCACCGGGACGCCGCGGTCATCTACCCGCCCGTGGACACCGCGGCCTTTCAGCTCATCGAGTCTGAGGACTCTTCTGAGTCTGAACGACCCGCCGCGGAGGTGGGCGAGTACCTACTGGTGGCGGGCAGGCTCATCCCCTACAAGCGGGTCGACCTCGCGGTGCAGGCCTGCTCCCAGCTCGGCGTGCCTCTGGTGGTGGCCGGCGAGGGCCGGGACCGCCAGGCGCTGGAGGCCCTGGCCGGCCCCACGGTGCGCTTCGAGGGCTACGTCAGCCAGGAGCGGCTGCGGGAGCTGTACGCCGGCTGCTCGGCCTTCCTCTTCCCCGGCGAGGAGGACTTCGGCATCGCGCCGCTGGAGGCCCAGGCATCCGGCCGTCCCGTCATCGCGTACGCGGCCGGTGGCGCGCTGGACACGGTGGTCGACGGCGTGACGGGCCTCTTCTTTCACGAGCCGACGCCGCAGTCGCTGGCCGACGCCCTGCGCAGGTTCGACGGCTACACCTTCGACCCCACAATCATCCGCCGGCACGCCCTGCAGTTCGACGCGTCCGTCTTCCGCGCCGAGTTCGCGAGCTACGTGGAGGAGCAGCACGAGGCGTTCGTGGAGCGGCAGCAGCCTCGCCGCTCTCTGGCGCGGGTTGCTCGATAAGCTCCCATGTCCCACACGCCGCGCGGCCGCGCACCCCATGACCGTCGCCAACCATCCCGTCTGCTGGGCTACGGCGCGGACGCGAGCCGGCGGCGGTCGGCGCGCGCCAGGCGGAACGTCCTGCAGGGGCCGAAGGTGCAGGCGGCGGGCAACAGCCGTCTCACCGAGTTCGCGGCCTGGCTGGCGACCACCGCGCTGGCCGGCGCGCTGATTCTGCTGCTGGCCCAGTTCGACCTGCTGCTGGCGCTGCCTGTGTTCCTGGTTTACGCGCTCTTCTCGGTGCTCCTGTGGCGCGGGTGGCGACGGAAAACGAAAAGACGGCCATGAGACGAAACGCCACGTCATTGGAATAAAAATGGGTCTTAGGATACTGCACAAAAGCGGCGTTGCCTGAGGCTCTCAAAGCATGTCCTGAGCACCGTCGAAGGGGCCGCCGCCCGTCCTTTCGAGAACCCCTTCGGCAAGCTCAGGACAGCGCTCAAGGAACGGGCTTGAACGATTTTCTTCGCACATCATGCCGCTCCCAAACGCCGCGTCGTTGCGAGGCCCGCCGAAGGTGGGGCGGGAGCACTCTCCATTACGTGATAAGACCGCCCCCCCGCCCTGAACCCCTTGCAGGCAAGGTGATGGCTAAAATCTACCAGGCCATTTCCAGGACCTTGACCAGCTCATCCACATTCGTGATGCGGCCCAGGCCATCGCCAAAATGAAGCCCGGCAGCGTCCAGCTCGGCCAACCGACGGAAGTCCTCCCGTGGCACGTTGAACTCTCGGATACGGGTGGACACGCCAATGGAATGAAGAAATGCTTCCACCCAGACAATGAGCGCCTCTGCGGCTTCCCTATCGGTCATGCCAATCCGACGGATATTGAGGACATCAGCCACTCTGGCCATGCCCTCCGGCATGATGTCCAGGTTGATGCGCAGGTCTGTTGCCAGCATCATGGCGCTGGACGCTCCCTGGCCGACGTGAGGATAATTGTACCGGACCGTGGTAGCCAGGCCTGTGGTCCGGTTGTGCCCGCGGATATTGTATGTGGACTGCGACGCGCGGTTGCCCAGGAGACACGCCAGGAAGAGGTTCAGCCGCGCTTCGCCATCGTCAGGCCGCCGCACCAGTTGCGGAAGATTGGCCACCGACAACTCCAGAGCCATGCGCTCGTCGGCGTAGCCCAGGGGGCTCACCTCAGGCGACCACAGGCCGCGTATTGCACCGCCAAAGGTGGTAAGGGACGTGTCCAGATAGAGGCCCAGTGGAGCGGTCAGCAACGCTTCCGGGTCTATGATGACCGCCAGCGGCCGTGTCTTGGGGTCGTACAGCTCTTTTCGGTGGGGAGCCACGGTGTCGTACAACGCCGCGCCCCCGCGGTCGGTGCCGCCGGTCGGAGTCGTGTTGACGATGATGTTCGGGATCTTGGGCTTGTTGGCCCGGTACACGTTGGGCGCCTGACCGGGGATATGCTTTGTGTACATCTCCTCGATGGTCTTATCTTCGCCAGCGATGATGGTGATGGCCCGAGCCGTGATGATCGCGCTGCCGCCTCCCACGGCCACGATGAGATCGGGTTTGGCTTCCTTCATGACCCGCACACCTTCCATCACCGTGGGAATGGGCGACTCTTTCTTCGCCCCAGCCCACGTGCCGATGTATAGGTCGCCAAGCGCGGCGCGGACCTTGTCGACGAGGTCAGTAGTCTTGGCCAGGGTCTCGCTGGCGATGATGAAGCCCCGTTGTGCGCCGATACGCTTGGCTTCCGAGTATATCTGGGAGATTGCCCCCTGCCCGGCATGGTAGCGTGAGGCGGGCGCTAGGTACCTGAAGGTGGTGTTGAGTTTCATTGGCTGCTCCCTTCTCTCAATAATTATTCCGCTTAGTATGATCTCTAATGTTGAAGCTCGCTGCACAGACTTGTGTGTGGCAGTAGGCTACGAGCGGTGACGGAGATTGTCAAGCGCTCCTGGCGGAGACACACTTTTGCTGCTGTAAAGATACTGGGCTTCTCGCTTCGTTCAAAGAATAAGAGTATTACTGTTCGAGCGACAGCGAGAACTGCTTCCTCTGGATCAGGTTCATCCTGTGGGGGAACGCGTGAGGCACTAGAAGTGCTCTTGCGGTTAGCTACCGGCTGCTCCCATCCAAATAAGATCAAACAGAAGTTATGATTGGACCTAAGGAGCCTCTTCGGGATGCTGTGGTAACCACAACAACGCTGTCATGCGCCTGCGCTTACCCGCGATTGCAGGTTGCGGGCGAACTCCTGGAGAATGCTGTCCGCTTTTCTGCGGATCACGGGCTGGCCGAACTCACCCAGCTTGCCCAGGAGTGTGAGATTGGTGCTGATCAGCAGCTCGGACTGCTGGTTCCCCACCTCGCGCAGTTCCATGCTCATGTCAGCCTTCATGCCGCCACCTACACGGCGATCGGCGGCTTCCGCGCGCATGACTGACCGCCAGGTCGCCCTATCCTGAGTCTGAATGGTCACCGTCCCCTCCAGGCCAAGGCGGATGGGACCGATGCTGAGGTTCATGCGCCCGCGAAAGCTATTGCCCTCCACCGGTGCGACATTGGACACGCCGGGGATGCAGAGAGCAACCTCAGGAACCTTCACGATCAGGTCCCACAGCGCGTCGCAGGACGCGTCAAACACGCAGCGCTGTTCAAAGACCATCGGTTATCGCCCCTGCGCCCGCGCCAGTGCTCCTTCCAGCGCCCGCCGCGTGAAGACCTCAGCCATGTCCCGCTTGTACTCGGCGGAACCGCGGTAGTCTGTGGCGGGATCCACGGCAGGCTTCACCGACGCGGCAGCGGCCCGCATAGCATCTGCGGTGACGGCCCGGCCGCGCAGCATGTCCTCGGCCGCGCGCGCCCGCAGGATGGTTGGCCCAACCGCTCCCAGCGCGATGCGCGCGTCCCTGCACGTTACCCCGTCCGCATCGAGGACGAGGAGCGCGGCGACAGAGACGGTCGCGTAATCATCTTCGGTGCGGGGAAGGTACTTTAAATACACCGCGCCGCTGCGGGCGGACTGCGGTGGCACAATAACGTGGGTCAGCACTTCACCCGGCTGCCGCGCCGTCTCATAGTAATCGACAAGGAAGTCTTCCAGGGGAAGCTCACGCGTGCCTTGCCGGGACTGCAAGCGGACCCGAGCGCCCAGGGCAATCAAGCTGACCGGCGGGTCCTGACTGGGGTCGGCGTGGGCAAGGCCGCCGCCCACTGTCGCCACGTTGCGTATACGCACGGATGCGACGCGGCCATAGGTCTCCGTGAGAAGAGCGGAGTGCACACGGATCACGTCCGATGTCTCAGCGTCTCGCTGCGTGACCATGGCGCCGATCTGAAGGTCACCGTCACTGCGCTGCACGCCTTGCAGGGCCGCAACTTTTCTCAGGCCCACAAGACAGGAGGGCTGCGCCAGCCGCTGTTTCATCAGGTTGACCAGGCCGGTCCCGCCGGCGAGAAGAAGGGCGTCATCGCCATATTGCTGCAGCGCGTCAAAGACGCCGTCCAGGGTTTCAGGCTCTTGGTAGAGGACGTCTGCCACGGGTCAGCTCCCTTCCGCCGCGGCTTTGATCGATTCCACGATCTTGTAATAACCGGTGCAGCGGCAGAGATTCCCCATCATCCACTCCCGGATCTCGTCCTCTGTCGGGTGCGGGTTGCTGTCCAAGAGCGCCTTGGCCGACACCACCTGGCCCGGCGTGCAAATGCCGCACTGAAAGCCCCCATGATCTATGAAGGCCTGCTGGATGGGCAGGAGCTCCTCACGGCCAGCCAGCCCCTCCACCGTGGTGATGCTGCTGTCATTCGTCAGGACGCCAGGAATGAGGCATGAGCTGACGAGCTTCCCGTTCACCAGCACGGTGCATGCTCCGCAGACACCCACAGAGCACCCCTCCTTAGTGCCGGTGAGACCAAGGTCGTAGCGCAGGATATCCACCAGCAGCCGGGTGGGTTCCACTTCCAGATTGTAGGGCTGACCGTTGACGTTGAGACTGATTGGGTATTTCATGGCATTCTCCTGCGGAACGAGTCCGCCAACAACCGTTGGTTGAGCCGGGCTTCCCGCACCCGCCCGCCGTTAGCTGGAACAGGCCTGCGGAGACAACTTTTCGTTCTTCGAGCCTGACTGCCGTCAGGCAGGCTTGTCGAGAAGTACACAACGTTGGATTTGGCTGTACTATGCTATAGTCTAGTGACATTATCCGCAAGAGGTTTCGTCATGACCACCGGAACGCCGCGCCTCTCCATCGGGAAGCCCATCGGTCAGATCGAGGGCCGCGCCAAGGTCTCTGGCCGCGCCCAGTACGCCGCGGGCCTCCTGCTCCCCGGCATGCTCTGGGGCAAGACCTTGCGAAGCCCGTATCCTCATGCCCTCATCTCGCGCATTGACACCACGCGGGCGCGCGCCCTGCCGGGAGTCCACGCCGTGATAACGGGCCATGACCTGCCACCGACCCTCTACGGGCGGCGCATGCTGGACATGCCGGTGCTGGCGCGGGACAGGGTGCGCTTCGTCGGAGAGCGGGTGGCCGTCGTTGCCGCCGACACTCCCGACATCGCAACCCAGGCGCTCAACCTCATCGAGGTGGATTATGAGGAGATGCCCGCAGTCTTCACTCCCCTTGAGTCGATGAAACCCGGCGCGCCTCGCATCCACGGGGATGTTGCAGTATACCAGGGACATCGCGATCCCGTGTCAGCTCTCCCCAATGTGCTCTCCGTGGTAGAGCGGGTAAAGGGCAACATCGAGCAGGGGTTTCGGGAATCGGACGTGGTTTTTGAACACAGCTTCACCACGCAACTGCAGCACCAGGTCTATCTTGAGCCGCATGCCTCCGTCGTCCGGATCGAAAATGACGGACGTATTCACGTTTGGATGTCCAACAAGTCGCCCTATGCGGCGCGCAGCCAGCTTGCCGCGCTGGTAGGTGTGCCTGAAGAGCAGGTGCTGGTCCATCTCACCCACGTAGGCGGCGACTTCGGGGCGAAGGGATCCCTCATGGACACGCCCCTGTGCTATTACCTTGCAAAGGCAACCGGCAGGCCGGTCAAAATGGTCATGAGCTACGTCGAAGAGCTCATGGCCGGCAACCCACCAACCTCCGGGGCGCTGACCTTCAAGACTGGTGTCAAAAAGGATGGCGCCCTCTGGGCCTGGGACGCGCGATGTGTCTGGAACACCGGGGCCTATGGCGCCTTCCTGCCGATCCCGACCGTCAACGTAGCCGGAGGGATGCAGGCCGCCGGCTCGTACCGAATACCCCACGTCAAAATCGAGAGCCTCTGCGCCTACACCAACACCGTGCCCAGAGGTCACATGCGCTCTCCCGGCTCGCCGCAGGTCTGCTTCGCCGTGGAATCTCATATAGACATGATTGCTGCGGCTATGGGCATTGATCCCCTCGAGTTTCGGCTCCGCAACGCGCTGCGAGAGGGAGATGAGACTCCCGTGGGCGGCGCGCTGCAGGACGTGCGCTCGCACGAGACCCTGGAAGCTGCGGCCAAAGCGGCGGGATGGGGCACCCCGAAAGCGGGGCCTCATGTGGGCCGCGGCATCGGCTTCTACGACCGCCATGTCGGGTCAGGGCAGTCCAGCGTGGTGCTGACGGTGGATGCAGAAGGCCAGGCGACCCTGGTGACCGTCGCGCCTGACACGGGGACGGGCTCCCACACCATCTTTCAGCAGATAGTGGCCGAGGAGCTACAGCTCCCCCTCAGCGACGTGCACGTGGTGGCGGGCGACACTGACTCAGTCCTGAACGACGGCGGCGTCGGGGGCAGCAGGGTCACCCACGTCACGGGTCAGGCCACGCTACGGGCGGACCAGGCAGCGCGGGCGATTCTGGCCCGGGCCGCCGCCGATGCGTTGAACATGAACGCTGCCGATATGCGCCTGGAGAATGGCTCCTTTGTCGGCATCGATTCCTCACAGCGCGTGTCCTTTGCCGAGGCAGCCCGCCGGGCGGCGGAGCGAGCGGGGGGCGTGGTCACGGTGCCCATCACCCACGACGGCGGGTCGACCGTGGGGATCACCTCCTTCTGCGCCCAGATCGCGGAGGTGGAGGTTGACCCTGAGACGGGACAGGTCAAGGTGAAGAAGTTCGTCTCCGCACACGACGTGGGGACTATTTTGAACCCAATCGGGCACCAGGGACAGATCGAGGGCGGCATCATCCAGGGCCTGGGCTTCGCCACCTCGGAAGAGCTGCTCATGGAGGACGGACGCATCAGCAACCTTCACCTGGGCGAGTACAAGGTGCCGACGATGAAGGACATCCCGGAGCTGATCACCGTGCTGGTACAGAACCCATCTGGGCCAGTACCCTACCAGGGGAAGGCCATCGGAGAGGTGGGCAACTGCCCGGTCGCGGGGGCCATCGCCAATGCCGTCTATGACGCGGTCGGCGTCCGCATCACGGATCTGCCCATCACCGCGGAGAAGGTCTATCGAGCTCTCAGGGAGAAAGAACGGGGAAGGTGAGCGTTGCTCGCTAGAGCCTGCATCGATGGGGCGCTCCCTCAAATGGGCGTCATCAGGTCTGCCCCAGGAATGAATACACCACAACAATGATGGGGCGCTATCTCCTGCGCGCTACGAGCCTCTATCTCCCGCGTCAACGCTTCCAGGCACGGTCATCGCCTAGGGCAGCCGCTCCATGGGTATCTTCCGCAGCCCGGGATTGGGTGGCTGCGGCTCGCGACGAGGCAGTTTGGGGGTATCGAACTGGAACCGGTGCATCCCGTACGGGCTGCACCGTGGCCCGGCTGATGGTGCCCAGCTTTGCCAGCTTTCGTCGGTCTGTACCATTTCCTCCCATTGCGCGAGCTACTGCGGTGGTCGGGAGGGCCGGGGTCAACCGCTCCGCCCGCTGGAGCCAGGCCTCAGTCAGCTCCCCTGCTCCTGGGCTTCCGCCGCCTGTGCCGCGTACTCGGCCGAGTTCATCCCCTCAAGGATGAGGCCGTAGCCCAGCAGGTCCACCATCTGGCGCTTGATCGCCTGGGTGAGCGCCACCCTGGTGTACCGCAGGAGGAGTTGCGGCCTCTGCGCCAGGTGTTCCGCTAACTCCCATGCCCGCGGCAGGAGCTTCTCACGGGGCAGGACCTCGTTCACGAGGCCAAGCTGCTGCGCCTCCTGCGCCCCGATGGCTTGCCCGGTTAGGAGGAAGTAGCGCCCGCGGTTCATCCCGAGCAGCAGTGGGTAGACGATGTGCACGCCGTCGCCGGGCACGTTGCCGTTGGAAAAGTGTCCCGCGTCCTGGAGGACGGCGTTCTCCGATGCCAGCACGATGTCGCACAGCAACGGAATCTCCGAGTGGGCCAAAGCCGGGCCGTTGATCGCGCTGATCATCGGCACCTCGATATCCAGCAGGTTGTTCAGTAGCTGTTTCCCTTCCCAGTACACCCGATCCCAGTACCTGGGCCGCAGCGTAAGGGGCGTCGGCAGGGGGAGGGGATCGCGGGCGCGATCCCCTCCCGAGAAAGCGTCGCCCGTACCCGTTATGATGATGACTTTGTTGCGGGCATCGCTGCCCACGTCTCTAAAGGCCTGAGGGAACTCGCCGTGAGGCAACCCGCCCCACAGCAGTGGACCGCCATCGGTGTGGAAGGTCATCTGGAGGATGCCGTCGCGGCGCTCCATCTTGATGGTCTGGTACTTGTTGGCATAGTCCTCGAGTCTCGCCATAGGGGCATCCTCCCACGTATTCCTTGCAGGACTCCCAGTCGTGGGCGCCCAGCGTCGCAACGATTGTAGCGCCGGGCAGCCTCCCGGTCAATTCAGTGTACTCGTTCAGGTGATCCGTTACACTTGGCTCCTTTCGTTGAGATGGTGTTGTTGTAGGAAGGCCAAGGGGGTAAGGTAGCCCAGCGCTTGGTGCGGCCTATAGGTATTATAGCGATG
>Ga0082335_1001314_pt1 | contig 54116 bp, 66 predicted proteins | sample Subgrocontami58m_FD_72375 | JGI IMG/M metagenome (GOLD analysis project Ga0082335, IMG submission 72375) | Subsurface groundwater microbial communities from S. Glens Falls, New York, USA - GMW37 contaminated, 5.8 m (SPADES assembly) (version 2) ... | reverse complement strand
GATGAGCGTCGAGCTCATTACCCCGATCGCGCTCGAGACCGGTCAGCGGTTCGCCATCCGTGAGGGTGGCCGGACCGTCGGTGCCGGCGCGATCACGAGCATCACCGAGTAGCCGGATGGCCAAGCAGCGCATCCGCATCCGGCTCAAGGCGTACGACCACCGACTGCTCGATCAGTCGGCGGCGCAGATCGTCGAGACCGCCCAGCGCACCGGCGCCGACATCGTCGGACCCGTGCCGCTGCCCACGCGAATCGAGAAGTTCACGGTCATTCGCTCGCCGTTCATCGACAAGGACAGCCGGGAGCAGTTCGAGATCCGGACCCACAAGCGGCTCGTCGACATTCTCGACCCCTCGTCGAAGACCGTCGATGCCCTGATGCGACTCTCGCTCCCGGCGGGCGTCGACATCGAAATCAAGATGTGACCCTGAGATGAGCATCGGATTGATCGGCCGCAAGGTCGGCATGACCCAGGTCTTCCAGGCAGATGGCACCATGGTGGCCGTCTCCGTGCTCGCGGTCGCCCCGAATACCGTCACTCGTCTCCGAACGCCGGAGCGTGACGGCTACGCGGCAGTCCAGCTCGGGACGGAAGAGAAGAAGAAGCTCACCAGGCCGGAGGCGGGCCAGCTCAAGGGCCTGCCGAGCGTCGCGACCATCCGCGAGTTCCGGATGGACGACCTGTCCGGCTTCGAGGTCGGCCAGACGATCTCCCTCGGCGACCTGTTCAGTGCCGGCGACCTCGTGGACGTGACCGGCGTCTCCAAGGGCAAGGGCTTTGCCGGCCACATCAAGCGCCACCACTTCCACCGCGGTCCCAAGACCCACGGCTCCGACCATCACCGCGCACCCGGCTCGATCGGCCCCGGCACCACGCCGGGCCGCGTCTACAAGGGTCTCAAGATGGCCGGCCACATGGGCAATGAGCGCGTGACCACGAAGAAGGTCAGGGTCGTCAAGGCCGACGCGGACCGCCAGCTGCTCCTCGTCATGGGCAGCCTTCCGGGTTCGCGGGGCAGCCTGATCCTCGTGAAGAAGGCCTGACCGATGCCGCAGACCACCCTGTACGACCGGACCGGCGCCTCCGTGGGCAACGTCGAGCTCAACGATGAGCTCTTCGCGGCTCCGGTGAATGTTTCCGTGCTCCACCAGGTCGTGACTGCCCAGCTTGCCGGCCGACGTACCGGCACCCACGACACGAAGACGCGCGGCGAAGTCCGCGGTGGCGGCAAGAAGCCGTACCGCCAGAAGGGTACCGGGCGCGCACGCCAGGGCACCCGCAGCGCGCCCCACTTCCGGGGCGGCGGCGCGGTGTTCGGGCCGCACCCGCGATCGTATGAGCAGCGCCTGCCAAAGAAGATGCGACGCCTCGCGCTTCGCGGCGCGCTCACGGCGAAGTTCGGGGACGAGGCGATCCGGATCGTGGACGCCTTCGCCCTGGAGCGCATCAAGACCAAGGACTTCATGGGGATCCTGGCCGCGCTCAACGCGACCGGTCGGGTCCTCGTGGTCGCGCCGGGCACGGACGAGCAACTCAAGCTCTCGGCCCGCAACCTGCCGACGGTCGAGGTGATCCTGGCCGACTCGCTCAACGTCGTCGACCTCATCAAGGCCGACACCATCGTGATCGAGCAGCCGGCCCTCGCGCGGATGGAAGAGGTGTACCTGTGAGCGCCCTCACCGCTCCGGAGATCATCCTCCGCCCGGTCATCAGCGAGAAGTCGATCGATGAGTCCAGCCGCGGCAAGTACACGTTCGCCGTGCACCGCGACGCCAACAAGATCCAGATCAAGGCCGCGATCGAGGAGCTCTACAAGTCGGACAAGGTCACCGTGGTGGCTGTCAACGTCGTGACCAAGCAGCCCGGAACCAAGACGAGCGGGACACGCCGCGGGCGGACGACCGGCCGGATCTCCGGCTGGCGGAAGGCCATCGTTACCCTGGCCCCCGGCCAGAAGATCCAGTTCTTCGAGGGGGTGTAGCCATGCCGCTTCGCAGCTACAAGGCCACCTCGCCGGGTCTCCGGCAAATGACGCGCTCGACGTTTGAAGAGATCACCACGGACCAGCCCCACAAGCCCCTTCTCGAGCCACAGACCCGGGGCTCCGGCCGGAACAACGCCGGCCGGCTGACCGTTCGTCACCGTGGCGGCGGCGAGAAGTCACACTACCGGCGGATCGACTTCAAGCGCGACAAGTTCGGCGTCCCGGCGCGTGTCGCGACCGTTGAGTACGACCCGAATCGTTCCGCGCGGATCGGGCTCCTTCACTACCGGGACGGCGAGAAGCGCTACATGCTTCTGCCGCACGGGATGAAGGTCGGCGACATCGTTCTTGCCGGACCGGACGCCGAAGCACGCGTGGGGAATGCGCTGCCGATCGCGAACATCCCGCTGGGGACCACGGTCCACAACATCGAGCTCGTCCCCGGCAAGGGCGGCCAGATTGTCCGTTCAGCGGGCACGTCGGCCCAGCTCCTCGCCAAGGAAGGGGACTACGCCCAGGTGCGTCTCCCATCCGGGGAGGTTCGACGGGTGAGCATCCGGTGCATGGCCACCGTCGGCCAGGTCGGCAATATCGACCACGAGAATCAGAACCTCGGCAAGGCCGGTCGTGCTCGCCACATGGGCCAGCGACCGGAGGTCCGAGGCGTCGTCATGAACCCGCGTGACCATCCGCACGGCGGCGGCGAGGGCAAGTCCCCGACGGGGATGCCGCCCAAGACCCCATGGGGCAAGCCGGCGATGGGCTATCGAACGCGTCGTGGCAAGACCACGTCGCGGCTCATCGTTCGCTCGCGGCACCGGAAGTAGCGGGGAGGCAGGCAGAGGATGTCCCGATCCATCAAGAAGGGCCCGTTCATCGAGGCCCGCCTTCTCGGCCGAATCGAGGAGATGAACAAGCGCAGCGAGAAGAAGGTCGTCAAGACCTGGTCACGTGCGTCCGTCATCTTCCCGACCTTCATCGGCCATACCGTCGCCGTCTATAACGGCCGCAAGCATGTGCCGGTCTACGTGACCGAGAACATGGTCGGCCACCGTTTCGGTGAGTTCGCCCCCACCCGCACCTACCGCGGGCACGGCAAGCACACCGATCGGTCCACGAGCCCGAAGTAGGAGCGGCTCACTGTGCGTGTTTCCGCCACCGCCAAGTACCTCCGAGGCTCCACCCGGAAGGCCCGCCTGGTTGTCCAGGTCATCAAGGGTCGTTCCGTGGAGGAGGCTGCCGCCGTGCTCCGGTTCATGCCGCAGCGCGCCGCCAAGGACGTCGCCCGCGTGCTGAAGAGCGCGACGGCGAACGCCGAGAACAATCTCAATCTGCCCGCCGATGAGCTGGTGGTCCTCGACGCGCGAGCGGACGAGGGTCCCACCATCAAGCGCTGGCGGCCGCGTGCCCAGGGTCGGTCCTTCCCGATCCACAAGCCACAGACCCACATCACCGTGATCGTCGGAAACCGGGAGGCCTGATCGATGGGACACAAGGTCCACCCGTACGGCTTCCGCCTCGGGGTGACGCGAACCTGGACCGCGAAGTGGTATCAGGACAAGGAATACACGACCCTCCTGAAGGAGGACATCACGATCCGCAGGCTCGTGGGGGAGCGGCTCGCCAACGCGAGCGTGAGCGGCCTGGAGATCGAACGGAACTTCGGGCAGGTCACCGTCACGGTGCACACGGCCAAGCCGGGCATCGTGATCGGGAAGGGCGGCCAGAACGTCGAGTTCCTCCGCCAGCAGATCGGCGCCCTGACGAAGCGCAAGGTAAAGCTGGAGATCAAGGAGATCCGCCAGCCGGAGCTGGACGCCTACCTCGTCGCCATGAACATCAGCCAGCAGCTGAGCCGACGAATCGCCTTCAAGAAGGCGATCAAGCAGTCGATCCAGCGCTCCATGAAGGCCGGCGCGAAGGGCGTGAAGATCATGGTCGCCGGTCGCCTCGGCGGCGCGGAGATGGGCCGGCGGGAGTGGGACAAGGAAGGCCGCATTCCGCTCGGGACGTTGCGCGCGGACATCAGCTACGGCCAGGTCCACGCTCACACGACCTACGGCCGGATCGGCGTCAAGGTCTGGATCTACCGTGGCGACATCGCCCCGGAGCGCGCGGCCGTGCCGGCCTCGGCGACAGTCGGGCAGGGGGTCTAGGCGATGCTCCTCCCGCGACGCGTCAAACATCGCAAAGTCATGCGCGGTCGGATGTCCGGCCAGGCGAAGGGCGGCCATTACGTCGCTTTCGGCGAGTATGGCCTGGCCACCCTCGAACCGGCCTGGATCACCAGTCGGCAGATCGAGGCCGCCCGTCGTGCGATGACCCGCTCGGTCAAGCGCGGAGGCAAGATCTGGATCCGGGTATTCCCGGACAAGCCGGTCACCAAGAAGCCTGCCGAAACGCGGATGGGTTCGGGCAAGGGTGCGCCGGACCATTGGGTCGCGGTCGTGAAGCCAGGCCGGATCCTGTTTGAGATGGCCGGCGTCGGCCACGACGAGGCAACTGAGGCCATGCGCCTCGCAAGCCACAAGCTGCCCGTGGCGACGCGCGTCGTCGTCAAGGAGTCCGCGGTGATGGAGGGGACCGATGACTGACATCGGAAAGTTCCGGGAGCTGTCGGACACCGAGCTCGACCAGGCGCTTCGTGAGGCGAAGCAGGACCTGTGGAGCGCCCGGTTCGCTCTGTCCACCCGACAGCTCAATGACACGAGCACGATTCCGCAGACCCGACACCGGATCGCCCGGATCCTGACGGTCCAGCGTGAGCGGCTCACCCCGCGGACGGCCACGACCGCCCGGAAATCGGCGTGAGGAATCCCACCATGAATGCATCTACCGGCTCCGAGCGGGGCCAGCGCAAGACAAAGACCGGTCGCGTCGTCAGCGACAAGATGGACAAGACGATCGTCGTGTCCGTCGAGCGCCTGACGCGGCACCGGCTCTACAAGCGCGTCATCCGCCTTACCACGAAGTTCAAGGCGCACGACGAGACGAACAGCGCCCATGTCGGCGACACGGTGCTGATCGAGGAGTCGCGTCCGCTGTCGGCCACGAAGCGGTGGCGCCTCGTGAGCGTCATCCAGAGCGCGGGTGATCACGGCTCGTCGGACGATGTTGTGATGGACGAGGACGCGGTGACGGAGGCCATCCACGGTGCCGCGCACCCGGGTCGCACGCGCCATGAGGCTGCTGCCGGTGGCGACGCGGGCGAGAGCTCGGGCGACGCGGGCGAGAGCTCGGGCGACGCGGGCGAGAGCTCGGGCGACGCGGGCGTGACGGCCGGGGAGGGCGCGTGATCCAGTCGCAGTCGCGTCTCAAAGTCGCCGACAACACGGGTGCCAGGACGATCCAGTGCATCCGCGTCATGGGCCGCTCGCTGAAGACGACGGCGGGCGTGGGTGACGTGATCATCGCCAGCGTGAAGCAGGCGATTCCGAACGCGGCCGTGAAGAAGGGCGACGTCGTCCGGGCCGTCGTGGTCCGGACCGCCAAGGAGTACGGCCGGCCGGACGGGAGCTACATCCGGTTCGACGAGAATGCCGCCGTCCTCATCAACAACCAGGGCAACCCCCGCGGGACCCGTATCTTCGGACCCGTTGCCCGCGAGCTGCGAGATCGCAACTACATGAAGATCGTCTCGCTCGCCCCCGAGGTGCTGTGATGGCCCGGGTCTACGAGCACGGCCATCCCACGCGGGTTCCCGAGATCCGCAAGGGTGACATGGTCGTCGTGATCACCGGCAAGGACGCCGGGAAACGCGGCAAGGTCGAGCGGGTCATCCGCCGAACCGCGGGCGCCGGCGCGCTCCGCGTCCCGTTCCGTCGCGGCACCAACACGAGCGGCACGGCCGTCGTCGTGGAGGGCTTGAACATCGCCAAGCGGCACACCAAACCGCGCCAGAGCGCCGGTCGAACGGACCGGGTGCCGAAGGTGCAGCAGGGCGGGATCATCGAGATCGCGATGCCCCTCGATGTGTCGAAGGTCATGCTCGTCTGCCTCAGCTGTGAGCGGCCCACCCGGATCAGTCACGCGACGCTGGATGACGGCCACCGGATCCGCGTGTGCAGTCACTGCGGCAAGGCCCTGGAGGTGACGGCATGATCGCCAGCAACCTCCGGGATCGCTACCAGGCAGACGCCGTCCCGGCACTCCAGAAGCAGTTCAGCTATGTCAACTCGATGCAGGTGCCCCGACTCGAGAAGGTCGTCGTGAACGTCGGTCTCGGGGAGGCGCTGACCAATGCCAAGGCTGTCGATGCGGCGGCCAAGGATCTCGCGCAGATCACCGGCCAGAAGCCGATCGTGACGCGCGCCAAGCGCTCGATCGCCCAGTTCCGCGTGCGGACCGGCAATCCGATCGGCCTCAAGGTCACGCTGCGCGGCCAGCGGATGTGGGACTTCCTTGAGCGGTTCACGCTCCTGGCGCTTCCTCGCATTCGCGACTTCCGCGGCGTCCCGGGCCGGTCGTTCGACGGGCGTGGCAACTACACCATCGGGCTCCGCGAGCAGATCGCGTTCCCCGAGATCGACTACGACAAAGTAGACCGTCTCCGCGGGCTGGAGATCACCATCGTGACGACGGCGAAGAGCGACGAAGAGTCCCGGCGATTGCTGGAACTCCTCGGCGTGCCCTTCGCTTCGTAGGCGCGGGGAGGGAGACCATGGCCAAGAAGTCGATGATCGCCAAGGCGAAGCGGACCCCCAAGTTCCCGGTCCGCGGCTACCACCGGTGCTTTGTGTGCGGCCGTCCGCGGGCATTCATGCGCCGATTCGCCCTGTGCCGGATCTGCTTCCGGGAGCGCGCCCTCCAGGGCGAGTTGCCGGGCGTCACGAAGTCGAGCTGGTAGGAAGCGAATGAACATTTCTGATCCGATCGCGGACATGCTCACGCGCGTCCGCAACGCGTCACGGGCGCGCCACCTCGAGGTGGCCGTGCCGGCGTCCCGAACCAAGCGTGAGATCGCTCGCATCCTCAAGACCGAAGGCTTCATCGCCGACTGGACGGAGGAGCAGGCGGGCCCCGGCAAGGTCATCAAGGTGACCCTGCGCTACGTGGACGGCAAGGTGCCGGTCGTGTCCGGGCTGAAGCGCATCAGCAAGCCCGGGCTGCGCGTGTATGCCCGCAAGACCGATATTCCGCGCGTCCTCGGGGGCCTCGGCATCGTCATCGTCAGCACCAGCCAGGGGATCATGACCGGCGCGCAGGCCCGCAAGGCCCAGCTCGGTGGCGAAGTCCTGGCGTACGTCTGGTAGGCCGGCGATGTCACGAATCGGTCGTTTGCCCATCACCGTGCCGAGCGGCGTCGATGTCACCATCGACGGTTCTTCGGTCACGGTCAACGGGCCCAGAGGCACGCTCTCCCGGACGCTCCATCCGGACATGCTCATCAGCCGCAAGGATGAGGCGGTCGTCGTCGCCCGTCCGAGCGAGCAGAAGATGCACAAGCAGCTCCACGGGCTCACCCGGACGCTGGTCAACAACATGGTGGTTGGCGTGACCACGGGGTACCGCAAGGGCCTCGAGATCACCGGCGTCGGCTACCGTGCGGTGCTCGTCGGGAAGAAGCTCCAGCTCAGCCTGGGCTACAGCCACCTGGTCGAGATCGAGCCGCCCGACGGCATCAGCTTCGAGCTGGAGAACCCGACGAAGCTCGCCGTAGTGGGCATCGACAAGGAACTCGTCGGTCAGGTGGCGGCCAAGGTCCGCGCCAGCCGCAAGCCCGAGCCCTACAAGGGCAAGGGCGTGCGGTACGCCGGCGAGGTGATCCGCCGCAAGGCCGGCAAGGCCGGCAAGATCGGCGGCAAGAAGTAGGTATTCGAGGAAGCCAGGGATGACGCAGATCGCCAGCCGCGGCGCCGCGCGACGCAAGCGCCACGAACGGATCCGCCTCCGCCTGGAGGGGGGTCCGGCGCGCCCGCGTCTCGCGGTCTTCCGCAGCCTCAATCACATCTACGCCCAGGTCATCGACGATACGTCGGGTGTCACCCTCGCAGCCGCGTCTTCCCTGGAGCAGGAGCTTCGCTCCGGCTCCGGTACCAAGACGCAGGAGGCCGCGGCGGTGGGCCAGCTCCTTGCATCGCGCGCGAAGTCCGCGGGCGTGGAGCGCGTCGTCTTCGATCGAGCCGGGTACCGATATCACGGGCGCGTCAAATCGCTCGCCGAAGCGGCCCGCGAGGCCGGACTCGACTTCTAAGGAGCTGACGTGGCACGGATCGATCCCAGCAAGCTCGCGCTCGAGGAGCGCGTCGTCCAGATCAATCGCGTCGCGAAGGTCGTCAAGGGCGGCCGACGCTTCAGCTTCAGCGCGGTCATCGTCGTCGGAGACGGCGCCGGCCACGTCGGCGTCGGGCTGGGCAAGGCCGGAGAGGTTCCGGAGGCGATCCGCAAGGGCGTCGAGGATGCCAAGAAGCACCTCATCAAGATCCCGATGGTCGGCACGACGATCCCGCATGAGATCCGCAAGGAGTTCTCGGCGAGCAGTGTGCTGCTGAAGCCGGCGTCCCAGGGCACCGGTGTCATCGCCGGCGGGTCGGTCCGTGCGGTCGTCGAGTCGGCCGGTATCCGCGACATCCTGTCCAAGGTCCACGGGTCTACGAACCCGGTCAACGTCACCCGTGCCACGCTCGAGGCGCTGCGCAGCCTGCACTCCGCCGAGGAGCTCGGGCAGCGCCGCGGAGTCACCCTCCGAAGCCACATCGCGGGTCAGCCCAGTGGGGAGGCGAGCCGTGCCCGGTAAGATCCGCGTCACCCAGGTGAAGAGCACGATCGGTCACATCGCCCGCAATCGGGCGACGATCAAGGCCCTCGGCCTTCACGGCATCGGCAGCAATGTGGACGTCGTGGACAACGAGGCCACGCGCGGGATGGTCCGCCAGGTGCGGTTCCTCGTGTCCGTCGAGGAACTCGCGGTCCCGGAGACCCAGGAGAAGGCATGAAGCTCCACGATCTCCGGCCGGCGCCGGGAAGCCACACGAAGAAGCGCCGAGTCGGCCGCGGCATCGCTGCAGGTCAGGGCAAGACGGCCGGCCGCGGCACCAAGGGCCAGAAGGCTCGTGCCGGTGGCTCCATCCCTGCCTGGTTTGAGGGAGGCCAGACCCCGCTCCACGTGCGGATCCCGAAGCTCCGCGGCTTCAAGAACCCGTTCAAGATCGAGTACGAAGTCGTGAACATCGGCGCGATCGCGCGGCTCGTCGAGCTGGGGATCCTCGAGAGTGGCGACATGCCCCGGTCGAAGAGGGCCAAGAGCGCGCCGGCCCCGATCACGGTCAACCAGGAGATCCTCCGCGCAGCCGGGCTCGTGCGCACCCTCAACAAGCCGATGAAGGTCCTTGGCCATGGCGACATCAGCACGCCGCTGTTCGTCGTGGCGGATGCCGTAAGCGGCTCCGCGCGGGCCAAGATCGAGGCGGCAGGCGGGTCGGTCTCCATTCTCGAGGTACCGTCCACTCGACAGCCTGCACTCGGCCTGGGGGCCGATGACAGCGCGGCGAAGGATGTGGCCGAGGCGATGGTCTCGGCCGCGCCGATGGTCCCGGTCGTCGACGTTGACATGGTTGTCGCCGAACCGCCCGCCGGCGACCCGGCGGACGACTGACCGTGTTCGAATCCCTGCTCAACGCCTTCCGCGCGCCGGATATCCGGCGGCGGATTCTGTTCATCCTCGGGATTCTCGTCGTCTACCGGCTGCTCGCCCAGGTCCCGCTCCCCGGCGTGGACCGGGAACAGCTTGCGGCGTTCTTCGAGCGCAACACCGCGTTCGGGATCCTCGACCTCTTCGCCGGCGGTGGGCTGTCGCAGCTTTCGATCGTCGGGTTGGCGATGAACCCGTACATCAACGCCTCGATCATCATGCAGCTGATGCAGGGTGTCATCCCGTCACTCCAGGCGCTCAGCCGGGAGGGCGAGTTCGGTCGGCAGAAGCTGAACCAGTACACCCGATACCTGACGGTCCCGATGGCCCTCCTCCAGTCCTTCGGCATTCTCTCCGCGCTTAATGCGGACGGGATCATCATCGGCGGCTTCGGCCTCGGGAACGCGATGTCGTGGGTGCAGATGGTCACGATGGTCGCCGGTGCGATCATCCTGATGTGGCTCGGCGAGCTGATCACCGAGAAGGGGATCGGCAACGGCATCAGCTTCATCATCTTCGCCGGCATCGTGAGCCAGGCGCCGGCGGCCCTGACGAGCATGCTCGGCGGTGGACAGTCGGTCCGTGACATCGTCCTCTTCGCCGTCCTCGCGCTCGTCGCGGTCAGCGTGATCATCTACATCCAGGAGGGACAGCGGCGGATCCCCATCCAATACGCCAGCCGTGTTCGCGGTCGGCGGATGTATCAGGGCGGTCAGACCTTCCTGCCGCTCCGGGTCAATCTGGCCGGCGTCATTCCGATCATCTTCGCGGTCTCGATCCTCCAGTTCCCTGCCCAGCTCGCCCTGTACTTCTCGTACTCCACCGTGCAGGGCGTACAGGATGTGGCGACCGCGATCGCAAACTTCCTGGCGTCAACGACGATCCAGTACGCGATCATGTATTTCCTCCTGACGATCGGCTTCACGTACTTCTACACGGCATTCACGTTCAAGCCGGACGAGACCGCCGAACAACTCCGCAAGAACGGCGGGTTCATCCCGGGCATCCGCCCGGGTCGGCCGACACAGGATTACCTTGCCCGGGTCGTCTCCCGGATCACTCTTGCCGGCGCACTGTTCCTCGGCACCGTCGCCGTCGCCCCGGTCATGGCTGGCGTCCTGGATCCCTCGCTCCAGGGCTTTGCCCTCGGCGGCACCGGCCTCCTGATTGTCGTGTCGGTGGTCGTCGAGACGATGAAGCAGATCGAAGCCCAGCTGATGATGCGCAACTACGAGGGCTTCATCCGGTGATCATGGTCGTGCTGCTCGGCGCCCCAGGCGCCGGGAAGGGCACGCAGGCCGCGGTGCTTGGGGACCGCCTGGCGATCCCGCACATCGCCACAGGGGATCTCTTCCGCGCCGCGATCCGCGACGCCACCCCGGTTGGCCTCGAGGCGAAGCGGTACATGGACGCCGGGCAGCTCGTGCCGGACGATGTCACGATCCGGATGCTCGAGGAGCGGCTGAAGCGTGCCGACGCCGCCGCGGGAGCCATCCTCGACGGCTTCCCGAGGACGGCCGTCCAGGCCACCGCGCTTGACCGCTTTCTTGCCGATCAGGGAACGGCTGTGGGTGCCGCCCTCCTCATCGACGTACCGGCTGAGGACCTTGTCGAGCGGCTCTCGGGCCGCCGGATCTGCCAGACCGCCGGCCACCCGTATCACATCCGCCTCCACCCTCCCGGTGTGGCCGGCACCTGCGACATCGACGGCTCGCCGCTCGTCCAGCGCGCCGACGACACACCCGACATCATTCGTTCGCGACTGAGCGGGACGCTGGACGACCTGTCCGAGGTCGAGGCGCACTACCGGCGGACCGGGGCCCTCCGGATCGTTGATGGTCGGCGTTCGATCTCGGAAGTATCCGCCGGGCTCCTCGGGGCACTCGAGGCGAGTCGCGCGGCTGCGGATTCGTCGGGGCAGGCCTGACATGGTCACCCGCAAGTCCCGGCGCGAGATCGACAAGATGCGGCGCGCCGGGCGCGTCGTGGCCGAGGTCCTCGCGCTCGTCGAATCAGAGCTCAAGGCGGGTGTGACGACGGGCCATCTGGATCGACTCGCCGAGCAGCACATCCGCGCCGCCGGCGGGATTCCATCGTTCAAGGGCTACCTTGGCGGCGGCCGCTATGGACGGGGGCCGGCGGCATTCCCGGCCAGCACCTGCATCTCGCTTGATACAGAGGTCGTCCACGGCATCCCCGGCGACCGAGTCATCCGGGACGGCCAGATCGTGTCGGTCGATGTGGGCGTGATCGTTGATGGCTGGCACGGCGACGCGGCACGGACGTTCGTCGTCGGCGAGGCCAGCGCAGAGGTTCGGGGACTCGTTGCGGCGACCCGGCTCGCGATGATGGCCGGGATCGCAGCCGCGGTCCCTGGTCATCGCGTCGGGGACATCTCGGCGGCCGTCGAGGACATCGGCAAGCAGGCCGGCTACGGGATCGTCCGCCAGTTCGTGGGCCATGGCATCGGGACCGAGATGCACCAGGATCCACAGATCCCGAACTACCGGACCGGCTCTCGCGGCATTGAACTCCAGCCGGGCATGTGCCTGGCCATCGAGCCCATGTTCACGCTGGGCGGGGCTGAGGTCGAGGTCATGGCCGACCACTGGACCGTGGTCACGGCCGACGGCTCGCTCGCCGCGCACTTCGAGCATACGATCGCCGTGACCGAGCACGGCCCGGAGATCCTCACCACGGTCTGATCCCGGGTTGCCCGGATAGGCCAGCGTCTGATATGCTGCATGTTCGTGTGTCGGCCCGGATGGCCGGCACTCGTCGCGAGAAAGGGAACCAGCACCGCCCGTGGCCAAGCGAGACGCGATTGAAGTCGAGGGAACGGTCCTCGAACCGCTTCCGAACACCATGTTCGCCGTCGAGCTGGAGAACGGCCACCGCGTGTTGGCCCACATCTCCGGCAAGCTCCGGATGAACTTCATCCGAATCCTGCCGGGGGACCGCGTCCGGGTCGAACTCTCACCGTACGACCTGACGCGCGGCCGCATCACCTACCGACTCAAGTAATCATCGTCCGGCTGCCGGGGCAGCCCCCACGACCGAGGATCCGTTGAAAGTCAGAGCCTCCATCAAGGCGCGCTGCGACAACTGCAAGGTGATTCGCCGGCACGGCACCGTGATGGTCATCTGCACGAATCCGAAGCACAAGCAACGGCAGGGGTAAGCAGTCCGATGGCACGCATCGCCGGCATCGACATCCCGCGTGAAAAGCGCGTGGAGGTCGCCCTCACCTACATCTTCGGGATCGGACTACCCACTTCCCAGAAGATCCTGACGCAGACGAACGTCAACGCCGACACCCGAGTTCGGGACCTGACCGAAGAGCAGGTCAACCGACTTCGTGAGCTCATCGACCGTCGCTTCAAGGTGGAGGGAGACCTCCGACGCGAGGTGGCGCTCAACGTCAAGCGTCTCATCGAGATTGGCTCCTACCGCGGCCTCCGCCACCGGCGGAACCTCCCGGTCCGCGGACAGCGCACGAAGACCAACGCCCGGCAGCGGCGCGGACCCAAGAAGACGGTCGGCTCGCGGCGCAAGGCAACGAAGTAGTGACGGGGGATTGCGACACGCATGGCTGAACGGAAGCGGGCCGTCAAGCAGCGTCGCCGAGAACGGAAGAACGTCCCCCAGGGTCACGTTCACGTTCAGGCGTCGTTCAACAACACGATCATCACGATCACGGACCTCACAGGTGCGGTGATCAGCTGGGGCTCCGCCGGCGTGGCCGGATTCAAGGGCTCCCGCAAGAGCACGCCGTACGCCGCCGCCATGTCGGCCGAAATCGCCGCCCGCAAGGCGATGGAGCACGGCATGCGCCAGGTCGAGGTCTACGTGAAGGGCCCGGGCGCTGGCCGCGAGCAGGCCGTCCGCTCGCTTCAGATTGCCGGCCTTGAGGTCACCGCGATCACCGACGTCACGCCCATCCCGCACAACGGCTGCCGCCCGCCGAAGCGGCGCCGAGTCTGAGCGGAGAGGGGATCCAATGGCCCGATACACTGAAGCCGTCTGCCGTCTGTGCCGCCGGGAGGGCGCCAAGCTCTTCCTGAAGGGCACGCGCTGCTACTCAAAGAAGTGCGCCTTCGAGCGTCGCCCGAGCCCTCCGGGCCAGCATGGCGTCCGCCGTCGAAAGATGGGCGACTTCGGCATCCAGCTGCGTGAGAAGCAGAAGGTCCGCCGTGTCTACTCCGTCCTCGAGCGCCAGTTCCACAACTACTTCGTGGTGGCCGAGAACCAGGACGGCGTGACCGGCGAGAACCTGCTCCGGTGCCTCGAGACACGGCTTGACAACGTCGTCTTCCGCCTCGGCTTCGCGGCGTCACGCGCCCAGGCCCGGCAGCTCGTCGCGCACGGCCACTTCGCGGTCAACGGCGTCCCGACGGACATCCCGTCGTACGTGATGAAGCCGGGCGACCGGATCGAGGTTCGTGAGTCCCGGCGGGAGCGTGAGCCGTTCAAGAACGCCAAGGAAACGCTTCGTTCGCACCAGGCGCCCGAGTGGCTCGGCCTGGAGCCGGCCCGCCTCGCGGGCAACGTCCTGAGTCTCCCCCGACGCGACCAGATGCCGCTCGATCTCAACGAGCAGCTCGTGGTCGAGTTCTACTCGAGGTAACCCCACCCCATGATCGAACTCGAGACCCCGCAGATCGAGCCCGTCGAGGAAGTCGGCACGTACGGCAAGTACGAGGCCGGCCCCCTCCAGGCCGGTTATGGCGTCACGCTCGGCAACGCCCTCCGGCGCGTCCTCCTGTCCTCGCTTGAGGGCGCTGCGGTCACGTCCATCCAGATTCGGGACGTGTACCAGGAGTTCTCGACGATCCCGGGCGTCAAGGAGGACGTCACCCAGATCGTCCTCAACGTCAAGAGGCTTCGCCTGAAGAGCTTCGCGACGCACCCGGTTCAGCTGCGCCTCTCCAAGAGCGGCGCCGGCCCCGTGTTTTCCGCCGACCTCACGGAATCGGCAGACGTCGAGATCGTCAATCCTGAGCTCGTCCTCATGACCCTCGACGCGGACGACGTGACGGTCGAGATGGACCTCACGGTCGAGCGCGGCGTCGGCTACCTCGGTGCGGAACGCGCAGAGGCACTCCCGATCGGTGTCATCGCCGTCGACGCCATCTTCACCCCGGTCCGGAAGGTCAACTACTGGGTCGAGAGCATGCGCGTCGGCCAGGTAACCAACTACGACAAGCTGACGATCGAGATCGAGACGGACGGCAGCGTCAGCCCGGAGGAGGCGCTGAGCCGCTCCGCCCAGATCCTCATGGAGCAGTTCCGCCCGTTCGTGACGATCGGCCAGGCGGTCGTGCCCGCGGACCGGGCCGTCAGCGGGGCGCCGCAGTTGCCGCCAAACATGCTGGACATGCCGATCGAGGAGCTCGACCTCCCGATGCGCGCCTACAACTCGCTCAAGCGCAACAACATCGTCAGGGTCGGCCAGCTCCTTCAGCTGAAGGACGACGACCTCCTCCGGATGCGGAACTTCGGCAAGAAGTCGCTCGACGAGATGAAGGAACGCCTGCGGATGCGCGGATTCATCCTCCCCGAGAGCGAACCGGCTGAGTTCGACGCCGAGGGCGCCGAGGGCGACACGCCGTTCGAGGGCGAGGACGCCTGACATGGCTCATCGGATCGACGGGCGCAAGCTCAGCCGCAAGACGGGTCCCCGGATTGCCCTCTTCAAGAACCTCACTGTCTCGATCCTGCGCTACGAGCGGGTGAAGACGACGGAGGCGAAGGCCAAGGAGGTTCAGGGCCGGGTCGAGCGCATGATCACGCTCGCCAAGCGCGGCGACCTTGCGGCCCGGCGGACGGTCGTCTCCGCATTTCCGAATGAACCACTCGTCGTCACCAAGCTGTTCGATGAGATCGCCCCGAAGTACGCCGATCGGACCTCTGGGTTCACCCGGATCGTGAAGATCGGCCAGCGCTCGGGCGATGCGGCCGAGATGGTTCAGATCGAGCTGGTCTGAACGAGACATGAGCGCCCCTGGGGGCGTTGAGCAAGACACTCGAGAGAGTGTTCCCGTGCGCTATCGGGCACGGGCCGAATACGACGGCACGGAATTCGCCGGGTTCCAGGTCCAACCTGGGGCTCGGACGGTCCAGGGGGCGCTGGAGGCGGCGCTGGCCCACCTCTCGGGTGGGATCCGGCAGCCTGTCGATGGCGCCGGCCGGACCGACGCAGGGGTCCACGCCAGCGGGCAGGTGATCGCATTCACCTACGCCGGGCGTCTCTCGGCGGCGGGACTGGCCGAGGCCCTCAACGGCCTGCTCCCTCCGGATGTCGCGATCCGCGACCTCCGACGGGCAGCCCGGGGCTTCCACCCTCGCTTTGCGGCGCGGTACCGGGAGTACCGCTACACCGTCTGGAACGGGCCGCGGAGCCCGCTTCGGGAGCGCACAGCGCTCTGGATGCGGACCCGTCTGGACACGGACTCGATGGCGCAAGCCGGGCAGGCCTTCGTTGGCCGGCACGACTTCAGTGCCTTCGGGGGGACCGATCCGCAGCCGGTCCGGAACGTGTTCCACGTTCGGGTCCGGCGGGAGGGTAACCTGGTCACGATCGACGTCCGGGCCGATGCCTTCCTGCGAGGAATGGTCCGGCGCATGGTCGCCGCCCTCCTCGAGGTCGGCAGAGGAAAGATCGAAGCAACTGCGGTCGCGGCGGCACTCGCCGATCGTCGACCGGCCTTCGGCGGGGTTGCAGCCCCGGCCAAAGGACTGAGCCTTCGGCGCGTCGTCCTGGGACGGCGACCGGGGCGAGCGAGTGGAGAACACGAGGAACGATGAACGCCAAGACCTACACGGCTCGGGAGAGCGAGATCGAGCGACGCTGGTTCGTCGTGGACGCGGCGGGCCAGACGCTGGGCCGCCTCGCGACGCAGGTGGCGCGCGTCCTCGAGGGCAAGAACAAGCCCACCTACACGCCGCATCTCGACACCGGCGACCACGTGATCATCCTCAACGCGTCGAAGATCACCGTCAGCCGTGACAAGGTGACCAGCAAGTCGTATGCGCGCCACAGCGGCCATCCGCAGGGCTTCAAGGAGGAGTCGCTGGGACACCTCATGGAGCGCCGGCCGGAAGAGGTCCTGCGGCGTGCCGTCAAGGGCATGCTGCCGCACAATCGACTCGGGACCCAGCAGCTCCGCAAACTGAAGATCTACGCGGGATCCGACCATCCGCATCAGGCCCAGCGGCCTGAACCGCTCGCCTGACGGAGGAACCACCCATGACAACCCCGGCCTTCAACTCCGGCACCGGCCGACGCAAGACCGCCGTCGCGCGCGTGCGGCTCCTGCCGGGCGAGGGTGAGATCGTGGTGAACGGGCGCTCGCTCGTCGAGCACTTCGGGAACGCGATCGACGAGGCAGACGTCCGCATGCCCTTCCGGGTTACCGGGACCGAGGGCAAGTTCAACGTGATGGTCAAGGTCGAGGGCGGTGGCGTCACGGGCCAGGCCGGCGCGATCCGGCACGGTATCGCCCGCGCCCTCCTCCAGCTCGACCCGGACGGACGCCGCGTGCCCCTCCGCCAGGCCGGTCTCCTCACCCGCGACCCGCGGATGAAGGAGCGCAAGAAGTACGGCCTCAAGCGAGCCCGCAAGGCGCCGCAGTACACGAAGCGCTGATCGCGGACGGGACGCCGTGCCCGCCAGCAGGCCCCGTTCCGTAGCCCCGCCCGGCAGCCTGCGCGGCCGGGATCTCATCAGCGCCGCCGACCTGACTCCGGCCGAGGTTCGGCGCGTCTTCGCGACCGCCGCGGACCTCAAGGCCGAGTTCTCGGTCGGCCGCCGACACGCCCGCCCGCCGCTCGTTCGGCGCACCCTCGCGATGCTCTTCGAGCGACCATCCCTCCGCACCCGCGTCACGTTCGAGGCCGGGATGGTCCAGCTCGGCGGGTCGGCGATCCAGCTCACTTCAGGCAATGTTGGCTGGGGCGTCCGTGAGTCCATTGCCGACGTCGCCCGGAACCTCGAGGGCTTCGTGGATGCGATCGTCATCCGGACTGGACCGCATGAGGTCGCGGTCGAGTTTGCCGAGCGGGCATCAATCCCCGTCGTCAACGCCCTGACTCTTCACGAGCACCCGTGCCAGGCCCTGGCCGACGTGTTCACGATCGGCGAGGAGTTCGGGTCGCTCGAGGGTCGGATCATCACCTTCGTCGGGGACGGAAACAACGTCTTCCACTCGCTCGCGCTCGTCGCCGCCGGACAGGGAGCGACCGTCCGGCTCGCCCACCCGAACGGATACGGTCCCGACCCGGCCGTGGTCGCCGCGGCCACGACGCTCGCCCTCGCGAACGGCGGGCGCCTGGAGATCGGACGCGACCCGCGAGAGGCGGTGGATGGAGCGGATATCGTCTACACCGATGCGTGGACCTCGATGGGCCTGGAGGCCGAAACGGAGGCGCGCAGGGAGGCATTCGAGGCGTATCAGGTCAACGCCACACTCCTGGCCGTTGCCGGGCCGGCGGCGCGGGTGCTCCACTGCCTGCCGGCCCACCGGGGAGAGGAGATCACGTCCAGCGTCATGGATGGGCCCCAGAGCCTGATCTTCCGGCAGTCCGAGAACCGGCTCCACGTCCAGAAGGGACTTCTCGTGGAGATCCTGGGCGACCCGGGCGACCCGGGCGACCCCGGGTTGGTGGTGGATGCAGCCGGCACCGTCGGGACGGCATGAGCCAGATCCTCTACGAGCAGTACAAGGAAGCGCTTCGGCGCGGGCACGTCGCCGCGCTGCGCGGCCGACTGGAGGTCGCTGCGGCCGCGTACGAGGCGGCTGCAGCGATGGCGCCGGACCGCGCCCTCCCGCATACCAGCCTCGCTGGCGTGCTGCACCGGCTTGGACGACCCGAAGCCGCCGAGGCAGCCTACGCAGCGGCGCTCCAGCGCGCTCCGGGCGATGAGGCCGCGCTCCTCGGACGCGCCACGCTGCGATCGAACCTCGGACACCGCCTGGATGCCGCCCGTGACTTCGAGGCGCTCGCGGATACCCTTGAGCAGGCAGGGCGGCTCGCGGAGGCGTGCGATGCCGCTCACCGGGCACTTGAGCTCGCCGAGTCGCGCGCGCGCCGGCGGACGCTTGAGCGCCTCGCTGGTCGGCTCCGCGACGTGGACGCAGGCCCCGCCGGCGCCGAGGCGCTCCGCCTCGCGCTCCAGCTCCTTGAACCAGGCGCCGGTGCAAGCGCTGAGCCGGAGGCCGCCTCTGAGCCGGAGGCCGCGTCCGCGCCGGACGGGTCTGTCGCGGACACCCCGCTCGCTCCGGTCGCCAGCCTCGCGGAGGCCTCGGCACTCCTCGATCTCGGCGATGTCGCCGCCGCGCACGCCGCGCTCCTCGCCATCGCTCGGGCCGATCGGGCGGCGGGGAGGCTCGACGCCGCGCTCGATGCGTGCCTCCTCCTCATGACGGTCGATCCGTCGGATCCGGCCCTCCAGCTTGAGATCGCGGCGAACCAGACGACGCGGGGCTGGTCGGAGCTCGCGGCGGAGAAGCTGCGGCTCCTCGCCCGGTTGGCCGAGCTCGATAGTGACGAACCAGCTTCCGCCGCGATCACGGCCTTCGCCGCGGAGCATGGCCTTGTCGCGCCAGGCGCGGACAGCGGTCCGGAAAGCGTCGCGCCCGCCTGACCCACGCCGCGACACCCGGCGATCCAGGGGCGCGATGCTACACTCGCCGAACGATGCCGCAGGTCCTCGCGTCGATCCTCGACCAGGTTCGGCTCACGACGTTTCTCGACATCGGGATCACCGCGCTCCTGATCTACTGGCTGTTCAGCCTGATCCGCGGAACCCGGGCGGTCCGACTCGTCATCGGCGTGAGCGTGCTCTTCTTCGTCTACTTCGCCGCCCAGGCGCTCACCCTCCGGCTGCTCACCCAGATTCTCCAGGCGGGCGCGGTCGTGGGCCTGTTCGCCATCGTCGTCGTCTTCCAGCCCGAGCTCCGCCGCGCCCTCGAGCGGATCGGCCGGGTCGGGTCCTTTGCCTGGTTGTTCCCGAGCGAGAACACGGTGGCCGAACACGTCGCGACAGATGTGGCGCGGGCCGCTTCGCTCATGTCCGGTGACGGGCATGGGGCGCTGATCGTCCTGGAGCGCGACACCGGCCTCGAGGAGATCGCCGAGTCCGGCGTGATGATCCATGGTGACCTGACCGTAGACCTCCTCCGGACGATCTTCATGCCCCGAAGTGCGCTTCACGACGGGGCAGTCATCATCCGCGGCGACGCGATCCTGGCCGCGGGCGCCCTCCTGCCGTTGACCGAGACCACCGTCCACTCAGAGCGCTTCGGGACCCGCCATCGCGCGGCACTTGGCATCACCGAGCAAACGGACGCCGTCGTCGTCGTCGTGTCCGAGGAGAACGGCCAGGTCAGCCTCATCGAGCGAGCCCGGATCGTCCGCAACCTCAACGAGCTGCAGATGGCGCGGGCGATCCGTGCGCTGCTGGACCCTGCCGCTGATGGCCAGCGGCACCGGATTCCCGGGACGCGCCGAGTGGCCGGCGCACCGTCGCTTGCCGACCTCGGCCGGCTCGTGCGAGGGCCCAATCGGCGAACCGGGCCAGCCAAGGCTGGTCCGGTCGCGGAGCCGGCCAGAGCGTCCGCCGAGGATCGCGCGGAGACCGCGCTCGCGGAGGCCGCGCTCGCGGACACGGACGGCGCACCGGGAGCCGGCCGATGAAGCGCGCGCTCAGACTGCTCGTCCACAACTGGCCCCTGAAACTCGGTGCGGTCGCGTTCGCGACTCTCCTCTACGCCGGGCTGATTGTCTCGTCGAGCGCGGAGCTCTTCAAAGGCATCGTGCCGATCGAGACGAGCGGGTTGTCGTCCAGCGTCACGATCCTGTCCGATCTGGGGGCGGTCCGCGAGATTCGGTACTTCGCGCCCGAGGACCTCGGCCTGCGCGTGGACAGCTCCAGCTTCCGGGCAACCGTTGACCTGTCCTCGGTCGAGCCAACCGGAGGCCGGACCTCGGTCGCCGTGCGTGTCACGGCGGTGGATCAGCGGATCCAGATCCTCGACTACGAACCGCGCCAGATCACCGTCCAGCTTGACGCGGTCATCTCGCGGAAGGTGCCGATCAGGGCGGTCTTCGGCCCGATCCCCACGGGCCTCGATGTGGGCGAACCCGAGCTCTCAGTGACCGAAACGACAGTCACCGGGCCGGCGTCGATCGTGAGCCGTGTGGTCGAGGCGCAGGCGCGAATGAATCTCGATGTATCGGGCATCGACATCAACCGGACCGTCGACCTCCTGCCGGTTGACGCCGCCGGAGAACCACTCGCACCAGCGGATCTTGTTCCCGCGAGCGTCCGGGTCCGCCTCGCCATTTTCACGGATCGCCAGACCCGATCGCTGCCCGTCCGACCGGTCGTCGTGGGCACGCCCGCCGTGGGTTTCGAGGTCGCCTCCGTGAGCGTTGATCCGCTCGTTGTCAGCATTGAAGGCGATGTCGACAACATTGCGCCACTCGAATTCGCCGACACTTCGCCCGTGACGATCACCGGCGCGTCCTCCACCGTCGCGGTGGAAGCTCCACTCCAACTGCCGGACGGCGTGCTGGCTCCGGGGCTGACGACGGTCCGGGTCACGATCACGCTTCGCCCGGTCACGGCGACCCGCACGTTCAATGCCGGGCTGATCCTGGCGGGAGCGCGGGCCGATCGCACGTACACACTGTCGACGGACCGCGTGCTCGTGACGATCGGAGGGCCCGTTGCGGATCTGGACCGGCTGTCTGGGTCGGTGCTCGTCCTGACCCTCGATGTCTCCGGCCTCGACGTCGGGACCCACGGAGTCACCGTCGGCGCGAACCTCGTCACCGGGCTGACGCTCATCGGCGCGAGCCCGAACCCTGTATCAGTCACGATCGGACTTGCCGCGACGCCCGCCCCGACGCCCACCCCGAGCGCGGCTCCCTGACCAGGCGCCGGCAACAACCCTCACCCCCTTCGGAGGTACCTAGAGCCCGTGCCGCGTCTATTCGGCACTGACGGCATCCGTGGCGTCGCCAACGTCGAGCTCAAGCCGACGGTGGCGTACGCGCTCGGCCGCGCCGTGGCCCACCGGCTGGTCGGCGGCCGGGGCGCCATCGTTGTGGGCCAGGACACCCGCCGCTCGGGTGACCTGTTCGTCGCCGCGATCACGGCCGGCGCCACGAGCCTGGGCACCGATGTCCACCAGGCCGGCGTGGTTCCCACGCCGGCCCTCGCCTTCCTCGCCGGCACCGCTGAGTACGCGGCCGGGATCATGGTGTCCGCATCGCACAACCCCGCAGCGGACAACGGCCTCAAGGTCCTCGATCACCACGGCCTGAAGCTCGACGATCCCGTCGAGGACGAGCTTGAGCAACTGATCTGGCGAACCGAGGAGCTGGGTGGCCTCGGCAACGACGACCTCGGCGTGGTCGTGGACGCGCGGGATCGCGTCGCGCCGTACATCGAGAACCGGATGCGCCTTGCGGCCCCCATCGACGCATCCGAGCTGCGGATCGTCCTGGACGCGGCGAACGGCTCGGGCGGCGCGTTCGCGCCGGGCATCCTGGCGGCCACCGGCGCCAGGATCGAGGTCATCAATGCCGCTCCGGACGGCACGAACATCAATCTCAACTGTGGAGCGACGGATCCATCCGGGCTCGCCCGGACCGTCATCGAGCATGGTGCCGATGTCGGGTTCGCGCTTGATGGCGACGCTGATCGCCTGATCGCGGTGGACGCGTCCGGCCAGGTCGTCGACGGGGATCAGGTCCTCGGAATCCTTGCCCTGGAACGCCTTGGGCGGGACGTCCTCGCGCGGAGGACGCTCGTCGTCTCGGTCCTGTCGAACGGAGGGCTCCAGCGGGCCGTGGAAGCGGCCGGCGGGATCGTCGTCCGGACGCCCGTCGGCGACAAGTACATCCTCGAGGGGATGCAGGTCTCGGGGGCGGGCCTCGGCGGGGAGAAGAGCGGCCACGTCATCATCGCGGAGCACACAACTTCGGGCGACGGGATCGTGACGGCGCTGGAGGTGCTGCGGGTCATGATCGGTCGCGGCCGGCCCTTGGCCGCGCTCGCTTCCGACATCGAGTTGATGCCCCAGCAACAGCGAGCCGTGCGCGTGCGTCACAAGGACCAGTGGGAAGGGGATCTGGCCCTCAAGCAGGCGATCGCGAAGGCGCACCAGCGCCTCGGGAGCGCGGGGCGCATCCTCATCCGGCCGTCCGGCACCGAGCCCGCGCTGCGGGTGATGGTGGAGGGGCCGGATGCGTCGATGGTCACGGAGTTGGCCGACACCCTGGCCGCCCTCGCGGCCGAGCGGCTACACTGACTGCGGTGCCCACCTCAACGAGCCAGGCAGCGCCCGGCATGACCGGAGCGACCAGACAAGGGACCTGACCACCGGATGTGCGGCATCGTCGGCTATACCGGACCCCGCGCGGCGGGCCCGATCCTCATGGAAGGCCTGCGACGCCTCGAGTATCGCGGCTACGACTCGGCCGGGATTGCGCTCGTTGACGAGGAGGGCGCGCTCTTCATCGAGAAGAAGGCCGGCAAGCTCGCCAACCTCACCACGGCGCTCGCCGACCGAACGCCCCACGCCGCGATGGGCCTCGCACATACCCGCTGGGCCACTCACGGCCGTCCGAATGATCTGAATGCCCATCCCCACGCGGACTGCACCGGCAAGATCACGGTGATCCACAACGGCATCATCGAGAACTTCCGCGAGCTCCGCGACGGACTCGAGACGCGCGGACATCGCCTCGAGTCCGACACGGACACGGAGGCGATCGCCCATCTCATCGAGGAGGCCTACGAGGGCGATCTCGCCGACGCGGTCCGGGCGGCCCTGCAGCGCGTCGAGGGCGCCTACGCCATCGTTGTCATGCACCGGGACGAACTCGGCCGCCTCGTCGGTGCCCGCCGGGATGTGCCGCTCGTGGTGGGGCTCAACGGCGAGGAGTCGTTCATCGCCAGCGACGTCGCAGCGATCCTGGCCCACACGAATCGGATCATCTTCCTCGAGGAGGGCGACGTCGCCGATGTGCGCCCCACGGGCGTTGTCGTGACGGACCTGCTCGGCGCGGTCCGCGAACGGAAGGAGACCCGGATCGACTGGTCGCCGGAGGTCGCCGAGAAGGGCGGCTACGAGCACTTCATGCTCAAGGAGATCCACGAGCAGCCGCTCGCGCTCCGTCAATCGCTCGCCGGCCGAGTGGGCCGCGATGACCGGATCCACGTGCCGGAGATCGAGGCGCTGGTACCGGTCCTCCGCGACATCACGCGGATCGAGCTCGTCGCGTGCGGGACCGCGTCCTACGCAGCGCTCGTTGGCGCGGCAGCCCTCCAGGCGTGGACCGGGCTGCCGGCCCGGGTGACCGTGGGTTCCGAGTTCCGGTACAGCCCGCCGCCCCTCGACGCGAAGACCCTCGTGATCGCGGTGACCCAGTCCGGCGAGACGGCCGACACGATCGCCCCGACCCGCTACGCCCGCCGGCGGGGCTGCCCGATCATCGCGATCACGAACACGGTCGGCTCGGCGATCACCCGCGAGGCCGATGCCGTGCTGTTCCTCCAGGCCGGCCCGGAGATCGCGGTCGCGGCGTCGAAGACGTTCGTCACGCAGGTCACCACGCTGGTCGTGCTCGCGGCGGCCATCGGGCGACTCCTCGGGACGATGTCCGAGGCGGCCGAGATCGAGCTCGCGACCGCCCTCCACGCGCTCCCGGACGCCGCCCAGCGCGCGCTCGACATGAATGCCCCGCGCGCCGCCGACCTTGCCCGACGGTACGTGAACTCGCGCGGGTTCATGTTTGTGGGACGCGGCCCGACCTACCCCGCAGCCCTTGAGGGCGCCCTGAAGCTGAAGGAGATCAGCTACGTCCATGCCGAGGGCTACCCGGCGGGCGAGTTGAAGCACGGACCGATCTCGCTGCTGGACGCTGAGTGCCCGCTCGTGGCCATCGCCACCCGCTCGTCCACGTATGACAAGCTGATCAGCAACGTCATGGAGGGCCGGGCTCGCGACGCGCGGGTGATCGCCGTGGCGACCGAGGGCGACCCGCAGATCGAGCGTTTCGCCGACGAGGTCTGCTGGGTTCCGGACACCCACGAATCCGTTGGGGCCGTCCTTGCGATCATCCCGCTCCAGCTGTTCGCGTACCACGTCGCCATCGCTCGCGGCACCGATGTCGATCAGCCGCGCAACCTGGCGAAGTCCGTCACGGTCGAGTAGGTGCGCCGATGGCCGACGCGGAGGACCTGGCGCAGCTCCCGGCCCAGGCCACGATGCTCGGCGCGGTCCCGCCCGGGACCACGGAGCTCGGAATCGACATCATCAAGGTGGACCGGATCCGGAAGTCCCTCGCCCGGTTCGGCGCCCGGTTCAGCGGGCGCGTGCTCACTCCCGCGGAGCAGCGCTACGTCCGAGACCGGCCGGAGACCTTCGCCGGCCGCTGGGCGGCCAAGGAGGCGGTGAGCAAGGTCCTGGGCCTGGGCGTCCGGGGGATCGGCTGGCGTGACATCGAGATCGAACGCCTGCCCACAGGACAACCGGCCGTGCGCCTGCATGGCCGCGCCTCGAGCCGTGCCGACCAGCTGGGGATGGAGCGGATCGCGGTTTCGATTTCCCACGAATCCGACTACGCGATCGCGATCGCGTTCGGTGTCCGCAGCGCCGGTGGCCGCTACGTCTTCCCGCTCGACATCGACGCGCGCCTCGATGATCGCGAACGCAGGATCCTCGCCCGGATGAACCGCCTCCGCGCGCTTCACGAGGCGGCACTCGAGGATGCTCCAGGTGGCTGATCGGCCCCTCGGATTCCGCGAGCGCCCGGATCCGGATTCACCGAACGCGCCTGCGTCGCCGGGCGCCGGGGCTGCGCCTGAATCGCCGCTCGTCCTCGACGACCGGTTGGTCGCCGGTCTCCTTCCTGAACGGGCGGCCCGCGGCAACAAGGGGACCTTCGGGAAGCTGCTCGTCATTGCCGGGTCGCTCGATTACGCCGGCGCGGCGCTGCTGGTGTGCCGGGCGGCCGGCCGCTCCGGGGCCGGGCTCGTGACGCTGGCAGTTCCCGAATCGCTCCAGCCGCTGTTTGCGGCGAAGGTCGTCGAGGCGACGACGATGGCCCTCCCGGAGGACGACGTCGAAGAGGTGGACCCGGAACCGGCGCTGGCCCGGATCCTCGATCACGAGCATGAGGCAATCGTCCTCGGGCCCGGGCTTCGGCCGGGCCTTGCCACCACGGAGCTGGTCCGGGAACTCCTGGGAGCCGCCGATGAGGTCGCGCCCGCCCCGATCGTGCTCGACGCGGAGGCGCTCCGGTCCATGGCGACGCTCGGTGAGTGGTGGGCGGCGGCATCTCGGCCCGCCGTGCTGACGCCGCATCCGGGTGAGTTCGCCCGGCTTCGGGCCGGAGCCGGGCTGGACCCGGGGGCGGACGGCGACCTCGTCGGCGACGACGTGGCGCGTGCCGCGTCGGCGAAGGACGCGGCGGCCCGCTGGGGCCATGTCGTGGTCCTCAAGGGAGCCCGAACGGTCATCGCCGACCCGGACGGGACAGTGACTGTCGCCCCATTCGAGAACCCCGCACTTGCGACCGGCGGCACCGGGGACGTGCTGGCCGGCGTGATCGGGGCGCTTCTGGCCCAGGGCCTGACCCCTGCCGCGGCCGCTCGAGTCGGCGTGTACCTCCACGGGATGGCCGGGGACCTGGTCCGGGAGCGGCTGGGCGACGCCGGGCTCCTCGCATCGGACCTGACCGAGGCGCTGCCCGTGGTCCGGAAGCGGCTCGTGGCGATCGCTGAACGCGAACGAAGCGGCAAGCGCCTCGGGTTCAGCGATCGAACGCCGTCCCCCACGGATCCGTGACGACGGCCCGGGGCGTCCGGCCCGGGTCCCCGGATGCCCGACCCGACCACGGGGACAGGGATGGGCTTCCGCGGACGGCCTGGCTGGAGATCGACCTCGACGCAATACGCGACAATCTTGCGATCATCCGAATGCTCGCAGGTGAGGAAACGCCCGTTCATCCGGTCGTAAAGGCGGACGCCTACGGTCACGGCGCGCTGCCGGTAGCGCGGGCCCTGGCGGCCGCTGGAGCCGACGGGTTCTGCGTGGCCACGATCGACGAGGCGCTCGCGCTTCGGCGCGGTGGTATCCGCCTGCCAATCCTCGCGCTGTACCCCGTACCACCTGCCTGGAGCGTTGAGGCGGCTCGACGGGGGATCGCCATCACGGCCGATGACACGAACCTCCTCGCGAGCACCCTGGCCGCGCTCACCGCCAGGCCGCCCCGACGGCGACTCGGGATCCACCTGGAGGTTGAGACTGGCCTGGGGCGCGGCGGTTTCGCGGGCGATGCGCTCGTGGCGGCGGCGCGGGCGGTCTCGGCCGCACCCGGAGCGCGGTTGGAGGGCCTCTGGACGCACCTCCAGGCCCCCGAGGACGCGGGCATCACGGCTCGCCAGGTCGCGCGCTTCGAGGCCGCGGGCACGGCGCTCCGGGAGGCCGGCGTTCGGCTGCCGCGCCGCCACGTCCGGGCGAGCGGCTCGCTCGTTGCGAACGGGGTCGCATCCTACGACGGCGTTCGGCCCGGCCTGTCCGTGTACGGGCTTGTCCCGGACGAGATCGCCGGCCCGATGCTTGACGCGACCGCCGCCCGACTGCGTCCGGCTCTCTCGCTGCATGCTCGCCCGGTTCGGGTCGCCGAGTTGCCGCCCGGCTGGGGGATCGGCTACGGGCCGACGTTTCGGACGTCACGGCCCAGCCGGATCGCGACCCTGCCGCTCGGCTATGGGGACGGCTGGTCCCGCGCACTCTCGAACCGCGCCGATGCCCTCGTACGGGGCGGTCGCGTACCGCTCGTGGGCAACGTCGCGATGGACGCGGTCATGGCCGACGTGACCGATGTCCCGGGGCCGCCCGTCACGGTCGCCGACGAGTTCGTCCTCATCGGCCGGCAGGGCCAGGTGGAGATCGCCGCGGCCGATGTGGCGCGGGCGCGCACCACGAACACGTGGGAGGTCGTCACGGCGATGGCCCAACGCCTGCCTCGGGTGTACCATGCCGCGTCCGGACCGGTGGCCGTCCGAACGCTCGTCTCCGGAGGGGACGGATGACGCGCCTGGAACTGTGGAACGGGGACATCTGCGTCCTCGAGGTGGACGCAATCGTGAACCCCGCCAGCCCGTCGCTCTGGATGTCGACCGGCGTCGCCGGCGCGCTGAAGCGCGCCGGCGGCGACGAGATCGAATTCGCCGCCGTCCGTCAGGGCCCGGTTCCGGTAGGGGAAGCCGTGGTGACTGGCGCGGGCGCGCTCGCGGCTCGAGCGGTGATCCATGTCGTCTCGCTCGACCGGAACCGGCGCACGTCAGCCGAGGCCATCGAGGCCGGTGTCCGAAGCGCCATGGCCCGCGCACGGGAGATCGGCGCCTCGAGCATCGCCTTCCCAGCCCTCGGAACCGGGATCGGTGGCTTTCCCCTCGATGAGGCCGCGGAGGTCACCGTCCGGACCCTCCGCGAGGAACTTGAGGGCAGCGCCGGGATCGAGCACATCGTCCTGGCCCTTCGGGGGGCGGCCGCGTACCAGGCGTTCGGGCGCGCCCTCGACCGGACGTCCGAGGTGGACCCGGCGACCGTCGCGCACGATCCGGGTTGGCGCGCATGAGCCAGTTCAGCGCCGGCGAGCTCCCTGACGACCAGCGTGACGAGCTCGTGGAACAGGTGGCTCGCGAGATCCAGCTCCGCGGCCTGACGACCTCAGCGGTCCACTTCCTCCACGCCAGCCGGCCGTACCGCCCCCTCGGGGCCAACGCCATGCTGTTCTTCGATCCCGTCCTTCGCAGCCTGTTTGGCGGGGAGATGGCCGGGGCGAGCGCGATCCTCGCCGACGACGATGGAATCGAGCAGCTGATCGAGCGCCTCGAGGATCTCGACGAGGAAGTCACCTGGGACGCGTGAGCGCCCAGGAGCGGGCGGGCCAGCTCGCGTGCCCGGGCACCGGTAGCATGGCGGGGTGACCCGGGCACCCCAGACCCTTGCCGTCGTCGATGCCGGTGGTGCGACCACGTCGGTCAGCCTCCTCGCGCGCGTCAATGGACGGTGGCGCCTCCTCGGGGCACTCGCTGCGGCGGCCGGAACGCCCGAATCGGTGCTCCTCGCGGTCGTGGCGGAACGGGCCCGGGCCGCCGATCCGGATCTCGCCGTTAGGTCGGAACTCGAGGGTGCTGCGCTCGACCGCATGCCTCGGCTGTCCGCGCAGAGCCGGCCCCAGGGCACGCTCGTCGTTCTCGCCGCGTCACGGCGAGCCGTCGGAGACCTGGCCGCTGTGGCCATCCGAACGGGTTGGCACGTCGTGACGGCGTCGACGGAGACCCACGACCCGCGCGAGATGACCGAGCTTGCCCTGGGCCGCGAGGTCGGTGCCGTCCTCATCGGAGCCGGCGATCCAGCCGGGCCGGACGAGCGGGCGGCGCTCGATGACCTCGCGGCACTGGGCGGCGCCGTGGCCCGCCGACGCCCTGAGCTGCCCGTACTCCTTGGCGGCGCCATTCGCGGACGGCGGGCGTGGACCGCCGCGCTGGGCGAGGACCCGCCCGGCGATCCGTCCCGGATCGTGCATGTCGCGGGCGTCTCCGGGCGCCGCGGCGGCCGAGACGAGCTGCGCCAGGCGCTCGACGGCCTGCTGAACGATCCCGCCGATGGACGGCGGGCAATGCGGGCGTCGGCCGAGACGCTCGCCGATCTCCTCGACCGCCGGGTGGAACTCGTTGAGGTCGGCTTCAACGGCGGGACGCGGATCCTGGCCGAGCCGGGCGCGTCGGGCTCCGGGCCCACGAGCGAGGCGATCGTGACGGCAGAGGGGTCGCTCGTGCCCGCCGAGCCGGACGACGAGATCGTGGACGGGGTACTCGCCTGGACCACGGGAAGCCTCGATCGCCACCGGATGGGTGATCGACTTCGCGAGCTTCGCCGTCGGCCGTGGGTTGATGCTGCCGGCGACGGCGCGCGGCTCCGTGTCGCCGCGGCAAGCGCAGCCCTTGCCCGAATCGCGGCGCTCAGCCCGGAGCTCACGGCGCGGCCGGCGCCGGATGTGACCATCGTGGCCGGCGGGGCATTCGCAGCGGCGCCGGTGTCGGCGACTGCATTGGCCGTCGCGGACACGATTCGGCGAACCGGTATCACCCAGCTCGCCTGGGACCACGCTCGGCTCCTCGGGCCGATCGGGACGATCGAGGACGCGAACGAGCGGCGGTCGCTCCTCGCGGATCTCGTCCGCGATGCGCTCGTCCCGCTCGGCAGCATCATCGTCGCGGGTGGCCTCGGGACTCGGCGGGCCGGCGGCCGGCGGGCCCGGCAGCCGGCCGGACGGCTGATCCTGGAGCGTGACGGCCTGACGATCCGTCGTGACCTCGCCGCCGGGGAGTTGGCATTCATCGACCTGCCGCCGGGCACGCGAGCAGAAGCCCGACTCGAGTTTCCGGAGGTCGCCCGCTTCGGCCGGCGGACTCGGCACGTCGCGGCGCCGGTAACGGGCGGCCTCGCCGGCCTGATCCTCGATCTCCGCGACGTCCCGCTCCGGCTGCCGGAGCGGCGCGATCGCCGTCGCACGCTCCTCGCCGACTGGAGCGCGCTGGCCTGGCCGGGTGATGATCGATGACTGCCCGCCACGCGCCCGGGTTCGAACTCGTCCGCCTGCGCACGTTGATGGCGAGCCCGATCGAGGCCTGGTTCCCACTCAGGCCCGGCGAGCGTGCGCTCGTATCCCCGGGTGAGGCCGTCGTCCGCGGGGCTCCGCTCGCCGAGCGTCTCCGTGATCCGCGGACCGAAGTGGTCGCGGGACCCGCCGGCTCAGGCGCGGAGCCCGGTACCTGGTGGGTAGCCACACCCGGGCGCCGAAAGGGCAGCGACCGCACTGAGCGGGGCGAGCTCCTGTTTCGGAGCGGCGGGCGTTGGCGGATCGGGGTCGGCGATCCCGCCGAGGCGCTCGAGGCGCCCTTCGCCGGCATCGTCCGCGAGGTGCGACCGGGCGCGGGTCTGACGCTCCGAACGCCCGCTCGAGGCCTCCTCGGGTCAGACGCGCTCGGCGGGCCCAGCACGGGCCGGCTTCAGGTCCTCACGCCGCGTGACGGGCACGTGCGCGCTTCCGAGATCGACGTCGGCGGGGCAGGGGCAATCCTCGTGGCGGGCTCCCATATTGACGCGGAGGCAATCACCAGGGCCCGGGCCGTCGGTGTGCGCGGCATCGTCGTCTCCGGCCTCGGCGTGAAGGAGCGGCGCGAGGTGCTCACATCGGAGCGGCGCGCCCGGGCCGGGGTCCATGGTTTGCCGCCGTTCGCGATCCTGGTCCTGGAGGGGGCGATCGGCCGGCCGATCGCGACGTCGATCATGGCCGTGATCGAAGCTCTCGAGGGCCGGACTGTCGCGATCATCGACGAGCCAGCGTGCCTGGTCATCGAGGATTCAGAGATCGAGCTGCCGAAGCCGGCGGCCGACCTGGTTCGCGTGACCGCCGGGCCGCTCGCGGGTGTCGAAGGCACGTGGGCCGGGCTCGCGGGACCCCATCGGTTCGCGGGCGGCGTGACCCTGGAGGCCGGCTACATTCGTCTCGGTGCCCGATCGCCGGTCGCCGTGCCACTCGGCGACCTCGAGCGCTTCGCCTGAGGTCGGGTGTGCGTGCCGGCCCGTGCCTGACGGTCCCGCCTCGGGCAGCGGCCCCGTCCTTCCGGTACGCTCGGCCAATGTCGGCCCCAACCTCGTCGCCCGCTCATGTCATTACGGTGACCACGACCTCCCCTGCCGCAACGCATGCCCTGGCCGCCCGGCTTGCGGCGGTCGCGGAGCCGGGCGACCTCATCTGCCTGTGGGGCGAGCTTGGAGCCGGCAAGACGGTCGTGGCCAAGGGGTTCGGCGTCGGTCTCGGCGTCGTCGGTACGATCAGTTCCCCGACGTTCGTTCTGATGGCCGAGTACGAAGGCCGGCTGCCGCTCTTCCACCTCGACCTGTACCGCCTGGCCGATGCGGCCGACGTGCACGGGGGCGGTCTCATCGACGAACGACAGGCGTCCGGGGTCACGCTGGTCGAGTGGCCGGATCGGCTCGGCCTGGCGCTCCCGGCGGAGCGCGTGGACGTCCGGATCGACGGATTGGGCGATGAAACCAGGCGGATCACGCTCGCGACGCACTCGTCCGGGCTCGCGCGCTACGTCGCCGCGGCGGGCGCGGCCGAGACGGCGCCCGACTCGCCCCTGGCGGAGGCCTCGACGTGACCACGAATGCCGGGGCCGCTGTCGGTGTCGGTGACGGTGCGGGCAAGTGGCTCCTGGGCATTGACACCGGGACCACGAAGATCGTCGTGGGTGCCGGGCGACCGGACGGCTCGGTGATCCGCGTGCTGGACTGGCCTGCCGGGTACCGACATGGCGAGCAGCTTCTGGCCGGCGTTGAGCAGCTCCTGGCTGAGACGGGGCTCTCGCGGCGAGACATCGCCGGGATCGTGGTCGGGACGGGTCCGGGGGCATTCACAGGCCTGCGCGTGGGGCTTGCGACGGCGAAGACGATGGCCCATGCACTCGGTCTGCCGATCGCCGGGGTGGGCACGGGCGAGGCTCTCCTGCACGCCGCCAGGACGATGGCTGATCCGGACGGCGCCGCGGAGGCCGTCGCCCCGGTTCTCCTGCTGCCCGCGGGTCCGCGCGATCGTGTCGTCGTCAGGCACGGTGAAGCGCCGCGGCTCATACCCGGCGGAAGCGAGATGGATGAGGGGGACGAGCACGCCCTCATCGCCGTCGATCTCGCGGGACGCGCCCCGGAGCCGGCCATCCGCCGCGGAGAGTGCGCGCGAGAGGGCCTCGGGGCGGCGCTCCTGGCGATCGGCGCGGAGCGCCTGCGATCGGGTGATTCGGACGACGTCGACCGACTCGTCCCGGAGTACGTGACGTTGCCGCGCGGCATTCGAGCGGCAACCGGAGAGATCGCGTGGTCGCGCGACCCCCGGTGAGGCTCCGCGTGGAGCCGATGTCGATCGAAGACCTTCCCGATGTCCACCGCATCGAGCGGGCAAGCTTCAGCGTTCCGTGGCCGGACGACGCCTATCGGAGCGAGCTCCAGGGGAACCGACTCGCGTCGTACCTGGTCGCCCGGGTCGACGGCAGGCTCGTCGCCTACGGCGGCATCTGGCTGATGGTCGACGAAGCCCACATCACGACCTTCGCCGTGGATCCCGCCTGGCGACGCCAGAGAGTAGGGGAGACGCTCCTCCTTGCCCTGATGGGTGTGGCGATCGGGCGTCGTGCCCGCGAGGCGACCCTGGAGGTCCGCCTGTCCAATCTCCCGGCCCGCAAGCTCTACGAGAAGTACGGGTTTCGGCCGGTGGGCGTCCGACCTCGCTATTACTCGGACAACGGCGAGGATGCCCTGATCATGACGACCGAGCCGCTCCAGGGCGCGGCGATGCAGGCGCGGCTCTCTGCGCGGCGGGCGGAACTGGACGCGGCACCGCCCCCGGCACCGCCCCCGGCACCGCCCCGGGCACCGCCCCCGGCTGGTGCGATCGATACTGTTGCCTCGCTCGACGCCGCCGGCCACTCGGGGCAGCCATGAGCGGGCCTCTCATCCTCGCGATCGAGTCGTCCTGCGACGAGACGGGCATCGCCCTCGTCGAGGGTGGTCGCCGCATCCACGCGAACGTCGTGGCCAGCCAGGTCTCCCTCCACGCGGAGACCGGCGGGATCGTCCCGGAGGTCGCCGCGCGGGCCCATCTGCGCTGGATTCTGCCCGTCCTCGACGAGGCACTGGCGACGGCAGGCGTCACTGTCGCTGACGTCGACGCGGTCGCGGTGACGTACGGCCCTGGACTCGCCGGCTCGCTCCTGGTCGGGATCAACGTGGCCAAGACACTGGCCTGGGTCCATGATCGGCCGTTGGTCGGTGTGAATCACCTTGAGGGCCACGTCTATGCCGGGTGGCTTCTCGATCCCGGCCAGATCGAGGGGCCTGAGCCGATCTTCCCGCTCGTGGCGCTCGTGGTCTCGGGTGGCCACACATTCCTCGTGGAGATGCGGGACCACCTGGAGTATCGGCTCCTCGGCCAGACGGTGGACGATGCTGCCGGCGAGGCGTTCGACAAGGTCGGGCGGCTGCTGGGTCTGGGCTACCCGGGGGGTCCGGAGATCCAGCGCGTCGCCGCGGACGCTCAACGCCACGACGCGGCCTTCCCGCGAGCGTGGCTGGGCGACAGCCTCGACTTCAGCTTCTCCGGCCTCAAGACAGCTGCGCGGCGGATCGTCGATGCGGCGCGCGCCGACGAGGGCCTGGCGGGCGACCCGGAGGCGTCCCTGCCCGACCGCAGGATCGCGGAGCTGGCCTGGGGATTCCAGGAGTCGGTGACCGACGTCCTCGTCACGAAGACGATCCGCGCGACGCGGGCGGTCGGTGCCCGCTCGATCGTGCTGGGTGGCGGCGTGGCCGCGAACGCGGCGCTCCGCAGCCGGCTGCTCGGGGAAGCCGAGGCGCTCGGGATCCCGGTGGTCATCCCGCGTCCCGGGCTGTGCACGGACAACGGGGCCATGATCGGTGCCGCAGCAGCCAGACGACTCGCGAGGGGCGAGCGCGCCGGCCTCGACCTCGACGCACGGCCCTCGCTTCCGCTGGCGGCCCGCTGATGACATCCGCCGACGCACCCCTTGACTCCCGAAGGCGGGAACGAGCGCACGAGCGCCTCGACCCGCTCGCCATCCGTCGGCTCCTGCGCGACGAAGGCCTGCGGGCCCGCCACGCGCTTTCCCAGAACTTCCTCGCCGATCCCGATGTCCTCGAGACGATCCTGGACGAGGCCGGGGCAGGACCGGGCGACCGCGTCCTCGAGATCGGGCCGGGACTCGGGATCCTGACCGGCGCGCTGCTCGATGCCGGCGCCGCCGTGACTGCGGTGGAGCTGGACTGGCGGCTAGCCGCGCTCCTCCGCGCACGGCTTGGCGCGGCGGTGGAGATCGGCGCTCGCGATGTCTCGGCGCCGGGGGCGCTGACGCTCGTTGAGGGCGACGCGCTGGACCAGGATCTGCCGACGCTCGTGGCGCCGCCCTTCCGGGTGGTCGCCAACCTGCCGTACCACATCACCAGCCCGATCCTGCATCGGCTCCTGGGTGCGGCTCCACGCCCCGCGAGCCTCGTCCTCATGGTCCAGTGGGAGGTCGCGGAGCGCCTCGCGGCGCCGCCGGGCAGGATGAGCTACCTGTCCGTCTTCGTGCAGTATCACGCGTCCGTCCGGATCGCCAGTCGCGTGCCCGCCGAAGCGTTCGAACCGGCGCCCAGCGTCACCTCCGCGGTGATCGTCCTGGAGCCGCATCGCCCGGGACCGGAGGTGCCCGGGCCCGTCCGGGACGAAGATGCGCTCTGGGCGCTGGTCCAGGCCGGGTTCCGGGAGCGTCGGAAGATGGTCCGCAACGTCCTGGGACGGCAGCTTCGGGTGGGGCAGGCTCGCGTCGACGACGCACTCGCCGCAGTGGGGATCGCCGGTGATCGACGTCCCCAGACGTTGTCGGTGGACGAGTGGATCAGGCTCCACGCCGCGCTGGATGGTGGTCGTGCCTGACGGACCCGCGGCGACGGATCGACGCCTGGCCCCGGTCGTCCGCCTCGCACCGGCGAAGCTCAACCTGACCCTGGCCGTGCTCGGCCGGCGCTCGGACGACTATCACGAGTTGCACTCGGTCATGGTTCCGCTCGAGCTCGCTGACCGTCTCAGCGTCACGCCGGGTGCCGGTCCCGAGGACACCCTCCGGGTTGTCGGTGGCGAGGCCGGTCCGATCGCGGACAACCTCGTCCTGCGGGCGATCGCGGCGGCCCGCGCAGCCGTCGGGCGGCACGTGGACGCCGTGCCGCTGGCAGCTCGCCTGGAGAAGCGCATCCCCGTCGCGGCCGGGCTCGCCGGCGGGAGCAGCGATGCCGCCGCCGCGCTGGGCGCTGCGCTGTCGGCCTGGGGTGCCGAGGAGGCCTTTGAGCCAGCTGCCCTGGCGGAGCTCCGAGCGCGGGTCGCGATATCTCTCGGTTCGGACGTTCCGTTCTTTCTGGCCGGCGACGCTGCGCTCGTGACGGGTCGTGGCGAGCTCGTGGACTCACTCCCGCGGCTTCGGGGGACACCGCCGGGCGTCCTCCTCGTCACGCCCGACGTTCGAACGTCCACGCCCGCGGTGTTCGCGGCCCTCGATGGCGACGCCGCCGCGGCGCCTACGGATGCCCGGAGCACGCGTGCCTCATCCGAGCACCTTGCCCTTGAGTGGCGGGCCGGGCTTCGCGCGGACGCGCTCCTCGCGCGGGCCGGCGTCCTCGCAAGCGCGAACGATCTGGCCAATGCCGCGGACCTCGTGGTGCCCGGCCTGCGGGCCCTCCGACGCGCGCTCGCCCGCCGTCTTGGTCGACCGGTGGGGCTTTCGGGCTCAGGGCCCACCCTCTGGGTCCTCTATGCTTCGGCGACCGAGGCGGCGGCCGCCGCGGCCGTCCTGGCCGGCCTGGACGGCGACACGATCGTCGCGCCGGGTATCGGCCGTCCGTCCATCGTTGCCACCGCCATCGCGGCCGCCGGGGTGCCGCCCGCCCAAGACCCCGGACAGGAGGTAGCGACATGACTCGACAGGCGATCTCTACCGCGGGAGCCCCGTCGGCGCTCGGGCCCTACAGCCAGGCCATCGTGAGTGGCGATCTCGTGTTCTGCGCGGGCCAGTTGGGCCTGGATCCCGCGACCGGTGAGCTCGCCGCCGGCGTGGAGGCACAGGCCGAGCGCGCCCTGCGCAATCTCGGCGCGGTCCTTGACGCCGCCGGCTGCTCGTTCGCAGATGTGCTGAAGACCACGATCTTCCTCGCCGATATCAACGACTTCGCAGCCGTCAACGCGATCTACACTCGATTCGTGGTGGATCCCGCGCCGGCCCGCTCGACGTTCGCGGTGGGCGCCCTTCCGAAGGGGGCGCGGATCGAGATCGAGGCCATTGCCCGCCGAAATGGCTGAGCCGCGGTCGGTCTCTCCCGATTGACACCCCCGGCGGCCCACCCATACCCTAGGTTCACCCTCTGATGACGCCTCCACAACCCGTGTCGACCGGGCGCACTGCCGCCATCGTTCTGGCCGCGGGGCTCGGTACGCGGATGCACTCCCGCCTTCCGAAGGTCCTCCATCTGCTCTGCGGGCGGCCGATGCTCGCGTACGTCCTCGACGCGTGGGCCGGCTCCGCCACAGACGACGCCGTCGCAGCCCCGATCGTCGTCTACTCGCCGGCCACGGCCGCCCTTCGCGAGGTGGGCCTGCCGGGCGATCCGACGTTCGCCCTCCAGGCTGACCCGCGCGGCACCGCGGATGCGGTCCGGGCCGGCCTCGTGGCACTTCCCGACGACGTGACCGAGGTCCTCGTCCTGTCCGGCGACGTGCCGCTTGTCGTGGGTCCTCAGCTCCGCGCCATCCTGGAGCAGCGACGGATGGACGATGCCGCGATTGCCCTGGCCAGCGTCTTCGCCGCCTCGCCCGGGACCCTCGGACGGGTGGTCAGGAGCGAGTTCGGGACGGTGGAACGGATCGCCGAGGCGAAGGACGGCTCGCCGGACGACCTGGAATCGAATGAGGTCAACGCCGGCTGCTACGCCTTCGACGCGGCGTGGCTGCGCCGACGAATCGAGTCGGTCAGGCCGTCCGCGACGACGGGGGAGCTGTACCTCACGGAGCTGATCCGGCTCGCCCGTGAGGATGGCCGGATCGTGAGCGCGGTTGGGTTCGAGGACGACGGCACGTTTGACGGGATCAACGACCGCGCCCAGCTCGCGCAGGCCGAGTGGGCGCTCCGCGTCCGTTGCAATGAGGCCCACATGGTGGCCGGCGTGACGATGCGCGACCCCTCGACGGTATACCTCGACTGGGAAGTCGAGCTGGCGAAGGACGTGGTCCTGGAACCGAACGTCATCCTGCGCGGCCGAACCTCGATCGCGGAGGGCAGCACCATCGGCCCGGGCACGACGATCGTCAACTCGACGATCGGGCGCGGCTGCCGGGTCTGGGCAAGCGTCGTGGAGCAATCCACCGTCGAGGACGCGGTCACGATCGGGCCATACAGCCATCTGCGACCCGGGACGCATGTCGGAAGCGGGGCCGAGGTCGGCAACTTTGCCGAGCTGAAGAACACGCGCCTGGGCGCGGGCGTGAAGCAGCACCACGTGAGCTACCTCGGTGACGCCGAGCTCGGGGACCGGACGAACGTGGGTGCCGGCACGATCACCGCCAATTGGGATGGCCGGACGAAACACCGGACGACGGTCGGCAAGGACGCCTTCCTCGGCGTGGACACGATGCTGGTCGCCCCCGTTGAGGTCGGCGACGGCGCGAGGACCGGCGCCGGCGCCGTCGTCACGAAGCCGGTTCCGGCTGGCAAGCTGGCCGTGGGGGTGCCGGCGCGGATTCGCGAGCCGCGCGCCCATCCCGCTGATTCTGCCGCTACCGAACCTGCCGCTACCGAACCTGTCGCTGGCAGACCTGCCGCGACCGAACCGACGGGCGGTGCGCGCTGATGGGCACGGCCGGTGAGCTGCTGATCATCGTCATCCTCGTCCTGATCAATGCGGTGTTCGTTGCCGCGGAGATCGCCCTCGTCACGATGCGGCGGAGCCGGCTCGAACAGCTCGTGGATGAAGGACACCGGGGCGCGGAGCGGGTCCGGCGGCTCGTGGCGCACCCGGGCCGGTTCCTGGCGGTCATTCAGCTCGGGATCACCTTCGTCGGGTTCCTGGCCGCTGCCTTCGCAGGCGTGAGCCTGACCGTCCAGCTCGAGGCCTGGTTCCGAACAATCCAGCCCATCGCGCCGTACTCCGGTGCGCTGGCGCTTCTCATCATCACCGCTCTGCTCAGCTTCTTCACGATCATCTTCGGCGAGCTGGTGCCCAAGACCCTGGCCCTCGCGTACACGGAGCGCATCGCGTTCCTGCTTGCGGGCCCCGTGGACCTCATGGGTCGTGCCCTCGGCCCGATCGTGTGGGCACTGACCAAGATCACAAACGGAGTCAACCGCATGCTCGGCGTGCGCGACATCGACCGGGACGTGATCAGCACGGAGGAGCTCAAGCTCCTGGTTGAGCGTGGTGGCGCGCAGGGCGTCCTGGAGGCCGAGGAGGAGCAGATGATCAACGCGGTCATCGAGCTCGGCGGTCGGCGCGTCCACGAGGTCATGGTGCCGCGCGTCTCCATCGTCGGGATCCGGGCCGACGCCTCGTTCGAGGACGCGATCGATATCGTCATCGCCGAAGGCCACTCACGGATTCCTGCCTACGAGAACTCCCTCGACGAGGTGGTCGGGATCCTGTACGCCAAGGACCTGCTCCCGTACCTCAAGTCGGACGCCGCGCCGCGCCCGTCACTCCGAACACTCCTCCGACCGCCGGTCCTCGTGCCCGAGTCGATGACGATCGACGACCTGCTCCACGAGCTCCAGCGCCGAAAGGTCCACATTGCGATCGTCCTCGACGAGTACGGCGGGACGGCCGGCATCGTGACCATCGAGGACCTGCTCGAGGAGATCGTCGGCGAGATCCAGGACGAGTACGACGTGGAGGAGCCAATCGTCGTCCGGCTTTCCGATCACGAGGCGCGGGTGGACGGTCGCGCGGATGTGGACGAGCTGAGCGAGCTGTTCGACGTCCAGCTCGACCTGGAGGACGAGGAGGAGTACGACACGGTAGCCGGCCTCATCTACCACCGGATCGGCGGCGTGCCGTCACCCGGGGATCAAGTCAAGGTGGACGGGCTGACGCTGACCGTGGAGACGACGGACGGCCGTCGCGTGGGCAAGGTCCTCGTGGTCCGGCACCCGCGCGCGGGTGCGGACGAGGACGTGGACGACCGCTGAACAGGCCCGCCGTCAGGCGGCGATCACCCGGACGATGATCTCCTCGAGGCGCGCTCGGGCCTCCGGCAGCACGACCCCCGCCGCGTCAAGCTCGGCCAGCGCTCGATCCCGATGGAGGCGAGCCTGCTCGCGGGTGTACTCGTGAGCGCCGGAGCGCTCGAGGATCTCGATGATCTCGGCCACCGCTTCGGCCGTTGGTTCGTGGTCTGCGTAGAGGAGCCCGAGGCGCGCGTGGTCTTCGGGCCCGGCGTGTTCGAACGCGTAGATGACGGGGAGCGTCTTCTTGCGGCGCGCGACATCCGTCGGCTCCTTGCCCGTCGCTCGTTCCTCACCCCAGATGCCGAGCAGGTCGTCGTTGATCTGGAACGCGAGCCCCAGGTCCCACCCGAACGCGCGATAGCGACCGATGATGTGCTCATCATCGGTCGCCAGGAGTGCCCCGGCCTCGATCGAGGCCGCGATGAGCGCGGCCGTCTTGCGGCCGATCATGTCGAAGTAGAGCTCGACGGACATGACCTCGTCCGCCTCGCTCGTCGCGATGTCGATGTACTGGCCCTCGCACAGCGCGACGCATGTCTCGTCGTACAGGCGCATGAGTCGAAGCACCTTGTGGTCGCTGAAGCCGAGGTCCGTCAGACGGTGGAGCGCGACGCGACTCAGGCTGAACAGCATGTCGCCGGTGTTGATCGCCTGCGGGATGCCGTGCAGGCTCCACAGCGTGGGTCGATGACGTCGCTCCCGGTCGCCGTCCTCGATGTCGTCGTGGACGAGGCTGAAGTTGTGGCCGAGCTCCACGGCCGCCGCACCCGGCAGGGCCCCACGATGGTCGCCGGTGATCGACGCGTAGGCGAGGAGGCCAAGGAGCGGCCGCATTCGCTTGCCCGACAGGCCATTGGTGCCATCCAGGCCCAGGTGGTAGCGGCACTGCTCGTAGACGCCGACCGTCGAGGGGTCGCGGTCCTGGACGAGGCGGAGGATCTCCGCCTCGGTGTCCGCAATGAGCTGAGCGAGATCGAGCTCCTGGGCAGCGGTGGACATCGTGACGGGAGTGTAGCCCGCCCGGAGCAAACGTGCGAGGTCCAAGTAGCCTGTTGTACAGGGAAGGTTCTGGGCGAGGCCGCCGCGACCCCGTGGTGTTACCGTCCCAGTCGTGCCCGCACCGCGTCGCTACGCCACCGATGCCATCGTCCTGTCGCGCTTCGACTACGGCGAGGCGGATCGGATCCTCACCCTCCTGACCCCGATGTCCGGCAAGATCAAGGCGATCGCCAAGGGCATCCGCCGGCCAACCTCACGGATCGGGGGCAGCCTGGAGCCGTTCGCCGAGCTCCGACTTGCGCTCGCGCGTGGGCGGACCTTCGACGTCGTGACCCAGGTCGAGGTCATCCACCCATGGCTTCGGTTGCGCGACGACCTCGTCTCGTTCGGGACGGCCTCGTATATCGCGGAGCTGGCCGACAAGACCCAGGAGGAGCGACACGCGGCCGAGTCGGTGTACCTGCTCCTGAAGCGGGCCTACGAGATCCTCGACGCCGGCATGGCGCCCGGTCGGGTCGCACGCTGGTATGAGATGCACCTCGCCGATGAGCTTGGCGTGCGGCCGGAGGTCGATCGCTGCGTGGAGTGCGGCCGGCTCCTGGAGGCGGACGAGCACTACCGCTGGGTGCCGCCCCTCGGCGGCGTGCTGTGCCAGCGGTGTCCGGGACCGCCACAGGGGATCGCGGGGCTGTCGCTCGAGGGGTTGAAGCTGCTGAAGGCGTACCAGCGGATGGATATCGAGGCGCTCGCCGCGCTGCGGGTCCGCTCAGAGGTGGAGGACGAGGTCGAGAGCGCGATGCGCGCGTTCCTCGCCTACACGCTGGACCGCTCGCCGAAGTCCCTGGCATTCCTGGATGAGGTGCGTGCCGCGGACCGCTTGGCACGAAGCGAGGTGACGACGTGATCTTCGACCCAAACGATGAACGGGGTGCCCACGCGCTGGAGCGGCTGCGCGACGACAAGATCGGTTGGCTGACGACCGTGACTCCTGCCGGGCAGCCGCAGACGATGCCGATCTGGTTCCTCTGGTCGGACGGTGAGCTGCTCGTGTACGGCGACCACCGAGCGCGTCGGAACGCAAACCTCGCTGCGAACCCGAAGGTGGCGTTTCACCTTGATGACGACGGTGGGGGCGGGGATATCGTCGTCATCGAGGGCGAGGCCAGCATCGACCCGGACCACCCGGGGGTACCGGACAACCCGGCCTACGTCGCCAAGTACGGCGCCTTGATCGACGCCCAGCTCGGCGGCCCGGACAAGATGGCGCAGACCTACAGCATGGCGATCCGCATCATCCCGACGCGCGGCATCGCGTTCCCCGGGTAGATCGACGGCGCCCGGGGCGGATCGTCTGCTAGCATCGCGCCGCCAGCCCACCTGCGACCGTCCCTGCCACGGCCGGCCGCCCTGAGGAGTCCCCGTGACCGACCACGCAGCGCATGACCCGAACGATGTCACGGCCGCCGTGCCGGATCTCGACACGATCGTCAGCCTGTCCAAGCGCCGCGGCTTCGTGTTCCCGAGCTCGGAAATCTATGGCGGGATCAATGCGGTCTGGGATTACGGGCCGCTCGGCGTCGAGCTCAAGAACAACGTCAAACGCGCCTGGTGGCGCGCAATGGTCCAGGAGCGGGACGACATCGTGGGCCTCGATGCCGGGATCCTCATGCACCCGCAGGTCTGGGTGACCTCCGGGCATGTCGGATCGTTCAGCGATCCGCTCGTGGAGTGCGGGACCTGCCACCGGCGCCACCGACTGGACGAGCTGCCGGGTGCGGAGGGCCTCAGCGTCGCCGACCTCTCCGACCCGACGGTCATCGAGCGGTTCAAGTTGGCCTGCCCGAACGACGCCGGCCAGCTCTCGGCGCCGCGGCGGTTCAATCTCATGTTCCAGACGTACATGGGCCCGGTCCAGGACGAGGCCTCGGTCGTCTATTTCCGCCCTGAGACCGCCCAGGGCAGCTACGTGAACTTCAAGAACATCCAGCAGTCGAGCCGGAAGAAGGTCCCGTTCGGGATCGCCCAGATCGGGAAGAGCTTCCGGAACGAGATCAGCCCGGGCAATTTCGTCTTCCGAATGCGCGAGTTCGAGCAGATGGAGATGCAGTACTTCGTCCGGCCGGGCGAGGCGGCCGCGGCCGCCTTCGAGGACTGGCTCCCGCGCCGAAAGGCGTGGTACGAGCAGTACGGCGTCGCGCCCGAGCGGCTCCGTCTCCGTGAGCACGCCCCGGACGAGCTCGCGCACTACGCGAAGAAGGCGGTCGACATCGAGTACCGCTTCCCGTTCGGCTGGAAGGAGCTTGAGGGCGTCCACAACCGTGGCGACTTCGACCTGTCACGCCATGCCGAGGCCTCGGGGGAGAACCTCGAGTACTTCGACCCGGCAACCGAGGAGCACTTCATCCCGTGGGTCGTGGAGACGGCGGCCGGCGCCGACCGAGCCGCGTTCACGTTCCTGATCGACGCCTACCGCGAGGAGGAAGTCCGCGGCGAACGGCGAGTCTCCCTGGCGCTCCATCCCGACCTCGCCCCGTACAAGGTCGCGGTCCTGCCGCTCCTCAAGAAGCGCCCCGAGATCGTCGAGCTGTGCCACCGGATCCTGGCCGATCTCAAGCGCGACATGATGGCCGTCTACGACGACACGGCCGCAATCGGCAAGCTCTACCGGCGCCAGGACGAGATCGGGACACCGTGGTGCGTGACCGTGGACGTCGACTCGCTCGAGGATCTGGCCGTCACCGTGCGCGACCGCGACACGATGACCCAGGAGCGAATCCCGATCGAGGGCGTCAAGCGCGCGATCCTCGACCTGATGGACACCGCCCGGCCCTGATCGGCCAGTCGCCTCCGGCGGCGACCGGCCCGCCGGCCTTTAGACCGGCTGGCGAGACCGTGGCACGATGGTCCAGGAGCGAATCCCGATCGACAGCGTCCGCTGTGCGAGCCCGGGCCGGCTGAAGGCGTCGCGCACCATCGGCTCTCGGGGCACGGTTACCGGTCGCGACGCGCCTGGGGGGACCGCTCTACGGCCTGGCCGCGGCTGTCTCGGCCGCCGGGGCCGGCGGCCACTCCCCGCGGAGGTAGGCATCGATCGACATGGCGGACCGCTTCCCGTCGCCCATGGCGAGGATGACCGTGGCCGCGCCACGAACGATGTCGCCGCCGGCGAACACGCCGGACATCGACGTCATCCCGTGCTCGTCGGTCACGATGTAGCCCCACTGGTTGACGTCGAGTTCGGGCGCGGTGGCGGTCAGGAGCGGGTTGGAGCGCGTTCCGATCGCGATGACGACCATGTCGCACTCGATCTCGAATTCGGAACCGGGAAGCGGCTCCGGCCGGCGGCGGCCGGACGCATCGGGTTCGCCAAGCGCCATTCGCTGGCAGCGGAGCCCCTTCACCCAGCGCTCGTCGTCACCGAGGACTTCGATCGGGGCGGCCAGGTACTCGAAGTGGATGCCCTCCTGCTCGGCGTGGTGGACCTCCTCCGCGCGAGCCGGGAGTTCGTCCCTCCCGCGCCGATAGAGGATGGTCGCCTCGGTCGCACCGAGCCGGCGCGACGTCCGGACTGCATCCATCGCGACGTTGCCGCCGCCGACGACCACGACCCGCTGGCCGTGAAGGACGGGTGTCTCCGTGTCCTCGTTCCAGGCCCCCATGAGGTTGACCCGGGTCAGGTACTCGTTCGCCGAGTAGACGCCCTTGAAGTTCTCGCCGGGCACATTCATGAATACCGGCAGGCCGGCCCCGACGGCGATGAAGATCGCGTCGAAGCGCTCGCGGAGTTCCGGCAGGGTGAAGGTCTTGCCGATAATCGCGTTGGCCTCAATCTTCACGCCCTGATCGATGAGCCGGTTCACCTCCGCCTGGACGATATCCTTCGGCAGGCGGAACTCGGGGATGCCGTAGATCAGCACCCCGCCCGGGGCGTGGAAGGCCTCGAAGATCGTGACGTCGTAGCCTCGCTTGGCCAGCTCGCCGGCCGCGGTCAGACCGGCGGGCCCGGACCCGACGATCGCGACGCGCCGACCGTTCAGGGTCGCGTGCTGTACAGGCACGGCGTCGGGATGGGTCTGCGCCCAGTCCGCGACAAAGCGCTCGAGGCTGCCGATCCCGACGGACTTGCCCTTCTTCGCAAGGACGCAGACGCCCTCGCACTGGGTCTCCTGGGGGCAGACACGGCCGGTGACGCACGGGAGCGCGTTGTCATCCAGGAGGGACTCGGCCGCGCCGGGCAGGTCGCCCTCGCGCAGGAGGCGGATGAATCGCGGGATGTTCACGCGGACCGGACAGCCGTCAACGCAGTACGGCTTGGGGCACATCAGGCAGCGCTCCGCCTCGAGCATCGCAAGCTGGTAGGTGAGGCCCAGGTTGACCTCGCGGAAATTCCCCGCTCGGACGACGGCATCCTGCTCGGGCATGGCGACCCGGTCGATCGCCATTCGCTCTTTCGGAGTCAGGGGACGCCCCGTGGGTTCCTCGGGCGGCGTGGGACGCGGTTCCGTCATGCGCCGGCTCCCGGGATCGGGGCCGCGACCTCCGCCTCGGCCATCGGCTTCGTTCGGAGCCCCACCGCGCAGGCGCGGCGCTCCATCGCTGCCTGCTCGAACGGGCGATACGTCGTGAGGCGGTCCGCGAGCTCGCGGAAGTCGACCTGGTGGCCGTCGAACTCGGGCCCGTCGACACAGGCGTAGCGGGTCTGGCCGTCGATCGTTACGCGACAACCGCCGCACATCCCCGTGCCGTCGACCATCACAGGGTTGAGTGAGACGGTCGTCTGCACGCCGAGCGGCCGGGTCATCTCGGCAACGGCCCGCATCATCGGGACGGGCCCGACGGCGAAGACCTCGTCGACCCCTTCCGAGGCGAGGACGTCGGCGAGCGCCTGGGTGACGAAGCCGGGCCGGCCGTAGCTCCCGTCATCCGTGCACGCGATCACCCTCCCGCACGCGGCGAGCTCCGGCTCCAGGATGACCCACTCGCGCGAACGCCCACCGACGATGCTCGTGACCGCTACGCCGCGCCGGTGGAGCTCCTGGGCGATCGGGAGGATGACTGCCGTCCCGACGCCCCCGCCGACGCACACGGCGTGCCCCGCCTCGGGCAGCTCCGTCGGACGACCGAGTGGGCCGGCGATATCGGTGATCGCGTCTCCGGCCTGGAGCTCCACGAGGTCGCTCGTGCTCTTGCCGATCGCCTGGATGACGAGCGAGATCGTGCCGGCGTCCGGATTTCCGTCGGCGATCGTCAGCGGAATCCGCTCGGCGCCACGCCCCAGGCGGACGATGACGAATTGGCCGGGCCGCCGGATCTCGGCGATCCGCGGCGCCTCCACGACAAGCCGGGTGACGTTCGGCGAGAGGCGCTCGTTCTGGACAATGCGATGCATAGGGGGACACCACGATATGAATTCCTGACCCGATCGTCGCCCGGGAGATGGTCGCCGAGACAGCGCCGGAGCGCACGGTTGCCGGGGGCCGAACGTCACCTCGCGGCAGGCCATGCGTTCGGCGGCCGGCCGTCCCGCCCCGTCATCAGCCGGCCGTGAGCCCCGAGTCCTTGCCTTTCGGCCAGTAGAGCTCCTTCTTGACGTGGAATTCGGGGAAGTCGCGACGCATGAGTTCGCGCTCGACGTTGAGGATCATCTCCGGGTTTCCGCAGATGTAGACGACGGTCTGGTCGGACTTGAGGCCCAGGTCCTTGCAGACGCCGGCGACGACCGCCTCCACGCGACCGGCTCGCCCGGTCCAGCCGGCGTTCCGCGGGTCGTCCGGGCGGGAGATCGTGGGCACGTAGGTCAGCGGGTACGTACCGTCGCGCTCGCGTCCCTCCAGGTAGTCCCGGTAGCCCAGCTCGTCCTCGAACGAGCAGCCGTGGAGGACCACCGTCTTCCGCGGTTCGCCGCGGTGCATCGTGTCCCGAATCATGCTGACGAACGGCGCGATGCCCGTGCCCGTGGAAACGTAGAGATGCGTCCGGTCATCGTCCGGCTCGAGGAGGAACTTGCCCTTCGGCCCGATCACTCGCACGCGGTGGCCCACCGGGAGCCGCCACAGCGCGGTCGTGAACCGGATGACGGGGACGAGCCGAACGTAGAACTGGTACCCGTCCGTGCCGCTCACCTGCGGCGGCGAGGCGACCGAGTACGGGCGCTGCAGCAGCTTGCCGTCCACGACGACGCCGATCGTCAGGTACTGGCCAGGCTGGAAGGCCACGGGCTCGCCGTCGAACCTCACCCAGAAGTACGCGAGGTCGCCCGTGTGTTCCTCGCGACGAATGAGCGTGGCGTTGTAGACGGGCGCCGCGGGATCGATGGCCCGCTTGTCTTGGGCGACGTGCGTCATCAGGGTGGTGCTGGCTCCGTGCACAGATGCTCGACCAGATTGTAGTCGTCGGCCATCGGGGCCTGCGACGGTACAATCGGGCGCGATATCGATCGACCGACCTCGGCGGGCCGCGCATGCCGCTCGCGTACTGCCTGCGAAGGAGCCTGCCCGACATGACTGCCGCCCAGACCGACCGCGCCCACCGCGCTTCGAAGCGCTACATCTACGCCTGGGGGGCCGGCTCGGCCGAGGGTAACTCGACGATGCGTGACCTGCTGGGCGGCAAGGGCGCCGGACTCGCGGAGATGACGGACGCGGGGCTGCCGGTCCCGCCGGGCTTCACGATCACGACCGAAGCCTGCAACGACTACTTCTCGGCCGGGGAACGTCTCCCGGATGGCCTCTGGGACGACGTCCTCGAGGCGATGCACGACGTGGAGGCCCAGACCGGGAAGGGCTTCGGCGACGCGTCGAACCCACTCCTCGTGTCGGTTCGCTCCGGGGCGAAGTTCTCGATGCCCGGGATGATGGATACGGTCCTCAATCTCGGCCTGAACGAGGCGACGCTCAAGGGCCTCGTCGCGCTGACGGGCAACGAGCGGTTCGCCTGGGACGCGTACCGGCGGTTCGTCCAGATGTTCGGACGGATCGTCATGGATGTACCCGGCGAGCGTTTCGACACCGCCCTCGAGGCGCGCAAGCACGCCCGCGGCGCGGCCCTGGACACGGACCTGGACGCGGGCGACCTGCGGGCACTCGCCGGCGAGTTCAAGGCCATCGTCCGCGAGGTCACCGGGCGGGACTTCCCGGAGGACGCCGACGAGCAGCTGGATCTCGCGATCAAGGCCGTCTTCGCGTCCTGGTTCGGCCGCCGCGCCCGCGACTACCGCGAGAACCAGAAGATCGCCCATGACCTGGGTACGGCCGTCAATGTGATGACGATGGTCTTCGGGAACATGGGCGACGACTCCGGAACCGGCGTCGCGTTTACGCGCGATCCGAACACCGGTGAGTCGGTCCTCTTCGGCGAGTATCTCGTCAACGCCCAGGGCGAGGACGTCGTCGCTGGTATCCGGACCCCGGCCAAGATCGCCCACCTGGCCGACGAGATGCCCGGGGCCTACGCGGAGTTCCAGCGCATCGGCCAGCGTCTCGAGCAGCACTACCGCGACGTCCAGGACCTCGAGTTCACGATCGAGCGCGGCAACCTGTACATGCTCCAGACGCGATCCGCCAAGCGGACGGCGGCCGCCGCCGTGAAGATCGCCGTGGATATGGTCGAGGAGGGGATCATCACCAAGGCCGAGGCGATCGGACGGATCGACCCGGCAATGGTGGACCAGCTCCTGCGCGACCAGTTCGACCCGAAGGCACGCGGTGGCGCGACACAGGTCGTGAAGGGTCTCAACGCATCCCCGGGAGCGGCGGTCGGCCGGGCGGTCTTCGATGCCGACGACGCCGTGGCGTGGGTGGGGCGAGGCGAGAAGGTCGTTCTCGTGCGGATCGAGACGTCGCCGGACGACTTCCACGGCATGGCGGTCGCGGAGGGAATCATCACCGCTCGCGGCGGCGCGACCTCGCACGCGGCGGTCGTCGCCCGCCAGATCGGCAAGCCATGCGTCGCCGGTTGTGCCGACCTCGTGGTCGACTACCGTGCGAAGCGCGCCCGGTCGTCGTCCACCGGTATCGAGTTCGCCGAGGGCGACTGGGTGAGCCTGGATGGAACGACCGGGGACCTGTTCCTCGGCGCCCTTCCCACGATTGCCGCGCGATTCGAGGACCAGCCGGAGCTCCAGGCGATCCTTGGCTGGGCGGACGAGTTCCGCCGGATGCAGGTCTGGACGAACGCCGACAAGCCCGAGGAGGCCGCCCAGGCCCGCCGGTACGGTGCCCAGGGGATCGGCCTCTGCCGGACCGAGCACATGTTCCGTGAGGGCGACCGGCTGGAGATCGTGCGCGGCGCGATCCTCGTCGCGAACCGCGCGACGCGCGCGAAGGCGAAGGCCGCAGCCGGGGAGCAGATCACCACCGAGGAACAGGACGCCGTCGCCACGTTCGACGACGCGATGGCCAAGCTCGAGGTCCTCCAGCAGGGCGACTTCGAGGGCATCTTCGAGGCGATGGACGGCCTGCCGGTCGTCATCCGGCTCATCGACCCGCCGCTCCACGAGTTCCTGCCGAACCTCGAAGAGCAGCTGGTCAAGGTCACGAAGGCCGGCGACGCGGCCACGAAGGAGGACAGGGAGCTCCTCGCGACGATCAAGTCCATGCACGAGCAGAACCCGATGCTCGGCCTCCGCGGCTGCCGCCTGGGCCTCATGATCCCGGACTTCGTGAAGGTCCAGACCCGGGCCATCCTCAACGCGGAGATCGCGCGGAAGCGGGCCGGCGGCAAGCCGATCGCGAAGATCATGATCCCGCTCGTCGGCCACGTGAACGAGCTGGCCCGGACGCGCGCGATCCTCGAGGTGGAGGCCAAGGCCGTCGAGACGAAGGCCGGCGTCGAGGTCGATTACAAGTTCGGCACGATGATCGAGGTCCCGCGAGGCGCCCTCACGGCCGACGAGATCGCCCGCGAGGCCGACTTTTTCAGCTTCGGCACGAACGACCTGACCCAGATGACGTTCGGCTACAGCCGCGACGACGCCGAGGGCGGGTTCCTGCTGAAGTACGTCGAGGACAAGATCCTGCCGTTCAATCCGTTCCAGACCCTCGACGACGCGGTCGCGGGCCTGATGCGGATCGCGGTCGAGAAGGGCCGATCCACGAAACCCGGCCTGGAGCTTGGGATCTGCGGCGAGCACGGCGGCGATCCGGCGTCGATCGCGAAGTGCGAGGCCATCGGGCTGGACTACGTGTCCTGTTCACCGTTCCGCGTGCCGGTGGCGCGCCTCGCCGCGGCACAGGCCACCCTCGTGTCCGCCGAACGCGACAAGTAGCTTCCACGCCTCGGTGAGCGGCCCGCCTCGACGTCGCAGGGACACGGCCCGCGGCCTCGTCATCGACATCGAGCCGCTTCGGCGAGACGCGGACTTCCGTCGTCTCTGGACGGGACAGTCGATCAACGTGATCGGCAACCAGATCACACGCGTCGCCCTGCCGTACCAGGTCTACGTCCTCACCGGGTCAACGCTCGCGCTGGCCGCGCTCGTCCTCGTCCAGCTGGTGCCGCTCCTGCTGTTCACTCTCGGGGGTGGCGCGATCGCGGACGCGCTGGATCGGCGGCGCGTCCTCATCATCACCCAGCTTGGGCTCGCCGGAACGAGCCTCACCCTCGTCCTCCTGTCCCTCCAGGAGCAGCCGGCGCTGCCGCTCCTGTTCCTCGTGGCGTTCGTCGCCTCCGGGTTCTCGGCATTCGAGTGGCCGGCCCGGTCGTCGGCCATCCCGAGGCTCGTCCCGAGGGAGCGGCTTCGGGCGGCGATTGCCCTCGGGCAGCTCAGCTTCAACGGCGGCTCGGTGATCGGGCCGGCGCTCGCGGGCGCGCTGATCGCGGCGACCGGCGTCGCCGGCGCCTACGCCGTGGATGTGGCGACCTACGCACTCTCGCTGGCCATGCTCGTCCGGATGCGGCCCATCCCACCCCTCGGAGGACCCGGACGTCCGGGCCTCGAGGCGATCCGCGAGGGCCTCCGGTTCGTCCGAGTCCGGCGGCTCATCCTGTCGACCTTCGCCATCGACCTCAACGCGATGGTCTTCGGCAGCCCACGCACGCTCTATCCGGTCCTCGCGCTGGACGTCTTCAAGACCGGACCGCTGGGGCTCGGACTCCTCGCGGCGGCGCCAGCATTCGGCGCTCTCGTCGCGATCCTGCTGTCGGGCGGCATCTCGCGCTTCAGACGTATCGGGCGGGGGATCATCCTCGCCGTGGTGGCGTGGGGCGGGGCGATCCTCCTGTTCGGGCTGGCGAGCTCGTTCTTCGCGCTCGCGCTGATCTTTCTCGCGATCGCCGGAGCGGCCGACGTGGTCTCCGCGGTGTTTCGCTCGAGCGTTGTCCAGATGGAGACACCAGATGAACTTCGCGGCCGTGTCGCGGCGATCCACATCCTCGTGGTCACCAGCGGCCCGCAGGTCGGCGACATCGAGGCCGCGCTCGTCGCCACGGCGATCGGGGCGCAGCTGTCAGTGATGAGCGGCGGGCTGCTGTGTCTTCTTGGGGTCCTCGTCGTAGCGCGAGCGTTCCCCGAACTGGATGCGCACGTCGTGCCCGAGGGTCAGTAGTCGTCGCTGTCGCTCGGCGGTGTCGCCACGACCCCCGGCCGGTGGTACGGTGCGTACGCGGGCCACCACATCGCCGCATCGACGAGACCGGCCACGTCTATGTCCGGCGGCAGCGGAGAGAGCCCGGATCGGAGCGCCTCACCGGCGACCCGGATCGCGATCTGCCGCGAGACCGTCCGCAGATCGGTGACGCTCGGGTACAGTGCGCCCGCGGCCAGCCGCTCCGGGGAGACATGGTCCGCGACCGTCTCCGCGGCGGCGAGGAACATCGCGTCGGTGACTTCCCGGGCCTCGGACACGATCGCCCCGAGGCCCACGCCCGGGAACACGAACACGTTGTTCGCCTGGCCGATCTCCCGGCGGCTTCCTCCCAGCTCAACCGCCGGGAACGGCGACCCGGTCGCCACGAGCGCCCGCCCGTCGGTCCAGGCGAGGATGTCGGCGGGCAGGGCTTCCGTGTTCGCGGTCGGGTTGGAGAGCGGCAGCACGATCGGCCGATCGGTCCCCTCGGCCATCGCGCGGATCACCGCCTCGGAGAAGCTGCCCGCATGGCCGGTCGTACCGATGAGGATCGTGGGGGCGATGGCGCGGACGACGTCCAGCAGCCCGGGATGCTCCTCACGCCCGTGACTCGCAAGAACGAGCCCATCCTCCGCGGCCGCCGCGGCCGGGTACGCAAACTCATGCTTGTCCAGATCGAGGTTCGCGCGCCCCTCGTAGACGAGCCCTTGTGAATCGACGAGCACGATCGCCCGTCGCGTGTCCGCCTCGGACATCCCGGCCTCGAGCATCGCAAGCCGGAGGAGTCTGGCGATCCCGGTCCCCGCGGCACCGGCGCCGGCCAGCACGACCCGCTGGCCTTCCCAGGTCGCCGCGAGGAGCCGTAGACCGGCGAGCAGCCCGCCGAGCACGACCGCGGCCGTTCCCTGGATGTCGTCGTTGAAGCACGGGATCCGGCGACGGTAGCGATCAAGGATCCGGATGGCGTTGTGCTGCTTGAAGTCCTCGAACTGGATGAGACAGTCCGGCCAGACCTCGTGGACACCGTTGACGAAGGCCTCGACAAACGCGTCGTATGCCGCGCCGCGGAGGCGGGGCGCCCGGAAGCCGAGATAGAGCGGGTCGTCGAGCAGCGCCCGGTTGTCCGTCCCGACATCGAGCGAGACGGGTAGCGTCACCACCGGATGGATGCCGGAGCCCGCCGTGTACAGCGCGAGCTTGCCGATCGGGATCGCCATCCCGCCGGCCCCCAGGTCGCCAAGACCCAGGATTCGCTCGTTGTCCGTCACCACGATCAGCCGGACGTCCTCGAACGGCGCCGCTCGAAGGACCTCCGGGATCCGATCACGATCCGCGGGCGTCAGCCACACTCCCCGGGTTCGCCGGACGATGTGGCTGAACTCCTGACACGCCCGCCCGACGGTCGGCGTGTAGACGACCGGCAGGTACTCTTCCATGTGCTCTGCAAGGAGGCGATAGAAGAGCGTCGCGTTCCGGTCCTGGAGGGCGGCGAGCCCGATGTACCGCTCAAGGTCGTCCGCTTTCCGGCTGAGGTGCTCGTGCTCCAACGCAAGCTGCTCTTCGATCGACAGGACGCGATCCGGGAGAATCCCGTGGAGCCCGAAGGCGGTCCGTTCATCGAGCGGGAACGCAAGGTCCTTGGTCAGGAGTCGATGATTGAGGAGCTCGCTGCCGCCGATGCCAATGTCCGCCGAAAGCCCGGCGGCGAGCCGATCGAACGGGGCAGGTAGCGGGCGCACGGTCCGAGGATAAACCTGCGCGGTTTCCTTCGCCGCGGCCGCCGGGCTCGGGACGCGGACGGCCGGACCGTTGCCGGTCCGGCCGTTCGGTGCTGTGGCCCAGCTTCCTACGGGAGGTTCACTGCGCTCACGCTGGGCGTGGCGCTGCCGTCGATGACATCGCCGAGGACCGTGCTGGTCGCCCCTGTGAATTTCGGCCCGAACATGTAGGCCAGACCGCTGTAGCCGTAGGAATTGACCGACGACACCACCCCGGACCCATTGGCCGGGTCGGTGGTGCCGTGAAGCCACGGACCGCCGGACGAGCCGCCGGTCATCTTGCAGCCCATGCCCCACGTGTCGGAGCCATAGGGGTCGGCAATCAGGCTGCCCTTGCAGTAGACGAGGTCGTTGCCCTTGTACTTGCCGGCGGCCGGGTAGCCGAATGCCCACTGCGTATCCGAGAGCGAGGTCGTGTCGGTCTTGAGGGCATACGAACCAGTCAGCGTGTCGAGTTCGAGCGTGCCGACGTCACCCTTGCCACCGAGCCCGACTCGGGCAAACGCGTAGTCCACATGGACGGTGTTGTTGCCGAACCCGCCGCCGTCGACGAAGGCGGCGTGAGCCGCGAGCCGCGTAGCCGTCCAGCACCCCAGCGCGGTGTTGGCGCAGGTGTAGCTCGGCCCGTCATCGAAGTCGGGGATGAACATCCAGTTGGTCGCCCAACCGTCTGCGCCGTCGTAGACGCAGTGTCCCGCCGTGAGCACGGTGGAGAAGCCGTTGTTGGTCGCATCGTCTGTGATCACGGAACCCGAGCAGATCCAGTTCGATCCGCCCATCGTGAACAGGATCCGGCCCGACCGCAGCTCGATCGCGCCATCCCAAGTCCACGAGGCGCCCGTGACGGCACCTCCGCCCCCGCCGCCCCCACCCGGGGGGCGCTTGTTCGGCACGAGTTCGCCGGACGAGTCTCGGACATAGTCGCGCGGAACGGCCGAGGCGATCCGGGCAGGCGTCCAGTACGCGACGATCCGGGCATGCTCTGCCTGGGCGGAGGACGCCGCGGATCGTGCCACGGCGACGACCGGAATCGATAGAGCGAGCAGGAGAGCCGCGGCGAGGAGAACGGGAATGCGGGAGCGCATCTGGGACCTCCGGCGAGAACGCAACGTTGACGCTGCCCGCTAAGGGCCTGCGCACTAATAATCTGGACAAGTGATGCCGATGCCGCTAGGCTTGCGGCATGGTGGTCGAGGCGGCGGTGGTTGGCGCGGTGCAGCGTCGGATCGCAGCGCTGTGGCCGCA
>Ga0082335_1001313_pt1 | contig 54142 bp, 46 predicted proteins | sample Subgrocontami58m_FD_72375 | JGI IMG/M metagenome (GOLD analysis project Ga0082335, IMG submission 72375) | Subsurface groundwater microbial communities from S. Glens Falls, New York, USA - GMW37 contaminated, 5.8 m (SPADES assembly) (version 2) ... | reverse complement strand
ATATTGGTGTTGAAGGATTAACCGCAAGCAGAACAAAAGTGGAGTTTGAAGAATTAGAAGAAGCGCTGCGTAATCCAACAGAAGAAAGAATGTTCGCTGTTGTTCAAGCTTTGAAACAGGGCTACTCCGTTGACTGGGTTCATTCGCTAACTCATATTAATAAATGGTTCCTTTATAAAATTCAAAATATTGTTGATATAGAAAAAAAAATTTCTGTGACAAAAGGAAAAATAACCAAAGAACTTCTGATAGAAGCAAAGCAGCATGGTTTTTCCGATCGTCAAATTGCTAACGTAATTGGTAAAGATGCACATGATATTTATCTGCTCAGAAAGAAAAATAATATTCATCCGTTCATTCAGCATATAGATACACTTGCGGCAGAATATCCTGCAAAGACAAATTATTTATATCTCACATATAATTGTTCCATTCATGATTTCGAGTTTAAACTAAAGAAGAGCATTTTCATTTTAGGATCAGGTCCGTACAGAATTGGCAGCTCGGTTGAATTTGATTGGTGTTGTGTGATTACAGGAAAAACTTTACGCAAGATGGGATACAAAACGGTTATGATCAATTGCAATCCCGAAACCGTAAGCACAGATTACGATGAGTTTGATGCTTTGTTCTTTGAAGAACTGACAACCGAAACGATTTGGGAAATTTATGATGCATTAAAACCGCTTGGGGTTGTTGTTTCTATGGGCGGGCAAACTCCGAATAACCTCGCACTAAAACTTCATAAGATTGGTGTAAAAATTCTCGGTACCTCACCGGAATCAATTGATGCAGCAGAGAACAGAAGTATTTTTTCTGCAATGCTTGATGAACTTGAAATAGAGCAGCCTGTGTGGAGTAAATTAAGTACTTTGAAAGATGCTTTACAATTTGCAAATAAGGTCGGTTACCCTGTATTAGTTCGCCCTTCTTATGTACTAAGCGGCGCTGCCATGGCAATTGCTACCGGTGATATTGAATTAACCGGCTTCTTACAAAAAGCAGTTGATGTTTCTCCGGAACATCCGGTTGTGATTTCAAAATTTTTAGTTAATGCAAAGGAATTAGAGTTTGATGCGGTTGCGCAAAACGGAAAGATTGTTTGCTCAGCAATCTCGGAACACGTTGAAAATGCCGGAGTACATTCCGGCGATGCAACTTTGGTTCTGCCCGCACAACGAACCTATCTTGAAACTATGAGGCAGATAAAACAGATCTCTTCAGATATTGCAAAAAAGCTAAACATTAATGGTCCTTTCAATATTCAGTTTATTGCAAAAGATAATCGTGTTAAAGTTATAGAATGTAATTTACGTGCATCAAGAAGTTTTCCTTTTGTATCCAAGACACTCAAGAAAAATTTTATAGAAATTGCTTCCAAAGTTATTATGAAGAAAAAAGTTGAAAAGTGGGATGATCAAACGTTGACTTACGATTATGTCGGGGTAAAAGCGCCGGAGTTTTCATTTACACGCCTCGAAGGAGCTGATCCTACAACAGGAGTTGAAATGGCTTCAACCGGCGAGGTCGCATGTCTGGGTCAGGATTTTGACGAAGCATTTTTAAAAGCACTTACATCTGTAGGATATAAATTTCCGATCAAATCAATTTTAATTTCTTCCGGTTCTATAGTTTCAAAATCAGAATTATTAGAACCAGCCAGACAGTTAGTAAAACTTGGAATAAAATTTTACGGAACACAAGGAACGTCAAAGTTTATGAATGCAAACGGAATTCCCGTGGAAACTTTGGAATGGCCTCTAAGCAGTAAAACTCCGAATGCAGCAGATTATATTAAGTCCGGTAAAATTGATCTTGTGATAAACATTCCTAAAAATTTCCAGGAAGAAGAACTAACCAACGATTACATCATTCGCCGAACCGCAGTAGATTATAAAATTCCGCTTATCACAAACCGCCAGCTTGCTATGCGTCTTGCAGAAGCAATAACAAATAAGAATCCGTTAAATTTAGAAGCAAAAAGTTGGGATGAGTATTAAGTTTAAGTAGTTACTCACCTTACGCAAAATTGTAATTCTGAACGGAGTGAAGAATCTCGACACCTCGATTTCAAACTGTTTTGAGATATTTCGCGGAGTTTACATTGAACGAAGTGAATATGCTCAATATGACAATTACAATACTATGCGTAAGATGAAGTAGTTAGTATTTCTTATGATTATTTAAATACTTATTTTATTCTTGAAATAAAATCTGAATATGGAAAAAGGGAAATATTTTGGATAAAAAGAAACCCAGATTACTTGTTGTAGAAGATGATTTAGAAAATCAAAAATTCCTTCGCATTTTTCTTAAAAGAAATTTTGAATTGGATGTTTGTGACTCTGAAGAATCATTTTATGAAAAACTTAATGAAAATAAATATGATATAATCTTGATGGATATTTCGCTTCGCGGGGCAAAAGACGGTCTTCAACTTACAAAAGAACTTCGTTCTCAAGAAAAATACAAAAACATGCCTATCATTGGTCTTTCAGCACATGCTTTTCAAAAAGATAGAGATAATGCTTATGCAGCCGGGGTTGATATATTTATTACAAAACCAGTTCAAGGAAATTTTCTTATGGAAAATCTTCTAACTGCGCTTAAACAAAAACCGGTATTAAAGTAGATTGATTATCTACTCACATTAATTTTATTCATTGAAAATGATGTGTAACAATTCTTAATAGAATTTCGTCTAAAGCTAAAATATTTATAGGAGTTTGTATGATTCGTAAAATATTTTTATTTGCTGCAGCAATTGTTCTATTAACAAACATGAATTTGTTCGCCCAGAACGAAAAAGATTCGACCAATGAAAATTGGAATGACGAAGAGTGGTTAAACTGGAAGGATTATGATTGGCTCCACTGGGAATTCCACGGAAGGCCTTTTATTGAAGTTAATTACGGAATTGGCGGTGCCGATCATAAAAAGCTTAAAAGTAAATTTGCAGATATCGGTTCGTTAGAAATTAAACTAGGCCATGCTTACTGTTCAACATACTATGCAGAAGATATTATTAAATTCAGCGAGAAATATCTTTTTGGTTCTAGGTTTCGTGCGGATTTGAAATCTTCTTCAACATCAATTGGCGAAATGAAATCCGATTTATGGAGATTTGGTTTTGCCAAGAGGGAAGGATATGCTTACAAGCTTAATAATATTTCAATCATGCCGTATAACAGCAGCGGTTTTGTATGGTCCCGCATCGAAATGATTGATTACCCTGCTAAATTTTATTTGTTAACAAATCCACCTATGAGTTTGGATAATGCAATCAACGACACCGAAATTCTCAACAGATTTCATGACGCATACAGATTTGGAACAGTGAATGAAGGTGGAATTAAGCTTGATATTTTTTCGACGGTATCATTTAATATAAGTTATGAAGCGGCTGTTATTTTTCCAAGGCATTTATTTTGGAAACATCTTGGCAGTTTGATTATTGAAGAAAGCGCCAAGCATTTGTTGGATAATTTTATTGATGAAGTAAGTGATTCTTCGCCTTATGCAACTCCAATAGTAGATTTTCTTTTGAACAACGGTCTTTCTTATGCATTCTTTACTTTGAAGAAAGATAGAATGAATTGGCCGTTTGAAACAGAAGCACCGTTAACTTATGAAATGATCAAATTTGGTATAACAGTTACTTTTTAAATAACATTAAAAAATTTAAAATAAAAAGAGCGGTCTTACACCGCTCTTTTTCTGTTGCTAAAAAACACTTCTATTATTTAACAACTAACCGCACAGAGCAATGAGTATTTATAAAATCATATAAACGCTCTACCGCGAAAAAATTAGAAATAATTATTTTTAAAACAAATATCTTTTTATTTCAATACTAAAGGTTCTTCGCCATCATTGCAATTTGATTTGCCTGCATTTGATTATACTCGAAAGCAATTTTTTTGTAATTCACTAAATCAATAATAGTTCCTATCATACAGAGACCACATGTAAAAAAATAAAGAATTCCCATACCAATTTGGTCTGTTAAAAATCTTTGAATACCGGCGATCCCTAGAAAACCGACCAATGTTACTAGTAAAATTGTTTGAGGGTCTTTTCTTCGTGTACGATAAATATTGGCAAATTGAAATGCTTGTTTATCATCCATGTTTTTGATGATACTGGAAATATACATTTGCTCTTCGCCCATAATTTCCGGAAGTAATTCTAAAACATTAGCCATAGATAACCTCTTTTGTTTTGTGATAGTTGTTATACATTTTATGTGAAAGTTTTATTATGCGAATAGAGATAAGTATAAATGCAATAATTCCAAGAGGATGTGTCTGAAGAGAATGAAAAAAATCGCCATGATAAAAGAATGATATTGATCTGCCTAATCCGCAGCCGGGACAAAATGTTATTCCAAGATTATGAAAAGGACAAAACGAGAATTGTTGAACTTCATAAGGATTGAAAGTGAGTAGAAAAACTAACCCTGCAAACCAGAGTACGGCTTCCCACTCAACAATTTTCAATATGGATTTAATACGTTCCATTTTCATCTTAAACTAAATTCCGATCAAATTATACTCGAATTTTTAACTTGAATCAAGCTTCAAGTATTTAGTCGTTTAGAGAAGAGAATAGTTATAATTAAAAAGATCAAAACAAGAAGATTTGCTTACACTAATTAGTTTTAGTAGCGATAACGCAAATATGTTTTGACCCGCGCTTGCCAAAGAGCGAAGAAATTTTCATCAATCCTTTTGCAAGTATTTTATTAGCGAAAATCCATTGAACAACTTTTAATTTCTCACCCATTTTAAACCATGAGTTGAATTGATAAGCAAATCGGTCATTTAAATACACTGACCGTACAATCTTCAATGGGCTCTTTGAAATAATGGCTTCGAATGCAGAGAAGTGCTCATGTTTTAGATAATCTGTAAGAATTACAAAACCTCCCGGTACTAAAAGCCGGAACGATTCAGTAAGAACTTTCTCTTTTTCTGTCTTGTCTAAATGCCATCCTTCAAGACCATCGCATAATAAAACGAGGTCAAAGTAGTTATCAGGAAATGAGGTGTTAGTAATAGTAGTTTCTGAAAAATGAAACCGGCTGCTATCCGCCTGTACCGGATTTTCAAGTTGTGAAAGTTTATTTACATAAGCTTCAGCTTGTTGTACTGCGGTTTTTGAAACATCTATACCAAATATTTCGGATGCAAGACCATTAAACAGAAAAGTCAATCTGCCCTTTCCGCAACCTACATCTAGAATACGAGAATAGTTTGGTCTGAGTGAACATGCGATTTTAACAACAAACTCATGCCGAAGAACTTCAACTGCTTTCTTGCTATACTCCCAAGGTTCTTCATTACTTGAATATAATTGTTCAAAATATTCACTGTTCTTATCAATTAAATTCTTTTTGTGTTCTGAGGTCATATTATTACTTTTATTTTTTTTCAATACTATAATTTTTAGTTGTAAAATTTTTTATTTATTTATAGAAAAGAGGTGGTTGCAAACGTATAATAAATTATTAAATTGAAATCGGCAAGATATTTTATCGAATTAAATAAAAACCCTGATTAATTCAGGGCTTTTGCGGTTGATAGTTTTATTTTACGCTCTGTTTGCGCTTCCAAGAACATTAACAATTTTGTGTTTGTACAATTCTTTCAATGAATCACGTGCCGGACCGAGATATTTTCGAGGATCAAATTCTGCCGGGTTATCGGTAAAAGCTTTGCGGATTGCCGCTGTCATAGCCAATCTTCCGTCTGAATCAATATTTACTTTGCATACGGCAGATGCAGCAGCACGTCGAAGTTGTTCTTCCGGAATTCCAACAGCATCTCTTAATTTTCCGCCATTGCTATTTATAATTTTCACTAAATCTGCCGGAACAGATGATGCACCATGCAGTACAATCGGAAATCCGGGAATTCTTTTTTCGCACTCTTCAAGAATATCGAAACGGAGAGGCGGCGGCACGAGCACGCCATCAGCCGTTAGTGTGCATTGAGCCGGAGTAAATTTATTAGCACCGTGAGATGTTCCTATTGAAATAGCGAGTGAGTCAACTCCGGTTTTTTTAACGAAGTCTTCTACTTCTTCCGGTTTTGTGTAATGAGTTACTTCGCTCGAGACCTCGTCCTCGATGCCTGCTAAAACACCAAGTTCACCTTCAACGCTTACGTCATATTTATGTGCGTACTCAACAACCTGATGGGTGACTTCAACATTTTTTTCGTACGGATGGTGAGAACCGTCAATCATAACCGAAGAGAATCCGGATTCAACACAAGATTTGCAAAGCTCAAGAGTGTCGCCATGATCAAGATGAAGAACTATTGGTATGTCGTATCCCAATTCGTGTGCGTAATCAACTGCCCCTTTTGCCAAATGCTTTAAGAGAGTTTGATTTGCATATTTGCGAGCACCGCTGGATACTTGAAGTATAACCGGCGATTTTGTTTCTACACAAGCACCGATAATAGCTTGTAATTGTTCTAAATTATTGAAATTAAAAGCGGGAATAGCGTATCCGCCTTTTACAGCTTTTTGAAAAAGTCCTTTTGAATTAACTAATCCCAATTCTTTATAAGTAGTCATGTTTCTCGCCTTTCTGAATAAATTAAAATCGTTAGAGAGTTAAATTTTTTTTATATCATAAACCGAAATAAGCGACTACGCCAATATGAAATGTAAAAAAATCAGTCTTAGATTTTTTTGCGTTATAAATAGTTTGTCCAAGATTATTTACAGTAATACTTTGTTCTGTAAGATAACTTGCCTCGGTTCCAAATAAGTAGCGGGCTTTTATGTCAAGATATAAAGCGCTGATCTTTTCGAGATTGTCTGTTAACTTGAAAAGAATACCGCCGCCGCCGCCGTAATTCCAAGTAAAGTCATCGTAATTTGTAGTGGAAGCAATTTGTTGATACCCATTTTCATTTTTCACTTCCGATGTTGTAAAGATATACGCACCGCCAAATAAACCTTCGATATAAGGGCGTACCGTACCAAAGAATGGGCTGACTTGAAGTACTAAGTGTAAATTTGCCATGCTGTTAGTTCGGGTTAAGTTCAAATATACTCCGGGAAATCCGGTCCATTCTCTTCGTTCGCTAGTATGACCGTAAACTAAATATCCTCCATCCAGTCCAATTGAAAATGGTTTTTCATGTGTTGGCTCCCAAAGCATTCCTTGAATTTGAAATCCGAATCCCATTTGATCAACATTTTTTCTGAAATCTCCTTGAGGATAACCAAGCATAAAACTTCCGCCTACCGTCTGCGCCATTGTTAAGGACACGAAAAATAAAAAAATAATCACAGTCAAATGTTTTTTCATATTATTACTTATATGCTCTTTTTTATTGAACTTATTGTTGATTTCGTACGTAAATATACAAAAATATTTTAGGCTGATTTAATCTAGAAAATATTTTAAATAAAGCTAATATCTTTTTGGTATGATTTTAATAACAATTCTGCAAACTCTTGGAATGAAATTTCTTTTGCTCCAAACATTTTTAGGTGATCGGTCTGATATTGAATATCAAGTAGTATAAATCCTTTTTCACGAAGTCTTTCTAATAATTTTACAAGTGCACATTTAGAAGCTTGCGGAATTTTTGAAAACATTGATTCACCGAAGAAAGCCCCGTGATAAGTAACGCCGTATAAACCGCCTATCAAAATATTTTTATGATAAACTTCTACCGAATGAAGATTACCAAGTTTCTGCAAACCCCGATATGCTTCGATCAATTTTTTTGAAATCCATGTTGATTCACGTTCAGCGCATTTCTGGATAACGCCAATCGTATCCGAATCAAAGCGAAATTCAAAATCTGTTATTTCTAAAAACTTTTTTAGCGAACGTGGCAGATTAAAATTATTTAAGGGAATTATTGTGCGTGTCTCAGGCATGTACCAATTTATATTGCCGGTTTCATCTGCCATAGGAAAAGCACCACGTGCATACATTAAAACCATATTCTCCGGTTTAAGCAGATCAACATTTGAAAGATTTTTTTCTCTACTCATGAGATTTTACTTCGTACGAAATAATATCATATCCTTTTTTTGTTTCAAATCCGGTAAATAAAACTCCTACTAGAACAAATAACATTCCAACTAAGAATGTGCAAATAATAAAATAATTCAATTTACCAATTGAAAGAAAAGAAGAAACACCAAGAAGCAATGAAGTTAAAACAAATAACGCAACCGCAGTTGTGTAACACAAAACAGTATTTCTAACTAATTTAGCTCTGTACACCAAAGCATCAATTTGAATAGCAGCACTTTCTAATCTAATATTGTCGTCAGTAGAGTGCTTGCCATCGGCAATCTTACTTAGCAGTCTTCTTTTTTCTTCGTTCAACAATCGAATTCTATTAACAACTAAAGAATATTTGTTATTAATGCCAAGTAGTAATAAACCGCAAGCGCTTATCATTACTGCCGGTGCAACCATAAGCTGAATGATTTGTACAGCATTTAATGTTAACTCTTTGAAAAGATCCATAATATATCTCCATGTGTAATTCTTTTAACTGTATTATTCGGAAGAAAAATCTTTGTTTCATGATAATCTCATAAAAAGTGAAAATTCTTGTTTGAATATTAATCAATGGTATATTAACTTTCTAATAGAACTGTATGATATTAAGGTTAGACTATTCATTAATTATTAATGATAACAATATGGATTTTATTAATGCCTTCTATAATTCTAAGCTAGACCGTAATAATTTTTTCTCAAGAATAGACTCGTTACTTTCTTCAGAGACCTTGTTTGTTTATGCAATTCCTTTCGCTTGCGAGTATGATTTCCTGCAATTAGTTAATAATGTGAAATCGAAATCCTTGAAATTGATTAAGTCAGCTGATGGCATCCATTTATTTTCTCTCAAGCATATTGTTAAAAAGAAGAATGAATCAATCGAAGGTAAATTTTTCTTATACGAACTCCAAGACCAAGTAAATTGCAAGTTTGCAATTACAATGGAAAATAATCAATTTTTTCACAGAGTTCTTAAACCATTTATTGATAGTCTAAAACCTCATGTTATAACTACTTTTATTACACATAGTAAACTGAAAGAATTACTGATTAATTTCCAGAGTGTAAACAAATTTACTGACCTAAGAATATTAAGAGCATCGCAGAAAATTAGGTTCATTGAACCAAATAATACACAAAAAATAGTATCTGAAATTAGCTGGCCCTCTATGTCTTTGGAAGAAGCATTCAACTGGGTGGCAGAAAAAAATGGTTGGTTCAAATCTCTACAATTTGAAGCATTATATGGAAATCGTGTTTTTGCTGACGTCTATTTAACACGGCAAGGTATATTAAAAACAAATCAAGGATTTACAAACATCACAGAAGCTTTTCTAAAACCGATTACTAAATTATTATATGAAAATATTCAGCAATTCAAAAATAGAGGTAGAAAAGAAAGACAAGATTTGACTGTTAGACCGATTATGATAGATTTTGGCAAAGAACAATTCGATTCAATAGAAGAGAATCAAAAATTTATTTTTGCAATAAAGCAATTTTGCAATTCATCTGTTTCAGTTTTACATGGAAATCCTTATGTCCATATATCAATAATGGATTACATTGATGGAAGTAGTTTTGATGTAATGATTTCTAATTCAGATCGCCTAATGATCATACCACAACTTAAAGCTTCAGCTTTTTCGATCAAACGGTTAGTTAATCATATATTTGATTTTTATGCTGAAGGGAAAATTAGAGATTACATTCGGAACACATGAAGACAAAAGATATTTTCCTAAATGATATAGATACTTATAAGGATTCTATTCTTGCAATTCTAGGATTTATTAATTTTTATTTATTCGATGATATCTCTAAGACTCTTAGAAATGATGTATTTGCATTTCAAGGAAGACGGTTCGATTTAATCCAAAAATCAAAAGACGAGACTGAAGTCCAAAAGGTATCTCATCCGACACCCGACTTTGCTATTTTATTACCCAATAATCTTGGAGTCATCGGAGAAGTCAAATTAAGATTCCCACGTAATCAAGATTTTTGGGAAAATGATTTTAATCAAGTTTTTAAATATGATAATGATCTAATTGGTTGGCCTATAGAAGATCAAAAAGTATTTTCTCATGAGGTTGTTTTGATTCTACACGAATCTCAGGAAGTATTAATTCGCAGATACTATGAAGCGAATAAAGTGGATAAATTTCAATTCATTCATCCTTTTATTATCATAAACTTTCATAGAACCAATCAAAGGAATTCTTATGCATTCTTCCAGATAAAAAGTGGTAACCTATCTGATAATAAACTAAATGATAGACTTGAAATTGGTATCGAAGTTCCGCTCGCTGAATTACTGAAAAGCTATTCGGAAATTAAACTTTATGATGCAGTACCTCCTTTACCATATTTATTACAGCTGATATGGCAAGACGTAGTAGCTCAACGGGTTTTTTCTGATGAAAGATTAAGAGCTTTAAGAAGAAACCAAAAAATCAAAGTCGAATTGAAAGTTGATGAGATAATAGATGAGTTACACAATTCTTATTCCTTTAAAGAAATCCACAAAAATTATTCTGAGCGACAATCTAAAATTCCCAAGAGAGAATGGGTTATTGAAGCATGTGAAAAATTAATTGAAGTTAATGAAGCAGAATGGTTAGATGAAGCAAAAACGAAAGTAAAAATATACTTTCAAAAACATGAAGACATCTTAGGACATTTTATTGAAATCTGTGCAAATATTATTAGCAGTGCTTCCCAAATAGAACTATTCAATTCTAATTCAAAAATCTGATTTGAGTTGTTAAAAGAGCTCAAAATGTTTAAAACTACCTGGCGTAAATATAATTCTGAAGGACTTCAATAGTTTCTTTGTGATCTTTCAGATCAACTTCCAAAAGATCTTTAATGGATAAAATTCCCGCTAACTTTTCTTTATCAACAATTAAAATATGGCGTGTAACTTTCTCTTTCATTTTCATTAAGCATTGCTCATGCGATTGATTAATGTCTGCGACCAATAAATCTTTTGTCATCACATCATCAACAGATGTCTTATTAAGATCTAATCCTTTAGCAATTACCCGGCGGACTAAATCACGCTCTGAAAAAACACCTAATAGTTTTCCTTCTTCTCCTAATACCGGAACAAGTCCAATGTTATGCTTAGCCATAAAACAAGTAACATCGTAAATACTCGTTCCTGATTTAACGGTTAATATGGTTTTCGAGGTCAAAATTTCTTTTAATGATTTCATTTTTTTCTCCCGTTAAATAAATGATTCATCTTTTCCATGACATCTTACGTCTTCAAAAGATTTATTGCAAGTAAAAAATGAAATAAATAAAAAACCCCGCAATTAGCAGGGTTTTAGAAGAATTTATTTTTCCGACATGAACGGATAACGGTAATCATGAGGCGGTATAAAATTTTCTTTTATTGTTCTAGCAGAAACCCAGCGGAGAAGATTCAAATAACTTCCGGCTTTATCATTGGTCCCGCTTGCACGTGCACCGCCAAATGGCTGCTGACCGACTACTGCGCCGGTTGGTTTATCATTAATGTAGAAATTACCCGCTGCGTTTAACAAAATTTTATTTGCTGTTTCTATTGCGTATCTATCTTGTGCGAAGATAGCTCCGGTTAGTGAATAAGGAGAAGTTTTATCGCAGATGTGAAGAGTCTCTTCATATTTGCTATCATCGTAAACGTAAAGTGTTAAAACGGGACCGAAAATTTCTTCTTCCATTGATTTGAATTTTGGATTTGTAGTTTCGATAACTGTTGGCTCTATGAAATAACCTTTAGTGCTGTCGAAATTTCCGCCGGAGATAATATTAGCTTCGTTCGACTTCTTTGCAAAATCTATGTAACCTGTTATTGTATCGAACGCACCTTTATCAATTACAGCATTCATAAAATTTGAGAAGTCACGCGGATCGCCCATCTTAACAGTTTTTAATTCGCTGATAATAAAATCTTTTAGTTCAAGCCAGATTGATTTAGGAATATAAGCGCGTGAAGCTGCTGAACACTTTTGTCCTTGATACTCAAACGCACCGCGAATCATTGCAGCGCCGAGAGCTTTTACATCTGCACTTGAATGAGCAAAGATAAAATCTTTTCCGCCTGTCTCTCCAACAATTCTTGGATAAGATTTATACTTAGGTAAATTGTTCGATATAGTCTTCCACATACCTTGAAATACTGAAGTGCTTCCTGTAAAATGAATTCCGGCAAAATGTTCTGAATCCAAAACCGGATTTCCAACTTTAGAACCGGAACCCGGGACAAAATTTATTACACCTTCAGGCAATCCTGCGGCTTCTAAAAGTTTCATTAACCAATAAGCAGAATAAACTGCGCTTGATGCCGGTTTTAATAATGCAACATTTCCCATCAATGCAGGTGCTGTCGGTAAATTTCCGCATATTGATGTAAAGTTGAAAGGAGCTACGGCAAAAATAAATCCTTCGAGAGGACGGTATTCCATTCTATTCCACGTACCGATAGGAGAATGAAGCGGTTGTTCTTGGTAAATCTTCATTGCGTAATAAGCATTGAAGCGAAAAAAATCAACCAGTTCTGCAGCAGCATCAATTTCAGCTTGAAATGAATTTTTGCTTTGTCCTAACATTGTTGCAGCGTTGATGATATATCTCCACTCGGTTTGACTTAACAGATCTGCAGCTTTGAGAAAAACAGAAGCCCTGTCTTGCCAATCCATACGTGACCAATTTTTATGTGCCAGCATTGAAGCATCAATAGCCATCTTAACTTCTTTCTCGGTTACCTTATGATATTTACCAAGAATATGTTTATGATCGTGGGGCATTACACAGTTATCGGTATCGCCGGTTCTAATTTCTTTTCCGCCGATAATAATTGGAATATCAATAGTCTGTTTAGCCATTTCATCAAGCTTTGCTTTCAGTGCAGCTTTTTCAGGTGAGCCGGGTGCGTAATTCTTTACCGGTTCGTTTGGTGGAAGTTGAACGTTAAATATTGCGTTTGCCATGTTTTTACCTTTTTTGTTTCAAGAGGATATAATTTGATAGACCAAAATTAGGAAAAATATTATGTGTCCTGCTAAAATTTTTGTAGAATTTTATTCTCAGTTTTTTGAATAAGGAGATATAGAGTTTTGAACGAACTCATAGGTTGCCTCTACTTCTTTTGATGCGAGTTCTAAGCTATAGTTCATAAATAGAAAGTAATTCTGCGATAATTGCACAACATAATAAGGTCCTGCATTGGATTTTTCCTTTGTCTCCGCTTCATAGTCTTCGCTTACAGCAGTTGCATAGAACTTAATAATTCTCATACCAAACCTTGAGCGGAAATCTTTCACAAATACTGGGTCGGCTAAATATGTGCCGGAACCACAACCATCAGCCAAAATAAAATTTTTAGCCACAAACCAAATTAGACTTATAAATTTGTCATCTTTCTTAATCGGCTTTTCATCAGCATCCTTCAAATTTTTCATCCAGTCGTTTACACTGAATATCTTGAAAGAATACTCAAACTTTGATTTATCTTCTAACCAAAAATCTTCATCGGTTCCAATTGCTTCATAAAGTTTAAAATTAGATTGCGCTGTATTTGATTTCAGCTTATATATTTTCTCGCCGCCGGATAATTTCAGATTTGAAGGATAGTTCAATTGAAAATTGTAAACTTTATTAATATAAGTTTTTGAATCTGATTGGATATCTTGCGTAAAATATTTGATAGGAGTAAAAAGAAAGAGAACTAAAACAAATACAATGAATGTTTTTGTTTTCATATTAACCTCATTATTAATTACTAAGTACGTCCTTCAATGAATTAATACAAAACTCGATCATCTTTTCGTTTGAGTTGTAACCCATTAAACCAATACGCCAAATCTTTCCGGCAAGTTCTCCAAGTCCGGCACCAATTTCTAAATTGTGCTTGTTCAACAATTCACTTCTTACTATTGCTTCATCAATACCTGCCTGCCTGCCGGACAGACAAGCCGGAATTTTAACCGTTATTAAATTTGGAATTCTCTCGCCTTCGGGTACAAACGGTTCTAATTCCAGTTGTTTTAATTTTGATATGAGTTTTGCACTATTCTCTTTGTGTCTGCGCCATGCGTTTTCAATTCCCTCTTCTTTCAGAATTAAAAGAGCTTCGTGCAAACCATAAAATTGGTTGCTCGGAGCTGTATGATGATAAGCCCGTTTACCGGGACCCTTCCAGTAGCTTTCCAAAAGATTCAAATCGTTGAACCAACTTTTGATTTGGGTTTTTCTATTTTTTATATGATGAACTGCTTGCTCACTAAAACTTATAGGCGACATCCCCGCAACACACGCCAAACCTTTTTGCGAGCATGAATAGACAGCATCAAGTTTCCACTCATCAACATAAATATCTGTTGCACCAAGAGAAGTAACTACATCTGCAACAACGAGACAATTATTTTTGTGAGCAATTTGAGAAAGCTCTTTAATGTTCGATAGCGCACCTGTTGATGTTTCTGCATGAACGAACGCAACAACTTTTGTATCGGAATTTTGCTTTAATACATCTTCAAGTTTTTGCGGTTCTATTGCGCGTCCCCAAGTTTCTTTTACAACAATAGTTTGTCCGCCGATTTTTTCAATAATTTGTGTCATACGATTAGCAAAATATCCGCCTACGCAAACAACAACTTTATCTCCGGGTTCAATCAAGTTAACAAGACAAGCTTCCATTCCGAGCGAGCCGGGACCGGAAAGCACAAATGTTGAATCGTTTTCTGTCTTGAATGTGTATCTGAGTAAAGATTTAATTTCATCCATCAATTCAATAAACTGTGGATCGAGATGCCCGAGCGGTGCTTTAGACATTGCATCTAATACTTTCGGGTTTACATTTGAGGGACCGGGTCCCATCAAAATTCTTTTATGTGGTTTGAATGAATTGTGCGACATTGATTTTCCTTTGGTAGGGAAGTGTCTATGACCCTTCTAATTCTTGCTATTAATTAGGCAGAGTCACAGACTCTCCCCTACAATAATTTTATATTATCAATCCTGAGCTGACTAGTATTTTTCTGAGTTGTTCTTTATCGTCGTCGTTCAATTTTGAAAGAGGAGAACGCGGTTCACCACCGAAATAACCCAGCATATCCATCGCTGCCTTTAATCCGGCAACGCCATACTTAGCAGTAATAGCTTTGTTTACAGGCAGCATTTTCTTCTGCAGTTCAAGTGCTTCAGTATGTTTTCCATCTTCAACAAATTTTTGAATCTGAACACACTCATTAGGTGCAATATTAGCAAGAGCAAGTATTCCACCGATTGCTCCTGCAGATAATCCGGCATAAAGAACGGAAGCTGTTCCAATTATTACAGCAAAATCTTTTGGTGTTTGATCAATCATCTCTGTGGTTTGCCTAATATTCTCAGAACTGTTTTTGATGCCTGCAATATTTTTATGCTCAGCAAGTTTTGCAACCGTCTCGGCTTCAATATCAACCCCGGTAAACTTTGGTACATTATAGATTATAACCGGAATTTTTGTTTTATCGGCAACGGCAGAAAAATATTTTATATATGCAGCAGGCTTCATTTCCGACTTATAGAATGAAGGCGTTAGAATCAAAACATAGTCGGCACCAAGATCTGCAGACTCATTAGATAATAAAGTTGTTTCCTTGATAGAATCTGAACCGGTACCGGCAATCAGTAATTTATCATCGGAAATATTTTTCTTCACCTCTGCAACGAGTTTTAACTTTTCATTTCTTGTGAGAAAAACTGATTCACCATTCGAACCCATAACAACATAACCGTTCAATCCGGTTTTATTCCACTTAGAAAAATTTTGTGCGAGGTTATTGTATGCAACTTCATCGTTGATAAATGGCGTTGCTATTGGAGGCATTATGCCTTTTAGTGATTTCATTTTTCTCCTTTTATCCTGAGGAGTTCCGATTTATTCAGAACGACGAAGGATCTCTGACGATTATAATTAGGAGACACTTCGCTTCGCTCAGTGTTTTAAAATATTTTTTAGAACAAACCACACATTTGCCGGACGTTCTGCTAATCTTCTCATATACCACGGATACCAGAAGTCGCCGTAACTAATCAGCACTTTTAATTTATACCCGAGTTTAACCAACTCATTCTGGAAATTAGATTTTATACCGTACAACATTTGAAATTCAATTTTGTTTTTGGGAAGGTCTAAATATTTCGATTCTTGAATTATTTTATAAATCAAATCTTCATCGTGAGTTCCAAATGCAACGCGAATATTTTTTTCTTTTGCGGCAGTCATCATTTTTTTTGAAATCTCGAAAAAAGAATGATCAACATTCTTCTTTTTGGAAAACGCAATATCATGTAATTCTTTATACGCGCCTTTAACCAATCTTATATGAGGATTGACACTTAGCAGATCGTCAATATCTTTTTCTGTGCTGTATAAATATGACTGAATACATAAACCGACATTCTCATATTCACTTTTGATCTTCTTATAAAACTTAATTGTCTTCTGTGTATAAGCACTTCCTTCCATATCTATCCAAATTACATTACCGAGCTTTTCTTTTACTTTTTTAGTTACAACTTTAAATCTTTCATACGTTTCATCAAAAGAAAGATCAAAACCAAGTTGGGTTAGCTTTATGGAAATTTCAATATCAAGATTTCGTTCTGCAATTTGATCTATTAATTTTAAGTAATGATCACGTACAATTAATCCTTCGGAAAGGTCGGTGATATTTTCACCAAGTTTCGTAAAGATTGCAGGAATGGTTTTATCTTGAAAAATTTTTGCTGCATTTAAAGCATCTTCAACTTTCTCGCCGGGCATAAATTTCTTAACAGCGCTTTTTACAAATCCCAAAGAATGAATTTTTTTACGCATCCATTTATTTTCCGAAGCCCAAAGAAGAATACTGCGCGATAAATTCATGGAAGAATCCTTTCTTTTTTACAAAGTTAATCTTTTTTGAATTTGTTTAGAAAAGCTATTATAAAATAAATTCATTCTAGTTTAGGAAATGTTGTTTTATTTATATAGTAATATCCAGATAAATTTAATTCTAATAATAATTCTATCTATTTGTTTTTGCATTCCAAACAAACAGAGCCAACAAGCAAGATAAAACAGAAGAACCAATCCAAAATAGATTTATTAGTGTAAAATCATAAGTCGCAATTCCATTAACAATAATTTTATTCTGTTCCATCAAGTATCCGCTTACAATATCCTGTATACCGGCACCGATATAACTAGTAACACCAATCATTCCCATTACTGCGCCGGATGCTTTTTTCGGTGAGACATCAATTGCCATTAGACCGCCCAGATAGCAGACAAGCACACCAATTGAAATTCCAAAAAAGATCATACTCGCAATATCAATCCACGGATAACTTTTGGGATTCAATAAAAAGACCGTTAATGATAAAGCATTCAGGACTCCAAAGATTAATGCCGGAACATTTCTTCTTGCGTTAAATATCTTATCTGAGATTAAACCCGAAGAAATCGTTCCGACTAATCCGAATATTGAACTGATTGAAATGATTGAACTTGCTTCCAGGTTACTATAACCTTTCTGAGCTTGAAGGAATAAAATTCCCCAACTATTAATTGAATAACGCACTACATAAATAAACAAACTTGATAGAGCTAAAATCCAGATTGCCGGATTTTTAAGAATTTGGAATTGAAGGGACGATATAGATTTATTTTTAGAAGTATCTTCTTCAAAATCATTTTTATACACGGCTATCGGCATCAATCCTTTGCTTGCGGGACTATCATGAAAATAACGTAATATAATTAGAGCGCCGATAAGTCCGATAATTCCCGAACTCCAAAAACCAAACCTCCATCCGGCTGCAGTAACAATTAAAGATGTTATAGTAAAAGTAAATACTTCACCCATACTCAAACTTGCACTGCCAAATCCGTAATAGAGACCTCTTTCTTTTTTGCTGAACCATCTCACTAAGCCGACAACAGATGTATTGGAGCCGATTGCCTGGAACCAGCCGTTGATGCCCCACAAAACCAGAAAAATAATAAATAATGATTGCGAACCGAGAATAAGATTAACCAGTGAGGATACTAACAATCCTGTTGCCATAAATCGCCGGATGTTAATATGATCGGCAATAAAGCCATTCACTAATTTTCCGGCAGCGTAAGAAAAAAATAATGCAGAACCGATTATTCCAAGCTGACTTTCAGTAAAAAGCCCTTCATCGATTATTGGTTTTTTGATAACATTAATGCCGAGACGGCAGATATAATAAATTCCATATCCCAAAGTCGTAGATATGAAAACAGACCAGCGATATTTCCTATAGACTTTATCAATTTTTGTTTTGTCAGTTTCCTGTGGCTGCGGAGAATCGGGTTGCAGAAATTGAAATATTTTTTTAAACATATTAGTCTGTAGAATTATTTATTGTCTGGAGAGATTCGAAGAATCTCGAACATAATAAGAAGGAGATTCTTCGCAATAAATATACGTTCAATGCGCGTTAAATTTTATCCGAAGCTACAGCTTCTACATCCTCAACAGCTTTAGGAATTGGTTTGCCAAGCACTCGGCTTCCTTTCTTCGTAACAACAACATCATCTTCAATTCTAACGCCGCCAAAATTTCTGTACTGGTTAACTTTGGTGTAATTGATGAACTCGGTAAATTTTTTCTCTCCTTGCCATTTATCTATCAACTGCGGAATGAAATAGATGCCCGGCTCAACTGTAATAACAGTTCCGGGAACGAGTGGTTTTGCATAACGTAAATATTTTAATCCGAACTGAGTACTTCGTTTTGTCTTTTCGTCATAACCAAAATTATTCTCACCAAAACTTTCGAAGTCGTGAACATCAAGACCCATTAAATGTCCAAGTCCGTGCGGGAAGAACAGAGCATGAGCGCCGGCTTCAACCGCATTCTTCATATTTCCTTTCATCAACCCGAGCGCTTTCAAACCTTCTGCAATTACTCTGGCTGTTTTAAGATGAACAGATTTAAAATTTACATCCGGTTTAATTTCTGAAATAGCTACAAGCTGAGAAAGAAGAACAATTTCATAAATATCTTTTTGACGCGGTGTAAATTTTCCGTTTACCGGAAATGTGCGCGTAATATCACTCGCATAATGTAAAGCTGATTCTGCACCGGAATCATTTACTACCAGATCACCATCCGTAAATTTATTTCCGTAAAAATGATTGTGAAGCGTTTCTCCGTGACGGGATAAAATTACGGGAAATGCCGTTCCGCTTCCTAGTGATATTGCAAGTCCGGCAATAAATCCCATCACATCGCGTTCATACATTCCGGGTCTTGCAAAGCGCATTGCAGAAGTCTGCATCTGATAAGAAATTGCAATTGCTTTTTCAATCTCTGTTAATTCTTCATTGGATTTTACTATTCTTTGTTCCGCAATCGCTTTTATCAATTCAGTTGAAGCAAAATTATTTACACGGCTGGACATTATTCCAAGGATTTTGTGAAGAGTGAAAATATTATCATATCGGTATTGAGGGACAAAATGAATTTTTCTTCCTTGTTTAATTGCATTAGCACAAATAGTTTCAAGATCATTCAGCGATGCCGTCTGTTTCACTCCGCATTTCGATGCGAGTTGCTTAATTGTTTTCTGTGGTCCCATCCAAACTATATCGTCAAGTGAGAAATCATTTCCGAAAACGATTTCCTTATTCTCATCAACATCTATCACTGCGGCAAGTTCCGATCTATCCAATCCGAAATAATAAAGAAAAGTGCTGTCTTGACGATAGGGGTATGAGTTGTCGGTATAGTTCATCGGCGCTTCGTTATTGCCGATAAATAAAATTAATCCTTTGCCAATCTTCTTTTTTAATTCTGTTCTGCGTTGAATGTAAGTTTTTGAGTTGAACATGATTTATCCTTTTATTTTAAATTATGACCGCCGCCAGCAATTAAACAGACAGCCTTTGAAAAAAACAGTTGTGCGTATACCAGAACCGTCATTTACCGAATATTTTTTTATATCGAAGATGTAACCTGAATTAAGCATTATTGATTATCACAAAAAATATCAGAACCACATGAAAAATAGATTTTATTAATTCCCTATTCAATTTATTTTTATCATTCAAATGTTAAGGTAAAGTACTACTTTTATTTAATAAAAAAATTCTTAGTAATGAAAGATCAGTCTAAATCAATACTATTCACTCTTATGGCAGTTCTGTTTTGGTCAACTGTAGCAACTGCTTTTAAGCTTACGTTACAAGGAATGAACTCCACTCAACTTTTATTTTATTCATCGTTAACCAGTTTGGTTGTGTTATTTTTCTTTGCCCGAATAAATTCTCCGAAGGAATTATCTGGAATCTTTTCTAAGCACCAATTGAAAAAAAATATGCTGCTAGGGTTGATCAATCCTTTTGTTTACTATTTAATTTTATTTAAAGCTTATTCGATTTTACCCGCGCAGGAAGCACAGCCGATTAATTTAACATGGCCATTAATTATTTCAATTCTATCGGTTGTTTTTTTGAATCAGAAATTATCCGCAAAAACAATTATTGGATTACTGATTTCTTTTTCAGGTGTAGTTGTTATAGCAACAAGAGGAAATATTCTGTCACTTCACTTTGAAAATTTGTACGGAGTCCTGCTGGCTGTAAGCAGTTCATTCATTTGGGCGGCGTATTGGATTTTAAATCTGCTAGATAAAAGGGAAGAATCAATTAAATTATTCGGAGCGTTTTTGTTCGGAACAATTTATACCGGAATTTATATTTTCTTTTTCGATTCCTTTGGATCTTTCGAGTTGAAATATATTCTTGGCGCCATTTACATAGGTTTGTTTGAAATGGGAATTACATTTTTCTTGTGGTTGAAAGCTCTTTCTCTCAGCGAAAACAAAGCAAAGACTTCAACAATTGTTTATCTTTTTCCGGTGATCTCATTATTCTTTATTCATTTTGTGCTTGGAGAAAAATTATTTACTTCTTCGGTTGTAGGGTTAACTTTGATTGTTGGCGGGATTTTGTATCAGCAATTGAGCGAATCTAAAAAATTGGTTTAGCTTAGCACAAACGTCTGCCCGATTTCATCAAGTCCGATCTGAATTTTATAATTTGAAGCTTCACGTTTCATCCAGTCAATCGGTTCGTTGAATGGTTCAACACCCTGCGAAAATGTTTTTGTATGAATAGGAATAAAATATTTTGCATTTAGTTCATTTGCCATCTGTAATGCTTCTTCAGGATTGCAGTGATTTCTTTTCCATGGGTTGTAAGCGCCGATCGGCATAATAGCAACATCAACATTTTCGTTGCTCAATTGCTGAAATTTATCGGTGTGCGCTGTGTCTCCGCCGAATAATATTTTTTTATTCATGTATTCAATGACGTAAGAATTATAACTTCGTCCGTCTTTCATATAACCGCGCGAGCGGTCTTTCTCCCAGGGAAAGCGCCATCCGAAATGTTTTGTTTCGTTTGCTCTGAAACGAATATCTTGAAGAATCAATTCATCGTTCCAATCCATTACATGAAGAGATTTCCAAGGCAGTTCATCAATCACATCTTTTGTTAAATATGCTGTGATAACATCAATTTCATTCGGGTAATGTTCGGCAATAGTTTTCAGTGTCGGATAATCCATGTAATCCATATGTGCATGAGATAGAAGTATAATATCCGGTTTCGGAATTTCATGAACTTCTAGAGCAGGCGGAGTTACGCGTGCGGGACCAATAGAGCCGCCGAAGAAATATAAACCGATCCGTTCGAATAAAACAGGATCTGTTAAAATCCACTTGCCGAAGAAATTAATCAGCACGGTTGAATGCCCGATCCAGGCAAGGGTCAATTCACTGTCATTCCATTTATCCGGTTCGGGTTTATAATTTAGCTTAACATTTGGTTTTGCTTTTGAATCGGAATTAATAAATAATGGAGCAAGAATTGCTGCACCGGCGGCGTATAAACTTTTCTTTATAAATTTTCTGCGTTTCATACAATTATAAACAAAACAGATTACAAAATAATTCCCAAGAAGTTAGCGGTATGCAGTTTGTAGTAAACAGTTTACAGTTAACAGAGAGAGGCAAGATCATTCGATTACAATTTTATTGGATAGCTCGTTTGTATCGTCTGTTTTTACTGAAAAATGTTCAGAAAGAATTTTACCAACTCTTTCAATTCCCCAAATTAATCCTTCGGAAAATTTTCCATCATGAAAACGCAATTGAATTTCGTCACGAACTTTATGCCATGTTTCATCGCCGACCTTTTCGTTAATTCCTTTATCGGCAAGAATATAGAATTGTCTTTCATTCAAAAGCAGATACAGGAGTATTCCGGTTTTATCGCGGGTGTTGTGCATGTTAAGTTTGTAAAATTCCTTTTCTGCAAGCGCACGAATATTTTTCTTCCTGTTGAAGAAAGATTTTTTTTCTTTCACGGCAATACGGATTTCGCCGGAAGTACTTTTCTCCATCTCTTTGATCTTATTGGAGATTCGAAGAAAATCATCATCGCTAAAGAAATGATAAATCAAACGATCCATTTGGCTCACACTTTTGAAGCAAAGATAATAGAAGAAGCAATCAAAAGAAACTCTCCTCTTTTCAAAATTTCCTATATTTGTCTAAGCACTTACAACAATTACGGAAATAAAAAAATGTACAAAGTAGTTTTACTAAGACACGGTGAAAGCGAATGGAACAAACTAAATCTTTTCACCGGATGGACGGATGTTGATCTTTCGGAAAAAGGATTAGAAGAAGCAAAACAAGCCGGGATTGTTCTTAAACAAGAAGGTTATACTTTCGATATCGCATTTACATCAGTTTTGAAACGCGCTATTAGAACACTTAACATTACACTGGAGGGATTGGATCTGTTGTGGATTCCAATTATCAAATCATGGCGATTAAATGAGAGACATTACGGAGCGCTTCAAGGATTGAACAAAGCAGAGACAGCAGAAAAATACGGAAACGAAAAAGTAAAATTGTGGCGAAGAAGTTATGATATTCCCCCGCCATCATTAGAAGTAAATGACGAAAGATATCCGGGCAGAGACCGGCGTTATTCCGATTTAGACAAGAAAGACATTCCGTTAACAGAAAGTTTGAAACTTACAGTTGACCGCTTCTTACCGTATTGGCATGATGCAATCGCTCCGGTAATTAAAAGCGGAAAACGTGTTATCGTTGCAGCACACGGAAACAGTTTACGTGCGCTTGTAAAATATCTTGATAACATTTCCGAAGCAGAGATAACAGAATTGAATATTCCCACCGGTGTTCCTCTTGTTTACGAACTTGATAATGATTTGAAGCCGATTAAGCATTATTATCTCGGCGATCAGGAAGCAATTAATGCGGCAATTAATGCTGTTGCAAAACAAACAGAGAAAAAGTAATATTGCATCAACGAAAGGAGAGAACTGATAGTTATTTCTACTATAACTACTTCAAAAGGAAGCTGTTTATGAAAAAGATAATCCTTGTTGTATTCTTTCTCCTTTGCTCAATCACATCAATTCATTCCCAAACAGTAATTGGTAAATATGCCGGAGAGTTTTTAGCTATTGGCGTAGGCGGACGCGCGCTTGCGATGGGCGGCGCTCAAACTGCGATTGTTAATGATGTAACATCCGGATACTGGAACCCTGCAGGACTTGCACGTATTAACTATCCACAAGTTGCTTTGATGCACGAAGAACATTTTGGAAATCTTGTTAACTACAATTACGGCGCTGTAGCAATTCCTTACGGAAAAGATATGAGTTTTGGTTTAAGTATTATGCGTTCAAGTATAGACGGCATACCAGATTCACGCGATGCCGGCTTGGATATTAACGGAATTCCATTATCTCGAGATCAGTATCAAAGATTTTCACGTTTGGAATATTCAAAGATCACAGAATTCAGTAATAATGATTTGGCGATGTATCTAACATTTGCAAAACGTTACTCGGATGATTTTTACTGGGGTGCAAATGTTAAATTGATTTCGAGAAGTCTTGCAGAGTATAGCGCATTTGGAATCGGCTTTGATATTGGTGCGGTTTATATGCCGATGGAAAATTTATATCTCGGTGCAAACATTCAAGATGTAACAACAACGCTGGTTGCCTGGAGTACGGGACGCAATGAATTAATTTCTCCTACAGCAAAAGTAGGTGCGGCATATGCATTACAATTTCTTGGTGGAAGAATAATGCCCGCTATAGATATTGATCTTCGTTTTGAAAATAGAAAAACTGCTTCAACATTTAGTGTCGGTCCGGTTAGTTTTGATGCACATGCCGGGTTTGAATTCAATTATAAAAATATTTTTACCGTACGTGCCGGATATAATGATGTAAAACAATTTACAATAGGTACGGGAGTATTTTTACCTAAGCTGCAAATTGATTATTCTTTTGCACGATTCAGTCAATCCGAAACCGAACGATTACCGGATACGCACCGAATTTCGTTAATCCTAACACTAGAGCAGCCGAAGTTTATGCGTGATGGGATGTAAATTTTATTTGTAGAGACACACGGCTGTGCGTCTCAATTGTTTAAAGGGACGATCAGCCAATCGTCTCTATGTTTTAATCCACTCAAAATCTTTTCGTATTTTTCAAATGTGGATTATTATTTGCAAAACATATTGAAAACAATTTTCAAAATATCTCTCAAATTTATTCTGCTTGTTATCCTAATCTCATGTTCAAGCAGTTTATCTTCGATGTACGATTCCAACTACACACTTACTAATGAAATAGGTAAATCCAGAACCGCTCAACTCTCTGTTAAAATTCCACAAGGTTGGTTTACAGCAGAAGACAACGAAAACAAGTTGATAGATCTCTGGCTCGTCAATGATGATTACTCCGCCACGCTAAATTTTATTGCACTAAATGTTGATTCTCTTACTATGAAGGAAATTCAAAACGATGAAATAAAATCCGTTGTTGAATTCAGTAAAGCTTTTAAGAAAGCAAAGTATGGAAAAACGTTTGGAGGTTTTGTAAATCAAGAAACCTTCGAAATCAACAAAAAGAAATTTTCTGCTTACGAGTATTTTGATGATGCAAAGAGAAACATCCGCGTAGTGGTATTGAAGACAGGCAATAAATTTTACGAACTAACTGCCATTCCGGTAAAAACACAAAACCTTCAAGAACTTTATAAAATTCAGAATTCTGTTTTATCCTCTATAAATTAAATTTTTGTAGAGAAGGGTCTATGACCATTCCCTGCAGAAAAAAATATTTTTTACCAGGCAACATTTCTTAATTTCAAGCATCTTTAAGTAAAAGAGAAAAACCGGTTTTGAGCGATTCCTCAAAAAATATCGTTGAGTTTACACTGATCTACAATCAGCACAAGGCGAAGCTCTACAATTACGCATGTAAAATGCTCGGCGATAAAATGATGTGTGAGGATATCATTCAAAATGTATTCTTAAAATTTTTTGAAAACATGTACCGCATAAGAAACAACGAGCGCGTTGATGTGTGGCTTTTCAGAACAACACGGAATGAGATTTATACCGTTTATAGAAATAAGAAAATTCATGTAGATCAATATAGTGTTTTGGATGCCGACGATGTTGATATTGATTCTTCTGTAAAACTTGATGAAGATTTTGAACTGAAGGAGATGAACCAGCTCGTTATGAAAGAACTTAATAAGATTCCAATTGAACAACGCGAAGTATTTCTTCTTAAAGAATACAGCGGGTTATCCTACAAAGAAATAGCAGGAATGATGGGCATAGATGAAGATTTGGTTAAAAGCCGTTTATATAAAACGCGGCAGAAATTAATCAATAGACTTTCTAAAGTAGTTAACTTTTAATTTGGGGAGAAAATGAAAAGAAAAATCATTTCTGTAATCGTTCTTATTACTCTTATATCAGTGGTAAATTCTGTAAAGATTTTAGCGCAGTATAATCCAAAAGTTTTCAGCGATAGTCTGATTACACTGTGTAAGAAATTTTATAATGAGGGTCTTTATAAAGAAGCGGTAGAGATTTACAAAGATGCAGACTTCAGGAAACTCTCCGCCGAAGAATTGTACCACCTCGGTTTATCTTACAGTAATTTACGTGTAACGATTAAAGCAGCGCAATATTTTACCAAAGCAGTTGAATTAGTGCCGGATCATAACGGATATAGATTACAGCTTGCACGCTTGCTTTCGCAACTTGGTAAAACAAATGAAGCTGTTTCAAATTATGATACGATAGTTCAAAACGACTCAAACAATGTAACCGCACTTTATGAACTCGGACTAATTGATTTCGACAAGAAAGAATATGGAAAGGCAACACAAATATTTAGCAGACTAATAAAACTAAATAGTAATGATTTTCTAAGCAGTTACTACTTAGGCTATGCGATGCTGATGACCGCGGATCCAAATGCGGCAGAACTTGCAGCTAAACATTTGGAACATTCCATTTCAATAAATCCGGAATATATTCCGGCGATCAGATTGCTCGCTTCAAATAAATTCAGTCTTCAAAAATATTACGATGCAAACGTTCTTTACAGTATTGCCAGAACACTACGCCCGGAAAATGCCGACTTCTATTTTAAATCCGGTTTGTGCTATGAAAGATTAAAACTCTACAGAGAAGCTGCTAATCTTTATACCCATTCGGTTTTATTAGATACTAATGATGCGAACTATTTTGATCATCTCGGCTTTGTACATTTTAATATGGGCAATTATGATTCGGCAGTAACTGCATACAGAAAAGCGGCGGAAATTGATGATAACCCCACGTACTTTGTAAATCTTGGCTTTGCTTATGCAAGGATGGATTCTGTTAAGAGATCAATCGAATCGTTTCATAATGCTTTGAAGCTGATGAAGTTGGATAAGATCGGTTATATCTATAATCAAATTGCAGCAGTTCATTACTCTAAACAAAATTTGAGAGAATCAAAAGCCGCTTATGAAAAAACTCTAATCTACAATCCGGGCAACATTGATGCACAATTTTACATCGCAATGATAAATGAAAAGCTAAAGGATTGGCGGAATGCATCTATTGCTTATAAAAAAGTTATAGACCTGGCAGCCGGCGATTCCCTTCAAACAGAAAGAATTAATTATTCAAAAAAAAGAATTAAAGAATTTAAAAGAAGGTGAGTTAACAATGAACACAAATGAAATAATATCAATGATAGACTTCTACTTTGACGGTGAACTTGAAAAGGGAAAAGAACCGCTAATGTTCTCACTTCTATCTCAAGATGCAGAAGCACGCGAGCATTTTAAGAAGATGAATGCACTTAAAAGTATGTTCGCAGCTTCTGCTGAACAATTTCCTTCAACTCTTGATGAAAAAATTCTCCGATCTGTCAGCGGCTTAAATGAGAGACAGTCAGCATTCTTTATAAATAAAAAAGTTTTCTCAGCAATAACATATTCCGTTACAGTAATTCTTCTGATTCTTACAATGTTCTTTTATTCAAAATCGGAAGAGTATAAAGTTCAGTTTTTTGATTTAACGCGCGAAGTCAAAAAACAAAACGACAAGCTCGAACTTCTTATGAATGCTTTACCGCAGGTTGATGTTTCGGGCAGTTATTACAGAACAAAACAAATAACAGTTAGACCTAACACATGAGGTTAAAATGAAAACGAAATTAATATTAATGATATTTCTTTCTCTGTCCGTTGCATTTGCACAGGAGAAAGGAAAGGTAAAATTACCAAGCGAAGACGGATCCAAGTTCATTGAAGTTGAAGTTGTTCCATCTCCACTAGAACAAATTGCGCCTGTTTATCCGCAGTTAGCACGTTTAAGCGGCATAGAAGGGAAAGTTTATGTGAAAGCTCTTATTGATGAAAAAGGCAATGTTATAAAAACTGAAATAATGAAAAGTGACAATTCGGTTTTAGATGGAGCAGCCGTAGATGCTGTAAAAAAATCAAAATTTTCTCCGGCTTTGGATAAACAAAATAAACCTGTAAAAGTTTGGGTGGTTGTCCCGATGTCATTTAAACTTAATGTTGATAAAAAAGCTGAAGGTAAATTGCTTAAATACGATGAGCTGGGACCTCCTCCATCTAACGTAAAAGATGAGGATCCAGATATCAATGCTTTTATTCCAGTAGAAAAATTTCCCGAGATGATTGAAGCTGCTAATCCTGTTTATCCTGAAATTGCCAAAAAAAATAATATTGGAGGAAAGGTTTTTGTAAAAGTTCTTGTTGATAAAAATGGGACGCCTAAAAAAGCAATTGTTGCAAAAAGTGATAATGATATTTTTAATCAATCTGCAGTTGATGCAGCTTTGAAATCAAAATTCACTCCGGCAATTAATAAAGGGGAAGCAATAGCAGTTTGGATTGTGTTACCCTACAAATTTAATCTGGATGATAAAAAAGATTCTACCGAAAATTTACCGACTATACCGGATATAACTTGGTTAATTACATCAACAAAACCTGAATATCCTGCTATCGCTCTCGAAAAAAAATTAGAAGGGATTGTATCATTTAAGGTATTATTTAATAAAGAAGATATGAGTATTGCAAAAATTGATCTGATAAAGGGTACTGATGAAATACTAAATAAAGAAGCTCTCAATTATGTTAAAAAAGAAATCAAAACAATAATTGAATATTTTGAATCAACGCGGCAAAAGTATATTAAGCAACATCCTAAAGAATCTGCTGGCGGTGAAATTAAAGACGCTGCAATAATTAGAATTGATTATAGACTTGAAGAATGAAGACTCAGTAATTACAAAAAAGCCCTCTTTGTTAGAGGGCTTTTTGTTTACAAACTAATTATATCATTATAAATTATAAATGCCATCAGCAAAAGCAGAAGTACAAATCCCGCATTTTGAATTGCCATTTTAATTTTGATTGGTAATTCTTTCTTAAATAATCCTTCTAGAAGTATTATAACAAAATGACCGCCGTCTAAAACGGGGAAGGGAAGAATATTAATAATAGCCAGACTTAAACTTAGCATTGCAAGAAAGAATAAGAAATCAATTCCGCCTCTATCAGCGGATTTAACAGCATACTGAGCAATTTTAATTGGTCCGCCGAATGCTTCCTTAAATGCCACTTTACCGGTAATAACATTCTTCAACATTCCAAATGTAAGTGTTGTGTATTTAGCGGCATCATTAACGGCATAAATAAGTGAAGTTAAGAGATTATAAGTTCGTGTCTCAGTTTCATAGATAGAGTGCGAAATTCCAATTTTATTATCAATACCAGGATTAACTGTCAGGCTAAAAGTATCGTTACCTCTTAAGATAATAATCTTAAGATTATTCCCCTTGTATGAAGAAATAATATCGTTAATCTGCTGTCCTTCACTAACATTAATTCCATTAATTGAAATAAATATATCGCCTGATTTTAGTCCGGATTCTTCAGCCGGTGAATTTTTCATTACCTCTTCGATAAATGGTTTTGTAGAATTAGGATGGATAAAAAATCCTTTATTAGAGCTTTGAGAGACTAGACTACGTGGAATTTTTATAACTTTCTCGTTGCCATCGCGTTGAATTTTTACAATTGCATCTCTTGTGGAATTTTGAACGTATATTTCTTCAACTATATTTTGCCAATCGTTAACCTGTTTTCCGTTGATTGATAATATTTTATCATAAGACTGGAATCCGGCTTTTTGCGCATCACTTTCGGGTTCAACTTTATTAATTGTTGTAGTTTTAAAAACTTGTTTTCCCTGGAAAAAATTAATTCCCCAAAAAATTAATAACGTAAGAATTAGATTCATCATTACACCGGCAGTAATAACAAAAAGTTTAGGGAACGTTCCCTTAGCTCTAAACTCATACGGCTTCAGTTCTGATTCCGCAAATTTAGTATCGAAACTTTCATCCACCATTCCGGCAATTTTAACATAACCGCCTAATGGAAGAAGACATAATCTGTAATCGGTATTTCCCTGTCCGTCAAAATCTTTTTGTAAATCGCCGAATGTGAATCCGGTTAGTTTATTCCAGCCGAATAATCTCTTGCCGAAACCGATGGCAAATATATCAACACGCATCCTGGAAATTTTTGCTGCAACAAAATGTCCGAGTTCATGTACAAAAACCAGAATTCCAATTGTTATAATGAAATAAATTATATAATCCATTCAACTCCCTTAACTCAGTTTTTTATTTAGATATTCTCTTGTGATTGAATCGCACTCAATTATTGTTTGAAGATCAGCATTGTGCTGAATGACGATAGTATTTAATGAATCATTAATTATTTCGGGAATCCGGGTAAACTTAATTTTACCCGAGAGAAATTTTTCTACTGCAACTTCATTTGCTGCATTAAGAATGCACGGCGCAGTTCCGCCTTCTTCAATTACACTGTATGCAATTTTAAGGCATTCAAATTTATTAAAATCCGGTTCAAAAAACGTTAATTCGTTAATTTTCTTGAAATCAGTTTTAACGACATCAAAATAGTACCTTTCAGGGAAAGTTATAGCATATAAAATGGGTAATTTCATATCAGGCGAACTTAATTGTGCTTTTATAGATCCGTCACAGTATTCAACCATAGAGTGAATTACAGATTGAGGATGGACTAAAACTTCAATTTTTTCTTTAGGAAGATTAAAAAGCCAAAATGCTTCTATGACTTCAAGACCTTTATTCATCATAGTTGCGGAATCAATTGTAATCTTATTTCCCATTTTCCAATTTGGATGGCTAAGAGCATCTTTAATTGTTACGGATTCAAGTTCTGCTTTATTTTTATTTAAGAATGGTCCACCGGAAGCGGTTAGAATTATTTTCTTGATATTTTTTTTGTCCTCACCTATCAAGCATTGAAAAATTGCGCTATGTTCGGAATCTACAGGAATTAATTCAGTCCCGTATTTTCTACAAAGATCAATAATGATTTCACCCGCAGTTACTAAAGTTTCTTTATTAGCCAATGCAATTCTTTTTTTAAGTTTTATTGCTTCTATAGTTGGGGCTAATCCGGCAAATCCAACAAGTGCAGAAAGCAGAATATCATAATTACCGCGGCGGGTTAATTCCAGCAATCCTTCATCACCAATAAGAATCTCGCATCTATTTCCGATTCTGTTTTTTAATTCGAAGGCACTATTTTTATCCCGGACAGCAACAGCACTGGGATGAAATTCTGAAATTTGTTTCTCGAGTAATTCAATATTATTGTTAACGGAAAGCCCGGCAATTTCTATTTTATCCGGAAATGTTCTTGCAATTTCTAAAGTGTTTATTCCTATCGAACCGGTTGATCCAAGGACTAAAATTTTTTTCATAATAAAAGCCCATCCCAACCCTTCCCAAAAGGAAGGGCTTTTTAAAACCTGGTCGAGGCATTTAATCCTCAACTTTTGTTATAAAATTATAACCTCGAAGTTTTTTCGATTAAACGAAAAAATTATGCGTGATAGCTAAAAGAAAATTAATTAATACAATAATATTAATTACCAAATTCCATTTAAATAGTTTATTCAGATTATTATAAACATCATCGCTTAGCTGTTCGGTTTTTTCGAAATCAGAACCGATTGCTGCTCTAACTTTTTTGGAAGTTGGAATTATAATCACTCCAAGAATTATCAACAAGATGACCATTAGAATTTGTTTAGTTGCAAGCCAATGATTAGCTGTGAACTGAAAGAAACCGAATAACGAGTTATCGGTAACCATAAATATTCCCGTCAAAAGAATACCAGCACCTCCAATCATACCGAATAAGTTAGCGAATGTAAGATAGAGATGAATGAACTTTTTCTCGCCAGATTTGTTCTTATTGTTAACAACTGAACTACGAAGTATAGGATAAACAGCTAGATTGATAAGCCACATTCCGGCAAATATGATGTGGAGCTTAACGATTAGAAGGTAAAACATTTTAATCCTTTCTGAATATTATTAGGATTAAATATACTAAAAAGAAGGGGAGAAAGAATTCATTGCGGTTATTTACTCAGCTAACTAAATTTACTTTATGAAGAATCTAATTGAATTAAGCAGTTAATAAATTTTATCCATTAACAGGAGAAACTTATGAAAAAATCTTTTCTATTTACAATAACGATTATTCTATTTGCAATGTTTACAATACTAATTGCAAGAGATTGGAGAGTGGGACAAATTCCAAATGGCGAAAAATTTTCATGCGGTACTTGCCACACAGATATTCAAGGCGGCGGGGCAAGAAATAGATTTGGTCAAGCTGTTGAAGCAAGAGTTATTCCGGGAGGTCGTCAAGAATTTTGGAATTCATCGTTGGCTTTTCAAGATTCGGATGGAGACGGTAAAACTAACGGTCAGGAACTAGGCGATCCAAATGGAATATGGAAACCAGGTCAGCCGAATCCAGGCTCTTTCAGTGCGGTTTCAAATCCGGGCGACCAACTAAGCACAGATGTTAACGATGTTGCTGAAATCCCTTCGAACTATCGTTTGTTAAATAATTATCCTAATCCTTTTAATCCATCAACTGTTATTGCTTTCGAGATCCCTCAAAGTGAAAATGTCTCTTTGAAAGTGTTTAATATTAACGGTCAATTGATCAGAACTCTTACGAACGAAAATTATTCTGCCGGTAAACATGAAAAAACATGGAATGGTAAAAATGAATTTGGAAAGGAAGTTTCTTCCGGTATTTATATTTATCGGTTAATTGCAGGTAAGTTTAATCGCTCTGCAAGAATGGTGTTGATGAAGTAATTGAACGTCTAACCTACCTGCCGGCAGGCAGGCGTGAAAGGTAAAACGTGAGATGGTAAGTTTCTTAGAACGTGTTTTACTAGTTATTTTAAAACGATTAATAAATCCTAAACAATGAGAAGAGTATGAGAAAAATAAAATTTTTGTTGGTCCTTACAGTTTTGGTTTATTCATCCACACTGATTTTTGCAATCCCCAGATTTTCACTTCAGCAAAAAGATAAATGCAGCAGTTGCCATATTAATCCTACGGGTGGATTAATGCGGAACGAAAACGGATTTTTCTTTGGTAAGAATGTTGTTAGCATGATCTCTCCGCGCGATGAGGATTTTAAGCTTTCTCCTAAAATTTCCGAAAATGTTTCATTTGGATTTGATTACCGTTCACAATTTCTCTACTCACAAGAAAAGAAGAGAACAGATTTCCAGGATATGTCCGGATCAATTTATTTAAACGCTTCTATATCTCAAAAAATTGATGTGCTTGCTCGTTATGATTTTGTCCAATCAATCTGGGAAGGTTTTGCAACTGCAAGAATATTACCGAATGAAAGCTACATAAAGGTCGGTACTTTTTTACCAAATTACGGAATTCATCTGGATGATCACACTTCATATACAAGAGGCGGCGATTTCGGATTGCTCTTTGCAAACGGTTCAATTCAAGGATTAATTTATAATCCATTCTTTTTAACAACAGGTGTAGAGCTCGGCGCAAATTTTTCTGACATAGCTTCGCTAACTGCAAGTGTAGGAAAAAGCAGATTGAACGGAACTCTTAACACCGATCCTACCTGGACAGCACGGTTTGAAATTACACCTACTATTAATAAAGTCGGATTGTTGTTTGGTGCTTCATACTCATCAACTAAAACAAAATTATTCGGTCCAACAGGAGCTCAGACTTTGCCCACTCAACTATACGGCGGATTTGCCGGCATTGGTTATAAAGGCTTTTCGCTGATGGGCGAGTATGATATGACAAGTGATTATGTAGGAGATGGAATAAAATCCAGCGCAATGATGATAGAAGCCGCATATCAGTTGATGATTGGTCTTGAAGCGATTGTCCGGTATGATCGTTTCGACCCCAACATTGATAAGAGCAAAGATGAACATGCACATTTAGTATTAGGTTTTGAATTTTTCCCCTATAGTTTTGTTGAAGTACGTCCGCAATACAGGCTTAACATTGAAGATCCGAATCTTGATAACAATGCGTTCGTTCTACAGTTTCATTTTTGGTATTGAAAAAACTCCACACTTATCCGCAATGTTGTCAGGTTAATAATTTTGTGTGCGATCATAAACTGTTGAAATAGTTAGATTATATTTTAGTGGGTTTATTACTCCTCGATGAATCGAGGTGTTATTTTATTAACACACGGATTTATCCTTGTAAAGACAACCAATAAACAAAAATTGTTAGCCGTAACAACTGTTTCTCATCTTAACCCGACATCATAGGAACATTGGTGAGCTCTCTATCTTTTTCCTGCAGCAATTTCCTGAAGTCGTTCAATTCTTTCTTCAATAGGCGGATGAGTAGAAAATAATTTCATAAGAGATTTTCCGCTTAAAGGGTTTACAATAAACATATGTGCAGAAGACGTTCCGGCATTTCTCATCGGGATAACTTCATTTCCGTGCTGAAGTTTATTTAATGCTGAAGCTAATGCAAGCGGATTGCCCGATATTTGCGCTCCGCCTTCATCTGCCATGTATTCACGTGATCGTGATATTGCCATTTGAATTAACATTGCTGCAATAGGTGCAATTATCATTAAAGCTAAATCAGAAAAAACATTTCCTCGATCACGTTCATTTCTTCCGCCGCTGAACATTGCCGCCCATCCTGCCATACGTGCAATAAATGTTATTGTTCCAACCAAAGTTGCAGCTATTGTTCCAACTAAAATATCTCTGTTCTTTACGTGAGTTAATTCATGTGAAAGTACGCCTTCAAGTTCATCCCGTTTCAGAAGATTTAATATTCCTGTTGTTACTGCTACAGCGCTATGCTGAGGATTTCGTCCTGTTGCAAAAGCATTAGGTGTTGGATTTTCCATTACATAAACTTTTGGCATCGGCAGCCCGGCTTTCATTGCTAAGTTTTCTACTGAATCATAAAGTTGAGGATATTGTTCGCGTGTAACTTCTTTAGCTCGATACATCTTCAAAACTATTTTATCCGAAAACCAGTACGAACCGAAATTCATTACAAGCGAAATTAAAAATGCCATCATCATACCGGACTGACCGCCGATCAAATTTCCGACAAGAATAAACAGCACCATCATCACTGTCATTAGTATAGCTGTCTTAAAGCCGTTCATCAATTACTCCTTTTTTTTTGAATCAAATTTAGGTTGAAAGTTTTGTTCTATCAAGTTTGTTTGAGTTGTTATTCAACAGATAATGAAATTAAATTGTTCCAAAATAAAAAGCGGCAGAAGTTTGACTTGCCTTTATTGGCATTTATCTGTAAAATCGCATCAAAATTTGCCGGGAATATGAAAAAGATCTCAGTTGTTCTCACAACATTGTTAATTTCATCTACACTTTTTGCACAAAGCACATTTGAATTTTTAAAATTAGATACAAGTCCGCGTGCAGCAGCAGTTGCCGGTAGTTTTGTAGCTAACAATGACGACCCTAATGTTATATTCTATAATCCGGCTGGAATTAATTTACTTACAGGTACACCGGTTTCATTTTCATTTTTAAAGCATGTCTTAGATATCAATTCAGCAAGTTTAACATATTTAAAAGAGTTTGATGGTATTGGAAGATTTGCCGCCGGAGTTCAATATATCAATTATGGCTCATTTATAAAAGCGGATGCAAGCGGGACAAAGCTTGGCGAGTTTAGAGCTGGAGAAATGGCTTTACTTATAGGGTATGGAAATCAGCTTGACAATAATTTTTATTACGGCGCTAATCTAAAATTTATTTATTCAAGTATTGCAGACCAATCTTCAACCGGATTAGCTTTTGATCTAGGTCTTCATTATGCTATACCGGAATCAAGATGGAATTTTGGTTTTTCCATTTTAAATCTTGGGAAACAGTTATCAAGTTATTTCAACATCAAAGAAGATTTACCTCTCGATGTACGTTTCGGATTCTCAAAAGAACTTGAAAAACTTCCATTTAAATTTTATTTGTCATTCAACAGACTCAATGAAAAACAAGACAACTTTTTTGACCGTTTCGGACAAATTACACTTGGCGGAGAATTCCGTTTAGGTCAAAGTATGCGTTTGCGGTTTGGTTATGATAACGAGAAAAGACGCGAAATGAAAATTGGAACTTCTGCCGGGTTAGCTGGATTCAGTGTAGGACTTGGATTTATAGTCAGCAAATATAATGTTGATTATTCATTCTCATCTATGGGCTCTATCGGCGCTCTTCACAGATTTGGAATTTCTACAAACTTATAAAAGCAATTGAGAATTGCGAATGGAGAATTCAAACATTTAGATAATTCTCAATTCGCAATTATCAATTATCAATTATTTCTTAAACGGTGTTTTTAAATATTGTTCTGCAAACTTATGAGAATCATTCCTATCACGTAATTGCAAAGTCTCGTTATAACATTTAATTGCTTTATCACGCTTTCCCATTTGATCGTACAACATCCCAAGATAAAAAACTGTATTAATTAAAAAACCGGATTCTTTTTCTTTATCTAATACACGGGAAAGTATTTCAGATTTTTCAAAATAGACAGCAGCAGAATCAACTTTATCTTTTAGTTTAAAATCCATCCCAAGATAATAAGTTGCTTCGCGTTCAAACCGTTTATTATAACCGGGCATACCGGCTTTACATTTGTTATTAATATCCCTAAAAGTTTTAACCGCTTCAGTATAATTATTTTCTTTTACGAAAGTAAGACCAAAATATTTTTCAAAGTTTGGATTGTTGGGAAAATCAGTTAATAGAATTTGTGCCCACTTACGAGATTCATTCATATTATCTTCAAACTGAAAATTTAGAGTCATTAAAAAGTAACGCGATTCAAGTCGGGCGTATCGTCCATTGATTGCAACATTTTCAAGTTCTTTCAATCCTTTTGCTTTATCACCTTTCGGGAAGAAGACCATAAACGGTTTAACTGCAGGATATTTTTGCGGAATTACATCTGCATAATAATGATAGATCCCAAACCCCAACTGTACATCAACATTTTTTGGATTTGCTTCGTAAGATTTGAATACAAGTGCAAGCCCGTCCTTTCCATCAAGTGCGGCTTTAAACCAGCTTTCGCGTATAGCAAGCAGTCTTCCTCTAAATCCTAGTGAACCGCCTTTGAAAAACATTGCATCAATGCTCTTATCATTATTATCAAGAATGTTGTCGCAAATATCTATGCATTCTTCTAATTGATTGTAAAATTTTTCATCTAAATTTTCGTTATCGAGATCAAGAAGAATTCTCCACCATGTAATCATTGCCTTAAAAAATTTTCCCGAAGGATGCGTGGAATATTCTTTCGTTACAATATCAAATGTCTTTTCTGCTTTATCAAATTCGATACCGTAGATTTGATTGACCCCGGCTTTTACAAGTGAATCATGTTTGACCCAATTATAGTTTTGAGCAAGAGTTGTATTTACAACTACAAGCAATAGAAATAAAAAGATTTTATTTATCATGTTATCTCGCTCCCCTGGAGCTTCTAAATAAATAAAAATTTATCACTTTAATTATTTCGTTCCTATAGAACTGATATAATTTACTCCTCCCCTTTGGGGAGGATGGGTGGGGCTACTTTCTTTTTGGACGATACATATCTGTTGCGCGTCCGTAAAAAACTTCTGCTGCTGCCATCATAGTTTCAGATAAAGTCGGATGAGGATGAATCGTTAATTCTAAATCTTTAACAACCGCTCCCATTTCAATTGCTAATGTTCCTTCGGCTATCATATCTCCGGCACCGACTCCAACAATCCCCACACCAAGAATTCTTTCCGTCTCAGGCTCAATTATTAACTTAGTCATTCCATCATTCCGATCCAATGTAGTAGCACGTCCGCTTGCACCCCACGGAAATTTTGCAACTTCAACTTTAATTCCTTTTTCTCGTGCTTCTGTTTCGTTTAATCCTGTCCAAGCAAGTTCAGGATCCGTAAACACTACTGCAGGCATTGCATTAGGTTCGAACGCAACTTTATGACCGAGTATTGCTTCAACAGCTACTTTACCTTCTGCTGCAGCTTTATGTGCCAACATTGGATTGCCAACAACATCGCCGATAGCATAAATATTCTGATCATCTGTTCTTAATGTTTTATCAACTACAATAAATCCGTGCTCGTTAATTTTTATTTTTGTCTTTTCTAAACCTAATCCGTTTGTTATTGGTTTACGACCGACCGATATCAAAACTTTATCAAAAGTTTGTATGGGTTCTAAGACATTTTTTCCTTCAAGTTGAACTTGAATACCTTCTTTCGTTTCTTTTAATTCAACAACTTTGGTTTCAGTAAAAACATTTTGCATCATTGCTTTAACACGTTTTTCCAGAACAGCAACAAGATCGCGATCTGCCCCTGGTAAAATTCCGGTTAACATTTCAACTACGGTAACTTTACTACCAAGTGCGGCATAAACAGTACTTAGTTCCAAGCCAATATATCCGCCGCCAATTACAAGTAATCTCTCCGGTACATCGTTCAATTCAAGCGCTGATGTTGAATCCATAACATTGGGAGAATCAATCGAAAGTCCCGGCACTTTTGCGGGTGTTGATCCGGTTGCAATAATCGCTTTTTCAAAGACTATTTCTTCAGTTGTGCCGTCAGATTTATTTATAAGCAGAGTGTTCGAATTTACAAATGATGCTTTTCCCTGAATAAAATTTACTTTACGTTGTTTTGCTAATTGACCAAGTCCGCCGGTGAGTTTATTTACGACTCCATTTTTAAAATCTCTGAGTTTATTTAAATCAATTTTCGGTTCGCCGAATTCAACTCCCCATTTTTTTGCTTCTTCAGCTTCCTTAATAAGTTTAGCAATGTGCAGAAGTGCTTTCGAAGGGATACATCCGCGGTATAAGCAAACACCGCCGGGATTTTTTTCTAAATCAATCAATGTAGCTTGCATGCCTAAATCGGCGGCAAGAAATGCAGCAGCATATCCGCCCGGTCCTCCGCCGATAACTGCTAATTGTGTTTTAGTTGACATCATTTATACCAATCAGTTAATTTTAATGTGAGTAAAATAATAAAAAGCGACATCAAACTTAGTGAGTTTATTAAGGTCTTAATTATGTATGTGAATTTGTTTCTTACGGAAACTCTCTATTAAATAAAAGGATTGTTCCTTAGTCAATTTATTGTCTAAGTTGATTTTGGATTTATTTTTATTGTTATTATTTTTAAGTAAGAAAGTTACTCTTAATGATGGTATAAACATTCTTATTACAATTACAAATACATATATCTACATTAGTATTGAACTGGGGGCTGCTTGAAAAATGTATTCTACGATAATTTATATGTTTTCATTTTTTTATTTACTTCTTTTCAGTTAACGACTGCAGAGGAAAAACTCAACCCGTTTAAAACCGATATCCCACCTATAATAGATGGCAATCTAAATGATCAAGTGTGGAAAGGTGCGCTTAATGTTTCCGATTTTAAAACATTTGCACCGGATTTCGGTAAAAATGGAACTGAAAAAACAATTGCATACGCTGCTTATGATAGCGAAAATCTTTACTTCGCTTTCCTCTGTTTTGATAAAGAACCGGGTAAGATCAAATCTAGCGTCTCAAGCCGCGATAATATTCGCCCCGATGATTGGGTCTGCATAAATCTCGATTCATTCAACGATCAGCAATCGTTGTACGCTTTTTATGTTAATCCACTTGGAATACAAATGGATAGCCGGTTTGCATCAGGAAGGGAAGATATTAGTGCTGATTTTGTCTGGTACAGCGCCGGACAAAAACTTTCGGATGGTTATAGTGTTGAAATAAGCATACCGCTAAAAAGTATCAGATATTCAGAAAGAAATCCCGTTACCATGTCTATCTACTTCGAGAGATATATCAGCAGATTCTCAGAACATGATTCTTATCCCGAATTGGATCCGGCTAAAGGATTTGCATTTCTCACTCAGATGGCGTCTTTAGTTTATTATGATTTAAAACATTACACCTTGTTCGAACTGCTTCCCGCTTTTACTTACAGTCAGAAATACAATCTCAGTTCGGGTAAATTAGAAAAAAATGAAAATCAAGGAGAAATAAGTTTAACTACAAAATATGGAATTACATCCGACCTTATTCTCGATGGAACTTACAATCCTGATTTCAGTCAAATCGAAGCCGATGCAGGACAAGTAGATGTAAACTTAAGATATCAATTGTACTTTCCCGAGAAGAGAACTTTTTTTCTGGAAGGAAACGAGATCTATAATATCGCCGCCACTAGATCATCTGAAATTGATCCGCTTTTATCTTTAGTTCATACAAGAACAATTATAAATCCGTTAACCGGAATTAAACTTTCCGGAAAAGTTAGTTCGAATAATACTATTGCTTTTATGTTTGCAATGGATCGCCTGCCTTCAGATAAGACCGCATTATCTGGCGACTATTCTTATGTACCTATACTTAGGTATAAACATTCTCTTTCGGATGATAGTTATATAGGTGGAGTTTTTACAGACAGAGAAATAAAAAACAGTTATAACCGTGTTATTGGAATTGACGGTATGTTAAGACTAACCGATGCGAGCACTCTTGAATGGAATGCTTTCTACTCAAGTTCAAAATCAAATCTTCTTCAAGAAATTCAAGGAGGGCAGGCTTTAGGATTAGTTTATAATTACGATTCAAGGAATTTGTATTATAGTTTTACCGGAAAAGAAATCTCGGAGAATTTTAATGCTGAGACCGGCTACTTAACTCGAACCGGAATTTTTGCTCTCACCGGATTAGTAAGACCCAAAATTTATCCTAATTCATCATTTATACAAAAAATTGATTTAGAAACTTTCTCTGCACAAACACAAGATAAACCAAGCAATATGTGGGAATCATATAATTATGTTTCGGCTCAAGCTTTTTTCCTCGGTACGTGGAATTTTAGGTTGAAATATTCTTACGCAACAGAAATTTATAATAGAGAGAGATTTAATACGGGCGGATTTCAAGTTAGTTTCGGAAGTCAATTCACTAATCGGGTTTCTGTATATTTATCATACAAAAAATCAAATTCAATTTATTACTCCTCAACTCCTTATCAAGGTAAGAGCAACCGAATCAGCGCAATTATGGTTTACAATCTTTCAGAAAATCTTGAATCATACTCAACTTTTACATTCTCTGATTTTTACCGCGATTCCGATTCTCAGCTTATTTATGAATACCCAATCTTTAGAGAAAGATTAACTTACCAACTAAATAAATATCTTTTCTTCCGCGGTATTCTTGAGTACAACAAATATAAACGACAATTGATCACAGATTTTCTAATATCATTTACTTATATACCGGGAACCGTAATTCATCTTGGTTATGGTTCACTTTATCAAAAAACGGAATGGGATGAATTTCAAAACAGATATGTTGACAGCAATAATTTTCTGGAAACACAAAGAGGTTTCTTCTTCAAAATGTCTTACCTATGGAGGAATTAGAATTCTTTCCTAATTTAACTCATCCACTATAATGTTTAGATCAATTCATCCTTTGTTATTAATCTTATTTTTGTAACGATCTCTTAAATCAATTGGCGCTAATATGAAAATAAAAACTGTAATAACCGGTTCAACAGGTATGGTTGGCGAGGGTGTTCTTAATGAATGCCTCAAACATCCCGATGTTGAATCTGTACTTGTAATAAACAGAAAACCATGCGGAGTGATGCACTATAAACTAAAAGAAATCATTCACAAAGATTTTTTTGATTTATCTCAGATTGAAAATCAACTATCAGGACATAATGCATGCTACTTCTGTACCGGAGTTTCTTCAGTCGGGAAAAAGGAAGATGAGTATAAACGAATCACTTATGATTTAACGATTAACTTTGCTGATACGATTTTAAGACTGAATCCGGAGATGGTTTTTACTTATGTATCAGGAGTTGGAACAGACAGTTCTGAAAAAGGAAAAAGCATGTGGGCACGAGTAAAAGGTAAGACAGAAAATGATTTGTTGAAACTTCCTTTTAAATCTGCTTATATGTTCAGACCCGGTTATATTCAACCCACAAAAGGATTGAAGAACACTTACAAAATATATAAAGTACTCGCTCCGTTGTATCCAGTTTGGAAAATACTTTTCCCTAAATATGTTGTTACGCTTGAAGAGATCGGCAAAGCGATGATCAATGTTGTACTGAAAGGCTCTGAGAAAAAAATATTGGAATGTGTTGATATAAGAAAGGTTGCAGAGTAGAGACGTTTCATCCCGACAAGTCGCATTGGCGTCAACTTAATAAAAAATTCTCCAATAGAAATTTGAACAATTGCGTCGTTCATATAACAAAATATGGGTTTTATATCTCATCCCTAAAGGGATTTCATTCTTTTTTTTGTTCATTTTTTCTATAAATATGTAATCCCTCTGGGATTATGAACTCTAAATCCCGTTAGGGATGAAATATTTATAGCAATAAATACCACCTACAATTAAAATCCCTTTAGGGATGATATATTGGTTCCTTAAGGAAATCTGTTTTCGCATATTTTTACAGTTCATATCATACAGTAATCTAAAAAATCATAAAATTAGGTTGACGCTTATGCGGCAAGTCGGGACAAGTTGGAACGTCTACAAAAAATTTATCCTTCTAAAGATAGTAAGAATGGATTCTCAAGCGCGTTCACAACCCATCGTAAAAATCTAATTCCGTCGGCTCCATCTATAATCCGATGATCGTACGAAAGTGATAAAGGCATTATCAACCGCGGTTCAAACTTTTCGTTGATGTAAACCGGTTCATAAGAAGATTTCGAAACTCCAAGGATGGCAACTTCGGGTGAATTAATAATCGGAGTGAAATACGTTCCGCCGATTCCGCCAAGATTTGAAATTGTAAAACATCCGCCTTGCATTTCTTCAAGTGAAAGTTTTTTATCGCGTGCTTTTTTAGAAACTTCCTGCAGTTCAATAGAAAGCTGAATAATATTTTTCTTATCAACATCTCGAATAACAGGAACAAGCAAACCACGGTCAGTATCAACAGCAACACCGATGTTTATAAATTTCTTATAAATTATCTCACTTTTTTCTACATCAACACTTGTGTTGAATTGAGGAAAAACCTTAAATGCCGATGCAATCACTTTAAGAAGAATTGCAGTTACAGTTAATTTGCCGCCGGCTTCATCAACTTTTTTACCGAATTGTTTTCTCAAATTTTCCAATTCAGTTATATCTGCTTTATCAAATTGTGTAACATGAGGAATAGCTGCCCATGCATATGATAAATGTTCTGCAGTTTTGCGGCGAATATTAGTCATCGGCTGGCGTTCAATCTCTCCCCATTTTGAAAAATCGGGCAATGTCTCGCGTGTTATTCCGACTGCTCTTCCTCCAAATCCGCTTTGCCTAAATTGTTCGTTAACTGCTTTTGCGTAAGTTTTCACATCTTCGATTGAAATTCTTCCGCTCGCGCCGCTTCCCACAACTTTTACAATATCAACACCAATCTCACGTGCAAATCTTCTTACAGATGGTGCGGCAGGAACTACAACTTTGGAAATATCTTTTGGAACTGATATAACAGTTGGTAAGTGATGCGTTAAATCTATATTTGATGGAGAAATTGGTGATTGGTGATTGGTGATTGGTGATTGGTGATTAGTGGTTGGCTGTACTTTTTCATTCTCCATTCTCAATTCTAAATTCTCAATTACAAAAGCAACTTGTCCAACAGCAGCTTTATCGCCGTCTTTAACTTTAACCTCTTTCACAATCCCGCCAACTTCAGTAGGAATTTCTACAGTAGCTTTATCGGTTTCAATTTCAAGAACTATCTGATCGGCTTCAACTTTGTCTCCTGCTTTAACTAATACTTTTGTAATATCAGCAGTAGTAATATTTTCTCCAAGCGATGGAATTTTAAATTCGTAATTATTGGTGATTGGTGATTGGTGGTTAGTGATTGGTTGAACAACAAATTTTTCTTCTGATTTCTGACTTCTTATTTCTAATTCCTTTTCACTTCTCGCCTCATCCTTCTCACTGCCAACTGCTAACTGCATACTGCTAACTTCTATAGCTACCAACGGCTCGCCTACATCAGCTTTCTGTCCGTCTTTTACATAAACCTTAGTTACGATTCCGGAAACATCGGATGGAATTTCAACTGTTGCTTTATCTGTTTCGATTTCTACAAGAACTTGGTCAATAACAATTTTATCGCCTTCCTTAGCTAATACTTTTATTACGTCCGCCGAGTGAATGCCATCTCCAAGATGCGGTAATCTAAAATCTACAATCATTTTTTCCCTCTTTAAATTCTGAGTCCCGGTTTACGGGACGAAGAATCTCAAACTTGAATTAGTTAGAGATACTTCGCTTCGCTCAGTATTAAGACTTAGCCGGATTATTTTTGTCCGGGTTTATTCCCAAATCCTTAACTGCTTTTTTTACAACTTCTGCTTTTATCTTTCCTTCTTTCATCAAAGAATAAAGTGTTGCATAAACAATATGCTTGGTGTCAACTTCGAAGAAATCGCGTAAAGAGGTTCTTCCTTCGCTTCTTCCGAATCCAAATGTACCGAGAGAATGAAGCGGTCCCGGCAGCCATTTTGCAATAGCATCGCTTGATAACTGAACATAATCGGAAGCAGAAATAAAAACTCCGCTCTCACCTTTTGTAATTTGAGATACATAAGGAAGCTTCGTTTCTTTATCCGGATGAAACATATTCCAGCGTTCTGTTTCTTGTGCATCAAGATGTAAATTTTTGTAACTGGTTACACTCCAAACGTCAGTTGAGACATTGTATTTGCTCTCAAGAATTTCTTGAGCTTTTATCACTTCATTTAGAATTGTTCCGCTTCCAAGCAAGTGAGCTTTTACTTTTTGGTCTTTAACTCCGCTCGCTCTAAACTTATACATTCCTTTTAATATTCCATCCTTAACACCTTTCGGCCCGCCTGCCGGCAAGGCAGGCTGTGCATAATTCTCATTCATAATAGTTACATAGTAAAAAACATTTTCCTGCTTTTCATACATCCTGTAAATTCCATCACGTATAATCACTGCAAGTTCGTAAGCAAAAGCGGGATCGTAAGTAACAAGATTTGGAACCGGATAAGCGAGCAAATGTGAATTTCCATCCTGATGCTGTAAACCTTCACCTGCAAGAGTAGTACGACCTGCAGTTGCCCCAAGAATAAATCCTTTACAACGCATATCTCCCGCAGCCCATACAAGATCGCCAACACGCTGCATTCCAAACATTGAATAAAGAGTAAAGAAAGGAATTGTATTTATTCCGTGTGTTGCATAGGAAGTACCTGCAGCTATGAAAGATGACATAGAACCTGCCTCAGTAATTCCTTCTTCAAGAATCTGCCCGTTCTTAGCTTCTTTATAATATAGTAAGCTGTCTTTATCAACCGGTTCATATAATTGTCCCGGATGAGAATAAATTCCAACCTGTCTGAACAAAGCTTCCATACCAAATGTTCGCGCTTCATCGGGAACGATTGGAACAATTAAATGACCGAGTTCTTTATCGCGTAAAAGTTTTGCAAGAATTCTTACAAAGACCATTGTAGTAGAAACTTCACGACCTTCTGTGCCGATATAAAATTCTTCGAATAATTCTTCCGAAGGAGTTTTAAGCGGAGTTGATTTAACAACTCTTTTAGGAATATATCCGCCGAGAGCTTTTCTTCTTTCTTTTAAATATTTGATCTCTGCAGAATCTTCCGGCGGACAGTAGAAAGGTGTTTTGTCAATTCCATCATCACTTATTGGAATTGAGAAACGTGTTCTAAATTCTTTTAACTCATCTTCATTCATTTTTTTCTGTTGATGAGTAACATTCTTTCCTTCGCCCGCTTCACCAAGCCCGTATCCTTTAACTGTCTTTGCAAGAATAACTGTCGGCGCTCCTATATGTTCAACGGCAGATTTGTAAGCTGCATAAACTTTTTCGGGATCGTGACCGCCGCGTTTCATTTTTTCCAATTGTTCATCGGTGTACTTTTCAACAAGTTTTAATAATTCAGGATACTTACCGAAGAAGTTATCACGAATATATTTTCCACCACGCACTACATGATTTTGAGATTCACCATCAAGAGTTTCCTGCATCCGCTTTATAAGCAAACCCGTTTTATCAGAAGCTAATAACGGATCCCAATCACTTCCCCAAATAACTTTAATAACATTCCAACCTGCACCGCGGAAATTTGCTTCAAGTTCCTGAACTATATTTCCATTGCCGCGCACCGGTCCGTCTAATCTTTGTAAATTACAATTGATAACAAAAATTAAATTATCAAGTTTCTCTCTTGAAGCTAAAGAAATAGCACCAAGTGCTTCAGGTTCATCTGTTTCGCCATCGCCAAGAAAAGCCCAAACTTTTTGATCGCCCGGTTTCTTCAATCCACGATCTTCCAAATATCTGTTAAACCGTGCTTGATAGATTGCCTGGATCGGACCTAGTCCCATTGATACAGTTGGAAATTCCCAGAAGTCCGGCATTAACCAAGGATGCGGATAAGAAGAAAGTCCGCCGTTTGGTTTTAATTCTCTTCTAAAATTTTCTAATTGTTCTTTCGAAATTCTTCCTTCAAGATAAGCGCGCGCATAAATTCCCGGTGAGGCATGTCCTTGAAAATAAATTATATCTCCTTCACCATTTCCATCTTTGCCCCGGAAGAAGTGATTGAAACCAATTTCGTAAAGTGTTGCCGCTGATGCATAAGTAGAAATGTGTCCGCCGATTCCGGCTTCTTCTTTATTTGCGCGTACTACCATTGCCATCGCATTCCAGCGGATTAAACTTTTAATGCGGCGTTCGATTTCTCTTCCGCCGGGGAACGGGGGTTCTTGTTCTTTCGGAATTGTATTTATGTACGGTGTGTTTGCAGTAAATGGAAGATCTACACCGGATTCATGCGCGTATGTATCAAGGTTATGCAGAAGTTCTCTTACTTTTTCCGGTCCTCCGGTCTGTAAAACATATTCTAAAGATTCAAGCCATTCACGGACTTCAATTTCATCTAAGCCCGAACGTCCGTTACTATTATTTTCGTTCATTATATATGATCCTTATTTCTCTTCAAACTAATTGATAATAGGAAAACAAATTTGAGTGCCCGCTAATCAGCACGACAAATTTAATAATTCTGTTGTTGTAATTCTAACCTTAAGAATGGTGTTGTTCTTACAATTAGATAACGAGGTCTATGAAAGAGAAGTTCAATGCACAGAAAAAATCTTGAAAAGAAGGAAACCCACCGACAAACGCATCACACGCATTGAATCTGTTAAAATTACTTTATGAAGATGAAAACACAATTTTTGTAACTGTTGCCAATATTGACTTTAGAGGAAGCGTATATAAGTAATTCATTTCCCTTTCAAAATCCTATCCAAAAATTAAAAATATCTCTTAGACATCAAAAATCTTTTCTAAACTTTCTCAACAACAACTGCGGTACCGTAACATAAAACTTCCGTAACACCGCTCATCACTTCTGTTGCATCATATCGAACACCGAGTAATGCATTAGCACCAATAGCTTGTCCGTGCTGAACCATTAATTCAAATGCATCCGAGCGGGTTCTCTCGCAAAGTTCTGTAAAGAGAGTAATGTTTCCGCCAAAGATTGTCTGCAATCCGGCTCCGATAGTACCAATAACCGAACGGGAACGGACTACAATTCCTTTTACTACACCAAGATTTTTTATAACTCTGTAGCCGTCAATTGTAAATGTAGTTGTAATGAGTGAGTGATCCATATTAATTTCCTTAATTATAGTATTAGGATTTAATTTTTTTCATATCAAAATATTTTTGATGTTTTTATCCATTTCCCATCATCCATTAAACATCAACCCTGCGGCTTTCCGCGCAATGTTTTAATAGATTTCTAATTTTTTGAATTGTCCGCGGTGCAGAACCTTCGTAGTGATTATTCACATTTAAGTAAACATCAATATCTCTCTCGAGCAATTGTAAAACCATGAAACAAATTTTTTCAAGTTCATCATCTTTAGGATCAACAATTTTATTCCACTCACCGCCCGTTCTTGTTTCAATACCCTGCTTATCCGGTCCGTGTAATCTGATTACTGTAAAATCTTTTATGTAATCCTTGTAGCGATTATAAATTTCATAAATCGGCGGCATATCATATCCCTGCATAAATACTTGTCCCAATTTGTTATCTCTAAGAAATTGAAAGTAGGTCTCATTAAGATAATTTGGATTACGTGTTTCTATAGCAAACAAAAATCTATCCGGCAGTTTACTTACAAATTCTCTAAAGAGTCCTTGAAATTCAAACTGAGATTTCATCTTCTCTGTATTTAAGTAATCAAACTGAAACATGAGCGGACCAAGATTTTTATGCAATGGTTTTATCGAATCTATAAATTCTTTGAGCAAATCAATTGATAGAAAATGAGGATTGACTATAGGTTGAACAACATCTGATTTGGTTAGATGAGTAAGCGTAATTGTGTTTGGAAGTTTAATTGAAAACTTAAATTGCGGTGTAACTGATTCTTTATAATTCTTAACTACATAACTCTGGGGCATAATAATGTTATTTATTCCGTAAAGAGAAGAAAACCATTGTGGTATTCCTACAGAATTAAAATATGCCGAATACTCTTTTAAATAATTTATTTCAGGACTTGCAGAATAAATTAATCCTTTCCATGAATCATATTTCCAGCCGCAGGTTCCAATTCTTAATTTAGCCATTGTTTACTATTACCCTATTCAGAAGTCCATTTTTTTATAATATTCTTCTGTGTAAGATCTAATTTTGCACCCGGATGCATGATAGTATAGATATCCATCGGCATTTCTTCTTGATTAATTTGATCCCATATTTCCTTTTTTAACTTAGTTCGTTTTTCTGAAAATAATTTGTCCCACTCAGAAAAGTTTAAATGCTTTCTGCCGTCATTTACATCTTTTACAATCAGCCAAGAAACCGGAGCAATTTTGCTGTACCAGGTCCAGTCAGTTTCGTTTGAATGACAATCATAACACGAGTTCTTAAAAATATTTTTTACTTCCGCAGGTATGTTCTTATCTGCTGTTACAGGAGGGTTTGTCCGTTCTACCTCAACGAATTGTATTCCAATAAAAGCGAGAATCAATAAAACAAAAAATGTTTTTCTTATACTTTTCATAAAACTCCTTTTTTATTGTGATCTTACCTTTATAAAAGATAAAAACAAGAATTATTAACTGATCTTTGAAATTACTTCTATAATTTCTTTGCAAAATTTGATTAGAAAATTCATTGCCGCTTCAGCGGAGCCGAATTTATTATTCATTTCAAATTTCATTGTTTCATTTGCCTGTACAAATTTAATATCTTTTGAATAATTTGCATTGATGAAAGTCAAAAGCGGTATAAATTTGTTTTGATAGAAGTTCTCCTTATCCCCTTTAGGCAATACAATGGTAATCTTATTAAACTGAATTACAACTCTTTCAAAGAATGTAAACGAAGAATAAAATCTTAGAACTGCTGCAAGAATTAGTCTTTCAACATTGGGCGGAATTTTTCCAAACCGGTCTAACATTTCTTCTTTTATTTCTTCAAGCTCTTCAATTTTTATCATAGAGAAAAGTGCTGTATAAAAACTTAGACGATCTGCTTGATCGGGCATATATGAGTGAGGGATGCCAATCTCGAAAAATGTATCTATCGTTGGGGAAGTGCGCTCTTGCTGCTTTGGCAGATCCTTAAATACTTCTTTAAACTCGTCTTGCTTTAATTCATCCACAGCTTCATCAAGAAGTTTTAGATACATATCAAAACCTATCGTATCAATGAATCCGCTTTGTTCGGTACCAAGTAAATTTCCTGCGCCGCGTATTTCCAGATCACGCATTGATAAATTAAATCCTTCACCAAGATCTGTATATTCTTCAATTGCCTGTAATCTCTTAACTGCTTTTTTTGTAATTGTGTCTAATGACGGAACAAGAAAATATGCGTATGCCTGCCGATCGCTTCTGCCAACTCTACCTCTTAGCTGATGAAGTTCTGCCAAACCAAAACGATCTGCCCGGTTAATTATTATTGTATTAACATTCGGTATATCAAGTCCGCTCTCAATTATTTTAGTTGAGATCAGCATGTGATAATGTTTGCTTAAGAATTTATGAATAACATCTTCAAGTCCCGATGGTTTCATTTGTCCGTGTGCAACGCCGATTTTTATTTCCGGTACATATTTTTGAATGTAAGCAGCAATTTTATCAATTGACTGAACACGGTCGTGTACAAAATAAATTTGTCCGTTCCTTTTCACTTCTGTTAAAATCCATTCCCGTATTTTGTGGATATCGAACGTATCAACTTTTGTATAGATAGATTGCCTGTTAGGCGGGGGAGTAGCAATGATAGAAAGATCCCGGGCGCCAAGAAGAGATAGATTAAGAGTTCTGGGTATCGGAGTTGCAGTTAAAGTTAACGTATCAACATTTGTTTTTAATGAACGTAATTTTTCTTTAGCAATAACGCCAAAGCGGTGTTCTTCATCAATTATAAGAAGACCAAGTTCCTTAAAAGAAATATCTTTCGAAAGCAGGCGGTGAGTACCAATCACTAAATCAACTTCACCTTTTTCAAGTCTTTTTGTAATCGTTGTTTGTTCGGATTTGTTTTGAAATCTGGAAAGCGCTTCTACTTTAACAGGAAATTGAGTTAACCGATCCTTAAAAGTATTGTAATGCTGCTCTGCAAGAATTGTTGTCGGTACAAGCAGAGCAACTTGTTTACCATCATTGATTGCTTTGAACGCAGCGCGTACAGCTATTTCAGTTTTACCGAATCCGACATCTCCGCATACAAGGCGGTCCATTGGATTCTCATTTTCCATATCACGCTTAACTTCTTCTGTAACTTTTGTCTGGTCGGGCGTGTCCTCATAAAAGAATGATGCTTCAAGTTCCTTTTGCCAAATTGAATCCGGGCTGAAAGAAAATCCTTGTGCAGATTTTCTTCTTGCATAAAGAGTAATGAGTTCGCGCGCCGCTTCTTTGATCTTTGCTTTGGCTTTTTTCTTTGTTGATTTCCACTCGCCCCCGCCAATGACAGAAAGTCTTGGCGCAATATTATCTTTAGAAGAAAATTTTTTTACAAGCGAGAGATAATTCAAATTAACATAAACCACTCCGCCTTCAGCATATAAAATTTTTATTGATTCCTGCTCGGTTGTCCCGATCTTAATCGTTTCTAATCCAGCAAATTGCCCAATCCCAAAATTCTCATGAACAACAAAATCTCCTTTTTTGATCGAAGCAAAATCTTTAACACGCGATTTTTTGTATTTAAGTTTTGTTGAAAGTTTAGTCCGGTATGGCTTGTTAAATATTTCGTAATCGGTAAGAAGAATTAAATTATCCTGCTTTACTATAAACCCGCTCTTAATTCCGAATACAATTATTTTGATCTTTCCGGTTTCAAACAATTCTGCTAATTCTTTTTTATAGTCGGTCAACAATTCAAAGAGACGCTGATTCTGTAATTCATTTTCTACTGCAATAATTATTTGATAATTCTTACTTGCAAAATCTTTCAAAAACGTATATAGCAATTCGAAGTTGGAATTTATTGCAGGCGCTTGGTTAAGCTGGAGATTAATTCTCTCATCATAATGACCGATTGCATCTTCAATTATCCATCGTGCATTTGTCTCAAATAACTTTTCAATTGATAATTCTTCTTTAATTTCTCGTTCTTGACCTTGTTCTTGCTCTTGCTCTTGCTCTTGATCTTTCCCATTTTCCCCATAAAGTTCTTCTTTTAGATCATCATCAATTTCTTCTTCATACTTCTGAGGAGTTATATTTGTTTTTTTGTTGAACAGATTCCGCAATTCAAATTCATCTGCAAAAACAAGCGGATCGTTCAAGTAATCAAAAATATCCGAGCTTAATTCCTCTGCGTTGATTGATGCGGCAACGGTTGCTGATGATAATTTATCAAGCGAGCGCTGGCTGTCAGGATCAAAGTGACGGATTGATTCTATAAAATCTCCGTCAAATTCCAATCGTACCGGCTGTTTCTCGCTGTAAGACCAAAAATCAATTATTGAACCGCGTACTGCATAATCGCCGGGACTATCAACATACTTATCGCGGTTGTAATTAATTGAATTAAAATATTCTATCAGATCATTGTAAGTTAAGTTACCCCCGATTTCTACTTTGGTTGTATTCTTATCAATAGCATTCTTAGAAGGTAATTTCAGTTTAAGAATTTCATAAGTTGAAATAAGAATGAATTTTTCTCTCTTGTTAAGATCGGTTAACCTTTCTTGAAGAGTTTCTGCATTTAACTCATCAACCGATACAATTAAATCCTCTAATTCCAGAATGCTCAGCTCAACTTTAGTTTCATTAACGGACTGAACCGTCGGACAAAGAAGAAGAATTTGTTTTTCTCTTTCTACAATTGTTTTTATGAAAAGAGATTTAGATGAACCGGCGAACGGAGAGATAAAAATCTTTTCATGCGGAGTTGAAATAAAAATCTTTTCTTTCAACTCACGAAAAGATTGAATCGTATTAATTAAAGTATCAATATGTTTTTCCATAAATCTCAAATTTCATTTCAAAAATAGGTGGTCTTAAAAGTAATATATTTTAAAATGTAGAACGAAATTTATTTCGTTTTTGCTTAATCTTTAACGAACTGAAGTTCGTTTTACAAAACATCCCATACTTATGAGACAACCTCATAGGAGTTCGCTTTTTTAAAATACACCACACCCTTCCCCGCAGAAGCGGAGAGGATTTTTTCAAAATTACTCTGTAAAAGTAAGCTAATTAATTCAAAATACACGGACGTAATAAAAATTTTCAATAACATCATTTTTATATTATTTTAGATACAGATTTCCACTCACTAATCGCAGGAAATTTTTATGGCACTTTTAAAAGCGCATCAACCGATAGAATTAAAACCCGAAGATTTAAAATGGACTTGCGATACAAAAGTTTTTGATTTCGAGGATACGGAAAAAATAAAACCGATCGAAGGAATTGTTGGGCAGGAACGCGCACTGAAAGCGCTGCGTCTCGGCGTTGATTTAAAAAGTTTGGGCTACAATATTTTTATTACGGGACTATCAGGCACGGGAAAATTTACAGCTATAAAACAAATGCTGGAATCAATCGCACCCGATTGTTCCCGCCTAAGCGATTACGCATACGTAAATAATTTTCAAGATGAAGACAGACCAACACTTCTTCAGTTTCCTTCAGGTCAAGCAACAAAATTCAGAAAAGATCTTTCATGGGTAATAAAATTTTTACAAGAAAAGATCCCGCAATTACTTTCTACCGATCCGTTCACATCTAAAAAGAAACAACTGCTGAATCAGTTCGGGCAGACTCAACAAAAAATGATGACCGATTTCGAAGAAAAATTACGAAAAGATAATTTTACACTTGGACAGGTAAAAGTAGGCGAATTGGTCCGTCCGGAAATTTTAGCTGTTGTAGAAGATAAACCCGTATTTGTTCAACAGTTGGAAGAGCTTGTCCAATCGGAAAAATTATCAAAAGAGAAAGCTCAAGAAATAATTACAAAATATGCTTCTTATCAAGATGAACTTCAGAATCTTTTCAAACAAAGCTTAAAGCTGACGCAAGAATTCCAGGAAAAAATTATACTGCTTGAATCGGATTTTGTTAACGGATTCATCATGGTTACAATTGATGACCTCAAAAAGAAATATAAGACGCATTCGGTAAAAGAATATTTAAATCAGATGCATGAAAGTATTCTGCAAAACCTTGATGTATTTAAGGGACAAAAACCCGTACGCGAAGAAACCGGCGGCGGAGTTATAATTGATTACTTAAAAGAATATGAAGTAAATATCATACTTGATAATTCTTCCATAAAAAAATGCCCTGTAATTGTAGAATCTTCGCCAACATACAATAATCTTTTTGGTACTATAGAAAAATACAGCGACGGCAAGGGCGGTTGGTACGCAGACTTCACAAGAATAAAAGCGGGCTCTCTACTGCGTGCTAACGGCGGCTATCTTATCATTAATGCAATGGATGCCTTTGGTGAACCCGGTGTCTGGAAAACATTAAAACGTGTTTTACTATTCGGACAGTTGGAGATTCAAGATCTTGCAAATATTTATCAGTTTTCTCCCAGCATATTAAAACCGGAACCGATCAATATTGATACTAAAGTAA